>Ga0316628_100004975_pt1 | contig 10555 bp, 10 predicted proteins | sample OWC_Aug_M2_C1_D5_FD_207648 | JGI IMG/M metagenome (GOLD analysis project Ga0316628, IMG submission 207648) | Wetland soil microbial communities from Old Woman Creek delta, Ohio, United States - OWC_Aug_M2_C1_D5_C | ecosystem: Environmental > Terrestrial > Soil > Wetlands | place: USA: Ohio... | reverse complement strand
AGCACCCCTTCCACCGGGGACGAAGGTCAAGCTCGACATCCTGCTTCCGGTGCGCAATGTCAGCGCCATCAGCGATAACACGCGGGGGCTCATCAAGGTCAACGGGACCGTAATCCGGTCGGGGCTGGCCGGGATGGCCATCGGCTTCGACGAGGGTTACCTGATTACCCCTTTCCGTGAAGCCATGAATTAACCCCACTTCCTCATTCCGTCCATAAAAAAAGCAGGGCGAATAGCCCTGCTTTTTTGTGCCCATTTTGCCAGCGGTCTGCGGGCGGGCTGTTTTTGGCCCGGCCCTACCGTCGTTGAGGGGGCCAAAGGAGGAGGGAAAAAGCCCCCGAGTAAGCAAACAGCCAAGGAGGGGGGAGGCTGGATGCCTGCTGGCTTCGGTAGGGCTGGGGCGAGAATCTGTCGGTCCATGCGAGAGGTCGAAATCGAAAAGTAAAATCAAGAGCAATACCGAAACCGGTGTATCGCTTTTGCACCTAATATAATGTCCCCCCGGGGAAAAGCAATAGGTCGCGCCAGGTTTTTATCGGTCGTTTTTAAGCGGTTGATTCATTTCGTCTTTTATGAAGCATCGCCCGGCCTTCAGCAAAAAAAACTGGTATTCAGGCGGTGATTTGCTAAAATGACGATGCCTGCCTTCCCGATGCCTGAAATGATATGCAGGCCAAAGATTTGACAGGGGCCAGAGCCTTCCTCTTTTTCTGCGCTCGATGGATATCGACTCAACGGGGACAGCGGAGAATTCAACATGACGTACCCGAGTGAAACGATCACGGTCAAGCAATACTCCACGGCAGTCGTCGCCCAGGGGGCCCTATTTGTCAGTATCGTGAGTGTGGCCCACAGCTTTGCCCACATCCGGATCGGGGCCGTGGGGGGTGAAAATCTCGAGATGGAGCGGCTCAACCTCGGCGAATTTGTCCATTACAAGTGCCCCGATGGCGCTCTCTACGAGATCCGGCTTCTGTCGGTGGAGGGGTTCGACACGGCGACACTTCTCGTGACCCGGACCCAGTGAAGAAAGGCCGGCGTTTCCCCCTGAACCACCGCAAACCCACAAATCCGATTTCAAATCCCTGCCGGGCAGACTGCGGCAGGATACCACCCCCGGTTTCAGGCCGGGTTTTTCATGAGGGGTGAGGGTTGATGGATACGTTCCTGGATTCCGTGATGCTTTCCCGCCTCCAGTTTGCCGCCATGGCCATGGTGCACATCTCCTTCGCGGTCATCACCATCGGGCTTGCCCTCTTCATTGCCGTGATGGAAGGCCTGTGGCTCAAGACGAAAGACCCCGTCTATTACGGCCATGCGCGTTTCTGGAGCCGGCTTTTACTTCTGAACTTCGGGATCGGTGTCGTCACGGGACTTCCCCTGGAGTTTTCCTTCGGCAACAACTGGGCGCCTTTCGCGGCGAAGAGCGCCTTCTTCGGCGAGATCCTGGGCACGGAGACCCTGTCTGCCTTCATGCTCGAGGCAGGCTTTTTGGGGATCATGGTCTTCGGTTGGAACCGGGTACCCCCGAAGCTCCACTTTTTCGCCACCTGCATGGTCGTCGTGGGCTCGTCGCTTTCGGTCTTCTGGATCATGGTGGCCAACTCCTGGATGCAGACCCCGGCCGGGGTGGTGATGCAGGACGGCCGCCTTATCCTCACGAGCTACCGCGAGGCCATCTTCAACCCCGACATGATCTTCGCCGTATTGCACATGTACGTGGCCTGCCTCGAGACGAGTCTCTTTGTCATCGGAGCGATCAGCGCCTGGTACGTGTTGCGGCGGCGCCACGTGGAGTTCTTCGCCCGATCCTTCCAGGTGGCGCTGATTGCCGCCATCGTGATCGCCCCCCTGCAGGCCCTGATCGGCGACGAGACGGGTCGGCATGTGGCGAGGCACCAGCCAACGAAGCTTGCCGCTATGGAAGCCCACTGGGACACGAATCCCCCGGGCGAGGGAGCGGCCTGGATCATCGCGGGCTTGCCCGACGAGGTGAATCAGAAAAATGTCTGGGCCGTGGAGGTTCCTTACGTGCTGAGCCTGCTCCTCACCCATTCGCCGACGGGAGAGGTCAAGGGGCTCAAGGACTTCCCGAAGGATGTGCACCCGCCCGTTCTCATCACCTTCTACACGTTCCGCGTCATGGTCATTGCCGGCTTTGCCTTTGTGGGCCTTGCGCTCTGGACGCTGTGGCGGTGGAAGAAGGGCGCCCTTACGGCTGAAAGGCTCCCCGGGGAGAAGTGGCTTCTCTGGGCCTGGATGGCGGCGGGACCCCTTGCCTGGGCAGCCGTGGAAGGGGGTTGGGTCACCCGCGAGGTGGGCCGCCAGCCTTGGATTGTCTACAACCTCGTGAGAACAGGAGAGTCGGCCACGGCGCTTCCGGCGGGCGTGGTTGCGGTATCGCTTGCGGGCTACCTCGTGATTGCCGGCCTGCTCGCGGCGGCATTCCTCGCCCTGGCGGGACGGGTGCTGGCTCATGGGCCCGATGCCGCGATGATGGCGCCGCCGCAGGCGAAGACGCAAGCGGATTGAGAGGAGGATGACCATGCAAACCCTGCAGACCTATCTGCCCGATTTCTTCTTCCTGACCCTGGGAGTGCTCCTCCTTCTCTACATGGTCACCGACGGCTACAACCTGGGGCTGGGCATCTTTTCGCTGAGGGCCCGCCGCGAGGAGGAGCGGGGCGTCATGATCCACAGCATCGCCTCCACCTGGCACGCAAGCCAGACGTGGCTCGTCATCCTGGGGGGGGTGCTCTTCGGTTCCTTTCCCGTCGTCTACGGGGTGGCCATGTCGGCCCTCTACATCCCCGTCATGCTCATGCTGGCGGGCCTTGCCTTCCGGGGTGTCGCCATCGAGTTCTACGACGAATCGCCCAACCGCGGGCGCTGGGGCCTCGCCTTCGGGCTGGGAAGTCTTGTCGCAACGATCTCCCAGGGGTTCATCCTGGGAGGACTATTGAGCGGCATGCCCGTCGTGAACGGCCTCTTCGCGGGGGGATACGGGGACTGGCTCAACCCCTTTTCGGCCCTCATCGCAGTAGGCGGGGCAGCGGGGTTTGTCCTTCTGGGCACGACCTACCTGGCCATGAAAACGGAAGGGCCGCTCCGGGAGCGCTCGATCAAGGCCGCCGTCATGGCCGCTTGGGCCGTCCTGGCCGGGCTTTCCCTGATCCTGCTCTGGATGTCCCTGCAGCGCTACGAGGGCCGCTATTCCCTGCTTTCGCTGAGGCAGGGCCATTACATCTACCTCACCATGCCCATCTTTCTCTTCGAGTTTGCCATGCTGCTGCGCAGCCTCAAGAAGGCCGAACAGGACAAGCCCTTCCAATGGAGTGTCCTTCTCTTCCTCACCCTCGTGGTCGGGCTTGCCGCGGCCCTCTACCCCACGGCCATTCCGCCTGCGCTGACGATCTTCGATGCGGCAGCCCCTGCCCGGTCGCTTTGGTTTCTCTTTGTCGTCAGCGTCGTGCTGCTGCCCGTGATGCTTGCCTACAATGCCTGGCAGTATCTCGTCTTTCGCGGCAAGGTAACGGAAGGCTATCAATCGGAAAAAGCGCAGAACTGATCGTTTGGAGATCTCCCGTGGCTGAACCGGAGCTGAAGGAATTCGACGGCAAGGCGCTTGGCGAGTGCGACGGAAGCGACTCGAAGCCGGCCTCTGTGGCCGTCGACGGCTTCGTCTACGACGTGAGCGCAAGCAAGCTCTGGAAAGGCGGCCTCCACATGAAGCGCCACCGGGCGGGCCGGGATCTCTCCGGGGACATCGCCGCGGCGCCCCACGGCAAAGAGGTGCTGGAAAAGGTGCGCCGGGTGGGCACGCTGAAAAAAGACACCGTCGGCCAGCGGCCCATGCCGGCCTGGCTCGCCGGGCTTCTCGAGAAGTTCCCCTTTCTTCGGCGCCACCCCCACCCGATGGTCGTTCACTTTCCCATCGTCTTCATGTACTCAGCCACGTTCTTCGTCATCCTGACCCTGATCACGGGGGAGAAGTCCTTCGAGGTGACGGCGTATTATTGTCTTGCGGGCGGGATCCTCTTCACGCCGCTGGCCATGATCACGGGCTGGTTTACGTGGTGGCTCAACTACATGGCAAAGCCCATGGGGCCTGTGACGATCAAGAAGAGATTGTCCTGGGTCCTGCTCGTGATGGCCGTGGCGGCCTTTGCATGGCGGTTCTGCGTGACGGACATCATGGAAACGGCCGGCACCGGTCACACTGTCTACATCGCGATGCTTCTGTCTCTGGCCCCGGTCACGAGCGTCATCGGGTATTACGGGGGAGAATTGACTTTCCCGACCGGGAAAGTCAAGTGACCTGTGATCAGTGAACAGTGACCAGTGAAAGAAAGAAAAGCGGATTGGAAGCGCTAGCTCCAATCCGCTATGTTCTTTAACCTGTAGCCTGTGGCCTGCAGCCTGAAGCCTGCGGGCGCAGCCCGCTATTCCAGCAGATCCTTTTGTGTCTTCTGGGCGGCACGGGCGTAGGCGGCGTCGATTTCGTAGATCCAGGGCTCGTGGTCCCGGTTGAAGGCGCCCACGGAATCGCGGGCCAGCTGCAGTGCTTCTTCCTCCTTGTCCCCCGCGGCCGCTTCTCCCTTCTGCGAGACGGCGGCGTCATCCATCACCGCCACGGTTCGGGCGAAATGCCGACCGTCCTTTTCGGCAAGCTCGATTCGATAGACGGTCCCGTCCTTCCGTTGAAAATCCAGGCGTGTCGGGTAGCTGAGCGCCGCCAGATCGCCCTTGCGGTGGATGTTCCGGACGGGGAACTGCTGCAGGGTTTTCAATACTTCGGTAATGGCGCCGTCGTTCTGGCGCTGTTTCTTCGGCACATCCTCGAGGGTGGGCTTTCCTTCCCGCAGGTCTAGGACAAAGGCCCCCGCTGAGTTTTTGCAGGCGATGCGGACATAGCCGCTCTTCCTGCCCGGCGGGAGATCGCGGCGGATGTAATCGACATAGTTCGTGCTCACGGGCGGCAGCGCATCCGTGCTCAGGTAGACCTGCTTTTCGTCCTCCAGGCGGGCGTAGAAACCCGGAAACCCCGGGCGGTCCCTGCCGATGACCAACCCCGTCATCTTCTGGCCCGATTCGTTGAAAAAGCGAACGACCAGGCTGCCCTTTTCGCCCACAACGTCCAGCGCCGCGTGATTGCGCTCGTCGGAGGTCACCTTCTCGGCGCAGCGGATGTCGGCGATGGCCTTCACGATCCGGTTGATCTGATCGTTCGAGACGGGGTAGTCATACTTCCCCGTGAGGATGAAACGCTCGTCGAGGCGTTTGAAGGTGAGCGATTCGTCACCCTGCTTGACGTAGATTCCGTAGACCTTCTCCGGGTTGAACCCCTGGAGCAGGTAACTTCCCTGCTTCAGGGTCACCTCCTGGCGGTTCTCCAGCACCCCGAAAGCGACGACGGCCCCGGTGAGGACGACGGCGACGGCGGCGAGGATGATCAGATGCCTCGTGTCCATAGCATCCTCTTGGGCAGTTCGACCCGCCTGAAAAGGCGGGAAGTGAGCATCAGTGCCGGAATGAGCAGGACTGCGAGAGGTCCTGCCAGCAGGATGAAGACCTTTCCTTTCGTGAAGAGGCCCTCCACCATGACCCTCTTTTTGTGCTGGATGTCGGCGAGTTCCTCCTTCGCGCGCGAGACCTTCGTCTCTGTCATCTTGCGGCTGCGAAGGATCTCCTCCTTCAGCAGGGATTCCTCACCGTCCTGCGCTTTGCGGGCCAGGGAATTCAATTCTCTTTCGCCCGCGGCGATTTCGGTTTGCAGGGAGGCGACGGTCGCCGCCGTTGCCTCGTCGTAACTGTCTTCCATCCGGTCGACGGCGCTGAAGGGCCGCATGATTCTCCCGCGGGCTTTGATGCTGGCAAGCGAAATCGACCCCGTGAGGCTCTCCATGGTGGACAGGACGAGATCCACGTTGCCGCCTGCAAGCACCGTGGCGCTCTCCGGTGCGGCGAGCGGGTCCGTCAGCATGTCCACGTCGGAGAAGACGACGACAGTCGCGGCGGTTTTGCCTTCCGGGGGCTTTGTCCCGGCAGGTTCAGCAATCTTCGGCGCATCGGTTGCCGGATACCCCTCCAGGGCGCTGCGGAAGGTTCCCGTGAGACGCACACCCAGGCAGAGGTCTTCCTTTCCGGTGGCAGCCCTTTGCTGCGGGCTGTCCGTTCGGACGGTGTAGCCCGCGTCGGATGCCTGCAGAAGGGGTGTGGCGGTGATCCCGGGGACCGCCTTGATCTGCAGCGTTCCCGCGTTAAGCACGCGGACCCGCGTAACCCCGGCGTTGAGACCGTCGGCGTGATGAATGGCATTCCCCTTCAGGGTGAGGAGGGTTGCCGGCCTTGCCGAGGCCGGATCCGGGCCCGGCGATCCAAGTGCGGTCATTCCCGGGTCCGCGGCAATCCGATCTGCCGGCATCTCGCAGCCCCACGCGGAAAGGAGCCGGTTGAGGTTCGATGCGTTCTGTCCGGGCGCGTAGGCGCTTCCGGCGGTACCGGCAAGCGGGTCGGCCATGAAAGCGGGATCCTGGAACACGACGAGCTTCCCGCCGCCTGTCACATACCGATCCAGGGCCGCAAGGGTCTGCTCGGAGAGGTTTCGGGGGTGGACAACCACGACGGCGTCGAGCTTCTGAAAGGAGGCCCCATCGGGGGTGAACATCGTCACGTCGTAAAGGGATTTGATCTGCTCCAGAACCGATTGACCCTTGCGGCCTGCGTCGATCGCCAATCCTATCGATCGGGCCATCTCGGCCGGGTATGTGCTTGCCGCGAGGTTCACCGAGGCGAGGATCCCGATTTTCTTTTTCGCCCGGGACGTGGCGCTGTAGATCATTTCCGTGATGTCGTACTCAGCCAACTGCTGCCGCTCCGGCGCAAGCAGGGTGATGGCCTTCTCCTGGCCGAACTCGGTGGTGAGCACCAGTCCGAAGAAGAACCGGTCATCCCCCGCCGTGGGGATCGGCTTCAGGCCGTACTGGAGGGCTTCCCGTTCCTCCCGGGAGTCCCGCCTGGGGTCGATGATCTCGAGGGTGATCTTCCCGTGGGAGCGGGAAGCATACTCTCTGACGAGATCGCGGATATAGAAGAAATAGTTGTTGTACGCCCTCAGGGAGTCGAATCCCTTGAGGGCCTCGGTGCGGGAGAAGAAGAGCTTCAGGCGCACGGGGTGGGTCAGCCCGCCGATGATCTTCCCGGTTTCGTCGGAGAGCGAGTAGATGCGTTCCTCCGTGAGATCGAGCTTCAGCGCCCTGCCCAGCTTGGCGAGCAGCGTGATGGACGAGAAGGCGATCAGTGCGATCAGGAAGATGGCCGTGAGGACCTTGAGGTTCTTCTTCAGCATGACTCCTTTCGGTTGTCGACGACAAGACAGGTGATGGCAATCAGACCGGCAATCAGGATACCGTAGAATGTCAGGTCACGGAACTCGAGAACGCCCCGCCGCATGGACTCGAAGTGCCCGGAGAAACTCATGTTGGCCATGGCCTCGATCATGAAGGGGGGCACGATGCCGGCAAGCCAGGTGAGAACGGACGGCGAGTCCGTGTAGGCCAGCAGGCCGATCATTCCGATGGAGAGCACGAAGCTCACGATCTGGCTCCGGGTGAGGGCCGAGCAGAAGATGCTCACGGCCAGGTAGGCGCCCCCCATCAGCAGGGCACCCAGGTAGCCCGTCAGGATGACGAAGGGGTCCGGGCTGCCGAGCCAGGAGACGGTGATCACGAGCGGTATCGTCAGCGCCATGGCCACGACGAGGAACATCCACGCGGCCGCAAACTTGCCGAGCACGGCCTGGGTAACCGTCACGGGCTGCGTGAAGAGAAACTCGATGGTGCCCGCCTTGCGTTCCTCGGCCCAGAGGCGCATCCCGGCGGCCGGGACGAAGAAGATGTAGATCAGGGGCAGGTTGTCGAAAAAGACCCTCAGGTCCGCCTGCCGCATCTCGAAGAATCGGCCCTTAATCGTGAGAAATCCCGCCAGGACGAGAAACACCACCAGGATCACGTACCCCATGGAGGTCGTGAAGAAGCTCCGGAATTCCCGTTTGTAGATGGCCCAGACCGTTTGCATATCAGGTTCCGTTGGTCACGTTGCGGAAGAAGGTATCGATCTTTCCCTGTCCCCTCTGCTTGAAGTCCTGTGGCGTGGAGTCGGCCACGATTTTTCCCCTGCTGATCAGGATGGCCCGGTTGCAGATCGTCTCCAGCTCCTCCATGACGTGGGTGGAGATGATAAAGCACTTGTCGGCGGCCATGAACCGGATCAGTTCGATGATTTCCTGTTTCTGGTTGGGGTCGAGACCCGACATGGGCTCGTCGAGGATCAGGATCGCGGGGTCCCCCAAAAGCGACTGGGCCAGCCCCAGGCGCCGCTGGAACCCTTTCGACAGGGTCTCGATCCGGCGATCCATGACGCTCTGCAGGGAGCTGATGGCCGCAACCCGATCGATCTCGGGCCTGTAGCGGCTGCCGTTGATGCCCCTGACGTCGCAGACGAATTGCAGGAACCACCGCGGCGTCATCTCCCCGTAGAAGGGGCATTTTTCGGGCACGTACCCCAGGGCGCGGCGCACCTCGACCGGCTGGGTCCGGGTGTCGAACCCCCCGATGGTTGCCGAACCGCTGTCGGGCTCGATGAAGCACGAAATCATGCGCAGGGTCGTCGTCTTTCCGGCGCCGTTGGGACCGATGAACCCCACGATATCGCCCTTCTCCGCCTCGAAAGAGATGTCGTCGACGGCGACGACCTCGCCGTAGGTTTTTCGGAGATTCTTGACGGTTATCATTATTTTATCCGGTTGCAGCTCTGCCCGGTGATTCATTGCAAAAGACCTGCCATAATTCCAACCCCCCTCTTATCTTGCCCCCGTTCGGCGGGAAGATAACGGTGCAGGATCCCGATGCTTTTGTGTTGATGGAACGGGTGCCTTGTGGTAGAAGCGTGCCGATGCTGAACGTGGGGCTGACAGGGGGAATCGCGACCGGCAAATCGACGGTGGTCCGGATGCTCATGAGAAAAGGCGCCCGGGTGATCGATCACGACGGCCTCGTCCACACCCTGCAGGAGCCGGGACAGCCTGTCTGGAAGCGGATCATTGAGGCCTTCGGGCGTGACATTCTGGACCCCGAAGACCGGATCGACCGCAAGAAGCTCGGCGCCCTCGTCTTTGATGATGAGCCGCGGCGCAAGACACTCGAAGGCATCGTCCATCCTGCCGTTCTCGAGGAAGCGCAGCGCCAGCGGGATGAGATCGGGAGGCAGGACAGGCAGGCGATCGTTCTGTCCGATATCCCGCTGCTTCTCGAGGTGGGGATGCAGGATCGGTTTGACCTGATTCTTCTTGTTTACGCCCCGCCGGATGTGCAGATCCTGCGGGTCATGAAGCGAAACAACCTGAGCCGCGAGGAAGCGATCGCCAGGCTCAAATCACAGATGCCCATCGACGAGAAACTGAAATTCGCCGATCTCGTCATCCGCAATGACGGCACGATGAGGGAGCTCGAAAAGCGCGTCGACGAGGTCTGGCAGGAATTTTTGTCGCGTGAGCGACAAAAGAGGAGCGAGGCACGAGGATCGAGGAACGAGCAATAACAGGCAACCCTTGTCTTTGACATGACACATAACACATAAAACATAACACTAGTTGTACGGAGGAGAGAGATGATAGGAAAATGCGTACAAACCGATTTCAGCTCGAAAGCGTGTGAGCCCACCATGAATCCCACGGCCTACGTGCACCCCATGGGGGCCGTCATCGGCAACGTCACCCTGGGGAAAAATGTCTTCGTGGCGCCCTTTGCGTCCGTCCGCGGCGACGAAGGGCAGCCCCTTTATGTAGGCGACGACTCCAACGTTCAGGACGGTGTCGTCATCCATGCCCTCGAGACGGAAGAGCACGGTAAGCCCGTCGAAAAGAACCTGATGGAAGTGGACGGGAAGAAATACGGTGCCTACGTGGGCAACCGCGTGTCGCTTGCCCACCAGGTCCAGATCCACGGCCCCGCCGTCGTCCTCGACGACACCTTTGTGGGAATGAAGGTACTCGTCTTCCGATCCAGGGTAGGGAAGGGCTGCGTCATCGAGCCTGGCTGCATCCTCATGGGAGTGTCCGTTCCCGACGGCCGCTACGTGCCGGCCGGCACCGTCCTGCGGGATCAGGCCGTTGCGGACAAGCTGCCCGTCATCACCGACGACTACCCCCTGAAGAACCTCAACAAGGGCGTGGTCCATGTCAACACGTCGTTGGCGAAGGGGTACGCGGCACAAAAATAGGAAAAAGGCTAAAGGCTAAAGGCGAAGGGCAAAAGACAAATCCCCCTCAATTCCCCTTTTTGCCGCCTTGTTCCGCTTCGCGGGGCGGCCCGGTAAGGAACGAACCTGACATGGTTGCGCACCCTCGCGGGATGCGCCCCCGGTCAAAGGGGGAGGAATGGGGGATTTTTATTATTCTTTCTTCGAGTTCTTGCTCTGGTAGAGGCGCTCGTCGGCCTTCTTCAGCATGGAAATCGCGTCGGTCATCCCGGCGTCGGCCATCGTGGCGATACCGCAG
>Ga0316628_100004974_pt1 | contig 10555 bp, 10 predicted proteins | sample OWC_Aug_M2_C1_D5_FD_207648 | JGI IMG/M metagenome (GOLD analysis project Ga0316628, IMG submission 207648) | Wetland soil microbial communities from Old Woman Creek delta, Ohio, United States - OWC_Aug_M2_C1_D5_C | ecosystem: Environmental > Terrestrial > Soil > Wetlands | place: USA: Ohio... | reverse complement strand
TCCTTGATCGAGTCAACAGCGCAAGGCGGTCGTTGCTATACAGCCCTGACGCTCCTCATCGATTTATTTCGGGAAAACCATCGGCTCGTCGTCTTTATGCTTGTACGGATCAGGAATTTCGCCTGCATCGATGCGGCGCTTTTCCTCCCAGCGCAAGAAAGTAATCACGCTCAATATTTCTTCCTGGCTCATCGTCGTACCGAACGCCCCCATCGTTCCACCCAGATTCTTGGGAACGCCGGTGGCGATCGTGACGTAAATACTGCTGTTGGTGTTGCCGGTATATTTGAATACGCCACAGGACAGGCACGGCCCTTTGGCGCCATGACCGCCGCTACCGTGACAGAAGGCACAGCGTCGTCCGAACATGTATTGACCGGCCTCGACGACCTTCATGTCGTTCGTCGGGACTTCCATGTCGTCGCTATTCGCCTTGTGCTGCGCGGCCGCCGGCAACGCCGCACCCAGGATTGTGGCAAAGAAGGCAATCGCTGCCAGCTTCGTGAATGCCGTATTGAGTTTCAAACCTGACATGACAAACAAACCTCCTTAAGGAACTTATGAAAATGGCGGATAGAACGGTACGTCGTAGCTCTCGACGATCTGCTTCATCTTTCCATTCGCAAGCATTTCCGCAACGGCGTCGTCGATGAACTTCATCAAGGATTGGTCCTGTTTACGGACGATAAAATTCAGATTCCAGCGTTGGTCGACTTCAGGTACGTAACCCTCCACCATGTGGAACTTCGCGTCGGGAAACTCTCGACGCGCAACCGATATCGCAGTTCCCCACACCAGACTGGCCTCGATCTCGCCGCTCGCCATCGCCTGCATGATCCTGCGATTATCCAGATAGAGCGATCTGGGAATGTTGCGGCTGAACAGATAGTCGTCTATCGGCGTAGACATCGGCACGCCAACCTTGATGTTGGCATCCTTTAGTTCCGTGAGCGTTTTCTTGTCCGCAGCCTTGCCCTGCACAACCAGCACATAACCCATTCCGAGATACGGCTTGGTGAATGCCAGTTGCCCCATCAGCATGTCATCGTCGCCGCCATCGGACATTCCAACGAAAACGTCACAGCGCTTCTTGAGTATCGAATTGCGGAATGCGCGCGACGTACCGCCGCGGGTACCGGTGTCCGCCCATACCATTTCCAGCCTCATGCCGCCGCGTTTGGCGATCTCGCGCATGATTTCAATGTCATATCCCGGAGGATCAGTATTCTGGGCCGCGGAAGGAAATGAGTAGGGGTCGGCACATGCCACCAGCCTCCCTTTCGCTTTCGAGCGCTCCAACGTATCGGCAATCTCATCCGGATCGTTTTGCGCCCGGACCGTGACGGCCGCCAATGCGAGTAAAAAGGTCAAACCGCAAAGAGTAAATAACCTACGCACGTTCAACTCCTTTAATGAATCTGTCTGTCATTCCCCTTTTTCCTCGTCGACGTTACTGCAGCTTTGCCGGTTTACCCAAGAGCTGAACGGTCTGAGCCGTTTCATCACAAAAAATAAGGGGGGCAGACTGATTGCCCCCCTTAGCCTTGCTGTAACTGCCTGTTACCCGGTATGGCGCACGCTGCTGAAATTACTCAACAGCGAAAACCATCAGGCCGCCGCCCTTCTGGTTCTTTTTCAGGAACTCAGAGTAAAAAATGGGCCAGATGCCGCCGCCGCCCGCTCCGTAAACGATGGCCACGTACTGCTTGCCATTCTGTGCGGTAAACGAGGTCGGGTTGCCATGGACGCCAGAGCCGGTCTGGAAGGACCAGAGATGCTCGCCGGTTTCGTCGTTCACAGCGTTGAAGTAGCCTTCGGGATCGCCGTAAAACACCAGACCGCCCGCAGTAGCGAGCATGCCGCCGGTTGCGGGGTAGCTCATTGACTTCTGCCATGCGAGCTTGCCGGTCGCAGCGTCATAGGCCTTTGTATGGCCCGCACCCGCGTTGAAGTTGATGATCTTCGCGCCCAGGTACCATTCGCCGCGCTTCCACTCCATCTTCTTAGCCTGGAGATCCATGGCAAAGTCGTACACCGGCACGTAAACCATCTTGGTGCGGTGGCTGTAAGCCATCGGGTGCCATTCCTTGCCGCCGTCCAGGGACGGAGCGATATCGGTGGTCACCTTGTCATACACCACATCCTTCTCAGGATAGTTGTAGATCGGCTTGCAGTTGTTGGCCGGTGTCATCGGCTTGGTCCAGTTCACGCGCTGCAGTGCGGTTACCCATACGCACTTGTGCTCGTTGCCGGCCTTGCTCTTCGCGGTGTTGACGCGGTCGATACCATACAAGTGACCGTTACGCGAGCCGTGCAGCCACAACTTCTTGCCGCCGACGTCCACCAGGATCATTTCATTCACGCCGTCGTAATCGTACGGATCATTGGGCGTGTAATTGAAATAGCTTCTGATCTTGCCGGTTTCGGGATCGAGCAGAAGGTTGCTATTGGTGAACAGGTTGTCACCAATGCGAACGTGGCGGTCAAAGTCCGGGCCGGGGTTGCCCACGGGCCAGTACAAGGAGTTGGTTTCCTTGTCGTAGGAACCAGTAACCCAAGCCGAACCACCACCGTACTTCCAGGATTCGCCGGGCCAGGTGTCATTGCCAGGTTCGCCGGGTCCGGGAATGGTGTAGGTCTTCCAGACTGGAGCGCCGGTGTCAGCATCGATTGCCGCGATCCAGCCGCGCACGCCATATTCGGCACCTGCGGTACCGAAGATGATCTTGTTGTGCAAGGCCATCGGCATGATCGTGAAGGTTTCGGCATAGGTGTAATCGCCGATCTTCTTGTCCCAGACCACTTTTCCGGAACCACTGTCGAGTGCGACGATATGCGCGTCGAGGGTAGCCAGGTAAACCTTGTTCTTGTAGACGGCCGCGCCACGATTCACGACGTCACAGCACAGTTTCGGGAACACGTCGCCCGGCAGTTCGCGTTCGTACTTCCATGCCACTTTGCCGGAAGCAGCGTCGACCGCGATCACCTTGTTGAAGGACGTGGTGACATAAATCATTCCGTTAACCGCGACCGCCTGGCTGTCTTGGCCTTCCAGAACGCCGAACGACAGGTTCCAGACAGGGGTCAGCTTCTTGACGTTTTCCCTGTTGACCTGGGTCAGCGGGCTGTAGCGCGTGGTTTGGTAGTCACGACCATAAAGGAGCCAGTTCTGCGCATCCTTGTCGGCATTCAGAAGCATGTCGTCCGTCACATAGTTAGGAAAGAGCTTTGATTCAGCGCTATCCAGACCTTGTGCGGAGACAACCCCAGAAGCACCGAACGCTGCGATTGCAGCGAGGGATACCGCAGCACGTTTGAAGTGCAACGATTGCTTCACCATTTTTTTTAAAACCTCCCGAAGAAGTGCGCAGCGCTTCGAACCTTTGGCACCACGCATTTGGTTTTGATTACTGCCTCGATGCGTAAAGCAAGATCGAGCAATCTGAAAAAATTTCAGAGCTAGACAAGCTTTACTGCAGGCCGAAAATAAGAGTTACGCACTATGTTGTCAACACATTTCTGCCCCGTAACCATGACGGGTTGCCAAGTCATAATTATTGCGTTGCACCAATAAACCTCGGGGGCTATTGCAGGTGTCCTGCGCAATGCGCGTTCGGTCCAGCGCGCCCGCTTGCAGTCTGCGACACAGGTATACAACGGGTGCAGCGTTTACAATCACGCTGGTACATTGAGAGACGCCTCTGTGTGCAAATGCCGCATAAGCGCTCTCGCATTGAAATTTTCTCTGGACGAAAACATGGCGCGGTCGTCAAACTTGCGTGAGCAATGCAAGCATTTTTTGTTTCATCTACCGAAATCAAATGCACATACTGAAACGCCGAATACGTTTTGCGAAGATCGCGATTCTGATGGTCGCCACAGCATTGTCGGCGCACGCCGATCCGCTGATCACCTACCCTTTGCGGATAAAGAAGCATGAAATTCGCGCGGAAGTTGCCCGGAACGAACAGGAGCGTCTACGGGGATTGATGTTCCGCGACAAGCTCGCCAAGAACAGCGGGATGATTTTCCTGTACCCGCATGCCGAGCCTACTGCGATGTGGATGAAGAACACCAGAATCGCGCTTTCGGTTGCGTTCGTCGATGCGAACGGGCGCATCCTGAATATAGCCGACATGGAACCGTTTTCAGAGGAAGCACACGCCTCATCCGGTGCGGCGGCCTACGCGCTGGAAATGAACCGCGGCTGGTTCAGGAAACAAGGCATCAAAACCGGCGATCTCGTCGAAGGATTGAAAGACCTCCCGTCCGCACAATAAAAAACGCCCGGGCAATCGCCCGGGCGTTTTCGCGAATCGCATTCACGCCTACATCGGGATATGCGTCTGCGCCACCATGAAGAACAGCATCGGTATTGACAAAGCGGTGTTCGTGCGCGAAGCGAGAAAAGCCACCCGCCGCGCTTTGTTCTTCTGCTCGTCGGTGGCCTGCACCAGTCCGAGTATTTTTTTCTGGTTCGGCCAGATCAGGCCCCAGACGTTGAGCAGCATGATGGTGCCAAGCCAGGCCCCGACGCCGATTTTCTGGAAGCCGGCATGCAACGTGAATGCGGAAACAAAATTGGCTCCCAGCAACGCGGCACCAGCCAGCCAGGTCGCGAGTGCTGCCCAGCGGAAATAGAACAGGGCTCGTGGCGCAACATGCTTGGTAATACCGGCAGCCGTACTATCGGCCTGCGCGGCCTTCAATGCTGCCACCTGTACGAAATTGAAGTAGTAGAGCAAGCCGACCCACATGACGCCGGCCATGATATGAACCCAGCGGAAAATTCCGGGAAGTATTTCCATGGCTTATCCTCCTATTAAGGACTTGACTGCGTAGTACAGGATCACAGTCAACACTAATCCGGTTATCACCGTGCCCCAGAGCGAATCCAGCGGATTTTTCATTTTCCCCTCCTCGCGTTATGAAACCGGGCCAGTGTAGGGAACGCCGACTGGCACCGCAATAGTCGACCGTCATAGCGGGATTTCATGCCTTCGCAGACGGCGGATGTTTCGCACATAGAAATAAAAAGGGGCGTCCATGGACGCCCCGGGCGCGAACGCGGCTACGATCAGGCGTCGTAGTTCTTTGCCACAAATTCCCAGTGGACGAGACTCCAGAACGCGGCAACATAGTCCGGCCTGCGGTTTCGGTAGTCGACGTAATATGCGTGCTCCCAGACATCGCAGGTCAACAACGGTTTGTCCGGTCCGGTCAATGGCGTGGCGGCATTCGACGTATTCACGATTTCCACCGCGCCATCGGCCTTCTTCACCAGCCAGGTCCATCCGGACCCGAAATTTCCAACTGCGCTCTTCGAGAATGCTTCCTTAAAAGCGCTGAAAGATCCGAATTTGCGGCTGATCGCCTCCGCGAGCGCACCCTTCGGCTCGCCGCCAGCGCGCGGCGACAGGCAGTTCCAATAGAACGTATGGTTCCAGACTTGTGCGGCATTGTTGAAGATACCGCCGGAAGATTTGCGTATGATCTCCTCGAGGCTGGCGTTTTCGAATTCGGAGCCTTTCACCAGATTATTGAGGTTGGTAACGTAGGCCTGATGATGCTTGCCATAATGGTATTCGAGCGTTTCCTTGGAAATATGCGGTTGCAAGGCGTCCAAGGCGTAGGGCAGGGGCGGGAGTTGATGCTGCACTTGTCGATCTCCTGGTCAGATGTGAATAGGCGCGTCGAAAAAGCGCGTTAGTTTACTGGAACGCGGCAATCCGGCAAAACCCGGTTACTGATCGACCGAATATTCATCGACAGCAATGACGATCGCGGTCGCATCGTTTCGTCCCATGTACTGGACCTGATTTTTGATCGATCGTTCCACCAATTCGTCAGCAATGGCCTGGGTGGGTCCACCGCCCTGCATCACCTCACGCACGACGCGCTCTCCCAATACCTCCCAGATGCCGTCGCTCGCCATTAGGAAGACGTCCCCTGCCATCAACTCGCCATCGGTGTAATCCGCCACGAGATGGCTGTCGAGTCCGACGGCGCGCTTGAGAACATGACGCATGTCACCCCTTTCCCATGTGTGGTCGATAGTCAGTTGCTTGAATACATCGCCACGCCGGCGATAGACTCGCGTGTCGCCAACGTGCGCCATGTGATAGTAGTTGCCTTTGAACACGATCATGGTGAGGGTGGTCACCATGCCTTCATATTCCGGATGGCGCGCGTTCTCGGAAAGCAGCCAGTCGTTAATCGAGCGCAGCAGCTTGTCCAACGCCTGCGTGATATTCCATGTGACGGGCGCGGCATAAAAGTCGCGCAACAGGCTCTTCACGGCAGTTTCCGAAGCAAGGCGTCCGCCGCCGTTGCCGCTCACGCCGTCCGCGATAGCCACGGCGATGCCCCTGCTCTGGGCCTCGCGATCTTCGCGTGGGGTTACGATTCCATGGAAGTCCTCGTTGTTTTTGCCCGGCACCGCGGCGGTGGCATGCCCCAGTTGCAATTGCAGCAGGGGCTTGCCCGGCGTAATTCCCGTGCAGACGATGTTTTCTGGCGAGACGGTCGTATCTTTGGGCATCATGGTTCAGGTGGATATCGGCGGCACGCTGCCGGCGCCCAAGCAGGGGCCGGATAGTCAGGTGGTCGGCCGGGAATGCGCTCCATCGATGGAACGTCCGTGGACCTGCGGCGTGAGGCCACCCGCCTCCACTGCCGCGATTGCCTTGGCCTGATTCATGTCGTCCGTATAGCCGGAAGCATACAAGCAGCACGCCAACTGGTTTACCAATGGATGCGGGATCGGTACCTGGCCCGCCATAGCCTGTCTCACCCACCCGGCTGTCGCCCCCGCATCGATAGCGGGCGGTTGACTCAGCGTGCCGCGCGCCGACAACATTTCCTCCTCGAACAGCACGGTGGCCTCACCTTGACGGAAGAATTTGATCCGAGGACGCTGCTTTGGATTGGCGAAGGCCTCACCCTCCGTACTTTTCATCAGCAGGGCGTCGAAACCGGTGGCCAACAGAAAGATTTCGAGTTTCTCGAGCTGCGATGGCTGGTCAGCGCATACGATCCGTAATCCACCACTCTCGAACGGGTCCAGCAAGGTCACCATGCCATGGGCAGGATTGCTCACGCCGAGGCGGCTGCGCAAAGACAGCAGGTTGGCCAGTCCGGGGCAAAGAACGGCGGTCGGAACGAACGCCAGCAATTCCTCATCCAGCGACTTCTGAGCTTGCGCCAGCGACCCGCCCGGCAGCACCCCGAGTTCGCGCAGGATATAGGCGCTCGCGACGCGCCCGCCGCCCTCGAGCGTGCCATGCAGAAGCACCGGCACGCCCATGCGCTGCAGCAGAAGTACCAAAAGTGGCAACAGGTTGGGCTCCTGCCGTCCACCGCTGTACGTTGCAAAGATGAGCGGTCGCAACGCGGTGGCCGGTGGTTTAAGCAAATACACCCGTTCCGAAGCGGCGCGGTAGAAACCGAGGAGTTCGGCAGTCGATTGACGCTTCATTCGCAGCGCGCAGAGGCAGGCGCCGAGTTCCAGATCCGGCACTCCACCGTCGAGCATGGCAGCAAAAAGATCGTGCGCGTCGCCTTCGCTCAGATCACTGGCGGTATCTGCGTCACTGGCAATTTGCTTGATGAATCGGGCGATTCCCATTTGTTCGAGAGAACTGCTTTCAACAATGTCGATAGATAGTCTTCCTGTTCATTCAATGCAACCGTTGTGCCAATTATCTTTCTCTCTTTGAAACAATAAATTAGCTCGGGGAGTACACTTCGCCTGCAATAGGCAGGTGCGTAAAGCACTGGGTTGCGCATCAACATGGTGCACCACTTTAGAATGCGTGGTTTTTTGAGTGGAACGTGAGGCCCACACCCGCTAAGCGAGCGAATTCCAATTCCGGATACGAAGGCGAATCCATGCTCTAGGACTTGTCTAACGGGAGGGAATCGCCCGAGTTTTAACAGTAAGGGGCCCCGAAAAAGCGGATCATCCTGGCCGGCATGGGCTCGACGTATTGCCCGGTACAGTCGACAGCTATCGCATCGACCATAGTGCGCGGTTGGCTTTCGGCAAAAGGAACGTAAGCCGCGGCAAAATACTCGTCAATGACGCACATGGGATTGCATTGCGCATGACGGGAATAAGAGCCGGCATAAGTGGGGACAAGCAAATCGAAAACCTGAAAAGCAAATTCGCCTCAGTCGCGGAACATGAATCGCGCGCGTCGGCGACGGCAATCACCGGCAGGCCCGGCATGACCAAGGACAAGATGCCGAGACGGCAATCAACCTGGCTCGTTCCCGTGTCACCCAAGTGGCGCGCACGGACGGCAGTGCAATGCTGAAATCCGGATTCGTCCTACCCCGCCCCATTCTTCTTGTACTGGCAGCCCTCGGTTTGCTGTTCGCGATCGACTTGTTTGCGTTGGCCGCCTATCGCGAACTCGAGCAGGCCTCCGCAGAATTGAACCGGCGTATGCAGGCCGCAGAAGTCTTGCAGGCGTTGCCGGTGATGGTGATGGAAATGCAGTCAGGCATGCGCGGCTATATTTTGACCGGCTCCGTTGCTTCGCTGGATCGCTATCGCGCGGCGGCGGATCAATTTCCCGGCGTTGCGGAGAAGGCGCTCGCGCTGATTGGCGAGGATGCGACGCAACACAAACTGGTGGGGGCGGCCGTGGCGGCGGCGCGGGATTGGCTGTCGGGCTATGCGTCCCCGCTGGTGGTCAAACGCAGCGCCGGCGAAGATGGCCCGCGAAACATGGCGGCGATCCTCGAAATCATGCACAAAAGCCTGGGAGAAAGCCAGGCCGAGCGCGCACGCACGCAATTTGCCGAGTCAATTCAGATCGAACACGAACGCGTCTCCGATGCTCAACGTGCACTGAAGCGCAATCTTGACCGCGTTGCAGCTTGGATGCGGGGCCGTGCCCTCGCCCTGCTTCTGGCTCTTGCCGCACTTACGCTGATGCTCGGCCGCACATTGGCAAACCTGACCGGCCAGATACGCTCACGCGAAGTCGCCGAGAGCGCGATGAGGACATCGTCCGCCACGTTGCGCGCGATGAGCGACGCTTCGCCGCTCGGAATGTTTCTGGCAGACGCTTCGGGTGCCTGCGTACAATCGAACCCTACTTTCGAACGCATCACGGGCCTGACCGAACCGGCGGTCCTCGGCACCGGCTGGCAATCGACATTGCATCCAGACGACCGCGATAGAGTGGTCACGGCTTGGCGAGCGGCCACCACTGGCGGCGCATCGTTCGCCTCGGTACACCGCTTCGTTCATCGCAGCGGCAAGGTGGTATGGGCATCGATGAAAACCGCAAGAATGAGCGACGGCGGACAGTTGATCGGTTTCGCGTGCAGCATAGAAGACGTCAGTGAGCGGCGCGAGGCCGAAGAAGCGCTGCGCACGAGCGAGGAGCGCCTGCATCTGGCCCTGGAAAGCTCGGGGCTCGCGCTGTTCGACTGGCATGTGCCGTCGGGAGAAGTTTTTCTCAGTCGCGAATGGAACGCATTGACCGGCCATGGGCCGCAAGCGCTCACCACGACCGCGCGTCGCCTGAACGACCTGATCCATCCAGACGACCGGGACGCACTGCGTGAAGCAATCATCGGCGTTTTCAAGACCAATAAGCCGATCGCACGCACGGAATTCCGCATCCAGACCCGATCCGGACAGTGGAAACGCGTTCATTGCAGCGGACGAGTTACCGAACGCGATGCCATCGGCCGTGCAGTGCGACTGACCGGGACAATCACGGCGGCGGACTAATCGCGGGCTTCGGCACGCGGCCGGCGGACCGCCGGCGATGCACGTTGCGTCGCAGTCTCCACAGGTGGGGCCCTGAGGCAGTCGAGATACCGGTCAACGAGCGTCTTTGCATCGCGTGCAAGAGGCAGATACGCAGGATCGAGAACCCAGTTCACGATCAGGCCATCGACCAAGGCGTGCAATCCGACGGCCGCCAGGCGCGGGTTGACCGAAGAGGCAAGCAATCCCTTTTTCGCGGCATTGCGCAGTCCGCGCTCCGTGTGCTTCAGGCAATTATTGCGTGCTTCGACATGGCGCCTGCGCACCTGCGCCATTTCGTCAACATATTCGACCTTATGACAGCAGATTTCGAAGACGCGCTGGCATTGCGCGTCGGAAGTCAGGCGCTCGAGCACGTTCAGCGCACAGGCTCGCACGTGGGCGAACGGATCTTCCAGATCATCATCGTCAGCGCGAGCCGCCATTTCCTCCATCGGCAGCACCGCGCGGCTCATCATCGCATCGAACAAGTCGGCCTTGTTCCTGAAATGCCAGTAAATTGCGCCCCGCGTTACGCCCGCAGCCTGGGCGAGTTGGGCCAGCGACGTATTGGACACGCCCTTTTCCACGAATACATGCTCAGCTGCATCCAGGATCCGGTTGCGCGTTTCTTCCGCCTTTTCCTTGGTTCTCCTCACCATAGATACCTCCGCGGCGCTGTCGTCGGCGATGCCGGCGGTGCGGCCGTCCAGTTGGTCACAAGCAAAAACTTCAGCAAGTTTGTACTTTACATACATTTCTGTATGTACGTAAACTTTGCGGGTC
>Ga0316628_100004973_pt1 | contig 10557 bp, 3 predicted proteins | sample OWC_Aug_M2_C1_D5_FD_207648 | JGI IMG/M metagenome (GOLD analysis project Ga0316628, IMG submission 207648) | Wetland soil microbial communities from Old Woman Creek delta, Ohio, United States - OWC_Aug_M2_C1_D5_C | ecosystem: Environmental > Terrestrial > Soil > Wetlands | place: USA: Ohio... | reverse complement strand
TTGAACCGGATTGCAGAGGAAGATGTACATGGGCCATCATCTTCGGTTCGGCGCCCATAAGGTCAATCAGCTTATCCGACATATCTTTCGGATGTGAGGTTAAATAACGGATCCTCTTCAGGCCCGTTTCTGCGGCCACGCGCCGAAGCAGGTCCGCGAAATCGCACGCTTCATCTTTGTAGGAATTGACATTCTGACCCAGAAATGTAATCTCGAGGACACCATCGGCAACCAGTGCCTTGACCTGATTGAGTATTTTCGCGGCAGGATATGATTTCTCCCTGCCCCGAACATAAGGGACTATGCAATATGTGCAGAAGTTATCGCAACCGCGTGAAATTGTGACAAAGGCCGAGAACCTGTCATCTCTGACCGGAACTATATCCTCCGGATCCTCACAGCCGGTTTCGGTATGGATAACCGGGTAGGCGGCGCCGTTTCCGAGATATTTCGGCAGGTCAAAAATACGGTCGGTCCCAAGGACCATGTCAACATAGGGGGCAAGGGCTGTTATTCGATCTCCCAGCCGCTGGGCCATACAACCGACCACAATGATTTTCTTGTCTCCCTGCTTTTTGAGATGACTCAACTCTGATAAGCGTCCAAAGACCCGCGTCTCCGCTTTCTTCCGCACCGAGCAAGTGTTAAGAATAATTATATCCGCATCTTTCTCGGATTCAACCTGTTCATAACCGCGGGAGTCAAGAATCGCCCTGAGCACACCGGAATCGGCCAGGTTCATCTGGCATCCGAAAGTCACTATCTTGTAGCTCGCCACATTTGTCGCCAATGTCAATCAATACCGGCCGAAGGTTGGTAAATGTTGTCAACTATAAAATACGGAATAATAGAAAGTTCGCAATTCAATAATTGGAATTTGCCCGGCAATAAAATTGAGAATAAGGCCGGATTCGGCCTGATTCCCCAGTAATACTGGAATATTATTGAATATTTGGCCGCCCCGGACTAAGGGGCCACACAACCCATCTGCGGAGCATCTCCTCCCCGATAGAGATAATTGACCAGATAGGAAACATCGAGAATGTTGATGGCGCAGGACGCATCCGGATCTGCCAGAGAAGGAACCGGAGGATTCGACCCGCCTTTATACAGATAGTCTATTATGAATGCAATATCGATCAAATTGACACCGCCGTCATTATTGCCATCGCCCGGAGTTCCGGATGTCGAACGAACCAGCATCGTATATTGGGTAGTATCAATGGCCGAGCTGTTGGCATCATTTGCCTTCACTCCGAATGTGAATTCACCCGACAGAGAGGGCGTACCCGTAATAAAACCGGTTGTGCTGTCCAAGGTCAAGCCTGATGGCAGATATCCCGTGACAATACTGAAGCGATTGTTGCCTGAACCGCCTCGGACTATGATTGAATCCAGATAGGGCACATATTGCCGGGCCGAATCCAGCGGAAATGGAATCTGGTGGTAAGTCCAGCCTGATTCAAAGCTCTGTCTTAATATCCACTTGTCGGGATCAAGAACAACATCGGTCGGAGCTTGGTCGCTCTTAAAAATGTAGACATTATTGCGGACATCATTCAGCAGAAGGGTCGTATCTAATCTCGCAGGGTAAGTGAAGATCAGGTCAATCGGCATAACGAACGTCTGAATATAGCTGGTTTGTCCCTGATATAGCTGCAAATAGGTCCAGTATTTGCCGTCGGTGGGGTCCTGTTCGCTCATGTACGACCAGTAATATTTCGGATAATATGTGCCATAAATCCATTCGTTAAAGAAGTAATCAAGATCCTTCCCCGAAACACTCTCGCAGAGTTCCTGAAATTGGACAGTGGTTGCAGTCTTGTATTTATAGGCGCTGTTATAGTAGGCTCTCATTATGTCAAAAAAGGTTGTGTCACCCACAATATGCCTTAACATGTGCAGGACCCAGGCCCCTTTATCATAAACGATGGAGCCGAAAATACTGTAAACACTCGTAGTGTCCTCGATATAAACCGATCCGCCGCCGTAGTATGACATGCTATTGATATAAGAGTGGAAAGAATAATCTCCCTCTTTGACCTCGAAATAGAGAGCCTCGCAGTAGGAAGCAAATCCTTCGTTGAGCCAGATATCGTGCCAGCTGTTGCAGGTAATCATATCACCCCACCATTGATGCGACAACTCATGGACAACGACATTTTCGTCAAACCCAAAATCATCATTACCCACCATTGAAGTTACCGTCTGATGCTCCATCCCGCCGTCCCACACAAAATTGACATGCCCATATTTTTCCTCCACAAACGGATATTCTCCGAACAGGCCGGCCAGAACGCCAACCGCGTATGGCGTTATATTATAGTGAGTTAGCGAATATTCATATCTGTCGGGGTAGACAAAATGAGTTATTATCATCGAATCATTTGTGCCATAATGATACCAATTGCTCCAGATATTATATTTGGATATCGTGACTGCGAAAAGATAGGTCGAAATCGGATATCGCACCTCATAATTAAAGGTCCAACTCCCGTCACCATTCCGAGCCGTATCGACCAACTTGCCATTGGAAACACAAAAATAGGCCGTGTCACATTTAATTGTAATATCGAGCGAATCCGCTTTATCATCGGGTCGATCCTTGCATGGCCACCAGGACCGAGCCCCCATCGGCTCAGAAAGCGTCGAGGCGATTGGGATTCCATTGTGCACATCAAAAGAGAATCCAACGAACCCGGTCTGAAGCGGCTGTCCGTGATACGCCACGGAGAACGAGAAAACCTCGTCATGGTTATAAACCCCGTCCAGCGGCAGAAGTATTTTATCTCCGATACGGCTGAAATCAAGAACCCTTGTCGGAGTATATATGGAATCAATAATCAGATTGCCGTAGAGATCAACTTCTATGGAATCAAGCCCGTCCACAACAGCTTTTGCTTCCATAAGTACATCGCCATAAATAGTTTTAAGCGGGATCGTAACGCTTATATTGATTCCGTAGAAATTCACATCATACTCGGCCTGATCATAAACCATACTGGCCTGAGGAGCAACTGCTTCAGAAACCCGCGCTTCCTCGAGCCGTCGCGCTTTGGCATCAGCCATTATCTTATGAATCTCTGAGGGGGGAAGCCTCCAGCTGCCGGTCGAATCGGCCGGCTGGCTGTCGGCATGTGCAGCAGACATGAAAAAAAATGAGGTGAGGATTAACATAACGGAGGAGACAATGGCATTTCTCATAAGATTTTCTCTCTTGGGGGAAAATAAATGCTTGATATGGGTATCTTCATATAAATCATCGCAGTACACATATTAATATACCACATTTCCCCGCTCGATCAAGAACAATATATTTGCGACTTACGCGCTATTCCGCACATTTGCCCAAAAAAAATACCGCCCCCATCGGGGCGGTATTGTACGATTGCAATTTAATACGGATTACCGCAAAGCGGGTTGCCTCCGCGGTACAGATAATTGACAATGGCCGTGATGTCAAGGAGGTTAATCTGGCCATCGCAGTTGCAGTCACCTATCATGGCAAAAGGTATCGGCGCGGGACCACCTAAGTATATATAGTTTTTTAGATAACTGATATCTAGGATATTTATCCTGCCGTTATAGTCACAGTCTCCGCGGAATCGCCATACTCTCATTTCAAAATATAGAGGGACGGGTGTGTTGACAGCTCCGGGAGATACGACATGGGCGGTATCTTGATAAGATCCCATCATTATTCCCAGGGCATTCGAAACCGCCGTAACATTCCAGGGATAACCATGTCCTCCGCCGGAATCGACCGTAAAATTCACCCATGGAATATCCGATTCCAATTGCCAGGCCATGCATCCGGGATTGCGATTATTGAGGTCAAACGCCCGTGCTGGCCCCTGGCGATTTTCTTGAACAGTGAAGATGAAAAGATTTTTACTTACTGTGATTTCAGGCGGCATCGATGTGGCTAAAATAGTAAGCATTACGGGAAGAATCCTGGGGCTATTAATAGCATTATCGGCCGTCACAACAATAGTGTCATGATATACCCCGGGGGCCATGCCGAAATAATCATAGTTGATTGTAACAATCTGGGGAGGAGACCCGGAAACTGGATCAAGTCCCAGCCAGCTCGAATTGTGCGTCAGCGTAAAATCAAAGGGTTCCTTCCCGCCATTGTATATGGTAAAATTCGGCGGGTCCGGAGGATACGCCCCCTGAGCACATTCATATAATGCTGTCGAAACCGAACTTTTGCTGAGAAGTATCCTGGCCGGATCGGTATAGCAGCTATATGTAATGCCCAAAGGCAGTGGCGAGTTGGCGGCCTCGTATGAATGCACCCAGACTGTGTCAAAGAGGTATTGTCCCTGATTACAGACGATGGTGTCGAATTGAATAGTCACAGTCTGCGGCACACTTCCGGAGTCGGGAACAAGGTTCTTGATTCTAGAAGAATTCTCCTGCAAAAAATAATTCATCTCACCGGCTCCGGCATTATATATCTGAAATTGCCTGTCCGCCGGTACGGGACTATCTATATCGATCACAACATGCATCGGATTGGGATTAAGAGCCAGCATTGGCAGACTCGAAGATATCAACAGCCGGACAGCCGCCTTCTGGGGAGTGTTCGTGGCCGCAGGATCGCTCACCAACACCGTATCATAATATGTTCCGAACTCCAGACCGGTTATATCTATGGACAGATTCGCGCTTCCCGAACCGGTACCCGATGACGGAATGACGGTCAACCAGCTCTGGGAATTGGCGGCCGACCAGTGCAATATCCCGCCGCCGGTATTGCTCACTTCCAGAATCTGGATTGGCGGATTAGAGGAGCCGGCGACGGCGTTGAAACTGAAAAATGTCGGCGCAAGCTTTATCGCCGGCGGCGGCTCGGTCAGAGTGAGTTTTACGGGAACACGAACGGGATTATTCGTGGCATTGGGGTCGCTGACTGTAATAGTATCATAATAAATCCCCGAACTCATGCCGGTGGTAATGACCTGAACTTGCACTGCCGAGGGTGCTGTCCCATAGGATGGCAGCACCGCCAGCCATGATGATTTCTTCGTGGCAGTCCAGTGCAATGTACTAACGCCTATGTTCGTTATGTTCAAGACCTGCGGATTCGGAGGCGCCTGACCGGCCATGCTCTGAAATACAAGCGAATCGGGTATTACTTTGATCTCTGGCTGCGTTGGCATATTCCCAATCTGCCAGCAGTAGGGACCGCCGAAATATGCCGGCGGATTAAATAGCCAATCATACTTACCCGGAGGCTCTTGACCGGGAATGCTCACCGAATCAATGCAGAATGTTCCGATCTCGTCTACCTGAAGCGCAAATTGAATGAAGAGCTTCTCCCCGAGTCCCGGGGGCCATCCGCTCGAGGAAGCCGCTGTGTGATTGATGGTGTCAGGCAGAGCTCCGTCCCACCCGAATCCGGCCCATTCGTTCATGATTGTCCAGTAATTGCCGAATCCATTCTGAAATAAGATGGAATTGGACGGTCCGACTCCATCGGTGACACTGCGATGAGTCACGTCTATAATGCTCCCGTCCGGACTGTAAAAAGCAAAGGGCATGCTATAAGCGAGCTGATAAACCGCATCATTGTTGTTCATATAAAGATCAACCGTAAACGGAGCCCCAACCTGGACGAGGCCGGGAAGCAGTAAAGGTGAGACCTCGGCACGAATGGTTGTCGCCTCCGCATGACCCGCAGCAAATATTACGACCAGAAATAGAAGGAACAAAAAGCGCTTCATCTTACCCTCCTTGGGTGGTAGGAAAGTTGTTTCCCTAATCAGCCGGATAAACCGACCTAATTTTTCTATTTCCTCTCAGAAAACCTGTCAATTTTCCACATGATTCCCGCCCAATTATTTCCATACCTCAGAACTAACGACCGGTCCCAAAACTCCGCCGATTGAAAGCCGGGAGTCCTCGCCATTTGCTATGGTCTGAATATTGAACCTTCCCGCTCGCGATGTCTACTCCTGGCCCGAGAATTCCAAAAGCAAGAAAAATTGCGCAAGACAATAGTTAATTAATCAAAATCCCCGGATAGTATAAGTATACCTCACAACCTGACTTAATATATCCGATGACCGGCATGTCTGTCAAGTCAAAAGTGATACTCATAATCATATAGACGATGGTATCTGGGATAAGCGGATGAGTAACCGCCCGGGGGGCGACAGGAATTGGCCGCCGAACGGCAGAAAAGTCAAATCATTACGCCAAAAATACAAAGAGAGTGGACGAGAAAGAAATTTATCTCTTTCGTGAACCCTTGGCAGCGATTTTCCGGGAAGGAGATGGCTTTTTGCGGCTCTTGGCTTTTTCCATTTCCGCGGCAAAGATCTTTTCCAGAGTGTAACTTGACGGCACAAAATCCAGAAGACCACGAGCAAAAACATCATCAACGGTATCAATCAAGATGAATTTGGTTTTCTTCAGGATATCCGAAGGGAGATTTTTAAGATCTTTCTTGTTCTCCCTCGGAATAAATATTCTGGGAATACCCGCTCGATAAGCGGCAGAAATTTTCTCTATAAGTCCTCCGACCGGCAAAACCTTGCCGCGAAGAGTCACCTCGCCTGTCATGGCAATGTCGTTACGGATCGGTCGCTCAGCCATGACGGACGCAATCACGAGCGATACCGCTACACCGGCCGACGGGCCATCCTTGGGAATCGCGCCGGAAGGGAAGTGAATATGTATGTCGAAATTATCGAAGTCGGCATGGTCGATACCGAGAATATCGGCTTTGGAGCGGACATAGCTGTGCGCTGCCTGTATCGATTCCTTCATCACGTCGCCCAGCGATCCGGTCGTGATGACTTCTCCGCTGCCCTTCATGCGAAGGCCCTCAATAATCATCAGATCGCCACCCTGCCCGGTCCAGGCCAGACCCACGGCAACCCCTATCTGCGGGCAATCCCCCGGTTTCTCGGGCGTATAGATGGAGGTCCCAAGAAAACTGCCCACCGTCTTCTCATTGACTACCCAGATTTTCCTCAAATTACCGGCTTTTTCTTTGGCAACGTGCCGACAGATCATCTCAATCCTTCTCTTGAAATTCAGGAGTCCGGCCTCCAGCGTATAGTTACGAATAATCTTCTGAAGTCCTTTTTCGCTGAAAGTAATATCTCGTTTGAGTAGCCCGTGTTTCTTTAGAACGGTGGGTATTATATGCTTTCTGGCGATATGAATCTTCTCTTTTTCAATATAACCCGGGAGTTCTATTATTTCAAAACGGTGACTGAAGACCTCGGGAATATCTTCGACTGATTTGACGGCACAAATGAAAAGCACGCGACCCAGATCAATCGGAAATCCAATATAGTTGTCGAGAAATCTGGAATTCAATCTTGGATCAATGGCCTCAAGCAACGACATAGAAAGTACAGCATGCGAACTCTCGGCAAAATAGTCTATATCCTCGATAAATACTACCGGGTCCGAAGTGCCGGTATCCTTAAGTGCCCTGACGATGATTCCCGGCATTGCTCCCATAAAAGTGCGCGATGTTCCCTTAATGTCGGAGACTTCACTGATACCACCGACGGAAATTCGCAGAAATTTCCTCCCCGTGGATCTGGCAATAGCCTTGGCCAGTGATGCCTTGCCTGTCCCCGGAACACCGGCCAAACATAGAATCGGCCCCTCACTGCGACCGCCGGACAGTTCTCTGATGGCGATTCTTTCGAGTATCTGCTTCTTTATGCTTTTTGATCCATAATAACCCCGATCAAGTTCTTTTTCAACTTTTTTAAGATCCAAGCTCTGCTGATTGGCGATATTCCAGGGTATATCAAAAAGCCAATCAATAAATTGTCTGGTGGCACCATATTCGACGGAAGCTGTGGATAGATGGCCGAGACGATCAATTTCAGCCAGGCACTTTCCCCGGATTTCCAAAGGAATTCCCCTGTTTTGATTGATCCGTTCTCTCATCTCCAGAATAATTCGGTCTCCTGCTCCAATTCCGTGGTCCTGCGCCAATTTGCCGGCCCATAACATCTCGCCCCTCAGAAATTCCAGAACGATTTCAAGCCTCTTATCAAGATTCAGCGTTTCAAGGATTTTCTGGCGAAGGTCAATGGGATGGCAATAATTGGCGGCAACTCTATCGACAAAACGGCTCGGATTTACCTTCCCCAGTTCCATAAGTGACAATAGTTCCTCGGAGTACCCCAATCCTGTCTTTGTAAGCTGCCCTATGATGTCGATTATTTCCCGGCATAGTTGCTCCGCCATCTCGGGAATTGCCGTCTCCTCTATCAGTGCCACACGGGCCACAACGTGCGGGGTCTCCTTCTTTATTGAAAGCAGAGCAATTCGTGTCACGCCTTCAAGGACAACCGCGGTTGCTCCCGCCAAATCGCTTTTGATGAAAAGGATTTTCATCATGGTGCCTATTCGGTTAAGGTCAGAGTCGCCGTTGCCATTTTCACCATTCGGCGAATAAACCAATCCGATCGGCCTGTCTTTCGAATACAAGTCCTTGATTAATAATAAGATACCTTGATTCCGAAGTTGAATTGAATTAACCTCACCGGGAAGAAGCACCTTCGTCTTGATCGGAATTATAGGCAGCGCCAATTCTTCCCCCATGGCGGAGGCGGGAATATGCGATTTGTTCTTTATGTTCATTGCCGTCCTATTTTACTCGTATCGGCCTAAGGCGGTAATATCTAAACCGCATCGTCAAATAATCTCCGTCAACCACCTCACTTCTTAGAACCGCGTATCCCGCTCGGTCGTTCCCGCATTCTAACTGGCCATCCGTAAGGACAATTGGTCGACACACTGGCGTAGTTCGTGGTCCGGATGTTCTTTTATCTTTCCCAGATTCAGTCTTATTCTTGCCGGTTCCAGATCAAGACGATAATAGCCCAGCCGATTATTCTCGAAAATCGGCCAAGAGACGCCACCAGCCTTCATTTCCTGTTTCAACCGATATAGATAGCGGGCTTGATTGAAGCCTATCTCAATGTCGTCCTTATAGATCCAGCCATCCTTATCGATCACTCTTGAGAATGCCAGTTTGGCCAAATATTTGAACGATTTCCCGGTCAGCCGCACCGGAAAACCATCGATTTTGACCAGATATCGCTCTTTTTCATAGCTACCGTCAAGCTCAATAAAAGAGGGACGGGATCCGGCCGACTCGCTTGTTGACAGCAATTGTCCGACAGAATGGACAATTTGGTTTTTTGAATGTTGATACATTTGATCCTCCTGTTCCAAATTGCATATTTTATCAAGTAATTTTTTCAATTTGCTCTCGGGCTTAATGATTCCAGAAAGATGCTCGCTTCCGGCTCTCTTGATGTCATCTATAGACTTGAGATTATGATCTTTGAGCCCCGCATAATCGGCGCGGTTTAGAATGTAACCAACCGATTGGAATATTCCCTTCATTTCCGGGCTGATACCGAATTGCGTTTTAAATGCAAGCTCCTCAAGAAGGGCCGGAACCCTTGAGTTACAATCAGTGGCGAAAATCAGCCTTCCCAGCGACATTAAAAGCCAGGCCGCCGTTTCCGCCAAATTCATGATTTGTCCGTGGTGAATCTGATAACGCTGCTCGAGGCGCTGGACTGGCACACCCTCACCCCATTCCGTAAGAATAAAAACCGCCTTCAAAATGGCCGCGATTTGAAAATCAAGCGGCTCTCGACCCGATTCCGCCTCGGCATAAACGACAATCTCATTGATATATTCGCTGAAATGCTCATGAAGCGCCTTCTCATATAGCCGCCGGCGAAACTCGGAAGTTGTCAGCCCCGAAAGTGAGACATCGAACTCCGGGCCGGTCAAGGCAAGAAACAGCCATCCAACCGGCGTCGAAAGGTGTCTCTCACGAAGAAGCTTCAGGTAATGCCGGCAGGCTTTCACCGAGACACCGCTTTCCGCCACGGCTATCCCGAGATGAGTCGGCTGGAGGGACTCCCGAATCAGGTTACACCCTGATAATTCGCCGATCACGCTATTTAGAAGAATATCATCAATCTTGTGGTCATTGTGGGAATAGAGCAGATTGGAGATATTCGTCCGCAGAGCATCGGGAGTGGCCCCCAACCCACAGACAGCTAAATCAAGAATGACATCAGCCAATTCTGACTCACTGATGGCCGAACCGAAGTGCTCCGTCTTTCGACAGTCAATATACTCCGACCAGAGAACCTCATGCTCAAACTCGGACCCCGCCAGGATAACCGCCTTTCCCGGCTGACCATGCAGCCCTAGCCTGAACCGTCCGGCCCTGCCGGTAATATTTCGAAAATCAGCCGAAGTAATGGGCACCAGAGAGGCCTTCCCCCCCAATCCCCCGGAGGAGTATTTCATCGTTTCAAGCAACACCATTTCCGCCGGCAGATTTACCCCCATAGCGAGTGTCGTCGTCGAAAAGATGACTCGGATCTCCCCACTTCTGTAACCCTGTTCAATTGCACGCCGTTGCGCCCCGGTTAAGTCGGCGTTGTGGAAAGCAACTCCGCGGGAGAGTGTTTGCTTGAGCGATCGCACCAGAAAGCTGGCCTCCTCTTCCTCAAGACACGATAGAGTATTCTTTGCTTCGCG
>Ga0316628_100004972_pt1 | contig 10558 bp, 5 predicted proteins | sample OWC_Aug_M2_C1_D5_FD_207648 | JGI IMG/M metagenome (GOLD analysis project Ga0316628, IMG submission 207648) | Wetland soil microbial communities from Old Woman Creek delta, Ohio, United States - OWC_Aug_M2_C1_D5_C | ecosystem: Environmental > Terrestrial > Soil > Wetlands | place: USA: Ohio... | reverse complement strand
CCGACGGGCGCGCTGGCGGGCCGGACGGCCCGCCAGCCACGGCCACGCGTTCGCATCACCACTGCCCGTCATGCGGGCGCCGTCCCCGGCACCGTCTCCGTGCCCGGTCGTTTGCCTCGTGAAGCGGTATGATGCGGCGTGATGCGGGTCAACGCGATCGTCACGGCGCCGCCCTACGCCCCCTACCTGGCCGAGGTCGCCCGCCACCCCCTGGTGTGTGGGCTGCGGCTGAACACGGTGATGCCGCTCAAGGAGACCAGGGTTGAGGTCCTCGAGCGCCTGGCCGGCCTCGGCCAGCCGCTGTGGGTCGACCTCAAGGGACGCCAGCTGCGGGTGATGGGCGGCGCCATTCCGCCCTACTCCGAGCTCCGCCTCAGCCACCCGATCCGGGTCGACACGCCGGTCGACGTGTTCTTCTCCGACGGGCGCGAGCGCGCCCGCGCCGCCGCGGTCGATGGCGATCGCCTGATCCTCGAGGAAGGACCGCGGCGGCTGGTCGGCCCCGGCGAGTCGGTCAACATCGTCCACCCGTCGCTGCGCGTCGAGGGCACGCTGACGGCCACCGATCGCGCCTACCTCGAGGCCATGGCCGAGGTCGGCCTGCGCCAGGTGATGCTGTCGTACGTGGAGCGACCGGAGGATGTCGCGGAGGTGCGGGGGCTGCTCCCCGACGCCGAGGTGATGCTCAAGATCGAGAGCGTGCGCGGCCTCGAGCTGGCGCGCCGCCACGGCGCCTCCTTGGGTCGGCTGATGGCCGCCCGCGGCGACCTCTACGTCGAGGTGCTGCGCCCCCACCGCATTGCCGCCGCCCTGCGCGAGATCGTGCGTGCCGACCCTGCGGCGGTGCTGGCGAGCCGGCTCTTCGAGTCGCTGGTTGCCCACCCCGTGCCAGACTGCGCCGACGTCTGCGACGCGGCCTTCCTCCTCGAGCTCGGCTACCGGACCTTCCTGCTCGGCGACGCGCTCTGCTTCAACCGCGACACCGTGCTCGAGGCCCTCAACCTGCTCGAGGCCCTCGCCGGAGGGCTGGCGTGAGGATCGGCCTGGCCCAGATCAACACGGTCGTCGGCGACCTCGAGGGCAACGTCGGGCGTTGCCTGGCCGCCTTTGGGCAGGCGCGGGCGGACGGCGCCGAGCTGGTGGTCCTGCCCGAGCTGGCGGTGACCGGGTGCGCGCCGCGCGACATCCTCTACGACCCGGGGTTCGTGGCGGCGGTGGGCGAGGCCACGGCTGACCTCGCTCGCCAGGCCGGCTCCGGACCGCCGGTGGTGGTGGGAACGGTCCTTCCCTCGGGCTCGAGCACGCCTGGCCACCCCGGCCTGCTCAACGCCGCCGTCCTCCTCGAGCGGGGCGAGGTCCGTTGCACAGTCGGCAAGCGGCTCCTGCCGGCCTACGACGTGTTCCACGAGACCCGCTGGTTCTCACCCGGGACCGGAGCGCAGCCGGTGACGGCGGCCGGCCGGCGCCTCGGCCTGCTGGTGGGCGACGACCTGGCGGACGAAGGGCATCCGCTCCACCCGGCGGCCGAGCTCGAGGCTGCCGGCGTCGAGGCTCTGGTCGCGATCGCGGCCTCGCCATTCCTCCCCGGGGTCAGCGAGCAGCGCCTGGCCCATGCCCGCCGCTGCCGGCGGCCGCTGGTCGTGGTCAACGCGGTCGGCGGCAACGACGAGCTGATCCTCGACGGCCGCAGCTTCGTCGTTTCGGCTGGGGGTGGGCTGGTCGCCATGCTCGAGCCGTTCAGCGAGGAGATCCGCGTGGTCGAGCTCGAGGGCACGCCGACGGTCGGGCCGGCCCCGCTCGGCCGCGAGGAGGAGCTCTTCCGGGCCCTCGAGCTCGGGGTGCGCGACTTCGCCAACAAGAACCACATCCGGCGCGCCTTCGTCGGGCTGTCGGGGGGCGTGGACTCGGCGCTGGTCGCGGTCATCGCGGCCGAGGCCCTGGGCCCGGAGCGGGTCACCGCGGTGGCGATTCCGTCGCGCTACACCGACCTGCGCTCGACCGAGTGCGCGCGCGAGCTGGCTTCGAGCCTCGGCATCGACTTCGAGCTGGTCGAGCTGGAGGCGATGCACACCGCCTGCGAGGCGAGCCTCGTCCACCTGCTCGGCGAGGGCACCGCCGCCGAGAACGTCCAGGCCCGGCTGCGCGCCCTGGTCCTCATGGCCTACGTCAACCGCTACCAGGGTATGCTCCTCAACACCTCCAACAAGACCGAGGTGGCCCTCGGCTACGGCACCCTGTACGGCGACATGGCCGGCACCCTGTGCCCGATCGGCGACCTCACCAAACCCGACGTGGTGGCGGTGGCGCAGTGGCTCCACTCGAGCCGCGGGCTGATCCCCGACTTCGTCCTCGAGCGGCCGCCCTCGGCCGAGCTCAGGCCGAAGCAGGTCGACCCCTTCTACTACGCCAAGGTAGCCCCGGCCATGGAGGCCCTGGTCGAGGCCAACCGCTCCAACGAGCCGCTGCGCCGCTCCGAGCACAAGCGCTGGCAGTTGGGGGTGGTGCTCAAGGTCTCGGCCAAGTCCTTCGGCAGCGGCCGACTGATCCCGATCACACGACGGTAGCAGTCCTCCACACGACAGGGACAGCGGCGCGGCAGCGATTGTCAACCGCAACCGCGTCAACTGACCGCGACAGCGTCGGTGGCAGTCCGGCTCCCGACCCCCGCGCCCGCTGCCCGATCCCGAGCCGGTGGGCGGGCGACCCGCCTCTGCGCGCAACCGAGACTCACCCAGCGCCCCTCTCGTTCATAATGGGGGGAGAAGGCACTGATGGCGGAGCTCGCAGGATCCCGAGTGGGCCCCTATACGATCGTCGACAGCCTCGGCTCCGGCGGCATGGGCGAGGTCTACAAGGCGCGTGACGAGCGGCTGGGGCGAGACGTGGCGATCAAGCTGCTCCCGGCCGAGCTCGCCCAGGACCGCGAGCGCCTCTGGCGCTTCGCCGAGGAGGCCCGGGCCGCGGGTGCGCTCAACCATCCCAACGTGCTCTCGATCTACGACATCGGAACCCACGACGAGGCGCCATACCTGGTCTTCGAGCTGATCCAGGGCGAGACCCTCCGCCAGCGGCTGCGCCGCGGCCAGCTGCCGCCGCGACGGGCCATCCAGATCGCGGCCCAGATCGCGCGCGGCCTCGCGGCCGCTCATGGCCGGGGCATCGTCCACCGCGACCTCAAGCCGGAGAACTTCCTGATCACGGCCGACGACCGGGTCAAGATCCTCGACTTCGGTCTCGCCAAGCTGGTGCGCAAGCTGCCCCAGGACGCCCCTGCCGGCAGCGCAAACGGCGCGGTGCTCCGGACGACCCCAGGGATGGTCGTCGGGACGGTGGGCTACGGTGCGCCCGAGCAGGTCCAGGGCCAGGAAGCTGACCCGCGCTCGGACATCTTCGCCCTCGGCGTGATCCTGTACGAGATGCTCTCCGGTGAGAGGCCCTTCCGTGGCGAGACCATGATCGACACCCTGCAGGCGATCGTGAATCGAGATCCGCCGAAGATCGCGGTCACGAGTGAGGTACCGCCAGGGCTCGTCCGGGTGGTCGAGCGCTGTCTCGAGAAGTCACCCGAGAACCGTTTCCAGTCGGCGCAGGATCTCGCCTTCCACCTCGAGCAGCTGAACGACTCCACGTCGACCTTGCAGCCGTCCCTGACCGGGGTGACGTCACGCCAGGCCGGGCAGCGGTCCTCGAAGGAGGTCTGGCGTCTGGCGGCTGCCGCTGCAGCCGGCGTGGCCCTCGCGCTGGCCGGCGTCGCGTGGCTGCATCGGGCTGAGCCCCGGTCCGTTCCGGTGGTGCGGGGCCTGACGTGCTCGGGCCTCGACAGCTCTCCGGCGGTAGCGCCTGGTGGCGAGACCGTGGCCTTCATCTCGGCCCGCGATGGCAGGAGCCGGGTCTGGCTGCGCCAGGTGACCACGGGCGAGGAGGCTCCGCTCACCGCGGGCCAGGACTCCTTCCCCCGCTTCTCCCCGGACGGCTCCAGCATCATCTTCGTGCGCGACGAGGCGTTGTACCAGGTCTCTGTCCTGGGCGGGGAGCCGCGGCTGCTGGTCGACGACGCCCAGGACGCCGACTGGTCCCCAGACGGCGGTCGGGTCGCCTTCATCCGCGGACAGGAGAGCTGGGACTGCGCCCTGCTCGTGGTCAACGCCGACGGCAGCGGCGAACGGGAGATCCACCACTCGCGGGGTCGTCTGTTGCGCGCACCGCGGTGGTCCCCAGACGGGCGTTGGATCGCGGCTTTCGAGATCACGGCTGGGGGGACCGCTCGTGCGCCGGTGCTCCTCGTCGATCCCGAGGGCGGCGAGAAGCGCACCATACCGACGTCGGCCACCGGCGGCACACCGATATGCCTCACCTGGTCCGGGTCGGGCCAGTCACTGGTCTACGCGCAGCCCCAGGGACCGACGCCGCTGATCTGGCGTTTTGGGATCCTCCTTCACGACCTGCCGAGCGGCAAGACGGTTCCCTTGCTGTACCTGCCGATGACGGTCAACGGCGTGGAAATCCCCGCCGATCGGCGGCTGATCCTGGGCACGGTCGCGGGCTGGTGCCAGCTCCGCGAGTCGAGCCTGGAGGTGCCGGAGAGCAGTCGCCCACGCTGGCTGACCCGGGGCTCGAGCATCGACCGCCAGCCGGTCTACACCCACGACGGTGAGTGGGTGCTGTTCTCGTCCAACCGCGGTGAGAGCTTCGACATCTGGGCGGTGTCGTCGAGCACGGGCATGGTCAAGCGGCTCACCGACAGCCCGGCCAGCGACTGGGATCCGGTGGTCACCGCCGACGACCAGAACTTGGTCTGGAGCTCGGACCGCGGCGGCAGCTTCGAGATCTGGATCGCCGAACGCGACGGCAGGAACCCACGCCAGGTGACGCAGGACGGGTTCGACGCTGAGAACCCGTCGGTTACGCCCGACGGCGGCTGGATCGTCTACAACTCGACCCATCCGGAGCGTCTCGGCGTGTGGAAGATCCGCCCAGATGGCACCAGGGACCAGCGGGTCGTCGCCGGGGCGACCGGCATCCCCGAGGTCTCACCCGACGGCCGTCACGTGCTGTTCCTTCTGACCCCCAGCCCGGCCGGTTCGCTGCTCCGAGTGGCCCGTCTCGAGGACGGCGCTCTGGTCGGTTTCGAGATCCTGTGCTACGCAAGGGTGCCGGGGCTGGCGCTGGTCCCGGGCCGCGCCCGCTGGTTGCCCGACGGCAAGGCGATCGCTTTCGTCGATGCCGAGAGCGACGGCACGACGGGTGTCTTCGTGCAGGACTTCGTGCCTGGACTCGACACCTCCCAGACCCGCCGGCGCCTGGTCGGGCTGGCCACGGATGGCATGGTGGAGTCGTTCGCCATCTCTCCCGACGGCGGCCGTATCACTCTCGCCGTGAGCGAGACCATGGCCAGCCTGACCGAGGTCGTCGACGTCCCCGGGGTCGAGGCGCCGCGGAGGGCACTGTCCGGCGTGTCGCACTGATCGTCCAGGTCGCGGAGGGCTGGCGGGGCGGCACCATGGCGGGGAGATGGCCACCCGCCGCGGCGCCGGTCCGGGATCGAGCTGACTGGAGGGCTGGAGGGGAAGGCTCCCGGAGCGCCGTGCGAGCGGCGGCCGAGCACTCCAGCAGGCTCTGGTGATGTCCACGAGGTCGCCAGGCTCTGCCGCGCATTCAGCCTGGAGCGTGCGGCAACATCTGTGCTCGGCGGTTCTGGGCGTGACCTGTCGCCCGTGCGCCGCGCCGATGGTGGCCGAGGAGACGACCGAGGAGCTGGATGTCGTGCCCAGCGACTCTTCCGCCCACCTCGGGCTCACCTCCGACTTGATCGACTGCGACGGCGCCTGCGCCCTTCCCGGTGTTCTCCGCCCGCGCACATGGTGCCGCGTCCGATGCCGTCGCGGAGTGGGCGACCTGGGAGCATGAGACCCCGAATTGACGTGTGTGACACGCTGGTGCTTTGCGTCGAGGCTCGAGGTCGGAGTGGGGCATGGTCCAGGCCGAAACGTCCCCATCGTTGCGAGGCTAACGACCGACGGCGGTCCCGGGGGACCGCCGTCTTCTTGTCGCTACGATCTCAGTGGCTCAACCGCGCGCGGGCGGTTCCGTCCACTACTCGCCGCTCACCGCTCGCTACACAAGCCCCTGGTCGATCATGGCGTCGGCCACCTTGATGAAGCCACCGATATTGGCGCCGACAATATAGTTGCCAGGCTTCTCGTACTCCTTTGCGGTGGTCACGCAGGTGGTGTGGATGCGGGTCATGATGTCCTTGAGCCGGGCGTCGACCTCTTCGCGGCTCCACGACAGCCGCTGGCTGTTCTGGGACATCTCGAGGCCGGACGTGGCGACGCCGCCGGCGTTGGCCGCCTTGCCGGGTCCGAAGAGGACGTTCTTGTCGAGGAAGACGTCGGCCGCCTCCGGAGTGCAGGGCATGTTGGCGCCTTCGGCGACGCAGATGCAGCGGTTCCCGACCAGGGTCTTGGCGTCCTCGCCGTCGAGCTCGTTCTGGGTCGCACAGGGCAGGGCGATGTCGCACTTGGCGGCCCAGACACCGCGACCGTCGTGGTACGTCACCGCGGACGGGAACTTCTCAGCCAGCTCACGGATCCGGCCGCGGCGGACGTTCTTGAGGTCCATCAGCTCGTTCCACATCTCGAGCGTGATGCCGTCCTTGACAACCACATAGCCAGTGGAGTCGGACAGGGTCACCACTCGGGCGCCGAGCTGGAGGCACTTCTCGGCCGCGTATTGGGACACGTTGCCCGATCCCGAGATCGCGACCTTCTTGCCCTTGAAGCCCTCGCCGCGAGTGGCCAGCATCTGCTCGGCGAAGTACACGCAGCCGTACCCGGTGGCCTCCGGCCGGATCAGGCTGCCGCCCCAGTTGAGACCCTTGCCGGTCAGCACGCCCTCGAACACATTGCGAATGCGCTTGTACTGGCCGAACATGAACCCGATCTCACGGCCCCCGACACCGATGTCGCCGGCCGGCACGTCGGTGTCGGCGCCGATGTGGCGGTAGAGCTCGGTCATGAAGCTCTGGCAGAAGCGCATGACCTCGTTGTCGCTCTTGCCCTTGGGATCGAAGTCGGCTCCTCCTTTACCGCCCCCCATCGGCAGCGTGGTCAGGGAGTTCTTGAAAACCTGTTCGAAGCCGAGGAACTTGAGCACGCCGAGGGTGACGGTGGGGTGAAAGCGAAGCCCACCCTTGTACGGGCCGAGCGCGGAATTGAACTCGATGCGGTAGCCCCTGTTGACCTGGATCTCACCGCGGTCGTCGAGCCAGGGCACGCGGAACATGAGCACCCTCTCGGGCTCGACGATGCGCTCGAGGATCCTGTGATCCATGTACTTGGTGTGACGCTCAATGACCGGCACGAGTGAGTCCACCACCTCCTTCACGGCCTGGTGGAACTCTGGCTCGCTGGGGTTCTTGACCATCACGTTGCGCATGAACTGCTCGGCGTACAACTTCTGCACTGGACGCATGAGTCCTCCTCCTCTTTTCGAGCTTAGGCTTGGCGGACCGTCGGCCGTCGCGGAGCGATGACCGATAGGTTGAAGAGTCCAGCCCCGAAATGCGGGGCATTTCCCACCGCCATGCCGACTACGGTACGAGGTTCCAGGTACGACACAGGAGAAAAAGATATGATAGAAATGAAGCCAAATCAAGAGTCTCCTTCGACAGAAAGCCGCGTCAATAAAATACACGGACTCCTTCGCAATACCGACTCCGCGGGGCCGAGCTATGCTGGTGCGGCGCAGCCGGCGCGAGAGGAGCGGTGGGACCCATGAGTGAGCCAATCCCGTTCAACCCCTTCCACCAAGCACAGCAGCAGTTCGACCGGATCGCCGGGATGATGGGTCTGGACCCGGCACTGCGTGCGCTTCTGCGCGAGCCGATGCGGGAGTACCACGTGGCGGTGCCGGTGCGAGCGTCGGACGGCGCCGCCCGTGTCTTTCGCGGCTATCGGGTCCAGCACAACGACGCTCGCGGCCCCGCCAAGGGGGGGGTCCGCTTCCATCCCCTGGAGACAGTGGACACCCTGAGAGCGCTTGCGATGTGGATGACATGGAAGACGGCGGTCGTCGACATTCCCCTAGGCGGTGCCATGGGAGGTGTGGTCTGCGACCCGCACCTCCTCAAAGCGCGCGACCTTGAGGCCATCTGTCGCTCCTACGTCCGCCAGATCTCGCGTGACATCGGCCCGCTTCTGGACGTGCCGGAACCGGAGATCATGACGACCTCCCAGCACATGACCTGGATGTTGGACGAGTACGAGAGCCTCCACGGGGGTCGCTTCCCCGGTTCCATGACTGGCAAACCGGTGGTCGCAGGTGGGTCGTTGGGCCGGCTGCAGGCGCCCGGCTACGGTCTGGTCTACACCCTGCGCGAGGTGCTCAAGGAGCTCGGGTTGAGCCCGGATCAGACCATGGCCAGCGTCCAGGGGTTCGGTGCAGTTGCCCAGCACGCGATCGAGCTCTACCTCCAGATCGGGGGGCGCGTCACGTGCGTCTCGAGCTGGGACCAAGGCGCCGGAGCCTCCTTCGCATTCAAGCGGGCCGAGGGCATTGACCTCGCCGAGCTGCGCTCGATCGCCGATCGCTTCGGGAGCATCGACCGGGAGAGGGCGGCGACGCTGGGCTATGAGGTGCTGAGCGGCGACTCCTGGCTCGAGCAGGAGGTCGACATCCTCATTCCGGCCGCGCTCGAGAACCAAGTCCGGGCCGACAATGTGGATCGGGTCAGCCCCCAGGTGCGAATCGTGATCGAGGGAGCCAACGGACCCACCGCCCCTGAGGCCGACGAGGCGCTCTCCGGCCGCGGCGTCACGCTGGTCCCTGACCTGCTCGCCAACGCTGGTGGCGTGCTCTGCAGCTACTTCGAGGCTGTCCAAAGCAACACCAACTCCTATTGGCCGCTCGGCGAGGTGCTGGCGAAGCTCGACATGGTGTTGACCGCCGCCTATATCGCGGCGAGCGACCTCGCGCGATCTCGGACGCTATCGCTGCGTGACGCTGCACTCATGATCGGCGTCAACCGGGTGGCCGAGGTTTGTCGGCTGCGAGGATGGTCGTGACAGCACCTCGAGCCAGCCATCGACCTTGGTTGACGCCCGCGCCGACGCGGTGCATCCTGCTGGCCGATGACCGGGCCCGACGCGCGCGGTATTCCTGCCTTTGACCGTTGCTTCTTCGAGTCGGAGCGGAGCTTCTCGCGAATCGGCTCAGGCGGCCTCGGCGGCAAGGCGACCGGGCTGCAGCTCGTTCGAGAGCAGATCCTGCCCCAGCTGGGGAAGGACGAGTTCCCGCTGTTCGCCGTCGAAGTGCCCACCCTCACGGTGCTCGCGACCGATTCCTTCGACGCCTTCATGCGGGAGAACCGGCTTTCAGAGCTGCCGTTTTCGGAGATGACCGACGACCGGATCGCCCACGCCTTCCAGCGCGCCGAGCTGCCGGCGTTGCTAGTCGGCGACCTGCGGGCGCTGATCGCGCGGGTGCACACCCCGCTCGCGGTGCGTTCCTCGAGCCTGCTCGAGGACTCCCTCGAGCACCCGCTGGCCGGGGTGTACGCCACCAAGATGATCCCCAACAACGAGATCGAGGTGGATGCACGGTTCCGCCGTCTGATCGAAGCGGTCAAGCTCGTCTACGCCTCCACGTATTTCGCCGACGCCCGGAGCTTCCGCGCCTCGATCGGCCAGAGCGAGGCGGCGGAGAGGATGGCCGTGATAATCCAGGAAGTAGTGGGGCAGCGCTCGGGCGACCGCTACTACCCCTGCATCTCCGGCGTTGCGCGATCGTACAACTACTACCCATCTGGCTCAGCGCGCCCCGAGGAGGGGGTCGTCTACCTCGCCCTTGGCCTCGGCAAGACCATCGTCGATGGGGGCCGCAGCTGGGGATACTGCCCCACCGCGCCCAACGCACCGCCCCCGTTCAACGACATCGGCGAGTTGCTCAAGAATACGCAGACCGGCTTCTGGGCGGTCAACATGGGTCCGCCACCGCTGCCTGACCCGATCCTGGAGACCGAATGCATGGTCGAGTGCAGCCTCGGCGCGGCCGAGGCGGACGGTTCCCTCGCCTGGCTGGTTTCCACCTATGAGGCGGGCTCCGACCGACTGGTCCCAGGGCTCGGTCGAGGCCCCAGAGCCCTGACCTTTGCCCCGCTCCTCGGCTCCAGGCTGGTGCCGTTCAACGACCTCATTCGCCGGCTCCTCGCCCTTTCTGAGAAGTCACTGGGTCAGGCAGTGGAGATCGAGTTCGCCGTTACTCTCGACCGTCGCGATGGCCTGCCGGCCCGCCTCGGGTTCCTTCAGGTTCGGCCTATGATGGTGACAGCAGGCAAGGTGGACGTCGACCCAGCCGAGCTGGAAGGGGACGATGTGCTGCTCGCCTCGGACATCGTGCTCGGCAATGGCGCTCGCTTCGACCTGACCGACGTCGTCTACCTCAAGCCGGAGACGTTCGACCCTGCGCTTACGCCGCGAATAGCACTTGAGCTTGGGACGACGAACCAGGAGCTGATGGCGTCTGGTCGCAGCTGCCTGTTGATCGGTTTCGGTCGCTG
>Ga0316628_100004971_pt1 | contig 10558 bp, 2 predicted proteins | sample OWC_Aug_M2_C1_D5_FD_207648 | JGI IMG/M metagenome (GOLD analysis project Ga0316628, IMG submission 207648) | Wetland soil microbial communities from Old Woman Creek delta, Ohio, United States - OWC_Aug_M2_C1_D5_C | ecosystem: Environmental > Terrestrial > Soil > Wetlands | place: USA: Ohio... | reverse complement strand
GGCACTTCAGGACCTACCCCGAGCTTCCTTAGATAGTGAGCAAGTTGATTAGCGCGGTTGTTCAGTTCTCGGTAGGTCAACCGCTGGTCTTCGCCCCGCCCTGAGTCCGTCGAAGGGAAGACCAGGGCGATAGCGTCCGGGGTTTTCTCTACTTGAGTTTCAAACAGTTCATGGATGCACTTGTCTTTCGGATAGTCGGTCTTGGTGTCGTTCCACTCCACCAGCAACCGGTGCTTTGCAGCTTCGCCAAGTAGGGGTAGTTCACTGATGCGCTGGTTCGGATCGGCCGCTATCCCTTCAAGCAAGGTCTGGAAATGGCGCGACAGTCGCGCAATGGTACCAGCTTCGAAAAGGTCGGAATCATAGTCAAACACTAAGTGAATCCCATCGTCGTTTTCTCCGATGGTAAACTGTAGATCGAATTGAGGAGCAGAACCGCCAGATCTTAATCGGGTGACCGATACTCCATCCATCTCAAGGCTGGCTTCCTTGAACGTGTACTGATTGATGAAGACTTGAAAGATGGGGGTCCTACGCAAATCTCGATCCGGCTGCAATTCCGCCACCAGTTTTTCAAATGGGAACTCCTCATGATCGTACGCTCCAAGCGCCACTTCGCGAACCCTTGCCAAAAGTTCAAGAAAACTAGGATCCCCTGACAAGTTCGTTCGCAACGCGAGGGAATTAATAAATAAGCCGATCAGCCCCTCGGTCTCGGATCGATCCCTACCCGCTACCGCAGTCCCCACGACTATATCGTCCTGACCGGTCATCCTATGCAGCAGCGTTTGGAAAGCTGCCAGGAAGGTCATGAACAAGGTGACACTGACCTTTTTGCTGAGAGACCCCAGAGCGGTACTCAACTCCTTCGAGAGAACCAAGGATTGGCGTCCTCCACGGCGACTGCTCAGTGGCTGACGTGGATGATCGAGGGGTAAGTTCAGACTTGACGGCGCTCCATTCAGTTGCCGCTTCCAGTAAGCAAGATGCTGCTCAACCTCCGCCCCTTGAAATAGTTTTCGCTGCCACCGCGCATAGTGCTTATACTGAATCGGCAGCTCGGCAAGCGGAGACGGCTTTGCCGCAGCGAAAGCGTGATAAAGAACCGAGAGCTCACGAAACAATAATCCGATAGACCAGTGATCCCACGAAATGTGACGGGTACTAATCAATAATACGTTTTCGCTATCGCTCAGCCGTAGCAACGTACCCCGCAGCAGTAGGTCCGTCGAAAGATTAAATGGCCGACGATGCTCGTTCTCAAACCGTCTTTGGACTTTTGTGTCGAGATCCGCTCCTGGTTCCTCCCTCCCTTCAATCACGTTCAGGCGGAAAGACCACTGCTCGGACACACGTTGAACCGGAGCGCCATGACTTTCGTGAAATGTCGTGCGTAGACTTTCGTGCCTCCGCACGATCTCTGCTAGTGATTGTTCAAGTGCCGCAATGTCAACCGGCCCCGTGAGGTGAAATCCATAGGCGACCTTGTAGGCTGGGTTATTGGGCTCAAGCTGTTCTAAAAACCAAAACCGTTCCTGTGAAAACGATAACGGGTATTCCTCGTCGATGGCTTCGGGTAATATCGACAGGGCGCTTATTCGATTTTCTCCTTCGCGAGCCGAACCAATCTGCTCAGCCAATCCGGCGACAGTTGGAGCTTCGAACAAACTCCGTAATCGCATTTCGAGCCTAAACGTGTCTCGAACACGAGAAATCAGTTGCGCAGCCAACAGTGAATGTCCGCCCAACTCAAAGAAGTTGTCATGAATACCGACTTTGTCGACCTTGAGCACATCCGACCAGATCTGCGCCAGCAGCTCCTCCACCGGCGTCCGCGGCGCGGTATAAGTTTCGTCCAGTTCGGGCCTGGTTTGATCAGGCGCCGGCATTGCTTTTCGGTCCAGCTTGCCGTTGGAGGTGAGCGGTAGTAAATCCAAGAATATGAACGCAGACGGCACCATGTAGTCGGGTAGTTTGTGTTGTAGAAAGCTACGCAGTTCATTGGCCGATGGGGCAGAATCTGGAGCCGCGACGACGTACGCCACCAGCCGCCGGTCGCCGGGACTGTCTTCTCGGGCGAGCACAACCGCTTCTCGGACCGCGGGATGTTGACCGAGCACCGCTTCGATTTCGCCTAACTCAATCCGATAACCGCGAATCTTGACCTGGTGATCAATTCGTCCGAGAAACTCGATGTTGCCGTCAGGCAAATAGCGAGCTAAATCGCCGGTCTTATAGAGACGACTTGTAGGATCGGTGCTAAACGGATTCGGAATAAACTTCTCGGCTGTCAGTTCAGGATGGTTTAAATATCCACGGGCCAAGCCGCCCCCGCCAATATGTAACTCGCCGGTGTGACCAACGGGAACCGGTGCTAAATACTGATCGAGAATGTAGATCTGTGTGTTCGCAATCGGCCGACCGATCGGCACGACCGTACGATCGCTATCTCTCCTGCACTCCCAGGCCGTTACGTCGATGGACGCCTCCGTCGGTCCATATAAGTTATGAAGCGCTGCGCCCGTGCGCTCAAAGAACCGTTGCTGCAATTCGTAGGATAACGCCTCACCGCTACAGAACACTTGTCTTAGAGTTGTGCAATTCTCGACACCGGCCTGCTGCAAAAACACCCCGAGCATGGAGGGAACGAAATGCAGCGTGGTGATCCGCTGTGATTTGATGAGCTCGACAAGATAAGCACTGTCTCGATGACCACCTGGCCGAGCCACGACCAGAGAAGCGCCGCTGATCAATGGCCACAAAAACTCCCAGACCGATACGTCGAAGGTAAATGGAGTTTTCTGCAAAACCCGATCCACAGATGTGAGCCGATAGGCTTCCTGCATCCATTGTAAACGATTGCGTAAGCCGCCATGAACATTGATCACTCCCTTGGGCGTGCCCGTCGAGCCCGAGGTATAGATCATGTAGGCAGCATTTTTATCATCCACTTGGTTCTCGGGATTCTCTTTGCTTTCCAACGAAAGATCGTCCCAAGGGCGGTCCAGGCAGACTCTTTGATCGGCAAACTCAGCAAACAATGAGCTGAATCTGTCTTGGGTAAGTATCAGCGGGGCTTGCGTGTCTCGGAGCATGAACTTCAGCCGATCGGAAGGAGAGTCGGGGTCGATCGGCACATAGGCGCCGCCTGCCTTCATAACGCCGAGAATGGCGATCACCATCTCCAATGATCGCTCCATGCACACCGCAACCAGGATTTCTCGTCTCACTCCTCGCTTGCAAAGATAATGAGCGAGTTGATTGGCACGGCTATTCAATTCGCGATAAGTCAACTGCGGGTCTTCGCTCCGCCCTGAGTCCGTCGAAGGAAACACCAGGGCGATCGCGTCCGGGGTCTTCTCTACCTGAGTCTCAAAAAGTTCATGAATGCACTTGTCTTTCGGATAATCGGTCTTGGTGTCGTTCCACTCGACCAAGAGCTGCTGCTTTTCAGCTTCGCTAAGTAAGGGCAATTCACTGATGCGCTGGTTCGGATCGACTACGATACCTTCAACCAAAGTCTGAAAATGGCCGATCATCCTCATGATGGTCGCGTCATCGAATAAGTCCGTGTTGTACTGTAGCGAGCCGCTTAAACCCTCTGCCGTTTCGTGGAGGGATAAAGTGAGATCAAACTTCGCCGTCTCTCCACCCACTCGTAACCGACTGACACTGAGTCCCTCCAACTCCACCCCCATACTCGGGGCATTCTGCAGAACAAACATCACCTGAAACAACGGCGAGTGACTGAGACTCCGTTCCGGCTGAAGCTCTTCCACCAACTTTTCAAACGGCAGTTCCTGATGTTTGTAAGCCTCCAAGGCAGTCTTTCTCACCTGCCCCAGCAGCTCTCGAAAAGACGGATTGCCGGAGAGGTCCGTGCGTAGCACTAAGGTGTTGACGAAAAATCCAATCAACCCCTCAATCTCGCTCCGGTTGCGATTCGCAATCGGAGAGCCCACCACAATGTCTTGCTGCCCCGTATACCGATAAAGCAGGGTCTGAAACGCTGCTAAAAGAGTCATGAACAGCGTAACCCTTTCTTTTCGGCTCAACGCTTTAAGCCCCTCAGTCAGTTGCTTGGTGAGATCTAGATATTGTGACTTCCCCCGAAAACTGTGTATCGGCGGCCGCGGTCGATCTGTAGGAAGATTTATGACCGCAGAAATCCCCTCAAGCTGTTTCTTCCAGTACGACAACTGACTGTCCAGTACCTCCCCTTGTAACCACTCCCGCTGCCATACCGCAAAATCCGCGTACTGAATGGGAAGATCCGCTAACGGAGAAGGCTGACCACGAGTAAATGCCCGGTAAAGCACCGATAGCTCGCGGTGAAGCACGCCCATCGACCAGCCGTCCGATACAATGTGATGCATCGTCAAAAGTAGAATGTGATCTTCATCACCGAGCCGAATCAACCCGGCCCGAAACAACGGCCCCTCACTCAGATCAAAGGGCCGGCGGGCTTCTTCCCTGCCCAGCCGTTGGGCTTTCTCTTCCCTCTCCTTCTCAGGACAGCCGGCCAGGTCCACTAAAGGAAGAGCAACCGTCAGGGATGGCGCAATCACCTGTACGGGCTCTCCTCCTACCATCGAAAAGGTCGTCCTTAACGCTTCGTGACGTCGAACAATCTCGTTTAAACTCCGCTCTAAGGCCGCCACATCGAGTGCCCCCCTGAGCCTCAACGCGCTGGGCACGTTGTACACGGCGCTGCTCGGCTCATACTGATCCAAAAACCATAAACGCTGCTGTGAAAAAGAAAGAGGGCCCGATTCCCGCGTCGCACGGCGGGAAATGATCTGCTTAACGAAAGAGTCGAAACCCTGCACCCTGAGCTTCTGCTCCAAAAGTGCTCGCTTCGCAGGCGGAAGATTGGCAATGCGCGTGATTAAATTGGATCGGCTGTTTTCAGCGCTTCGTTGCTTCATTTCTAAGTCGAGCCGTTTGACTCCCTCCGTAGCCTAAATATCCTGCGGATAAGCCGTGTAAGGATCTACACGCACGTTAATGCAAGCCGGTCTGTTTTGCGCCGCGGAACGTTCTAGGGCCGGCCTTATTTGCGCGGGACGATCAACAAACTCGGCATGTCCTCCGAATGCGCGCATGATATTTTCATAATGTATATCGGGTTGAAACATTGTTACGCGCTCAGCATCCGGTGGGAAAAAGGCTTTTTGCACCAGTGCCCCGCAATTGCCTTCGTTGTTGACTACGACGATGATAACGGCGACGCCGTGCCTCACCGCAGTTTCCATATCCATGGCATTGAACGCGAAGGCGGTGTCCCCACAAATGACAATCACCAGCCGATCCGGGTGAGCAAGCTTAGCTCCGATGCCAAACGGGATTCCGACTCCGAGGCATCCATTGCTCCCGGCAGTAAACCGGGATGCGGGGACATATGCCGGGAGAACCTGTTGCGCGGCGGCCATGAAGACGTTGCCATCAAGAATGCAAATGGCATCACGCGGCAAAAACTCGCGTATCTCCCTCAACATACGATAGGGCGTCATGGGAACAGAGCGTGCGTTCATCAGAGATTTCCACCTGCGTCGTTTGCTGTCCCTTTCTTCACTCAGAGTCTTACGCCACAAAGCGAGTTCCGGTTCGTCACGCTTATCGGCCTTTCCTTTCATATGGCCAAGGATTTGCCGAAGCACTTCTTTGACATCTCCAACGATTCCCACGGTCGGACTTTTATTCACCCCAATCTCTGCAGCATCAACATCGACTTGAATCAGCTTAACATCGGCAGCAAGCTCGCTGCCGTAACGCATCGACCAGTCCAGTCTTGCACCGAGGATGAGTACGGTGTCGGCCTTGGACAGCAAACGACTGCGAGCGTCATTGCAGCAAAGCGGGTGGTCATCAGGAAGATAGCCGCGCCCCATTGCGGAAGTGATAAAAGGTATCCCATATTCATTCACCAACCGGTCTAGCTCTTGGTATGGTTCGGACCAGCGAACTCCTTTGCCGATGACGGTTGCCGGCCGTTTGGCGGATAACAAAATATCGGCGGCTCGCATAATTGCACTGGTATCAGGCGCCGAAGGACTAGCAGAGTCAGGAAAAACAATGTCAGAGGGAATTGCTAATCCGGTCAGGATATCCTCGGGCAGGTCGAGATAAACGGGCCCCGGTCGCCCGTTGACAGCGATTTTGCATGCGCGTTCTAAAAAAGCGGGAATGCTGGACGTTGTTTCTACCGTAGCCGACCATTTTGTTATCGACTCGTAGATAGGAACAGCGTCGAGTTCCTGAAACGAGCCCATTCCCTTCATACTCAGCGGTCTTCGCCCTCCCAAAACTATAACCGGCCAGCAATTGTCGCGAGCGACCAAGATGGCCGTAGCCGCGTTGGTCACCGCGGGTCCGGCCGAAAGAATGGAAACGGCGCTGAGTCGGCCGGTTATATAGTTCTGCGCAACCGCCATAAGCACGCCGGCCTGTTGATGACGAACCCCTATGAGACGAATGCCCGATTCACCGCATTGGGCGAAAGTCTCGCGGACGGGCGTACCGGACACGCAATACACATGAGTGATGCCAAGTTGTTTTAGACCTTGCGCGACCAGCGTATGACCATCGACCAATTTCCCGGTCACACGGCTGGTCAGTTGAGCGCGCTTCTCCTCCGGTAAAGACACAATCAGGCTCGCAAGGTCATCTTTATAATGGCAACGACCTGCTTTCATACACCGCCCCTCGTTTTAAGCCCGGCTTGGCCTGAGTTAGCGACCATTTCGTGGCGAGAATCGCTGTCCGAAAGTTCTCTTAACAATCCCCATATTGCCGCTTTCGAAGCTTCATCGAGAGTTTCTGCCGACGCGACAATTTCCTCGGCAAGCTCCGCTACTGTCGGTTTCCTAAACACGGTCGCGATCGATAAGTTGACCGAAAGCAGTGCGCGAACGCGAGATATGACCTGGGTAGCACGGAGAGAGTCGCCTCCGAGCGCGAAAAAGTTATCGGTGGAACCGATCTGCCGGCTTCCCAAAACATCGGCATAGATCGCGGCGACAAACACTTCCAAGTCATTTTTTGGCGCCACGAACTCGCTCTTAAGCGACTCGGCGAATATCGCAGCGACGTCGGCCCGGCGCACTTTGCCGGTGGAAGTTGTTGGTATGTCATCTACGATCAGCAGACGGGTAGGAATCTTAAAATCGGCCAACCGTTCAGCCAAATGTTCACGAATCTTCGCCTCCGTAACTTGTGCATGGTCACCTAGCACAACCACCGCAGCCGCCGTCTCACCTAACGTCGGGTGCGGTATCGCAAACGCCGCTGCTTGCAAAATATCCGGGTGTTCGAGCAGAGCGTCATCAATCTCACGTGCCGAGATCTTTTCTCCTCCCCGGTTGATGATTTCTTTTAAACGCCCGGTCAGAAATAAGTATCCGTCCGGATCGAGATACCCGAGGTCTTCAGTACGAAACCACCCGTTTGTGAACGCCCCCTGATTCATTTCCGCGGGCTCATAGCCCGCTGTGACGTTGGCACCGCGGATCACGATTTCTCCTGTTGTTCCTGACGTTAAAACGTTGCCTTCTTCGTCCACAATCGCGACATGTGTGATCGGCGCCACACCGACAGAACCTTTTTTGCGTTCGCAAGGAGGTAACGGATTGCTCGTTATTTGATGAGATGCTTCGGTCATGCCATACGCTTCGATGACCGGAGCCTTGAAGACGTTCTCTAGATCGTCTAGAAGTTTGCCCGCCAGCGGAGCCGAGGACGAGCGGATAAAACGGAGCCGGCTTTTGCTGATCGTTACTGCTCGATCCCGCGCACGCCTCAGAATTGCCTGGTGAATCGCCGGCACAGCGGTGTACCAGGTAGGCTCTAGCCCGTTCAACCAGTCGAAAAAATGATCGGCGTTGAACTCCGGAGCTGCAACGAAACTGGCCGTGGCTGCCAAAGATGACAGCAGCCCGCCGACCAGTCCGTGGATATGAAATAAGGGCATCACATTCAAGCAGCGGTCGCTGCTCGTCAAAAGGAGGGAGTCTCGAATGGAAAACGCCGAAGCACAAAGATTTCCGTGGGTAAGGAGTACCTTTTTAGGCTTCGATGTCGTCCCCGAAGTGTGCAGAATCAATGCTACGTCGTCAGCCCTGGGGGAAAGATGCCGCGCGACCGAAGACAACGCTGGCCCTTTCATCTTAAAACGGCAGATCGGGTTTGCCGCCGGAGCCACTTCAATTACTGGAATACCGCGTTTTCGTGCCGCTGAAGGGGCTTGTGTGTTCAAACCAGATTGCGCTACTAGGGCTGTCGCCGGAAGATCGCCAAGGAAGGAGTAAATTTCCCGCGCCGTACACATGGGATTGAGCGGAGCGCTGATCCCGATGCAAGAAATTCCAAGGAAGGCAGCTATCATCTCGGCGCTATTGGGCATAGCGATCGCGATTCGGTCGCTACGAGCGATGCCGATCTCCGTGAGCGATTTGATAATGCAGTCGACTTGATGGCCAAGTTGCCCATAGGTGATCGGCTCGTATCCGGGAGAAATAATGGCGATCGCATCCGGCGCGGCTTCCGCCCCGCCCCGGAGCATTTGATAGATGGTATCGCTTCGTATTTCGTTCATCAGTTCGCCGTTGCCAATGCCAGCTTCCACTTTTCGCTGAAATGAACTGGCTCCTTTCATCGTTTCGCTTTTCTTATGTATCTTCCTCGGCCAAATGACGCTCTGCCTCCTCCTCGGAGAGCAATTCCACCTCAGCCAGTTTACACGCTAACTCTTCAAGCCCGTCGGGGGCCAGTGCGCTCTGCTCAATCCGTAAGGCTAGCTCCGCTACCGTCGGTGCCTCAAACAGAGCACGCATGGGTAGATCCATCTGGTATGCTTGCCGCACGCGAGACACGACCTGGGTGGCCAACAGGGAATGTCCGCCCAACTCAAAGAAGTTGTCATGAATGCCGACTTTGTCGAGCTTCAGCACATCCGACCAGATCTGCGCCAACAACTCTTCAACCGGTGTGTGCGGCGCGGTATAAGTTTCCTCCAGTTCGGGCCTAATTGGGTCAGGCGCCGGCAGGGCTTTTCGGTCCAGCTTGCCGTTGGCGGTGAGCGGTAATGAATCCAAGAACATGAACGCTGACGGCACCATATAGTCGGGTAGTTTCTGTTGCAGAAAGCTGCGCAGTTTATTGGCCGAGGGAGTGGAGCCGGGCGCGGCAACAACATACGCTACCAGCCGCCGCTCTCCAGGACTGTCTTCTCGGGCAAGCACAACCGCCTCCCGGACCGCGGGGCGTTGACCGAGCACCGCCTCGATTTCTCCGAGTTCGATACGATAACCACGAATCTTGACCTGGTGATCAATTCGTCCGAGACACTCGATGTTGCCGTCAAGCAAATAGCGAGCTAAATCGCCGGTCTTATAGAGACGACTTGTGGGGTCGGTGCTAAACGGATCGGGAATAAACTTCTCTTCGCTCAGTTCAGGACGATTTAAATATCCACGGGCTAAGCCGTCTCCGCCGATGTGCAACTCCCCAGGTACACCGATGGGTACAGGGTTTAGATGTGAATCGAGGATATAAACTTGAGTGTTCCCGATCGGCTTGCCGATGGGGATGGAAGATAAGTTGTCATCCAGTTGGCGAGGTATGGGATAGCAGCAAGTAAAAGTCGTGCTCTCGGTCGGCCCGTAGCCGTTGATGATCTCGCTGTTCGGTAACAGTGCGATTCCTTTTTTCACCTGTGGCATGGAAAGCGCTTCGCCGCCGATCAGTAGCTGCTTTACATCCGACAACGCCTGCGCCTCTTCGTTGATCACGGTGTTAAACAGTGCCGCCGTCAACCATAATGTAGTAACTTGGTGTTTCTTCAGTATTTCTCCAAGCTCATTGGCACTGGGTACTTTTCCGGGGAACAATACGCACTTGCCGCCATGCAGTAATGCGCCCCAGATCTCGAAGGTCGCCGCGTCGAAGGAAATCGGTGCCAAATGGAGAAAAGTCCGTGTCGTGTCGAGTTGCACGTAATCGACTCCAAACAACAAACGCACAACACCTCGATGGCGGACTTCCACTCCTTTGGGGACTCCCGTGGAACCGGAGGTGTAAATAACATACGCCAGACTGTCTGCTGTGCTTTGACTGATGGGATTAACTTGCGGCTCTCTGCCTAGCTCTTCCCAGTCCCGGTCCAGACAGATCGCTCGGGCGCCAGTTAGCGGTAGGCTGTTTCGCGAAGCCGTGTCGGTCAGGACTATACCGGCGTGTATATCCTCCAACACAAATCCCAGCCGCTCTTTGGGATAACTTGGGTCTAAAGGGACATATGCGCCGCCCGCTTTGAGAATTCCTAACAGTCCCACGACCATCTCAACGGACCGTTCAACGCAGATGCCGACCAGCACTTCCGGACCGACCCCGAGCTTCCTTAGATAGTGGGCAAGTTGATTGGCTCGGGTGTTAAGCTCCCGGTAGTTTAACTGCTGGTCTTCGCCCCGCCCTGAGCCCGTCGAAGGGAATAGCAGAGCGATGGCATCTGGTGTCTTCTCCACCTGCTCTTCGAATAATTCATGAATACACCTGTTCTTCG
>Ga0316628_100004970_pt1 | contig 10558 bp, 4 predicted proteins | sample OWC_Aug_M2_C1_D5_FD_207648 | JGI IMG/M metagenome (GOLD analysis project Ga0316628, IMG submission 207648) | Wetland soil microbial communities from Old Woman Creek delta, Ohio, United States - OWC_Aug_M2_C1_D5_C | ecosystem: Environmental > Terrestrial > Soil > Wetlands | place: USA: Ohio... | reverse complement strand
GCTACGTGGCGCAGGGGCACGGGCTGCCTTCGATGCGGAACAACGACAGCGGCGCGTATCAGGAGGTCGGGCAGCCGCCGTTGTATTACCTCGTCGCCGGTTGGGTCACCGCACCGTTTCAGCCGGACGATATGCGCGGGCTGGCATTGCACAATCCGGGCTTTGGTTATCAAGCGCCTGGCACAGTCAACGACAACAAGAATTTGATGGCTCACACTGAGCGCGAAGCATTTCCATGGAGTGGCGCGACGCTGGCGACTCACCTGGCACGGTTGGTGTCATTGGCGTTCGGTGCTCTGACGGTGCTTGCTGCATGGGGATTGGCGCGCGAGGTGTCCCCCAACTCGAGCCTCATTCCGCTGGCAACGGCGGCGCTCGTCGCGCTGACGCCACAGTTCATCTTTGTCAGCAGCGTGACGAGCAACGACAGCTCCGCCGCTGCGCTTTCGACGGCGACGTTGTGGGCCATCGCGCGGACGTGGCGTCTGGGCGTCACGACCCAGCGTGCCGCGCTAACCGGCGTGCTCGTCGGCCTGGCCAGCCTGACCAAGACGAGCACGATCCTGCTCGGCGTGTTTGCCTTCGCAGCGATCTTGATCGAGAAGTTAGACTTTCGAAGCCTGACAGACTTGAGAAGTCTAAAATCGCGCCTGCGTGATGCAGGGGTGTCGGCGGGAGTGGCATTGGCCGTGGGGAGTTGGTGGTATGTACGCAATGCCATTCTCTACGGTGACCCTCTGGGCTTGACCGTTCACCTCAACACGCCGTGGGCGCGGCCCGCGCCGATTCCACTGACCGAGGTGCTGTCAGCCTTGCCATTGGTTTACCGTTCCTTCTGGGGCGCGTTCGGCTGGGGCAACGTCGAAATGTCACCCGTCATCTATTATGCCATTGCCACAATGCTAGTTGTCTCATTGATTGGATGGATTGTCCCGCCTCTGACTGCCGGCCGCCGATCGCCATTCACTGGCCTCCAGTACCCAATACCTAATGCCCGCAACCGGCAATCCGCAATCCTAGTCGTATGTGGTCTGTGGTGCATTGCGATCTTGGTTTCGTTCTTGCGCTGGAACCAGCAAGTCGCAGCGCCACATGGCCGGCTGCTTTTTCCGATGCTCGGCGCGTTCGCCGTGCTGCTCGTCGCTGGATTGGCGCGCTTGCCCCATCCCCGTATCGTGTTAGGCATCATCGTCGCAGGCTTTTTGCTGCTCTCGCTTGCCGTGCCATTCGTTTACATCCGCCCGGCCTATGCCCATCCTGAACTATTCCCGCCGGATCAACTCGCTGTTCGTCGTTCGTCATTCGTCATTCGTCCTTTGTTGTATGGCGACGAGGCCAGGCTGATCGGCTTTGGCCTCGACCGTCCCTCTGTCTCGCCCGGCGGCGGGCTGAACGTGACGTTGTGTTGGGCAGCGGTTCGCCCGATGACAAACAATTACACCCTCTTCGTCCATCTGCTGGGGCGCGAAAACCTCGTCGTCGGCGCGAGGAACACCTGGCCCGGATTGGGGCGATTTCCGACGTCGCTTTGGCCCGTAGGCCAGGCATTTTGTGACGTGACCCCTGTCCGCGTGGAAACATGGGCGGACGCGCCGGAATTGTACGCAATCGAAGCTGGTTTGTACGACGCCAAGGCCGATAACCGCCTGGAAGCCGCCGACGAATCCGGCGAGCCGGTCATGCCACCGATTGTGGGCCGCGTGCGTGTTGCGCCCGCGCAGCCGCTGCGTGTCTCGCCGCAACGCACGTCGCAGGCCGATTTTGGCTCTGCAGTGTTGATTGGCTCCGATGAGCCGGAAGGCGCGCATCCCGGCGATGCCGTTCCGTTGCGGCTCTACTGGCGCGCGGTGTCTTTGCTGGATCAAGACTATACGGTGTTCGTTCACTTGCTCGATAGCTCCGGCAAACTGATCGCACAGGCTGACTCGCAGCCGCGTGACAATGCCTATCCCACCTCGGCCTGGGCGGCAGGCGACGTGATCCCCGACGATCACATACTCAAGCTGCCCGCCGATCTAGCGCCGGGTGATTACGCGATTCGTGTCGGACTGTATCTTGCGCCGAATGGCCTACGCCTCCCGCTCAAGTCATCGGCGGGCGATGCGTTCACGCTGGGCGTACTGCAAGTGGCGCCGTAAACCGCCAATGTCAAATCTCAAACATCAAATATCAAATACCAGATACCAAATTGCGCCTTCCGTCCTTCGGGCGCCTGACCTCCGATTTCCAATTCCGGAGTGGCTGGTGGTGGCACTGCTGGCTGTTGCCTTTGCCATCCGCGTCTATCACCTCGGCGTGTCCGACCTCACCTTTGACGAATCGGCCAGTGCGTTCATTTCCGCCAAGCCATATCCGGAGATGATCCAGTATCTCCTCGGTGCATTCCAGGAATTGGGGCCGGGCTATTACGCGCTGTTGCGCGCGTGGGAGTTTTTCGCCGGTCGCAGCGAGTTTGCGCTGCGGTACCTGTCACTTGTCTTTGGCGTACTGGGTGTGGCGCTGATCTATCGCCTGGGACGGCGCGGGCTGGGAACCGGCGCCGGCGTGATCGCTGCGTTGCTATTGACGCTGCAGCCGTTCCACGCTTACTATTCGCAAGACGCGCGAATGTATTCCCTCATACCGGTCGAGGCGATGTTGATGGTTTACTTTTTCGACCGGCTGTGCAGCGACCTGAAATTGCGTTGGTGGCTGGCCTTCGGCGCGGTGAGTGGCCTGGCTGTGTTGACGCACTATTTTATGGGTTTCATGGTCGCCGCGTTGTTCGTTTATCTGTTGCTTCAGGCTCGCTCACATCGGCGAATGCTGCTGCCGTGGTTCGGCGGATTGGTTGTGGCCGCTGCGGCGATGGTCGCCTGGTTATTTACGTCGCGGGCGTCGCATTTGGTGGAGCGAGTGCTGCGTGGGATCTCGTGGGACAACTTTGTCGCGCGGCTGGCGCCGGCGCAGGGGATGCTCCGAGATATCGCCTTTGGTCTGCATTGGCGTCCTCCGCCGGAATGGTGGATGGCGCTAGCAGCGCTCGTCCTAGTCGGTGTGCTGGTATCCATCTTCGGCCCTCGCTGGCGGACGCTGCGACCAGGCGGCGCGTGGCTGCTGCCTGCGTGGCTGATTGTCCCGTCATTGCTGCTGACCCTTGTGCCGTGGCAATTAGAGGCGCGCTATAACGCGGCGATTGTCCCGGCATACTGTTTACTGTTGGCGCTCATGGTCATGTGGCTTTGGAATTGGAACAAATACACACGCCCGCTCGCACTGGTGATCTTGGGATTACTGTTGTACATGCAGGTGACGCCTCTCATCCCGACGATGAACGTGGTCAAGAGCGACTATGGTCATATCATCGCCTACTTGCGCGGCCACGCCCGCCCCGGCGATGCACTCATTCTCAACGGGGACTGGCAATGGGTGCAACTCAAGTATTACCCCGCGCCGGAAATCTTTACGCCAACCAACACGTACTGGCTGCCGGGCCAGACACCGCCGGGCCTCGACCCCAAGCAAGCACAGCCCCAGCTCGAAAAGGCGCTCGCAGAATCCAAACGAATCTGGGTGCTGCCCACCGCCGTGGAACAGGCCGACCCCAAACGCTTTGTCGCCGGGTGGCTGAACGAACACGCTTATCTTACTGCCAGCTACAAGGACCTGATGCTTTACACAGTGCGCAAGCCTTCGGCGGCTCCCGCTCCGCTGGACCCACCGGTAAGTTGGGACGACGCGATAGCATTAGAAAGTGTACACTTGACACAAAATCAGACTGTGCCCGGCGAGCCGCTGCTGCTCGACTTGAACTGGCAGGTGCTGCGCGCGCCGCAAGGTGGTCGGAGCGTCTGGCTGGAATTGGCCGACCGTGACGGCGGCGTGTGGCAGTCGTCCGAGCTTGTACTGGGCGAATTTTTCGCGCCATCTGACCAGTGGCAAGTGCATCAACGCATCACCTTGCGCGCTGGTCTGCTTATCCCGCCGGGCACGCCTCCAGGAGAGTTTGACGTGCGTGTGAACGTCGTCGGATCAAGCCCCAGCACCGGCGGTGACTATGTGACGATCCCTGGCGCGAAGGTTCTGCCATGCTCAGACAAGATGCCCTGCTCCCCCCCATTGGAAGGCGATGACTTTACGCCATTGCGAGCCACCTTTGGCAATAGTCTGACGTTGGCTGGCTATCAACCAGGGGGTCTCGAGTTTTTCCAGGGAAAGCACGCCCTCGTCACGTTCTACTGGCGTCCAGCGCGCACACTCACCGACGACTTCAAGGAACGTCTTGCATTGGTGGATCGTTCAGGGCGCGTGATAGCACAGACCGAAGCGTCACCGGTGGCCGCGTGGTTCCCATCATCGCAGTGGACACTGGGGCAGTGGCTGGCCGACCCACAGGCGATCCCGATTCCGGCCAAAGTGCCACCAGGGGATTATGCGTTTCGCGTCAGCCTGGTCGCGCCCGACGGTCGTACGCTGCCCGTCACCGCGGGTGGCGCGTCGAAGGACTACTTGGATGTGGGACACATTCGCATCAGCGAGCGACCACGCCAGTGGCGTGCTGGGCCGATCTCGCATCCGTTGAAGGTAGAGTTTGAAGACAAGGTGCGGTTGCTGGGATATGACATTGAGGTCAACCCATCGCCAAGTCAGTCAGAAGTGGCGCTTACATTATACTGGCAAGCCATACGTGAGATGGATGAGTACTATACCGTGTTCACACACGTCGTCAGTGCGGATGGCACACTGGTGGGGCAGAAGGACAGTTGGCCGCGCGGCGGCGACTATCCCACCAATCTCTGGAAGCGTGGCGAAGTAGTAAAGGATGAATACCTCATCCCACTCGCAGTGGATGCCGGGCCGGGCGTATATCGCGTCGAGGTGGGCCTGTACGTCCTCGCCACCCGTCAGCGGCTTGCGGCGATTGCCAGTGGCGCGCGATTGAAGGATGATGTGGTAGTTGTGCCAGTGAACGTGGAGCCGTAAGCGTGGAAAACAACGTAACGAGGATGGATACAAAGTGTCGCCTTCCGACATGGCAGATTACGGGCCTGACGTTGGGATTGTTCATCGCTCGCGTCATCGCCGAGGCGACGCGCGTGCCGTGGTCGCCGCTGGCACTGGCGGCGCTCGTTATCGCAGCGTGCGCGACGCTTGCGTGGCTTGTGCGCCGGCTCGACCGTCACGGAGGGCAACCGAGGAGGGTTGTGCCTGTGCTCGTCCTTCTCGTCTACGTCCTCTGGCCGCAACGCGACTGGAGCGTGGCCTTAACCTTGACTGCCATTGCGCTTCTTGCCTGGCTCGTTGGCTTCCTATCAACCTTCACCTTTACAGATCACGTCTCACGTTCCATGCTCATTGATGCGCTTACCTTCGTCATTGCATTCATCGTTTACCTCATCACTCTGCAAAAGGACCTTCTCCCCGCCGATAGCGGCGAATTCCAGGTAGTGACGACGACGCTGCGCGGCATCCTGCATCAACCAGGCTATCCGCTCTACACACTCGTCAGCAAGTTGTTCACGCTGTTGCCTGTCGGCACGCCAGCATTGCGGCTCAACTTGATGAGTGTGTTCCTGGCCGCCGGGACGTTGACACTGGTCGTGGCGACGGTGCGCAAGATGCTGGGCGAGTCGTGGGGAGCAGTCTGGGGCAGCCTGGCGGCGGTGCTGGCGCTCGGTACCTCGACGACGTTCTGGGCACAGGCCACCACAGCCAATATCCGCATGCCAACGGCCCTTTTTACGGCGTGGTGTTTCTACTTGCTGATCGCTTATCGCCAATCTCCAATATCCAATATCCAATATCCAATATCAAAAGATCGCTATTTGATCCTGTTCGCTCTGGCACTTTCTCTCGGCTTTGGTCACTATTTTGTGCTAGGCATCATGGGATTGTTTTTCGTTGTATACCTCGTCCTGGCAGATCCCGCACTGGTTCGACAACCAAGCCGGTGGTGGCGGCCTATCGCCGTCTTTGCGTTGGCGCAACTCGTGTGGCTGTACCTGCCAATTCATGCGGCGATTGCGCCCACTCCGGAAACGCGCGGGCTGCTTTCACCCGGCGGGTTTTTATGGTACGCGCTGGGTCAGGGCTTTGCAGGCGACATGTTCGCCTTTGCCGGGCCGGAACAGCTACCTGCGCGCCTGGCGCTGTTGCCCACGCTGTTCCGGTTTCAGATGAATCTCGGCTTACTGGTGGCGGCGCTTATCGCGGCAGTCCTCCTGGTGTGGCGGGACTGGCGTGCAGGCGTGATGCTCGTCGGCGGATTCCTGGCTCACACGTTCATCGCCATCACCTACCGCGCTCCGCAGACGGTTGAATATGAGATGCCGGCCTACATTGCGCTAGCCGTCATCCTCGGCTTTGGTGTGGGGATAATATCAAATCTCAAATACCTAATATCAAATGTCACATCTCAAACCCTCAACCTGCGACTTGCGACCTGCGACCTGTTAAACGTGGCGGCAGCAGGAGTGATCGTCGCAGGTCTGGCAAACGGCATAGCCCATGCACCGAGCTACATCGCGCTGGCGAACGACCGCTCCACACGCGAGTACGTCGAGCCGATCTTGCATAATGCGCCTGCGAATGCGATCATTCTCTCTGACTGGCACTATGCCACGCCGATGTGGTACTTGCAACAGGTCGAGGGAGTGCGCAACGATGTGACGGTTCGCTACGTCTATCCGATCCCGGGGCAAGAGTGGTCGCAGGTCTGGCGCGACCTGATCGCTGGAAACATTGTCACGCGTACCGTCATTGTCACTCATTATTGGGGTTCGCAGTATCCTGCACTGCCATACATCTTTGAGCCGTTCGGACAGGCGTGGCGGGTGCGGAGCGAACCATCGTTTGACGTTCCGCGTGATCTGACTCCGCTCTCGGTCGAGTTCGACGACAAACTTCGATTGGCAGGGTATCACATCAGCCCGGCTCGCGCGTCGCCGGGGCGACCATTGGATGTGACGTTGGCCTTGCAGAGTATCGGTCAGCTCGACCGCGATTACACGCTCACCGTTCGATTGGTGGACGCAAACGGTGCGCGGCGCACACAGCAGGATCGGGGGTATCCCACCCAGGCCTTCGCGCCAGGCGAGGTGCGCGTAGACCGCTTTACATTGCCGCTGGAGCCGACGTTGCCGCCGGGCCAGTACGCCGTCGTGGTCGGCGTGTACTTTGTGCCGCCTGAAGGCGGCTTTCACAACCTCAGAACTGCCGAGGGTGAATGGGCGACGGTTGCCACGTTTGATCTCGCACCCAGCAATGAACCACTGCCAACGCTTCACCCGCTCGATGTGCCGTTCGCTGGTGGGCCGACACTTGCAGGCGTAGATTACGATTGGAGCAATCCATCTTCATTGCGTGTATTTCTTCACTGGCGTGGGCCGAACCTAGCCGGTATTGTCGCTCGCATTGGCGATGCAGCAGCGCCGTTGCCAGAATTGGCGCGCGGCGCGACGTTCGTCACCGGACACGATATCCCCCTGGCTTCGCCGCTCCAAATGAACTTGACCCGTGCGGATGGTCGCCGATTGACCGGGGCAGGCGCATGGGGCTGGCCCATTTCGAGTGTACAACTATCGGGGTTTCACTCGACTGATCGCTACGTGCTGTTAGGTGATCAAATGGCGCTGATTGGCGTCGAGTCGCCGCGTCGCACGGTTGCTCCGGACCAACCCATTGACGTGACGCTGCGGTTCCTTTCGCTCAAACCCTTGGTGACGGGCCATAAGGTCAGTGTTCGCATCGAAGGGGAAAACTTGCGGCGCATATCCAGCGACGATCACCCGGCAGCTAACGCTATTCCCACACTCAAATGGATTGCGGGTTCCGTTGTGGAGGATCGGCGACGGTTCAAGTTACCTGATGATGCCAAGCCAGGGCGGGTGTCAGGTTACATGCGGGTCTATGACGAGTTCCGCGAAGACGTGCTTCCACCGGATGACGTGTTCCTGGGGGAATGGAACGTGGTGCGGTGAGGGTGGGGCGCGACAAAAGAAAGGAAGGTGCATCGTGAACAAACATGATTTGCTGATCAACCTTGCCGTCGAGCGAGCGCGCCTGTTTCACGAATTGCTGGGTCTATCCGTCAGCGAATTGGAATCGGCGCATGTGTGCGGCGATTGGTCGCCGCGCGACGTGTTGGCGCACATCATCGCCTGGGAACGGTACGTCTACGATGTAGTGCGTTACCTGCGCGCCCGGCAGCCGGTCCCGCCCAGCTCAGAAACGTCCGACGAGGATGCTTACAATGCCAGGGCTGTTGCCGTGTGGCGCACCAAGCCGCTCCAGGAGCTGCTCGATACGTTGGCGATTGCTCATCGCCAGTTGACGGTGGCGGCGGCAGGCTGCAGTCAGGCGCAACTCGATTTTGGACCGTCATCGGGGACGGGCGGTGAAAACATCGCCAGCCACGTGATGTCCATCGCCCAGCACGATGCCGAGCACGCTGCACAGATTCGCGCCTGGCGCAGCAGGTCGCGCCCGGACGAAGTTGGCCCCAAAGTCCTGCTGCAACACGCACTGAACACGAGCCGTGCCGCGCTGATGACGTTGGTGGACGTCGTGCCCGCCCAGCAGCGCGAGAGCTTGCCGGTGACCGGCGAGTGGACGCTGAAAGATGTGGCCGGCCACATTGCCGATTGGGATGAATTGGTCGTCGAAGCGACACTGGCGATGGAAGCGAACCAGCGCATCAAGTGGGAGCCGATAGACTATGGCGAGGCGTGGAATCAATCGCACGCGGCGGCGCGGCGCACTCAGTCATGGGCGCACGTGTGGCAGAACTTTATAGACGTGCGCGGCACCGTCGTCACCGAACTGGCTGAGCGCGTGATGGAGCCTGACCTGGGACGGCTGCTCCCTTCACCATGGGGCGGCGAGATGTCGTTCTACGTCTGCCTGGCGATTCCGTGCCGCCATGACATGGAGCATGTGGAAGCATTGTTGGCCTGGCATACATCGTAGCCTGCCGGCAACTGACGGCGGCTGCATACTACATTACGCAAGACTCCGCTCCCGAGGAGTTGGGGATAACACCCCGCTTGGCTCGTGGAGCGGAGTTTCTAATGGATGCGCATTGTCGCGCACGGGGCGGCGTGTTATAATCGGTTGCCTGACCGGTTTTGGCGCACTGTCCGCCGCTGGTCAAGTATGCCCCTGGACAAACTTATCCCAAGGACAAATCTGTGAAGAAACAACTTCGAGTGTGGATCGGTGTGGCGATCAGCTTGGTGGGGCTATGGCTGGCGTTACATGGTGTTGACTTTCGCAAGCTCGGCCAGGCGCTGGCAGGCGCAAATTACTGGTGGCTGATTCCGGCACTTGTCATTCACTTGCTGTCTGTCGTCACACGCTCGGAGCGTTGGCGGGTGCTGCTCGGCGCAGACCAAGTGGACTCAATCACCGCGTTCTGGGTGATGAACCTGGGCTATCTTATCAGCAACGTGCTGCCGTTGCGCATTGGCGACCCGGCTCGCGCCGTCATCATCGCCCAACGTTGCCGCGTGGGCGTTCCCCGCGCCCTCTCAACCGTCGTCGTCGAGCGCGTTTTTGACGTGCTGGCCACGGTCCTGGGGCTAGTGCTGCTCATCCCGTTCATGCAGTTGCCACCCGATGCCCAGCGCTGGGTGCGCCTGTTCGGCGGGCTAGGACTCTTGGCGATCCTGGGCATTGTCGTGCTCCTCACCCAGCGCGTGCTGACGGAGCGAATTTTGGCTGCGCTGCTTTCGCGCATCCCGCGCCTCTCGCCGGACAAGTGGCTGGAGCGCTGGCACAACCTGATGAGCGGATTTGATGCCCTCGGCTCGGCGCGCGGCGTACTGGTCGTGACGGCGTGGACACTGGCAAGCTGGGCCACTACCCTGGGAGTCTTTTGGGCCGTCATGCAAGCGTTCTTTCCCGGCGTATCATGGGTGCCGCCGACATTTGTCATGTGCGTGCAAGGGTTCGGGATGGCGGTGCCCGCCACGGGAGGCAACTGGGGCGTGTTCGAAGTCATTGGCCGGGTGGGGCTGGTAGCCCCGTTTGGATTCCCGGAGACGCAGGCGGTCAGCTATACGCTGGTGCTCCACTTTTTCGAGTACCTCGCCATCAACGTCGTCGGTGTGATCGCGTTGATGCGTTACAGCTTGTCATTGGGCCAAATCAGCGCGGCGGCACAAAAAGTTGCGGCCCCCACGGAGGAAGCATGAAACGCGCACTCATCACAGGCGGTGTAGGCTTCATCGGTTGCAACCTGGCAAACCGGCTCATCGGTGCGGGCCAGGCGGTGACGATCTATGATAACCTTTCGCGGCGTGGCGTGCGGAGCAACCTGGATTGGCTGACCTCACTTCACGGCGCGGGCAGCTACAAGTTGATCCAGGCCGACGTGCGCGATTTCGGTGCGCTGGCCCAAGCCGCGCGCGGCCAGGACGTGATCTATCACCTGGCGGGTCAGGTGGCCGTGACGACTTCGGTGCTCGACCCGCGCGACGATTTCGAGAACAACGCGCTGGGCACGTTCAACGCGCTGGAAGCGGCGCGCGCGGCGGGGAACGATCCGATCTCTATCTACGCTTCCACCAACAAAGTCTAC
>Ga0316628_100004969_pt1 | contig 10559 bp, 12 predicted proteins | sample OWC_Aug_M2_C1_D5_FD_207648 | JGI IMG/M metagenome (GOLD analysis project Ga0316628, IMG submission 207648) | Wetland soil microbial communities from Old Woman Creek delta, Ohio, United States - OWC_Aug_M2_C1_D5_C | ecosystem: Environmental > Terrestrial > Soil > Wetlands | place: USA: Ohio... | reverse complement strand
AATCCCTCATTGGCACGAGGCTTAAAAATGCCCCTAGACAACAAAACAATATCAGAAGCACTTAAACAGGCAAAAGCGAAAGCTGGCGAGAAGAAATTTAACCAGACAGTAGATCTGATCCTAGACATTGTAGAAATCGATATGAAGGCTCCAGAAGGCAAAATCCAAGAAGTCGTTGAGCTACCTCATGCCACTGGCAAACCAAATCGCATCTGCGTTATCGCTTCAGGCGAGTTCGCTTTAAAAGCGAAAAATGCTCAAGCAGATAACGTTATTGAACGCGCGGATTTAGACGCCTTAAATGGTAAAAAGAAAGAACTTCGCAAGATTGCCAGCGATTATGATGTTTTCATTTGTGAAGCGCCTTTAATGCCGCTTGTAGGAAGAATTCTCGGTCCAGTTTTGGGTCCAAGGGGAAAAATGCCTATTCCAGTTCCACCGAACGCTGACATTGTAGCTTTATTAACCAAGCATCGCAAAACTGTGGTTGTGCGAATGCGCAGCCAACCTATTATTCAAGTTTCCGTCGGCACCCAACAGATGAAAGATGAAGAGCTTGTCGATAACATCATGGCGGTTCTTCGCGTTTTAGACGGAAAACTTAAACGTGGATTGAAAAACGTAAAGTACGCTTTCATCAAGACATCAATGGGTGAACCAGCAAAAATTAAACCTTAATCGAGAAGAAAAAATCATGCCATCCCAACAAGTATTAGAAGAAAAATCAACTGAAGTAGATGCAATAAAAGATATACTCAAAGAATACAAAGCCATAGGCATTGCTAATCTAAAAAAAGTCCGGGCTTCCCAACTTCAAGAATTAAAGAAAAGCATGGCTGGCAAAGTTTACCTGCGAGTTCTAAAAAATACCTTGGTAAAACTAGCCATTGATGAAATGAACCACCAAGAACTCAAAAAACTTGAGGAATACTTGGAAGGATCAAACGTTTACCTGTTTACAGACCTCAACCCCTTCAAACTAGCACTCCTACTCGAACGCGGCAAAGTCAAGACGACTGCAAAATCAGGCGATTTAGCAGCCATGGACGTAATTATTCCAGCAGGAAACACAGGTCAACCTCCAGGACCAGTCATTAGCCAACTAAACGCTGTAGGTTTACCGACAAGAATCGAGTCAGGCAGCGTCTGGATAAGCAAAGACACACTAGTTGTTCGCAAAGGCGAAATCATCAATGAACGTCTTGCAGGTGTTCTCTCAAAACTCGGTATCAAGGCAGTAGAACTAGGCATTTCAATGCGGGCCGTGTTTGACGACGGCTTGATGATTAGTGGTGACAAACTAAAAGTTGACGTTGACGCAACGAAGAAAAGCGTTGAATCAAGCAATCAAGAAGCCTTCGCACTAGCACTTGGAATCGGCTACGCAACCAAAGAAACCATAAAACCGTTACTTCAACAGGCACACCAGAAAGCAGTTGCATTATCTGTTGGCGCAGCAATACCCACAAAAGACACAATTGCAGATATAATCCGTAAAGCGAACGTGGAAATGACAAGCCTAAGCGGTGCGGTCGACAAACTCAAACCAAAAGCAACCTAAAATGTAACATTCTTAAAAAAATTAAGTTTCAGCTTGGAAAGCCTACTTATCTATCTTTCCTTTTAGCATTTTTCACTGTGTTTTGAGTCGAGCTATAAGTCGAAAAAAAGCTTGGTAGTGCTTAAAAGTAAAGTCGCTTCTCTCCGGTCACTTGTATGAAACTTGAAACATATTGCGAGAGGGCCAAATGTCAAAAAAAATTTACTTTTGATGTGTTCCACAATCATTTTGGCTACAGAAAAGTGGCAGTTTTAAGTGAATTGCCTATAGTCGTTTTGTCATCACGTAAGCGTCTTCGCCGTCTGAGTAGTAGCCGTTGATGGTTCGTGTTATTTCAAAACCAAGTTTCTTGTAGAGCGAAATACCTGCATCGTTTGTTACCCTGACTTCTAAGAAGCATTGTTTGGCTTTGTAGTATGCCATGCCTTCCAACGCTCTATTGATTAAGGCTTGAGCGACGCCTTTGCGCCTGCTCTCAGGCATAACAGCGATGGAAACCACGTGTCCTTTGCGTACCAAGCCTCCAAAACCGTAGTTTGACAAGCCGACTTCAATCCGGCACATGATATAGCCGACGAGTTTTTGGTTTTCGTCGGCAACAATGAATGCTTCTGGGAACCGTTGGTGTAAATCCACAAAGAAGAAGTCGGTGTAGTTTTCTGGGAGGCAGACGCGGTTGATTTGCATGACGCCTTGCAGGTCATCAGGAACAAATTTGCGAAGATTGAAGGTTTGCTGCATTATTTCGCCTTGCTAATCCAAATTTCACCGAGCAAACTTAAAGGTTACGCTTTACGGCACAACCGTCAGCTTCTAACTTGATACACATAAATTGCATCTAAGCTTAGGTTTCTTCAGGCGCCTCAAAAACCGGCAGCGTGTAGCTACCCTGTGGCATCGCCCATACCCGAGATGCAGAGCCTGCGATTTTTAGGGCTTCAGCCAGTGCGTCGTTGACAGCTCTTGCGGTTTTGAGTTTGAATATGTTAGTTGCATAATAGTCTGGTAGCGAAGAGACGAGGATAATTTGGTGATTTTGCAGCGCCTTTAGGAGGTAGTAAGCTTTGTGTCCTCCCATAACGAAGTTGCGTTTGACTTCGCGTTCAACTGTTTTTAGGTCCCCGAGGCGTGCCATCCAGTCATAGAAAACTTCGTTGCCATGTCCTTCAGGGCATTCAGCGACTAGGATTATGACTCCGCCGCGTTTGACGGCATCTAGTGCGTTGTCTAAACCCTTGTAAGCCTGATACAAGTTCATGTCTGCTGGGTGTCCGCCAGCGCTTACAACAAGGATATCTGCTCTTCGGTCAATTGTAACGCGGTACATTTCGTCAACAAGTTTAACTGCTTCTGTAAATGCTTGTTCCAGGTCGCCTGCGAACGCTTTCACGATTTCCCCCTTTTTATTCTCAACAATATTAACAATAAAGTCAACTTTGGCTAAGCGTGCCGCCTCAGTCATGTCTACATGCACAGGGTTGTCCTTTAAGATGCCTGTTCGGGCGCTAGCGCTTAGCAGCAGAGCGTGGTTTTGCTTGATGGTTTCTTCACCGGAGACGGCTGGCATGACGCTTTTTCTGCCTCCGCCATAACCAGCATAATAATGAAAGTTGACATCGCCGAGAAGCACTTTTACGTCAGCTTCAGCGAATGTGCGGTTGAGGTAGACTTTATTGCTATGTGTCTTCGTCGTGCCTACGTAAACCAAGTCTTGGTTAGTGCAGCAATGGCTGATTGTTTTCACACGTTTGAGCGCTTCCTCACCGAGCAATGCTGCCGCCTCTTCAGGCTTGACCGCGCGGTGGGTTCCACAGCCAAAGATAACCGTAACATTTTCGTCTTTTACACCTGCAGCGTGTAGTTCGCAGAGAACTGGAAGTAGCATGGCTTCGCTTGGAGCTTTTCTTGTGGCATCGTCAACTACAATGGCGACTTTACTTTCTGGCCTAACAATCTCCGAGAGGCGTTTGGAGCTTATTGGTTCCTTCAAAGCCCGTTCGACTTCTATTTTACCGTCTGGCGCGCCCTGCCGCTCCTCGGGCTCAATAGTGCCCAGAAGGTTTCGGGCCGGAACGCGGACACATACGTCGGTTTTCCCGTAGGGCAGCCAAACATCAACCATGCCAAGTCACGCTAATTAAGAATGTACTCGACACAAGAAACTATTAAGCCTTATCAAGCCAAGGAAGAAAAGCTACAATACAATCTACTGGAAGAACCTGTTTGGAGCCTGATAGTATTTCTTTACAAAACTTTTCGGGAATGTGAAGAACCCAGAGCAGGGAGTTGATGACAGGGTCACACAACCTTTCCAATTGACAACTATTCCGCTTCTAAATGAGGCTGAGGATTTTTGAGCAACTATTCGCTAAATGATGAAGATGCGTAACTTCTTTAATACGCTAATTGCATAATATTTCTTGAGGAATCAAGTCTGTCCATTCAGAAAATTCCAGAAGAAAACACCGTGCTTTTCGTTTGGTTCAACCAGTACGCTGGAATTTTGCTAAAAACGCCGTCTAAAACCTTTGCTATCGATCCAGTTGACATCAAACCCAAAAGCCTCCAAGGGATCGACGCTATTCTAATCACACACGAACACTATGACCACCTTGATCCACGCTTAATCACAGAAATCCAGAAAGCAACCAACTGCCAAATAATCGCCGATTCTGCTTCAACAAGAAAACTTCAATACGCCATCCAAAACGACAAACTCCAAGAAATCAAACCTGGTGAAGAAATCAAAATCGGAGAAGTCCGAATCAAAGCAGAAAAATGCAACCACTCAGCGCAATCTCCAGTAACATACATCCTGACAAGTGAGGACCAAGTCAAACTCTACCACACGGCGGACAGCTTACCCTTCCCAGAACTGGCGGCCATGGGAATACGCGAACATTTCGACGTTGTCTTCTGCACTGTCGGTATAGCAACAAGGGCAACACCTGAAACTGGCTTTGAAATTGCACGCCTAACAAAACCTCAAATCGCCGTACCATATCACACCCAAACAAAGCAAAGCCAAACAGAGTTCGCCAACCTCCTCAAAAAAGAGCTCCCCAGAACAGCATGCTTGATTCCACAACAAAACAAAATCTACGAAGTAACAAAAAGGAAGTGAAAAAACCTGTGAAAACCCAAACCCCAGCACTTGATAAAAAAGAGAAAATGGCAAACATACTCTTCAAAATTGATTCAGTAAAATTCGGGGTCTACAAACTCTCAACAGGCAAAGCCAGCCCGTACTACATCGATCTGAGAGTCATCCCAAGCTTCCCAGACGCCTTCAGAGAAATCTGCGACTTCTATGCCGAATACATAACCAGCCAAATCGGACTCAAGAACTTCAACCGTGTCGCAGGTGTACCAGTTGCTGGATTAGTCTTCGCCTCGCAAGTTGCCTATAACCTTAAAAAACCATTTCTCTACGTACGCAAAGGCATCAAACTCAAGGGCAGAGAACGTAGAGTAGAAGGTATTCTAGTTTCAGGCGACAAAGTTCTTCTTGTCGACGACTTAGTTACAACAGGCTTAACCCTCAAAAAAGCCGCTGACGCTGTGCGAGCAGAGGGCGGAATCGTCACCGAAGCCGTTGCTTTTCTAGACCGCGAGGAAGGAGGAAAACAATTGCTGGCGAAAAGCGGAATAAAACTTTACCCGCTCCTAAAAATCAGCGAAATAGCAAATACTCTATATGAAATCGGCGCAATTGACGAAGAAAACCTAAAAACAATCCTCAAACAAATTAAAAAACAATAATGCCATTTCTAATCGTAGAATATCAGGCTGGTTTCTTCAAGTAGCGTATGCAGTTTTTCCACAGCATCATAGACATCTTGCTCTTTCTTGGCGCCAGTGCAAACAAGTTTTCCGCTGGCAAAGAGCAAAATCACAACTTTCGGTTCAGCCATCCTGTAGATTAAACCTGGGAACTGTTCAGGTTCATACATCGCATGTCCCAATGTATAAGCTGCTTTTTCCAGATCAATCATTCCTCCTAAACCGCCTGAAGCCACGATGTTCTGAATTTTGAGTTCTGGTTTGCTGATGATTATGATGCCGCCTTTCTTGAGTTCCTTAACCACCTTCATAACGGCCCTTTTTGCTTCTTTTTCAGATTTGGCGCCCGTGCAGACCATTTTTCCAGAACTAAAAATCAACGTAGCAGTCTTAGGGCGCTTCAGCCTAAAAACCAAGCCTGGAAACTGTTCAGGGCGATACTCCACACCTGGGTAACCTTTCACAACCGCGTTCAAATCCACCTTTTGGTTGAGCGTTGCAGAAGCCACGACGTTCTCAATGCTTATTGTAGCTTTAACTTTTGGCAATCAATTCCCCCTCTTGCTATAAACGCCCATAAATTATTCTTTATCAAAGGCTAACTTTATAAAGACATCTATGCCAGCTTAGGTATATCTTTCTGTTCTGCAGGTTTGCGTTTCTCTTTAAGGATGGGTATAACAAATTCAACAACCACAAGCAACACAATAAGCCCAATAACAAGCGGCAAACCCCAAGAACTCTGCTGCATAATAAGTGCTATCCAACCAAACCATGGAATACGCGTAACAACTCTGCCTTCTACAGCATCCTGGGAAACGCCTTGGCCACTTGTCCAAAGCGTATGAGAATCCCACTCATCCTCAGAAGGCACCCCTGGATACTTCGTGTAACCGTTGCCATCACCTTTTGTCTGGAAATACAATGTGCCGCTAATGTTCTCTATGGCAACTATACGGTGAACAATAGGAGTTCCAGTAGGGTCTCTTGGATTTTCATAAACAATTATATCGCTATTCGGATAATTATCATTAAATTCTTCTGGCTTTACGCCCTGAATTATTAGGATATCTCCTTTATGCAGGGTTTGGTCAAATGGATGCGTTAAGCTCAGAAAGCCGTCACATGCTTGCCCATAAGGAACACACATGCTGCCACTTTCCACCACTCGAATAGGAACAGATGTATTCAGAACCAGCCGCAAGCCTAAGAATAAGCCGAGCACTAACGCAACAATTAAGCCGATGGCAGCTGCAGTTTTAACGTAATCGTTATTCCATATTTTTTTAAGTTTAAGCAAATTTTTGCCTCTAGCGGACAGATTGGTTCTTAAGCATAAAGAGTTCCTATGTTTTAAAACTTACCGCTTTTAAAAAAAGAAAAATAGAGAGTGCAAGTATTAGGGAAGTGACTTTTGTTTAGGCTGCAGTACTAGATTTTCTGTTTACTTAGCACTTCGCGGAATACATTACCACATTTTGGGCATTCATAAAGACCGATTTCTAGTTGCATGCGTTTTCCAGCTTTATCTGGACGACCAGCCATCTTCCAAGTCTTCTTAGGAGTTGGAACTTCTGTTCCGCATTTTGGACATTTAGGCATTTTATCTCCTCCGTGTTATCGCTTCCATGGTTTTATAACCATAGAATAAATAACTTGCCATATCATTCCAATAGAAATTTTCCCATACAGCAATATGATTAAACACCTTCTTGTCAATGATGAATAAAAAATCAAGCTTTAATCCTGCAATTAACAAAAAATCTCCCCAACGTTTTTTATATCACAATCCATGCTTATTTTCCAATTCGAGGTTCACTTATTCATGCAAACGACTTCTGAGAACGCTTTTGAAATGCTTGTAAAGCCCGTCCGCAGGCTAGTTGAACAGAAGGGATTCTCTAAACCGACGGAACCTCAAGAAAAAACCATCCCTAAAATCCTCGACGGCAAGAACATCCTATTGATTTCTCCTACAGCAACGGGCAAAACAGAAGCCGCTTTCCTGCCAGTCTTGAGTATGCTTTTGCAGCAACCTAAAACTCCAGGCATAAAAGTCCTGTACATTACACCGCTGAGAGCTCTAAACAGAGACCTTCTTGAACGACTCCAGTGGTGGTGCAACAACCTAGATATAAAACTGGCTGTCCGGCATGGCGACACAGAAGCAAAAGAGAGAACACGCCAATCCCAAAGCCCGCCTGATATCCTTATTACAACCCCAGAAACTCTGCAGGCTATTCTTACAGGGTGGCTGCTGCGTCAGCACCTGCAAAGCTTGCGCTGGATAGTGATTGATGAGGTGCATGAATTAGCAGACAGCAAACGTGGAAGCCAACTCTCGTTGGCTCTGGAACGTGTCCGAAGCTTAACGGGCAAGGATTTTCAGATGATTGGTTTATCCGCAACCATCGGCAGCCCAGAAAAAGTCGCTCAGTTTCTCGTTGGCGATAAGCGACCCGTCGAAATAATCAGAGTTCCTGTTGCCAAAATGGTCAAATTGCAGGTTATTTATCCTCAGCCGACCGAAGAAGACGTGCGCTTTGCAGGCAAAATTTACACTCACCCTGAAGTTGCCGCTCGGCTGCGCATTATTCGCGATTATATGAATAAATGCAAATCCGTTCTTCTTTTCACTAATACGCGTTCAGTGTCTGAAGTTTTGGCTTCGCGGTTCAAGGTTTGGGATGTAGATTTTCCGGTTTCTATTCATCATGGCTCTTTAGCTAAGCCTTCAAGGATTGCGGCGGAAACAGGCCTTAAAAAGGGTGCGCTTAAGGGGTTAATAGCGACCAGCAGCCTTGAGCTCGGCATTGATGTTGGCGTAATAGACCTTGTTATTCAGTATATGAGTCCTCGGCAGGTTGCTAGGCTAATTCAGCGAGTTGGCAGGGCAGGGCACACTTATGGAAACGTTTCAGAGGGTATAATTATCGGTATGGATTCTGATGATACGCTTGAGGCTTTGGTTATTGCCCGCAGAGCTTTGAGGGAAGAGTTGGAGCTCGTGCAGATTCCTGACAAGCCTTATGATGTTTTGACTCATCAAATTGCAGGTTTACTGCTCAAAAACAGGCGGTTGGCTTTCGGCGAGATTTTGGATTTGGCACGTAATGCTGCACCATTCGAGAACTTGACGTTAGCTGATATTGAGAAATGCCTAAAATATATGCATCAGCGTTTTCCCCGCTTGGCATGGGTATCCTTTGAAGATCAGGTAGTTCTTAAGCCGCAGCGGACAAAGGCTTTGTTTGAATACTATTTTGATAACTTGTCCATGATCCCAGAGGAAAAACAGTTTCTTGTCGTTGATGAGTCAACGGATTCTTCCATCGGCGTCCTTGACGAAGCCTTCATGGCTGAATATGGCAAGCCGGGCACGAAGTTTATTATTCGAGGCAGCGCATGGCAAATCATCCATGCGAGTGAAGACAAGGTTTACGTACGTCCCGTTGATGACCCTGCTGGTTCAATTCCCAGTTGGATTGGCGAGGAGATTCCTGTTCCGTATGAGGTTGCGCAGGAGTTGGCGGAGATACGTGGGTTTGTTGAGGAAAAACTGCATAGTGGATTTTCCGCTGGAGAGGTTAGCGGTTTGCTTTCTGAGCGTTACCCGTCTGATAAGGAGACGATTTTGCATGCGCTATCCGAAACAGTAGAGCAGGTGCACGCTGGCTTTGCTGTCCCTACAAGCAGGCGGATTGTGGTCGAAGATTGGGGCGAATTCGTTATTATCCACTCAAACTTCGGTTCCCTTACTAATCGTGCTTTGGCTCAGTTCTTAGGCCAGGTACTGTCTGATAGGTTAGGGCGCGGCATTGTGGTGCAGCATGATCCTTATCGCATTTTCGTGCAGACTATGGGCGCCATGAGTGCTGAGCGGTTGGTTGAAGTTTTAGAGGAGATAAAAAGCATGAATGAGCACGCGGTTAGGAACACGTTGACATTGTCGACTGTTAAAACTGGCTTGTTTAAGCGGCGTGTTATTCAGGTAGCTAGGCGTTTTGGTGCTCTAAAGAAGTGGGCTGATTTTAGTAACATTAGTATTCAAAAGTTGATAACTAGTTTTGAGGGAACGCCGATTTACGAGGAAGGGCTCAAAGAGGTTTTCTCCAAGGATTTGGATGCTGATGGTCTTGTTATGGTCTTGAAGAGGCTGCGTGAGGGCGGCGTGCGGTTGCAGGTTGTTGAGACTTGCGGTAACGCTACACCTGTTGCTCGAGTTGGTATCGAGCGAGTGAGCATGAAAACTGATTTGATTCCGCCTGAGAAATTGCGTGCTGTTCTGATTGAATCTGCAAAGGCGCGGTTGCTAAATGAGACGGGTAATTTTGTTTGCACTCATTGTTGGGATTACATGGAGATGATTCGCATCAAAGACCTGCCTGATAAGCCAGAGTGTCCGCGGTGCGGGTCGTTTGCGATTGGTCTCTTGAAGGTTGAGGAGGAGAAGGCTTTGCCGCTGGTTGAAAAGCGAGGCGAGCATTTAGCAAAGAATGAGGAGAAGATGCAGGTGCACGCTAAACAGACAGCACAGTTGATCGAGAAATATGGCAAACCCGCTGCGGTCGCTTTTAGTGCTCGGCGAGTTTCAGCCACTGATGTTGCTTCTGTTTTGGAGAAGGAGCCAAAGCTTTCAGATAGGTTTTACGAGTTGATTTTGGATGCGGAGCGCAAAGTGCTAAGTAAACGCTTTAGTTAAAAACTGTTTTTTGTTTTGTTCTTCCGGAAAGGGCGGATAACAGCAACTATTTAAGTATAAAGCGGGTTAGTTTGCTTATCTGCTATATTGCCACATAGGAGAATTTAAGAGTGGAAATAAGTCGGAAAAATGTGCGAAACGAAGTTTTGGAACGCATAAAATACGTCAAAACATGCGTTATGGCGCGGGAACTATGTTTGCTTGTGCGCTCTCAAAGGGCGGTTCTGCAGCCGAAAGACGTACAGGAAGTTTGCCAATATATTTCAAACTTGTGCAAAGAACAAGGCTGTGCTGAACCCAGCGAATTGTGCTCGAAGGCTGCTGGAGCGGTTGGTTCAGCGGATGAAGAAAAATACCTGGAACTCTGTGCTCAGAGCTGTGTGAAATGTGGCGAAGCTCGAAGGCCAACACCAAAAAAGGACGCATATGTGGCTTAGCAGAAATGAATGTCTTAATTTGTTTGAGGGAGAAGTGGTAAGGCTATGTGTATTGCTCCTTTTGTTCCAAGCCCAA
>Ga0316628_100004968_pt1 | contig 10562 bp, 5 predicted proteins | sample OWC_Aug_M2_C1_D5_FD_207648 | JGI IMG/M metagenome (GOLD analysis project Ga0316628, IMG submission 207648) | Wetland soil microbial communities from Old Woman Creek delta, Ohio, United States - OWC_Aug_M2_C1_D5_C | ecosystem: Environmental > Terrestrial > Soil > Wetlands | place: USA: Ohio... | reverse complement strand
AGGCGGAGGCATTTGCGGCCCGCGAGCTGAGGCGCAGACGGTGGCGGGGGAAGCGCAGCGGGGTGGTGCCGGAGGGCTACGACGCGAAGGGGATTGCGGCGCAGGCGATCGCGGAGATGCTGAGCGGTCATTGCCGGCTGGCGCCGGGTTTTACGGCGGAAAGGGTGCAGCGGGAGCTGGAGCGGCTGATCCGGCAGCGGATCCGGCAGTTGCACATGCTGGCGGAAGCGAGGCTGGTGCGCAGCGAATGGGAGGTGCTGCGGGCGGACGAGGAGGGCAATCGGGCGAGTGTGTTTGGGCGGCTCGTGGATGAGAATGCGGGCCTGGCGGCGACAGAGGAGGAAGAGGTTCGGGCGCGCGTGAAGGAGGAATTCGAGGGTTTTCTGGGTGGCGACGAAGAGCTGAAGGGGTTGTTCCGGTGCCTGGGTGAAGGGATTACGAAGCCGTCGGAGCTCGCGCGCCGGCTGGGGATGGAGGAGAAAGCGGCGGTGCGGGCGCGAAAGCGGCTGGACCGGAGGATGCGGGAGTATCGAAAGGAGAAAGGATAAATCATAAAGGCTAAAGGCTCCGGTCCGCCCGTCCCTCCCGGCAAAAGGGTCAGGGAACCCACGTCTCGGGGTGGGGCTGATGGTCGTTGTTCCACATCAGCGCGGTGTTGGTCGGATCATGTAGAATGAACCGTTCCATCGCCAGGACGTGTCCATCACAACAAACTACGTTGTAACTCTTTCCGTGGCGTTGGAGGGGAGGGTAGAAACTGCACGCGAAGTCGCCGCAAAGCATGAGGTCCAACGCGTTCCCGGGCGATGGCCCTTCCGACTGGTTTCCAGGCCCGAAATCGAATCGCGTGTCGCCAATCGCAAACATCTCGCTGGGCGCCTTTATCTCGGCGACCGAGAGGCCGGGACGCGGAACTATGCCGCGGTAAAGGCCAGGCGCGTTCTCCAAACCTCCCAAGCCGAGGTGCGGAATCAAGGGAAGGTCGTTCTTCGCCCAGTACCATGTGCCGAAAGCATTGTAGCCGTAACTCAGGTTGAACTGCATCGGGTTGTCCCGAGGGCGGGTTCCAGGGGTTGGGTTCCGGTAGCCAGGACAATTTATCGCCGGCTCCATGATCCTGAGCGAGTAGGGCTCAAGCCATTGATACCACATGATAATCGGCCAGGGAACCGCTGCCGAGGATTGGTTGGTTGTGTAATGATAATAAGGGTATCTATGGTTGTAGTCCTCGGTGTATAGCTGGAGCGCAAGACCCCACTGGCGCAGATTGCTCTTGCAGCGCGCGGCTTTGGCACTCGACTTGGCGCGGTCTAACGCCGGCAGCAGCAGCGCCGCCAGGATCGCGATGATCGCAATCACCACCAGCAACTCGATGAGCGTGAATGCAGGACCTCCCCCGGGCCTTCTGACGAATCCGAAGCCCCCTTCGGCCAACCATGCCGAACGCTTCTTGCCCATCGTCCTGTCAGTGTATTTTAAGATTACCATCCTTCCTACCGTGAGTCCAGAACCAGCCAAAACTGCTCGCTTGCCTGGCGCACCGAAGCGAAGCGAGGACATCCCTCGCCGCAGGTTCAACCGCGAACCGGAATGCATAGCCAAACCGCTTAGTGGAGTCTGCCAGTGATGTGCTTGGGCGTTCGGAGGAGGTTTTGGTAGAAGTATTGCGGTTACCGCAGGCTGATGCAGGTTTAAAAACCTCGCTGGCCGGCCACGACCAGCACGCTCGACTCCGAAATTCTTGCTCTGCCCAGCCCCGCGCTTTTTCGGATGGCGGGAGAATTCTTTGCGCACAGCCGCTTCAAGCCTCTGAGTACCAGCAGAATAATTCACTTGACTTAATCCCCACATGAGCTTTAGTAAAGAATTGGAGATTATGAAACCACTGCGGGCAGGTGCGGGCGGGGGGGCTATGGACTTACGAGGGTTTACAATGATCGAGCTCCTCGTGGTGATCGCCATAATTGGCATTCTGGCCGCGCTGCTACTGCCCGCGCTGAGCCGGGCGAAGCACAAGAGCCAGAACATCGTGTGCTTCAATAATCTGAGGCAACTCAATTTGGGGTGGGCGATGTACTCGGCAGAACACTACGATCAACTCGTGCCGAGCGGATTCCTTAACATAGCAAACCCGGATCCCACCGAGCCGCGGGAGCAAGAAGGCGGCCCCTACGCTCGCTGGGCCCTCGGTGATATGGGGCGCGCTCCAAGTTGGACAAACGTACTGAGCAACCAGAATGGGCTGTTGTGGCGCTACGTTCCCGCACAGGGAGTGTACAAGTGCCCCGCTGACAAGAAGGGTGACGCTTGGCCTGGTCGAGGAGGCGTGCCAACAGTCCGCAGCGTCTCCATGAACTGCTGGATGAATCCGATCGAAGAACCTTTGCCGGGCTACCGCATTTTCAGGAAACAGAGCGATATAACGACGCCAGGCCCTTCCAAGTGCTGGGTCATGATCGACCATTCGCCATCAACTATCCATGGCGGTTTCTACGTCAGCACAAGTCGGCCATTCATGCCGCGCTGGGGCGATCTTCCCGCTGCCTATCACCAGGACGACGCCTGCAGTCTTTCGTTTGCCGATGGCCATGTGGAACTCAGAAAATGGACCGACAGAATTGTGTTATCGATGAACTGGGTGATTACGATTGTCGGGGTTCCTACAGACCCGAACTCGACAGATTGGGCCTGGCTAATGGAGCGAACCACCATCAGCACATTCGGCCCCCAAGGATTCTGAGCCTGAAAGCGTGCGGAGCTGCGCCGTCCGCTCTTTCCTCAGATTGCCCGACTTGACGGGCAGCGCTTGTCTCAGGGAGAACTCACCGATTGAGCCGCTCCGAGGCGGGTTCTCTACCGCGCGGCCGACCTAAAAAGGGGTCAGTTAATGAGGGTGTCACATCGCCAGCAGCCGTTGCCCTCTGGGCGCCGAGCTGTCCTGGGCCGGTTGTTGCAGCAGCCAGGCCAGGTAGCCCCGGCTGCCCATGCTCAGCCGTTGCGCCAGCCAGGCCAGCGGCATCGTCGTCCTGGACCGTAGTTCCCGCGCCAGCCTCACCTTCCGCGCATCGCCTTTGCGCCGCGCCCTCAGTTCCCCCTCGCTCCAGCCCAACCGCTTGAGACCCGCCACCACCAACCGCTCGGCCTGCGCCTCCACCGCCTCCTGCACCGCCTCGCCGTAGTGGCTCGGTCCGGGCCCCGTGCTCACCTGTTCCAGCAATTCCTGCCGAAACTCCTCTCCCCCAAAACACCAGCCCCGCTCCAGCGGCTTGAACTGCTCGGTCGTGTCTTCCCGCCGCCGCCACTCCAGGTGTTGGGCAAACACGCGCCGCCCCGCCACACTGTCCTGGGGGATGCCCCACTCCCCCAGCAGCCGGTCCACTCGCAGCCACCCCGGTCGCCGCGACGGGGCGGCCAGGTACCGCGGGTAGCTGCTCCATTGGTAGCGGGACAGCGGCTGCCCCGGCTTGACCAGCCGGGCCCGCGCCGGGTTCAGATGCACATAGTCGCAGACCGTCTTCAGATACCCGTTGCCGCTGCCATCGACGACCAACGCTTTGTACCGGCCAGCAAACAAGTGCCCAAACTTCTTGTGCCGCCGGTTGTAACGGCTGGTATACGTGCCCAAGAGCCACTTCATCCCCGCCACCAGGTTGGCCTGCGGAGTCTCGACCACCAAATGAAAATGGTTGGGCATCAGGCAGTAGGCATGCACCTGCCAGCCCGTCTTCTGACACGCTTCCGTCAAAGTCTCCAGAAAACGCTGGCGGTCCGCGTCGTCCTCAAAAATCGCCTCCTGGTGGTCCCCCCGATTCATCACGTGATACATCGCCCCGGGGTACTGGAAGCGCAGCTGCCGAGCCATGGCGGGAGGTTAGCCAAAAGGCGCACAGACTGTCAAGAGGATATTACAATCTCATTAACTGACCCCTTTACGCTGAACACTGGGAGGACTAAAACTCCCCGGGGAAGGCTCACCGGCATTTTTCCCCAATCTCTGGTCTGAGCCGTCCCGCGGCGGCCAAGGCTGGGATCCTACCCTGTCGGTCTGGCCCGCGGTGGTTCGAGACCCGAGGTGGCTGGCCAACGTGCGGAGAAGAGGGATCAAGAGGGGAAAATTTAATGTTGTTATGCATTAGTTAAGGCTTCCTGTAATTGTATAAATCATAAGAAAAAAATCGAAAAAGTGTTGACACTTTCTCGATCAGGCGTAGAAAGAGTTACGGATATTATGACAGGGTGTCGTCCATCAGCCGCGCGGGCGCTCGACCGCCTTGTCGTATCTTCGTTCAGGGAGGTTAACCGTGAAATCTATCTGCGCGGTCGTTCTGACCGTCGCTTTACCGACACTTAGCACCTTCGCCCAGCAGTCCCAACGAACGTGGCCCTGGTCCGCCGAGTACACCTCTTCCGAGAGGGGGCCCCACCATACCCGCTGGCTCAAGCTAAGTCTCACAACCAATGAACTGGGCATCGCTTCGGTCCGGACCAACTCGTTCACCCAGCTCGGAGCCGGCCTCAACCGCTGGAGCGGAGGGGCGTGGATCGACGCGACGCCCGAACTGATCCTGACCAATGGCGGTGTGCTTGGCCGCGGCGCCCAGCAGATCGCCTTCTTCGCCTCCGACTTCGCCACCAGCCGCGCGGCGGTCCGCGTCTGGATGCCCAACGGCCAATTGCTGGCGCTCAAATTACTGGGACTTGCTTACCATGACCCCGCCACGGGCACTAATATCTTGTTAGCCGCGCCCAAGTCATCATCGCCGCAGGTCGTTGGCACCAATTCTGTGTGGTACTTGGACTGCCTGGATGATCTAAGATGCAGCGTCGGCTACTTTTACACCGCCGACGGTGTGCGCCAGCACGTGACCCTCAAGGAATCCCCGGCCCCGCCCTCTGCCTACGGACTCCCGGATGCCTCGAGTCGCCTGTTGGTGATTTCCGAAATCATCGAAGGACCTTCGCCGCAAGTCACTGAGCGAACGTGGCCCGCGGGGCGGGAGGTCGAGCGAGATCAGAGGCTCACTTTCTCCGATTCGATGCAGATGGTTCCCGGCCGCGCATTCAGAGCACAGGAGGCCGGCCCGGGGCGCGGCATTGCGGTCGGCAAAACGCTCGAAACCGTCGGTGACCGCCGCTTTGTTGTGGAGGGCGTCCGCTATTCACGGGTCCGGAACGAACTGCTGAGGCTCCCGCCGGCGGGCACGCTGCTGACCAACGCCAGCGGCGGCATCATCACGAATGCCAGCGTCCCGAACAGAACACGGTGGTACGCCCGGGGCACCGCGCCGCCAAGCGGGGTCAAAGCCGCGCGCCTGAGCGCGGCCGAGCGGGCTCTGCCAGAGCTAGCTGCCGTTGCCAGTGACCCTGTAGGAGACGACGTGAGGAGTCTCATATTTCCCGGCAAAAGACTGAACAGAGACTCCTCACGTCGTCTCCTACAAAGGAACAGGGAGGTGCGAAGCCAAGTTCTTTCGAGCCGCGTGGAGTCGGCCGAGCCGCCAGGCTTCGTTCTCGACTGGGAACTCGTCAACAACGCTTATTACGGCTTTACCTTCGACACGTCGACGACCTGGCTCATTTACAATGAAACGCATATCTCACCGAACGCTACGATCCTTCCGGGCGCCGTACTCAAATATTACTACGGTGCCAGTCTCCACATCGACGGTCCGCTGGACTGCCCCGACCCGGGCCCCGGCGGTCAAAAGGCCATTCTGACCTCCTGCAACGACGATACCGCGGGAGAGATCTTCTGGAGCAATGGTTCTCCCCAGGAGGGAGAATATGGACCCGCCCTTGAGGTGGAATGCGACGATGTTCGCACAGCTCAACAACGAATCGAATCTCGTTACGCCAGCCCTGGAATCATTGCCAGCAGCACCTGCCTTTCTGCTGTTAGCGTGGAGGCCGCAGATGATACCGCCATCAAGGGCACTTCGGACACCGGCACGTTCACCATCAGCCGTGCGGATGGCGACTGGAGCCAGCCCCTGACCGTTCAGTTTACCCTGGGCGGCACCGCAGTGTCCGGGGCCGATTATCAGGCGATCCCCAACTACGTAACGATCGGGGCCTGGGCGGAGTCGGAGAGCGCAACCATTACCCCGGGAACCCCAGGCTCAAGTGCGGGAAGTGCGACCGCCATTCTGTCGGTTTTGGCCGACGCAAACTACACCGTTGGGTCGCCGGAGTCCGCTACCGTGACCATCATCGACCCCGGCGCCCCGCTGCCGCCGGCGGTAACGGCGCCACCCGGCCTTATCAACTGGTGGCGGGGGGAGAACGACTTCAGCGACGCCGCCGGTGGTTCAACCGCCACGACGGAGGGGGGTCTCGGCTTTGCCGATGGTCAGGTCGGTCGCGGATTCAACTCCGACGGCATTGATGACCGATTCAAGGCGACGCCCACGATCGCATTCGATTTTGGAGCAGGAGCCGACTTCTCCATCGAAGCGTGGATTAAGCCCATTCAGGCCTACACCACGTACGGCGTCCAGACGATCGTCGACAAGCGCGTTGCGCCAGTGGGTGACAACCAGGCGCTAGGTTATGCCCTCTGGCTGATTGATGGCCGGCTTGGGTGCGAACTGGCCGACTACCCCATGGCTCCCTATCAACTCAAGAACTACGGACCCGTCGGCCCGGACCTGCGCGACGGCTTGTTCCATCATGTCGCGATGACCGTTGACAGAGATTCCACGACTGGCCTCAAGCTCTACGTCGACGGGAACCTGGTCGGGACTCCCTTTGACCCGACGCCCGAACCAGGGGATTTGTCCAACACCGGCCCGCTGCGGATCGGCAACCACGCAAATACTTACATCAACTGCTTCTTCAAAGGCATCATTGATGAAGTCGGCCTCTATAACCGGGCGCTGTCCTGGACAGAGGTGCAGGAAATATTCAACGCCGGACGCGCGGGAAAAACGCTCGGCACCTTGGAGTCCCCCACTTTCAGCCCGGCCGGCGGAAGTTATACCACAGCGCGGGACGTAACCATGGCGTGCCTAAATCTGGGTGTCACCATCCGTTATACCTTGGACGGGCAAGAACCTACAGAAGCCTCCGCGGTGTACTCAGGAGCCCCCATCCACGTGGACCATAACCTCACGCTAAAGGCGAGGGCGTGGAAATCCGGCTGGCTCCCCAGCGGCACGGAGTCGGAAGGCTACAGAATCGAAGGCACGCCTTCCGACCAGCCGCCCAGCATCACCGTGTCGCCTCCCAGCGGCACGTGGTTTCTTGCCTCCGAGGATATCGACTTGCTCGTGGAGGCCTCGGACTCAGACGGCTCCATCAGCAGTCTCAAGCTATTCCTCGGCGGCTATCAGGTTGCCGAGGCGGCCGCGAGCCCTCTGAGGTACACCCTGCCCAAAGTCGCCGCGGGGACCTATTCCTTTACGGCAAAGGCAATCGACGACCAGGGGTTCGTTACGATTTCCTCGCCGGTCGTATTTACGGTAACCGCGCCTGGACCGTCGGTCGCGCTTTCCGGCCAGCAGCCGTTTTTCACCTCGTCGCCCGGAACGCTGGTTGCCTCGGTGACCGGAGTCAATCCGGGCACGCTGGCCTCCTTGACGCTGAACGGCGCGTCGGTACCGCTTGCCACGGGCGCGTTCACCTCAACCCCTGCCCTTGTCGAGGGCGAAAACACTTTTACCTTGGTTGCAACGGACACCCAGAACCACACCGCCCAGGCTACAACGAAGGTGTATCTGGATTCAGTTCACCCCACGATCGCCATTACCGCCCCGGCGAATAACTCGTCGTTCGCCACGACGCGAATCAACGTCAGCGGCACATCCACGGAAACCTCTCTTAAGGGAATTACGGTCAACGGCGTCCTAGCCTTCGTCACCGGAACGACTTGGCAAGCCCTGAACGTGCCCATCGCCGTCGGCGCGAACGCGATTACCGCCCAAGCGGACGACCTCGCCGGAAACACCGGCACTGCGACCATCTCCGTGACCGGTGCCACGGACGGAGGCGGTAACCAATTGGATCCGCTCCAGTTGGCCGCCATGCCTGTCGGGGGCTTTGCCCCGCTCCAGGTCACGTTTACCGTCAGCGCCCTCAACGTGCCTGGAACACTTCAATCGGTGCTCTACGATTTCAACGGAGATGGCGTGACCGATCAGACCGAGACCGACCTACATCAGATCACTCACACCTACAGCTCAGCAAGCGAGTACTTCCCTGTCGTAACGGTTGTCACAGCTGCAGGGAGCTTTTCGAGCGCGGGCGGTTGGAACGCTTTCGGCGACCGCATCCGCATCAATGTCCAAGCGCCGCCCGCACTCATTACAGGTGCTACGATCTCTGTGGACAATCCAGTCGATGTGAAATGGATGGCAGGCAACTACCTGTATGTGCTCTCCGGGAGCGCCGGCCTCACCGAGTACGACGTGGGCGCGACACCTCCAACTGTGCTTAGATCAATATCGGCCACAAGCATTGGTGAGGCTCCGAAGGGCTGTGATGTCGATGCTGACGGCAACGTTTACGTCGCCGTAACCGGTGCCAGCAGCGTCAAGAAATTCAAGCCCGACGGCACCACTTTCTCGCCCGATCCTACCTTTGGAGCGGGCGGGGCCATCGGCGGATTAGGCGCCGGTGACGGACAATTCAACCAACCCTATGACGTTGCCGTGGACCCGAACGCCGGTGAGATGTCCGTCTCGGACTCTCTTAACAATCGAGTTCAAAGGTTCAATCTGAACGGGGCCTTCATTGAGGCGTTCGGCACTCAGGGCAGCGGACCGGGAGAGTTCACCACCCCAAAGGGGCTGTTCTATGATAGCGTAGGGTATCTGTATGTCGCGGACAGTGGAAATTCGCGAATCGTGGTGAGTCTTTCCGGTGCGTACGCGGGTTCTAGCGGAAGCTCCGGCCCAGCCTTGGGACAGTTTCAAGGTCCCAGCATCGGAGGGTGCGGCAACCGCGGCCTGTATGTGGCGGAAACGGACAGCAGTCGCGTGCAATTCTTCGATATCTTCAAGGGTGGCCATGGGGTGTCGCCAACGCCGCTCACATCTCGCGGCGCGCTCTCCACCGAGCTGGGATTGAATCATCCGCGCGCTGTGTCAGCCGACGGGGACCAAACCGACGAGAAGGTCTGGATCGCGGACACGGGCAACGATCGTGTCATCCTCGCGAGGCTGCCAGCCGACGGTCCCGAGGCGGTTTGGTCAGGCATGAAGCAGCAGCTTCTGGCGGGGAACGTCCCCGGGGCCGTTTCGTACTTCAGCGCCTCGACAGCGGAAAGGTACAGGCAGCGCTTCCTGTCCGTCTCACAGGCAGATCTCACGATCATGGTCACCCAAATACCTGGCATTGTCCCTGTGTTCATCGATACCGAGGCAGCACAATTCAGGTTCGAGCAGACCCTGGGCGGACGTGTGCTCTCGTTCCCAATCGAGTTCGCGAAGGAAAACGGGGCATGGAAAGTGGTGGAATTCTGAAAAGGAGCAACGCAGGCCCATGGGTAATCACAAAGACAATCCACAACGGCGCCTCAGGTTCATCCTCTGGGGTGCGGTGGCCGGCGCGCTGGCCGCTCTAGCGCTGACTTTCCTGCCCCCGCTGATCAGCCGGATCGCGTACCCGCCACAGTCTCTGGACCCGTTTGCCTCGTTCACGATTGGGGTATCACTTAGGTCCGCCTGGGTATTTGCGCGCCTCTTCGGACTGGAGTGGCACGAAAGCGACGGGGGGATGATTGTCTTCACCGCGACAGTCCTAAACTGCGGTCTATTGTGCATCTTGGGCGGCATCATCGGCAATGTCGTCAACTTGGTCGTAAGGATGGCCAGAAATGCACGTACCCACGACAAGGTATGAAAAACGAACGAGCGATATGCCTGCTTGGACTCTGCGCTTCCCTTTGCGCGCCCGGTCCAGGCCTCGCGCACGAAACACCAATTCACCAAAAGCTCACAAAGACCGCTGCGCTGGCGTCAAGCGGGCTTTCGGCTTTTCTCGCGGAGCAGTTGGGGTCCGACAGAGCTCCATTCCTCCTCGAGCCTCGGATCGTGTACTATCCCGGCGTTACGCCGAGCGTCGCCAGTGCTTCGGGCTACAGCCCAATAGTCTGGATGGAAAAGGGATCTCTCATGGAGGATAACGAAATAAATAGCTACCCCTTAATCGGGACACGGGCGGCTCGCTGCTTCAACCATTTTTATGATCCAACCAAGGTTCCGCCCGGGGCGTTAAGCGATGGCACATCTCATTGGCCGACATTGGACTCCTTCTTTTGGGCTTGGAGGCGCGACGGGACTTGGGTCGGTACTCAAAATCACGATTCTTGGCAAAACGCGCGCGATTATCAATACGCAGCGTTGACCATTGGCTCCGCGACGTCACGGAACCAGAGTCTTGCCGGCATGCTTTATACTTTGGGTCACGTGCTCCACTTGAACCAGGATCTTTCGCAGCCCGACCATACCCGAAACGACAACCACAACCCTGGAAAGCCCAATTACGATCGCCGCGTCTGGATCGAACCGCACGGCCTGCGCACTTTCAGCACGAGGCCCGACTGGTTCACAACCCCTCCCGCT
>Ga0316628_100004967_pt1 | contig 10562 bp, 7 predicted proteins | sample OWC_Aug_M2_C1_D5_FD_207648 | JGI IMG/M metagenome (GOLD analysis project Ga0316628, IMG submission 207648) | Wetland soil microbial communities from Old Woman Creek delta, Ohio, United States - OWC_Aug_M2_C1_D5_C | ecosystem: Environmental > Terrestrial > Soil > Wetlands | place: USA: Ohio... | reverse complement strand
TACCACCTCGAGGCCTGGCGCTCGTTCAGCACTTATGTCGTGGACCTCGCGATCGAGATCGCACGCGATTACGGCCATCCGGCTTGATCGCTCGGATGCGCCGGCAATCACCCCGACCTATCGTTGCATCGACACCACATTAAACAGATCTTCAATATGCGCGATCTGAGATTGTTTGACGTTCACGTTGATATATCTTTGCTAACAGACTGTATTATCGATTGATAGACGGATCTTTGGCCGAGCTTGAATCCGGCCCGCTCTTGATACAAGATAGTTGTACGCTGTGGATCCAGAATATTGACCAAGCATTCAATTGCCAGCTGCGCAGGGCGCCTGGCGGGGTGGCGCCAGCACAATTTCCAAGGGGACAAAGCAATGAACTCGAAGCTCTCTTATGCGATAGCCGCCATTCTGGGAGGCGCGTCCATGGGCGCGCACGCCGCGGCGCCGACGACCGGCGCGAGCGACGCCGGCACGGATATGCTGCAAGTGATCACGGTCACCGCCCAGCGCCGCACGCAGAGCATGCAGGACGTGCCGATCGCGATGCAGGCCTTCACCGCGCAATCGCTGAAGCAACTGAACATCGCGACCTTCGACGATTACGTCAAGTATCTGCCGAACGTGTCGACGCAGAACAACGGCCCCGGCCAGAACGAGGTCTTCATGCGGGGCCTGAGCGCCGGCGCGCAGGCGAGCCAGGGCAGCGGTTCGACCGGCCTTTTCCCGAACGTCGCGATCTACCTCGACAACCAATCCGGCCAACTGCCGAATCGCAACCTCGACGTCTACGCGGCCGACTTGAATCGCATCGAGGTGCTCGAAGGCCCGCAGGGCACGCTGTTCGGCGCCGGCGCCGAGGCCGGCGTGATCCGCTACATCACGAACGAGCCGAAGCTCGACAAGACCGAGGGGAACGTCGACGCCGCCTACAGCGTGACCGCCCACGGCGATCCGAACACGAACCTCACGGCGGTGCTGAATCTGCCGTTGATCGCCGACAAATTCGCCGTTCGCGGCGTGATCTACAATGACAGCCGCGGCGGCTACATCGACAACGTGCCGGCGACGTTCACGCGCAAGAACACCGACATCGGCATCCACTACGCGAATTACCCCGCGGTCAATGGGCAGTGTCCCGACGGCCAGCCCAACGCCGGCTACTGCGTGCCTCCCGGCAGCCCGGCCATCAACAACAACAGCATCGCCAAACGGGCCATCAACCCGGCCTCGTACAAAGGGATACGCGTCGAGGCGCTGTACAAGATCAACGACGACTGGAACGTGCTGCTCACGCAGATGTACCAGAACCTGGATACGCAGGGCGTGTTCTACCAGCAGCCCAATGCCTCGGACGGCGCGCCGCTCGCGCCGCTCGAAGTCACGCTGTTCAACAACGCCTACGACAAGGACAAGTTCGAGAACACGGCCTTGACCGTGAACGGCAAGTTCGGCCCCTTGAAGGCCGTCTACACCGGCGGCTACCTCGTGCGCCACGTCGAACAGAGCGGTGACTACACGAACTACTCGCGCGGCGTCTACGCCGACTATTATCAATGCTACGGCCCGGGTTCGGGCTACGAGAACCTGCCGTCGACCTGCTTCTCGCCGAGCGCGACCTGGCATTCGCTCGAGCGCAACGAGCACATGCAGCACGAGTTCCGCCTGAGCACGCCGGACGACTGGCGCCTGCGCGCGATCGCGGGCGTCTATTACGAGGACAACAAGCTGTTCGATCAGACCGCTTGGCGCTACAAGACCATTCCGGCTTGTACCGCGAACGGCGCGTCCGGCACACCGGGCAATTCCGGCTGTCTGTCGAACGTCGGCACTTTCCCGGGAACCAGCGTCGAGAGTCCCGGCGTGCAGAGCGACAACACGTCCTTCTACCAGGACACCCGTCGGCAGACCAAACAAACCGCGATCTTCGCGTCGGTGGACTTCGATCTGATTCCGAAGGTCCTGACGGCTACCGTCGGCTCGCGCCACTTCAAGTTCGAGAATTCCTCGCAAGGCAGCGTGATGAGCAGCTTCGGCTGCTTCGATGCGGGCACGCCGGCCGGCGGCTGCACGAGCGCGTATTCGTACAACCTCGATGCGCAAAATCTCCGCGACACCGAATCGGGCTACAAGAGCCGCGCGAACCTGACCTGGCACGTAACGCCGGACATCATGCTGTATTACACGTTCTCGCAAGGGTTCCGCCCCGGCGGCTTCAACCAGAACGGCGGCACGCAGCACATCTACGGGCCCGATGGCCAGCCGCAATACCTGCTGCCGAAGTCGTATCACTCGGATGCGTTGACGAACAACGAAATCGGCTGGAAGACGGAATTCCTCGACCACCGGCTGCAATGGAACGGCGCGGTGTACCGGGAGAACTGGAACAACGTGCAGATCGCGTTCTTCGATCCCGGCATCGGTCTCGGCAATCTGTTCTTCAACACGAACGGCCAGAACTTCGTCGTCAAGGGGCTCGAGACCTCGGTCGTCGCGCGGGTGACCAGCGGGCTCACGCTGCAGGCCGCCGCATCCTGGAACAACAGCCGGCAGACGAATTCGCCGGCGCTGATCGACAACAATCCCTTGAGCGTGAACGTCGGCAAGCCGATCACGCAGACCTGCGACAGTACGGGAGCCAATTGCGTGCCGGTCACGAACCCGTTCGGCCCCGTGGGTTCGCCGAGCGCGAACGCGCCGCCGATCCAATTCTCCTTGCGCGCGCGCTACGCCTGGTCGCTCGCCGACTACGACTGGTTCGTGCAGGCGGGCGCGGTCCACAGCGGCCATTCATTCACGCAGGCGGGCTCGAATCCGACGATCGCGCAGGGGCAAGGCGTCAGCACGGCGCGCCTGCGCTTCGAGGATCCGGCGTACACGACCTACGACGCGTCGATCGGCGTGGCGAAGGATGCCTGGAACGTCAAGCTCTACGGCGAGAACATCGGCAACTCGCACGCCAGCGTGTTCACGAACACGGATCAGTTCATCGTCGCAGAGACGGTGCTGCGGCCGCGGGTGCTCGGCGTCTCGTTCGGCTACAAGTTCTAAGGCGCAAAAGGGGCCGCCAGGCCCCTTTTTTTCAGCCCTTGATGCAGACGAGCGGCTCGACACGCGCGACTTTGCGCGCAAGACCCGCCGCGTCCGCGGCATCGACGACCGCGGTCACGTTCTTGTAGGCGTCCGGCGCTTCCTCGGCGACGCCGCGCGTCGACGGACTGCGGATCAGGATGCCGCGCGCGGCGAGATCGTCGACGACTTGCCTGCCGCCAAAGGTGCGCATCGCCTGGTGACGGCTCATCGCACGGCCGGCGCCGTGGCACGCGGAGCTGAACGCGAGCGCTTCGGAGCCGGCGGTGCCCGCGAGCACGTAGGAGCCGGTGCCCATCGAGCCGCCGATCAGCACGGGCTGCCCGGCCGCGCGAATCGCGGGCGGCAGGTCGGGATGTCCCGGCCCGAACGCCCGGGTCGCACCCTTGCGATGCACATAGAGGCTCTTCGACGCGCCGTCGACGCGGTGCTCTTCGACCTTGCACGTGTTGTGCGACACGTCGTACAAGAGCGGCAGATTGGCGCGCGGCAGCACGGCCGCGAACACCTGCCGAACCAGATGCGTGAGGATCTGACGGTTCGCGAGCGCGCAGTTGATCGCGGCGCGCATCGCACCGAGGTATTCCTGGCCGACGTCCGAACGAATCGGCGCGCAAGCGAGCTCGCGGTCCGGCAGAGCGATCCCATATTGCGAGGCCGCGATCGCCATGCGCTTGAGGAATTCCGTGCCGATCTGATGCCCGAGGCCGCGCGAGCCGCAATGAATCATGACGACGACGTCGCCCGGCGCGAGGCCGAAACTCGCGGCGATCCGTTCGTCGAACACGGCGGTGACTTCCTGCACCTCGAGATAGTGATTGCCGCTGCCGAGCGTCCCCATTTCGTCGCGTTGCCGCTTCTTCGCCTGCGGCGACACGTTGCCGGGCTTCGCGTGCGGCATCTGTCCGCGCTCCTCGATGCGCTCGAGGTCCTCCACCCGGCCCCAGCCGCGCTCGACCGCCCATGCAGCGCCGCGAGTGAGCATGGCCTCCGTCTCGCCGGCGCCGAGGCGAATGAGGCCCGTGCTGCCGAGGCCGGCCGGTATGCGGTCATAGAGGGCGTCCGCGAGTGCTTTTTGCGCCGGCATGACGTCGGCGCGCTTCAAGCCGGTATGCAGGCAGCGCACGCCGCAGGAAATGTCGAAGCCGACGCCGCCGGCGGAGACGACGCCGCCGTCATCCGGATCGAATGCGGCCACGCCGCCGATCGGAAAACCGTATCCCCAGTGCGCATCGGGCATCGCATAGGAGGCTTTGACGATGCCGGGGAGCTTCGCGACGTTGACGGCCTGCGCGTAGACCTTGTCGTCCATCGCGCGCACGAGCGCCTCGTCGGCGAAAATCACCGCCGGCACGCGCATCGCGCCGTGCGCGGGAATCTCCCATTCGTAGTCGGAACGCCGTCTGAAGAGCGCGAGATCCATCGTTCAAACGTCCACGACGGTCTGTGCGAGCCACTCGCCGCCGACGCGCGCGACGCGCAGCGCGGTATAGGTGGCGCCCTTGATCTCCACCGCCAGGCGATGGCGCGACGGATCGATGCCCTCCCCCCAGGCTGTCGCGTGCAGCCGCATCCCGTCGGTGCGCTCGCCGTCGATGCGTACGTCGAAGTGCGCGAACAGCATGCGGCGAGTCGACATCTCGTAGATCAGGCTGTTGAGCCAATCGGCGAACAGCAGTTCCGCATCCGGCGCCGCGCAGTCGATCGGCACGGCCACGCGCGGCTCGACGACGCCGGTGTCCGCGACGACCGCGGTCAGCGCGAGCCCCGCTTGCTCGAACGCTTGTGCGCAAGTCTCCCCAAAGCCGCGGATACCCATGTCCGCCTCATGCGCAAAGTGTTCCCAGCGCGCGGCCATGGTCCGGGTTTTAGCCCGGACGCGCGCGCATGTGCGCCGCGAACCAGTCGCCGGCGAGCCGCGCGACTTCCTCGAGCGTACCGGGCTCTTCGAACAGGTGGGTCGCGCCGGGGACGATCGCGACCTCGACCGCGCAGCGCAACTGCGCCTGCGCGCGCCGGTTGAGCGCGAGCACTTCCGTGTCGTCGCCGCCGACGATCAGCAAAGTCGGCGCGCGCACCCGCGGCAACGCCGGGCCGGCAAGATCCGGCCGGCCGCCGCGTGAGACCACCGCCGCAACCTCCGGCATGCGCGCCGCCGCCGCGAGCGCCGCCGCGGCCCCCGTGCTCGCGCCGAAGTATCCCATGGGCAAGTCGCGCAACTCCGGCTGATCGAGCACCCAGCGCGAGGCGACCAGCAGGCGTTCGGTCAGCAGCGGGATATCGAAGCGCAGCTCCGCGGTCTGCTCATCGACCTGCTCCTCGGCCGCGGTCAGCAAGTCGAACAGCAACGTCGAGAAGCCGGCCGTTCGCAAAGCCTCCGCGACATACGTGTTGCGCTTGCTGAAGCGGCTGCTGCCGCTGCCGTGCGCGAACAGGACGATGCCGAGCCCTCGTTCGCTCGTGCGCAGTAGGCCCTGCAGGTTCTCGGCTCCGCACGCGATCGAAACCTCGCGCACCCGCGTCGTGCCGGCGCGACTCATTGCGGCCGGCTCGCTTCATAGGTGCCGACCAGCTGCGCCTCGGCCAGCACGTGGCCCTTCATCGCCTTCAGCAGCTGCGCCTTGCCGGCCCTCCCGAGATCGGGCAGCACCACGTCGAGCGCATAGAGCTTGTGGAAATACCGATGTCGTCCGATCGGCGGGCATGGCCCGCCGTAGCCGGCGCGTTTCCAGTCGTTCAAGCCCTGATGCGCACCCTGCGCCAGGCCCTGCCGCGCCGCGTCTTCGGCGAGCGCGCTCGAGTCGCCAGGCAGGTTGTACACGACCCAGTGCACCCAGGTCGTTTGCGGCGCGCGCGGGTCCGGCGCATCCGGATCGTCGACGATCAGCGCGAAACTTCGCGTGGACGCGGGCGCGCCGGTCCAGTGCAGCGCCGGAGACTTGTCGCCGCCCTCGCAGGTGCAGCGCGCAGGGATCTCGCCATGGTCGGCGAATGCGGGAGACGTAATGACGAATGCCATGAGTTCGCTCCTCCGGTCGTCCAAGAGCATAAACCTCTCGCCGCGAAAGGGCACGATTTGACGCGGCGCCGCGGATCGAGGAGTGCTGCGCGAACCTCGAGTGCCGTATCGCCGATGCGCGGTCGACGGCGAAAGCCTGCGGCTGCGGTCGAAAATGAAATAGCCGCCGCTACGTCGTCTCCTCGCCGAGCCAGCGGTACACGAACCCCGCAATCGCGGCGCCCGCGATCGGCGCCACCCAGAAGAGCCATAGCTGGTGCAAGGCCCAGCCGCCGACCATCACGGCAGGCCCTGTGCTGCGCGCGGGATTCACGGAAGTGTTGGTCACGGGGATGGAGATCAGGTGGATCAAGGTCAGCGAGAGACCGATCGGGATCCCGGCGAACCCGGCCGGGGCGCGGCGGTCGGTCGCGCCCATGATCACGATCAGAAAGAAGAACGTCATCACGAGCTCGGTCAGCGCCGCCGCGCCGAGGCCATAGTTGCCCGGCGAGTGCGCGCCGAAGCCGTTCGCCGCCAACCCTGCCGCGACGGGATCGCTGCCGTTTCCGGACGCGATCATCACGAGGATCCAGGCCGCGGCGATCCCGCCGAGCACCTGCGCGACGACGTAGGGCAGCACGTCGCCTCCGCGGAATCGGCCTCCCGCCCACAATCCGACGGTCACCGCCGGATTGATGTGGCAGCCGGAGATGTGGCCGATCGCGAACGCCATTGTCAGCAAGGTGAGGCCGAAGGCGAGGGACACGCCGGCGAGCCCGATCCCCACTTGCGGAAACTTCGCCGCGAGCACGGCGCTGCCGCAGCCGCCGAGAACCAGCCAGAACGTGCCGAGAAGCTCGGCCGCCATACGCCGCGAGAGTGTCATGGGCATCCCTCCCCCTGGTTGTTGCCGAAACTCTAGCCGATCGGCGGCGTCGCTGCGACCTCGATCGGCTTGCCGGCTGCGAGCGTCGGCGCTCCGGCCGCGTAGGCAGCCTGGTTATAGGCGGCCACGTCCCCCGCGAGCAGGGCGTTGTACTCGGCGAGCTTCGCGGTCAGTTTGGCCGTCACCTCATTTTGTATTTCCCGCAGCGGCGCAGTCGGCGCCTGCGTGCCGAGCTCGCCAAACGCGTCCGCCATGGCCTCGGCGGCGCCGTGCAGGTCCGTCAACCGGTGCAACTCGTCCTCCATGACCTTGTGCTGCACTTTCGGCTCGTAGGCCGAGTCCTTCAGCTTGGAGAGCTCCTTGCCGAGCGACTTGGCCCTGGCGACGAGCGCCTCTTGCGACCGGGCTTGCGCCTGTTGCGACGGGTCGCCGCTCATCGCCTGCTTCGCCACCGAAGTCTGGTACTGCTCGAGCTGCGACTGCATCGCGCTGATGCGGTTGAGCATGCGGTTGAAGGCGTCGGCCTGGGATCGCGCGGCCAATGCCATCTGCAGGCTCTGCCGCTGCGCATCGAGCGCAGGAGGCTGGTTCGGATCGGCGATCACCTGCGCCTGCGCGCTCTCGGTGTGGCCGCCGGCGGTGATGCTGACGGTATAAGCGCCCGGCAGCACCTCGGGGCCCTTGAGACCCCTCGCCCAATCGGGCGCCTTGCCTTCGAGCGCGGGCTTTTCGAAATCGGTTTCCGTCGGACCGTCGTAGCGCATGTCCCAAACGTAGCGGTTGACGCCATATTTGGATTCGCCGTAACGCGTCGCGATCAGGCGCCCTTGCGCATCGTGCACCTCGATCTTGACCGGAGTCTGCTCCAATTTCTTCTGTTCCGCGTCGGCTTCGAGCTTCTTCGGCAGGCTGTAGTCGACGGTGACGCCGCCCGGCGCGTTCGGCGCGACATAGGATGGCTCGGCGCCTTCACCGCGGCGCCAGCGTTGGAACTCGATGCCGGTGCCAGCCGTGAACAATTTGACCTGGCCGGGCAGCGCGTCCGGATCGAGCTCCGCCATCGACGCGTAGTGATCCATGACCCACAAGCCGCGGCCGTGGCTCGCGAGCACGAGATCACCCTGCACGAATTTGAGGTCGAAGACCGGCATGGTCGGCAGATTCGCCTTCAACTGCGCCCAGCGGCGGCCGCCGTCGCGCGAGATCCACAGGCCTTTCATCGTGCCGGCGGCCAGCACTTGCGGGTGCTCGGGGTCCGCGCGCACGACCATCACGGAGCCATCGTTCGGCAGGCCGTCCGCGATGCGGCGCCAGGTGTGTCCGTAGTCGTCGGTGGCGTACGCATAAGGCTTGTTGTCGTTCAGTTCATGCGCGTCGTACGCGACATAGGCGACGCCCGGGTCCTTCGGCGCGACATCGATCTGATAGACGCGCGCCCACTCCGGCGCGCCCTTCGGCGTGACCTTGGTCCAGGTCTTGCCGCCATCGCGGGTGAGCGACACCAAGCCGTCATCGCTGCCTACCCAGATCACCTTCGGGTCGCTGTGAGCGACCCTGATCGAGAGGATCGTGTCGTAGGTTTCCGCGCCCGACAGGTCATAGTTGATCGGCCCGCCGGAGAGCGCTTGCTTCGACTTGTCGTTGCGCGTGAGGTCCGGGCTGACGGTCTGCCAGTTGAGGCCGCCGTCGCTGGACTTCAGCAGCACGTTGCCGCCCACATAGACGGTATCGGCGTCGTTCGGATCGACGTCGATCGGCGGCGTCCAATTGAAGCGGATCTTCTGTTCCGAAGTCGGAATGTCGTTGATGAAGCCGGGTCCGTGCATGTACGGCATGATGAACAGCGACTGTTTCGTCCGGCGATCGAAGCGAACGACGGCGCCGTCCTCGGCGTCGGCGTAGACCAGATCGGGGTTCGACGGCGCGGGCACCGCGTATTCGCCGTCGCCGCCGACCACGGTATACCAATCGTTGCCGGAGACGACGTGGTCGGCCAACGACGAAGAGGGTCCGCACCAGCCGCTGTTGTCCTGCAGCCCGGTGCACAGCTCGTACGGCGTGCGGCTGTCGGCGGCGACCATGTAGCTCTGCTCGATCGGCATGCCGTCGAGGAAACGCCAGGACTTGCCGGCATTGAACGACAGGTAGGCACCCCCATCGTTGCCCTGGATCATGCGCGCAGGGTCGGTGGGGTCTATCCACATCGCATGATGATCGACATGGACATCCGCGTCGATCACGCGCACGGTCTTGCCGCCGTCGTCGGACTGCAACAGCTGAAATCCGAGAAAATAGACGCGGTCGGGATTATCGGGCGCGACGGTGAGCGTCGTGAAGTAAAAGCCGCGCACATTGAGCGCGTGATTGTCCGAGACCTTTTCCCAGTGATCGCCGAGATCGTTGCTGACGAACAGCGCGCCCTTGCCGATCGGCGCCTCGAGGAGCGCGTACACGCGCTCAGGATCGCTCGGCGCGATCGCGAGGCCGATACGTCCGATCGGGGATTCGGGGAGGCCCTTGCTCAAGCGCTTCCACGTGGCGCCGCCGTCCGTCGAGCGCCAGACGCCGGAGCCGGGGCCGCCGTCGTTCAGAACCCAGGGCCGGCGCCCCGCCTGCCAGGTCGCGGCAAACACCACCTGGCCGTTGCCGGGCTGCATCGCCAGGTCGATCGCGCCGGTTTGATCGTTCACGAACAGCGACTTGCGCCAGGTCTTGCCGCCGTCGGTGGTGACGAACACCCCGCGGTCCGGATTCGACGCCCACTCGTGGCCGAAAGCCGCGACGATCACATGGTTCGCATCATGCGGATCGACGGCGATGCGGGCGATCTGGCCCACGTCCTCGAGGCCCATGCGCTTCCAGCTCTGTCCCGCATCGGTCGACAGATAGACGCCGGCGCCGGGGATCACGTCGTTGCGAATATTGGCCTCGCCGGTGCCGACCCATACCAAATTCGGGTTCGACGGAGCGAGCGCGATGGCCCCGATCGAGCTGGTCGCCTCGTGCTTGAAGATCGCCTTCCAATGCAAGCCGCCGTCGGCGGTCTTGAACACGCCGCCGCCGGCCGCGCCGACGTAGTAGACCCGGGAATTCCCCGGAATGCCGGCCACCGCGGTGACGCGCCCGCCGGCGACCGCCGGTCCCAGGTTGCGAAATTTCAGATGCGCGAACACGTCCTTCGGCTTTTCCGCGGTCGGCTTGTCGGCGGCGGCCGCCGCACAACAAACGACTGCGAGCATCAGGGCGAGCGAGCGCTGCAGGAAGGACGATGCGGTCATCAAGGACTCCTTTGAACGCGGATCGGGCCGCCGCTTGCGCGGCGCGAAAGTGCCGATGGTATATGCATCCGGCAGGCGAACCAAGAAATTTGAATCGTGGCGCCGCTTCAGCGCTGCGTCGTTTCCCAGTTCGTCGCGGTGTGGAACGGCGCGCTCGATGGCGCGAGCAGGCCGCGGCCCCGGATGTGGTCGGCCGCCTTCTCGGCCAGCATGATCGTCGGCGCATTCAAGTTGCCGGTCGTGACCGAGGGCATGATCGAGGAGTCGACGACGCGCAGCCGTTCGATGCCGTAAACGCGGGCCT
>Ga0316628_100004965_pt1 | contig 10563 bp, 8 predicted proteins | sample OWC_Aug_M2_C1_D5_FD_207648 | JGI IMG/M metagenome (GOLD analysis project Ga0316628, IMG submission 207648) | Wetland soil microbial communities from Old Woman Creek delta, Ohio, United States - OWC_Aug_M2_C1_D5_C | ecosystem: Environmental > Terrestrial > Soil > Wetlands | place: USA: Ohio... | reverse complement strand
GAGAAGTTCTGGATCATCGGGATGCCCCACGGCCTGGAGGCCCTATCACAAAACAAGGAAGGCAAGTGGAAGGCGGCTTACAACACCGAGGCTGGCCAGAAGACCTTGCAGATGCATATCGACATGCTCTACAAGTGGAAGACCGACAGCCACGACATCAAGCATGATGCCGAGGCGTTCGAGCTGGGAACCAGCTGCATGTTCCAGCGGGAAACCTGGGTGATCGGTGATATTGCCAAGAAGGCGCCCAATCTCAACTACGGGACGATGCCGCTGCCCAAGGACACGGACTGGAAGTATCTGCGCAACTCGTTTAGCCTCTATGCCACCCGCAGCACCAAGAACCCCGCGCTGGCGTGGGAGTTTGTTCAGTTCATGATCCAGCCCGAGAATCAGAAATTCATGCTCGACCGGGTGGGCTGGCTCCCGTCGCGCAAGGACGTTGACTACTCGGAGGTGTTTGCGAAGAAGCCGGCCTTCAAGGCCTTCCTGGTCGCCGATCCGGCGTACAAGTCGACCGGCACGCCACGGATCGGTGTCTTCGACGAGATCTGGACGAAGCTTGCCGAGCGTCTGACCACGATGTACCTGGACAAGAGCCTGCTGGACAACCCCGCCGGGATGAAGAAGGCCCTGGACGACGCGGCGGCGGAGACCAACACGATCCTCAAGCGCGAGAAGCTGTACGGCGAGTGAGGGCGGGGGTCACACCGCGATCGACGTAGTGAGAACGCGCAATGCGGGGGTGGGGCAGCCGGCGATACGGCCGCCCCACCTCCTGACCCCAGGAGGACGCCCGCTCAAGAGGAAGGACAATGGCGACTTCGGAACTGCAGGCGATGCCTGTCCCGCAGGCACGCCTGAGCCGCCGATGGCTCGGCATCAGCCAGCAACAGCTCGGGCAATACGCGTTCTGCTACATCGCGCTCTTGCCCATTTTGGCGGTGTACGCCTTCATCCGCATCATCCCCATCCTGCAAAGCTTCTGGTTCAGCCTGCACGAGATGAAACTGTTCGGCCAGAGCATGGAATTCATCGGCGTGCAGAACTTTGTCCAGCTGGCGGGGGACGACCTGTTCCGATCCGCCCTGAAGAACACCACGCTCTATGCTGTCGGGACGGTGGCAGGCAGCGTCCTTCTGGGATTGGCACTCGCCGTCATCCTGGCGAGCGGGATTCGCGGCTCGTCGATCTTCGAGCTACTCTACTTCATCCCGGTCATCACGCCGTGGGTCCCGGTCTCGATCGCGTGGAAATGGATCTATGACCCAACCATCGGGTTGCTGAACTATCTCCTGTCCTTTGTCGGTATCCCGCCGCACGGCTGGTTGCTCTATCCCGATACCGCCCTGTGGGCGATCATCGTGATGAGTATCTGGAAGGGCATCGGCTACAACATGGTCATCTTCCTGGTCGGCATTCGAGCGATCCCCGTGGACTACTACGAATCCGCCAATATCGATGGCGCCAGTCAGTGGAATTCGTTCCGGCACATCACCCTGCCTCTGCTCAAGCCGATTACCCTGTACGTGCTGGTGATTTCTACGATCAATGCCTTCAATGTCTTCACGCCCGTCTACGTCATGACCACGGGCTCACAGGGCGCGCCCGGTAGCTCCGTCCGGGTGCTGGTCTACGATATGTACGAGAATGCCTTCCGCTATTTCCGCATGGGGTATGCGTCGGGAGAGGCGTTGATCCTGTTCCTGATCATCCTGTTCCTGACCTTGATCCAGTTCCGTGTCATCAGGACGGAGGAGTAGGAGCGACCATGGAAGAGACGCGCATCCTCGACCTGGGTCCAGTCGGGAAGACCCTGGCCTATATCCTGTTGATTGCCCTCAGCGTCAGCATGGTTCTCCCGTTCCTGTGGATGATCTCGACCTCGCTCAAGCCACCGCCCGAGGTGATCGCCTGGCCGCCGAACCTGATCCCGCGAGCCCCCACGTGGGAGAACTATATCGGCCTGTTCAAGGCGGCGCCCTTTGACCGTTTCTTCCTGAACAGTATCATCGTGTCGTTGCTGTCGACCATCTCGATCGTGTTCACGTCGGCGCTCGCCGGGTTCGTCTTCAGCAAGTTCCGGTTCCCCTTCAGGGATCTGTTGTTCCTGCTGGTCCTGATGACGGCGATGGTGCCGCTGGAGGTCTATATCCTGCCGCTGTACGTGCAGATGGTGAAGCTCAAGTGGCTGAACAGTTACCCGGGTCTGGTCGCGCCGTACCTGATCATGAGCTTCGGCATCTTCTTCATGCGCCAGAACATCAGGCACTCGATCCCCGACGAGCTGATCGACGCGGCGCGGATCGACGGCGCCTCCGACTGGCGCATCTTCCGCACCATGATCCTGCCGCTGTCCACGGCGGCCATGTCGGCGCTGGCGATCTTCGCCTTCATGCAAGCCTGGGCCGCCTTCATCTGGCCATTGCTGGTCGTCAAACAGCAAGAGATGTACACGATGGAGCTCGGCCTGGGCCTGTTCCAAAACCGCTTCACCATCGAATTCGGGCTGATCTCGGCGGGCTCTGTGGTCAGTTTTCTCCCGGTGCTCGTGGTGTTCCTGTTGTTCCGGCGGAACATCGTCCGCGGCATCACGTTGACCGGCCTCAAGGGCACCTAGCCCGCATTATTCGCGAAGGTACCCGCGAATATTGCGGGAATGACCAAATCCCAATTCCCAATGACCAAGAAAAGGGTACCTTTGTGAACTGTCCGAGCTGGACGCGTGGAGGTTGAGGATCGCTGGGAGGAGGAAGGAGGTCTCGCATGGGGACGCGACGCTTCGGGTGTGTGGCGCTGTCTCTGGTCGTCGGACTGCTGGGGGTCGGTGTCGGCTGGGCAGGCGAGCAGCCGGTCTCCGGCGGAACCTTGCGCTATGCCATGATCGACACCCCGCCCACGCTTGACCAGCACGTCACGACTGCCACTCTCAGCACCACTGTTGGCCAACACTTGTTCGAGACCTTGTTCACGTTCACCGACGCCTGGGAACCTGTTCCCCTCCTGGCCAAGGGCGCGGAGGTGCGTGAGGGGGGCAAGCTGGTGGTGATCCAGCTTCGCCAGGGGGTGCTCTTCCACAACGGGAAAGAATTGACGTCCGAGGATGTCGTTGCCTCGTTGAATCGCTGGGGCAAGAGCGCTTCGCGCGGACCGGTCCTCTTCGCCCGCGTGGAGAAGGTGGAGGTGGATGGAAAGTACGGGGTCAAGCTGTACTTGAAGGAGCCCTTTGCGCCGTGGGCGGTGCTCCTGGGCTTCGCCAACGGTGGACCCGTGATTTACCCGAAAGAGATCGTGGAGGGTGCCGGCAAGGAGCCGATCGCACCCAAGAACTACATCGGCACCGGGCCCTATCGTTTCGTCGAGTGGAAATCGGGGAATGAGATCATCCTGGAGCGCTTCGACAAATACGTCAAGCGGACCGAGAAGGCCGACGGCTACGCGGGCGAGCGAAACGCCTACTTCGACAGGCTCGTCTTCTTCCCCGTGCCGGATCCAGGCACCCGGGTGAGTGGGGTCAAGGCCGGCGATTACGACTTCGCCGAGTACATCCCTGGCGATCTGTTCGTGGGTCTCGACAAGGACCCGGCGGTCAAGACCATGATTCGAAAGGGGCCCGAGACTGGGATGCTCTTTGCCAACACGAAAGAGGGGCTGATGAGCAACCAGAAGCTCCGCCAGGCCATCCTGGCTGCCGTGGATGTGGAGCCCGTGCTCCGCGCGGCTGTCGGTCCCGAGAAGTTGTGGGCCCTCAATGGAGGCCTGATGCCCCCCGGAACCGTGTGGTATACCAAGGTGGCGGCAGAGGGATACAGCCAGAAGAATCCTGAAAAAGCCAAGGCGCTGGCCAAGGAGGCCGGATACAAGGGCGAGGTCATCCGGTACATGGCGACGACCTCGTATCCGCACCACTACAATGCCAGCGTCGTGATTGCCAAGCAGCTGAAGGATGCCGGATTCAACATTGACCTCCAAATCTATGACTGGGCCACGCTGGTCTCGCGGCGGGCGCAGCCCAACCTCTGGGACCTCTTCTACACGACCCACGGATTCGTCCCGCACCCGATGCTGTACACCTTCATGAGTGCAACCTATCCCGGGTGGTGGGACACGCCGCGCAAGCGGCAGTATGCGACGGAGCTGACGTCCGCGCTCACTCCCGCCAAGCAAATGGAAGCCATGGAGAAACTCCAAACCCTCTTCTATGAGGAGGTGCCGCTGGTACGAACCGGAGACCAATTCACCTACGACATTTTCTCTCCGAAGCTTCGGGGGATCGACAGCTCCACCCTGCTCATCTTCACCAAGTTCTGGAACGTCTGGGCCAGCAAGTAGACGCCTCCCCTCGGACCAGGCCCGGCACCCGCGCGGGTGCCGGGCCTGGCCGCCTTTCCCCTTGTACTGATGCGCCTGGCTGCACCTGCGGTCACGGATCGCGGCCCCCGGACCGCCCCGTGGACTCATGTCATCCGCCTCTTCCAACAATCCCCTTCCGCCGCTTGACGTTATGCGGGACTTCCTTCAAAAAGGTCGTAAAGGGGAGGGAGGGAACCATGAGCGATTCGTTCCGGGGCATGACCCGACGGGATCTCTTGAAGGGCGCAGCCGCCGGCCTGGCCCTTGGCCTGCCGCACCCTGCCGGGGCGGCGGAGCCTGACCTGGTGGTGATTTCCGGCGACCCGGGCATGGCCACCCGGAAGGCCGTCGAGGCGCTGGGCGGCATGTCGCGCTTTGTCCAGAAGGGCAATCGCGTCGTTCTCAAGCCCAACATGTCCTTCGCCAGCGGGCCGGAGCGGGCATCGAACACGCACCCCGCCGTGGTGGTGGCGGTGGCCCAGATGTGTCTCGAGGCGGGGGCGGACCAGGTCATGGTTGTGGACAACCCGCTCCAGTCCGCCGAGCTCTGCCTGCGGCGTGCCGGCGTGGCCGAGGCCTGCAAGGGGCTGAAGAACACCTATGTCCAGATGTTCACCGACCACAAGTTCTACCGAGAGATCAAGGTTCCGCAGGGAAAGGTGCTGGATCGAGTGGAAGTTCTCAAAGAGGTGCTCGACAGCCAGGTGCTGATCTCTCTGCCGCAGGCCAAGTCGCACTCCAACACCGGCGTGAGCATGGGCGTGAAGGGGTTGATGGGGCTGATCTGGGATCGTTGGAGCTTCCACAGCAAGTACAACATCAATCAGGCCCTGGCCGACCTGGCCACGGTGCTTCGCCCCGCGCTCACGATCCTGGACGCCACGCGCGCCCTGACCACCGGCGGACCGGGCGGGCCGGGCGAGATTGCCAAGCCGAACCTCGTCATCGCCGGGACGGATCCAATCGCGGTGGATTCCTACGGCGTCACAGTCGCCCCCTGGTACGGCCAGCAGTTCAAGGGCCGACAGGTGGAGCACCTGCTGGCGGCTAGCCAGCGCGGCCTGGGAAAGATCGACGTCGATCGCCTGAATATCCTGAGGGCCACCGCATGAGGGCTGCAGTCCAGGCCCTCTCGCTGCTGCTCTTCACGGTCTTGTTCGCGCTGGCCAATTACCGCCTGCCGAACTGGCTGCCGGCCGACATCTACCTGCGGCTGGATCCCCTCCTCGGATTGAGCGCGATCGTGGCCGGCCGCGTCTGGGTCCCCCGCGCGGTCTGGGGGCTGGTGCTGCTGGTGGCCACCGTCTTCGTCGGCCGGTTCTTTTGCTCCTACGTCTGCCCGCTGGGTGCCATCCTGGATTTCTTGGATCCCCCCCTCTTCCGCCGGGTGAAGCGGCGGCCGCTCCGGTCCGACGCCACGCTCCGGAGCGTCAAGTATGTCGTGCTGGTCCTGTTCGTGGCGGCGGCGGCGGTTGGCTCGTCGCTGGTCTATCTCCTGGACCCGATCTCCCTGCTCACCCGCACCTACACCTTCGCGCTTCTGCCGCCATTCGTCGGCCTGGTGAACCTGCTATTGGACGCGGTCCGCCCCGTCGCCGAGGCAATGCGCTGGATGCGGCTCGCGACGCTGTCCTACGCTCAGCCCGTCTTCTACATGTCGCTGATCACGTTCCTCATCTTCGCGGGGATCGTTGCGCTGGGGCGGCTGAGCCCCCGCTTCTGGTGCCGGTACCTGTGTCCGCTCGGCGCGCTGCTGAGCCTCGTCTCCCCGCTGGGCCGCCTGCGGCGGACGGTCGGGCCGGAGTGCCCGGCCTGCGGCGCCTGTCAGGACGCCTGCCCGATGGGCGCGGCGCTGGAGGAGGGCGGCACCCGCGTCGCGGAGTGCATCCAGTGCCGCACCTGCGTGGCGGTCTGCCCGGAGGAGCTGATCACGTTCCCGGCGGCGCCGCAGCTGCTGCCGGCCGGGGGCAGCTCCCGACCGGATCTCACCCGCCGCGGCTTCCTCTACTCCGTGGCGGGCGGCGTGGGACTGGGGTTCGTGGTGGAGCAGTCGCCGTTCACGCCGCTCCAGAACAAGGCGCAGCTCATCCGGCCCCCGGGTGCCCTCCCCGAGGGCGAGTTCCTCACGACCTGCATCCGGTGCAGCGAGTGCATGAAGTCCTGTCTCACCAACACCCTCCAGCCGAGCCTGTGGGAAGGTGGCCTGGCGGGGCTCTGGACGCCCAAGCTGGACCTCCGCTTCGCGGCATGCGAGCAGGAGTGCAACGTCTGCGGCAAGGTCTGTCCCACCCAGGCGATCCGGTCTCTCGACCTGGAGGAGAAGACCCACGCCAAGCTGGGAACAGCGGTGCTCCGCAAGGAGATGTGTCTGGTCTGGGCGCAGGACAAGCTCTGCCTGATCTGCGACGAGATCTGCCCCTACGACGCCATCGTGTTCCGCACCATCGAGGGTTACCGCCGCCCGTTCGTGGTCGCGTCCAGGTGCAACGGCTGCGGCTACTGCGAGCTGCGCTGCCCGGTCGAGGGCGAATCGGCCATCGTGGTGGCCCCGATCGGTCAGATCCGGTTGCAGACGGGCTCCTACGTCGCCGAGGCCAAGAGGCTGCAGCTGGATTTCAAGCCAAATCCGGGCGACGACCAATTCATCCTCAAGAGCGAGGGGCTGCGGGTGGCGCCCGAGGGGCACGAGGAGGGCGGGCCGCAGGCAAAGCCACCGACCCCGCCGGGTACCCCGCGCAGCGAGGGTGCGACGAAGAGGCCCAAAGGATTCTTACCCTAGTCCGTTCATCCGGACCCCGCGCTGCCAGGCTGCAATCACCAGGAGGGCTCGCTCGATGGACAAGAAGGTGGGGATGGGGAGACGGGAATTCCTGAGGACGACTGCCACCGGGCTCGGTGGCTTTGCGTACCTCAGCGCTGACCTGACCCGGCCGCCGGACGCCCCGGACAAGTTCGAGGGTACCCGGGTCCTCGGCAAGACCGGGATCCGGCTGCCGATCATCTCCATGGGTGTGATGAACACCGACAACCCGCAGCTGGTGCGGGCCGCCCTCGACGCGGGCTACGTGTTCCTGGATACGGCCCAGGGCTACCAGCGTGGCACGAACGAGGCGATGATCGGCGAGATCCTCAAGGATCGCCCCCGGAGCTCCTTCGTGATCGCCACCAAGGCCACCCTCCCCAAGGAGCAGTCCAGCGGCGGCTACGGGCCGGACGCCACGGAGGAAGCCTTCACCAAGAAGATCGACACCAGCCTGAAGAATCTCCGCCTTGATCACGTGGACATCTACCATCACCACGGGCCGTGGAGCAGAGAGGCCACACTGCACGAGCCCATCCTCTCGGCGCTGCAGAAGGCGAAGAAGGCGGGCAAGATCCGGTTCATCGGAGTGAGCACGCACCGGAACGAGCCCGAGGTCATCAACGCCGCGACGGATTCGGGGATCTACGACGTCGTCCTGACCGCCTACAACTTCCGCCAGCAGCACGCGGCGGAGGTCCAGCGCGCCATCGGGAGGGCCGCCGGCGCCGGTCTCGGGATCGTGGGCATGAAGTCCATGGGGGGGAATGTCCGGGGCGCATACCCGTCCAGCCAAATCGACGCCCGGGCGGCGATCAAATGGGTGCTTCAGGATCCAAACGTGCACACCGTGATTTGCGGCTTCACCACGTTCGACCAGATGGCGCTCGACCTGGCCATCCTGAAGGACCTCACCCTGAGCGCGGTGGAGCGGGAACAGCTCCGCAAGGCGACCCTGGCGGCCGGGCTCTACTGCCAGGGCTGCGGGGGGTGCGTGGGGCAGTGCGCCCAGCAGCTCCCGATCCCCGACTTGATGCGGGCTCGCATGTATCTCTACGGCTACCGGAACCTCGTGGCGGCGCAGGATCTCGTGCTTTCGCTGGCGCTTCCGCGTGAGGTGTGCGGGGACTGCGGTGCGTGCCCGGTGGCCTGTGCGAACGGATGGAACCTGAAGGATCGGCTTCGGGACGTCATCCGCCTGCGGGACGTTCCGCCCGATCTCATCGCCTAGCCCGCGTTCGCGACCGCGGCTCGCGAACGCGGGCTTAACAGAAGCCCTTGTGGTTGGTGGCCAAGGACGGATCGAGTCTCTGGGGCATCTCGACACCGCACCCATCCGGCGGGAGGCGGGAGCGGTACCTGGTGCACCTACCACCAGGCGTCCTCGCGCCGCGGGAATGGCCACTGGCATGTAAGCCCGGATTATTCACGGTTTCTTCGTGAATAATCCGGGCTAGGGGGATGGGCATGAAGCTGCGGCGCGCGGGCTGTCCTCTGCTGCTGGGCGTTCTCTTTTGGGCCGGGCCGTCGCTGGCTGCCGGTGGTGAGAAGCCGTTCGCCTTTCCCGCCGTCAATGGGTGGAGCCTCTCGGGCCAGCCGCAGGTGTTCTCGCCCGACACGCTGTACGAGTACATCGACGGCGGGGCCGATCTGTACCTGAAGTACGAGTTTCAGGAATTGCAGGTGGCGGAGTACCGGAAGGACAAGGCGTCGGTGACGGTGGAGGTCTACCGTCATCAGGATGCGAAACGCGCTTTTGGCATCTACAGTCAGGAACGGCTTCCCGGTGCGGACTTCGTGGTGCTGGGGACCCAGGGATACTATGAGAGCACGGTCCTCAACTTTCTGCAGGACCGCTATTACGTGAAGATGAGTAGCGAGAATACCGGCGCGGAGGACCGGGAGGTGCTCCTCGATTTCGGGCAGCAGGTCTCCCGGGAACTGGGTGGAACCGCTTCGCTACCGGGGATTCTCTCGGCGTTGCCTTCTGAAGGAAGGAAGAGGAACTCGGAAAGGTTCGTCGACAAGGATTTTCTGGGATACTCCTTTCTCCATTCTGGATTCAGCGCCGAGTACGAGCTTTCGGGAAAGAAGTTTCAGCTCTTCATGATCGAGGGCGATAGCCCAGCTGACTCCCGCAAGATGCTGGAGGGCTATCTCGGACGGATCCAGAGCCCCGGGGCGAAGGTCGAGGAAGGGCCCCATCACGTCAAGGATCCCTACCACGGAGAGATAGATCTCTTCTGGAAAGGAACGCGCATCTGGGGGACCTTGGGTCTCGTGGACCCCGATCTTCGCTCCAAGTATCTGAGGCAGCTCGAGGAAATCGCCAATCGTCCGTGAATGGCCGGGTCCGGGCCGGTGGTCTCCTCCCCGGCTTGCATCATAACCCTCACCATCCCCCCCTGTCCTCATCCTTTCCATTGACTCTTACTGTCGCCGAGGGGTAGAAGGTCGTCAGGCGGGGCCGCCGGAGAAGGCGGTACTTTCGACCCCCGACGCGAGCGCCATCGTGCACCGAAGGAGACTGGGATGAGCATTCGGCTGGATGAGGCGATCAAGACCGCTCTCGAGTATGAGCAGAAGGTCCAGAAGGTGTACGAAGATGCGGCGAAGAAGCTGAGCGATCCTGTCGGCCAGCGGGTCTTCGCCCAACTCGCCAAGGAGGAGGCGGGGCATGTCGCCTACCTCCAGAGCCGGCTCAAGGAGTGGCAGAAGAGCGGGCACATCGATCTCGAGGAGTTGCGGACAATCGTCCCGGGCACGGAGCGCATCGCCGAGGGGCGGAAGCGCATGGCCAAGTCCATGCGGGGGAAACGGTCCGCCACCTCCGAGGTCGAGCATCTGCAGCGAGCGCTGGCAGCGGAGAAGGAAACGTCCGCCTTTTACCAGCAGATGGTCTCCGAGCTTTCGGGGGAGCGGCAGAAGCTGTTTGCCCGGTTCCTGGAGATCGAGGAGGGGCACGTCGCCATCGTCCAGGCCGAGATCGATGCGGTGAGCGGCACCGGGTTCTGGTTTGACTTCAAGGAGTTCGACCTGGAGAAGGGCTGAGCGGTTCTGCCTCGATGAGGATGAGGCCGGTCGTGGGTCATCCAGACGGTTCCCTCCTTCGGCGCCCATCCGTGCTCGGCAAGCCGGGTGCCGTGACCGTTCGCCGGGGGTCTTGAAGGGAATGTCTGCTGGCGAGCGCGCTGATTCGACCCCCACTCGCGGCGGGTCCCTGCCCTGGGGGGCCTTTCTGGATCGCGAGAACGTCCTGGGCTACGTCCTGGTCTTTCCCGCGCTGCTGCTTCTTGGCGTCTTCATCGCCTACCCGTTCCTGCTAGGAATCTGGTTCAGCCTCACCGACAAGATGGTGGGCCAGCCGGCCAATTTCGTCGGCCTCCAGAATTTCGGCCGCCTCCTGGGTG
>Ga0316628_100004962_pt1 | contig 10567 bp, 4 predicted proteins | sample OWC_Aug_M2_C1_D5_FD_207648 | JGI IMG/M metagenome (GOLD analysis project Ga0316628, IMG submission 207648) | Wetland soil microbial communities from Old Woman Creek delta, Ohio, United States - OWC_Aug_M2_C1_D5_C | ecosystem: Environmental > Terrestrial > Soil > Wetlands | place: USA: Ohio... | reverse complement strand
GCAATGCCGGTTTTTCGACTTTCAGCGCCAATCTCGAGGGGTACAGCAACAGCCTTTATGTCATTCTGACAATCGCCTCCCTGGTCATATTCGGCGGATTGGGGTTTGTGGTCATCTCTGAAATAGTCTCGCAATTTCGTTTCAAGAACAGCCGACTTTCTCTGCATACGAAGCTTGCTCTCGCCACGACCCTTGCTCTGCTCATCGTGGGCACGGCCGCAATATACTTTGCGGAGCGAGACAATGTCCTCAAGGACATGAGTACTGGCCGGGGATTGGCCAATGCGTTTTTTCAGTCGGTTACTCCCCGTACGGCCGGCTTCAATACCATTCCGCAGGGGCGGCTGACCGAGGTGACCATCCTCATGACTATGATTCTCATGTTCATCGGAACCTGCCCCGGTTCGACCGGAGGCGGAACCAAGACCACAACTCTTTCGGTGCTGTTACTTCTGGCGTACAGCCGGATCCGCGGTCGCCGCGCTGTCAGCGCTTTCAAACGCTCCATCAGCGATATCTCCATCGTCCATTCTCTGACGGTCTGGCTGGTGGCCATCCTGATTATCGCGACATTATTCATCTTCTTTATGTTCTCCGAGGAACATTCCTCGTCTCCGATTGCCGGTCACGGCTGGTTTCTCGATGGTCTCTTCGAGGTCGTTTCGGCCTTTGGTACGGTCGGACTATCGATAGGTATAACGCCGTACCTGCATGATTTCGGCAAGATAATTTTGATCTTGCTGATGTTCATCGGCCGGGTCGGCTTGCTGACACTTGTTTTTTCGCTGACCCGCCCTTCCAAACAGGGGGAAATTGTTTATCTTGAAGAAGAAGTGATGGTAGGATGAGGTATACAATATGAAAGAATTCGCAGTAATCGGCCTCGGCAATTTCGGGGCCACCGTGGCCAGAGGCTTGAGTGAACTGAACTGCAAGGTTACGGCCATTGACATCGACAAGGCAAGGATACAGTCTATCGAGGAATATGCCAATTTGGCCATCCTTGCCGATGCCACCGACCGCAAGTTTCTCGAAAATCTGGGCGTGGACAACTTCGACTGTTTTATCGTCTCTACGGGGAAGGATTCACATGCGGCCATCCTGATCGCCCTGCATCTGAAGGAACTCGGGGCCAAAAAAATAATCGTCAAGGCCAACTCCAGCGACCATGCCAAGGTGCTTATGAAGGTAGGCGCTTCCGAAGCCATCATTCCCGAGGAGCAGATGGCAAGCCGGCTTTCGCACTCCCTGGCCAAACCCAACATGATCGATTTCCTTCCTCTTACCGGAGATTTCTTTGTGGCGGAGCTATCCGCCCCCAAAGCCTTTGTCAATAAGCGGCTGATTGATTTGAAACTCCGCTCCAAACATCATGTGCAGGTCATCGCCGTCAAGGATACGGCTTCGGGCGAATTTAATTTTGCCCCCGGAGGTGATACTAAAATCAAGTCTACCGATATAATGGTGATTCTCGGAAAAGAAAAAGATATCGAGAAGCTGAAAGACTAAAAATCGTCCTGCAATTCGATCGCGAATTATGATTGTCATCACTTCGCCGTCAGGCATAAGCGCCCGACGGCGAAATTATTGATTATGATACCTTTTCAAACAGCCTGATTCCGGCCGAAATACTCCGTTAATTGACGCATCCCACCACCGGCGCCTGTCCGCCCTTATAGAGATAATTTATCAAACAGGAAACATCCAATATGTTGATCGAACAGCTTCCGTTCGGATCGCCGTTATTCGAATCGATCGGTGCCGGCCCCCCCTTATAGAGATAACCGATCAAATGCGATACATCCAGGATATTAATCGACCAATCGCCGTTGACATCACCGTACAGAACCGATTCCTCGGCAAAATACTCAAGAACCCTGGCGATCAAAGCCTGGGCGCTTGGCACGGTCAGATAATACAGCGGAAATCCGAGAACAACCCGCTTGCCGCGGTGCGTGTCATAAGCGATGCCGACCGGTTTGCCGCCATAAAACTGACTGGGAGGATTGGAATTGTACGTATATATGACGTTGGCCCCGGCCGCCGCCGTGAATATGTCGATCCTCGGCAGTCTGCCCTGGTGAATGGGATCGTATTTCAGTTGAAGATCCGGCCAATCGTTCACTCCGGTGGCTCCGACAAAGTATGGAAGAGAACTCTGGCCGATATAGGAAAGACCCAATTCATCGTGATAAAAATCCCCCGCATAGAAATATCTCTGTCCCGTCGCCGCATGGATTGACTCCCAGCCGGCAAGAAAGAAATCGGTCTCGAATCCGAAGTACCATGAAAGAGTGTCGAGCGAGCCGCCGAACAGGTGCAGAGTATCATCATCGTCCACCCAGAAAATCTGATTGTACTGCCCGGCAATCGATCGGCTTATCTTCTGCCCCTCACTCCCCATCTCCCATTTATCATATCCGGTTGGCGAGAAAACCGAGTCGTAATATGCTTCTTGCTCCCCCAGTCCGGGATTGTTACCGCTGGCATGGGTTTCCTCGACAAGAAGTACGCCGCCATCGAAGGTGGCCGGTACGGCGTTGACGATTGCCGTGGAATCGGACTCGTTGAGGTCTCCGTCAACGGCAAGAGCGGTATAATGGTAGCGTTTATGAGCCGAAACCGAATTATCAAGGTAGAAGGTGTCGGGATAATTGTCGTTAAGGACCATCCATCCCGTATAGGTTTCTCTTCTCAGGATTTTATAATGATCGAAATCCAGTTCATTATTGGACTTCCAGTTCAGAGTCAGACTCGATGAATCGATATCGACCGCGAAATCCGAAGGTGTCCGGGGGTGGGACAAGGGGATTCCCTCCGAAATAACATAAGAGAGCGGTCCCAGTCCCTCCGGTGGTATCCCGATGACGGTGAGATAATATTTCATCCCCTCTGTCAATCCGCCCAAATCATAGGTGCAGGTCAGAGGCGGAACGTTGACGGTATCATGCAGGTTGGCGGATGAGGTTCCATAAGCGATTCGATATGTCCAATCACTCCGGCAGTCATTCCATATTATTCTGAGATTATAACCGTCACCGACATCGTAAACCTGAGATGGAATCGGCTGCGGGACCTGATCCACTATGGCTATCGCGGCGGCGGCGGTTTTGACCAGCTTTGTCATATGCCCGAAATCCAGATATGATGAAACATCATAGTCAGTATGTATTTTGTTGCTGAAGTCACCCTCTGCCTCGCAAATAGTATTGAAGCCGAACTCTCCAAAGGCAGCGTCATCGGATGAATTCCAATATCCGCGATAGACGGAGACCAGCCCCGCAATTCGCGAGGCGGCGCCGGCCAGAACATTATAATATGCTTTGGTCGGGTAGGAAAAGAGATTGAGGTCCGGATAGCCGTCAACCACATTGCCCAGCATATCGAAGTTGAGTACAAATTCCACGGCGGATGAAGCTTTCTTAAGGCTGTCAGCCATATAATGCGCCCCTATCAGCCCGATTTCCTCGGCCGAGAGGGGGATAAACATCAATGACATTTCCATATCGATATCGTGAAAAATTCGAGCCAGCTCCATCACCGCGGCCGTACCGGTAGCATTGTCGTCGGCCCCGGGAGCATAGACAAAATTGTCTGAAGGCCCGTAATGGTTATATGTATCATAATGAGCACATATCACAATCAGCCGCTCCGGATGAGCTGTTCCGGGCTTGATGCAAACGACATTAAAGCAGGGATAATTCTCGATCCCATAACTGGAACTGGATGCAAGGAACAACTGCAGATCAACATCACTATATCCGAATTCGAGGAATTTATTCTGTATCCAGAACATGGCCGAACGGATGGAATCGGTCTCGATATATCTCGTTCGGAAAGCCTCCAGACGAGTCACATAATTATAAAGTGAATCCTGATTAATAAGATTGGCAACGGTATCGGACGGATATTCATCGCGCAGCGGAGCCGCTGCCATCGGCGGATTGTAAAAGAACGGGGTCTGCCGCCCGGTCAGTGGAATGACAACATAATCGGCCTTTAACAGAATATCAATCTGACTCTTATCCAATTCCGCCAATTCCCTGTTCTCGGAAACATATAACGGCACAATCGCCAGGGGCGTCTTCGGCATCTCGACATAACTCTTCTGAACAAGGCAGAGTCTTTCGGGCGCAGCGCTCATAATCCGCTCCGGCTTGATGCCGGCGCGCTCAAGTTTCTCTGTCTGCGGCGCATCGAGCGAGACAATAAACTTGCCGCCGATCATGCCCGAAGCATGGCCGACGACATTCTTAGCAGTCTCAAGTTCGCCGTAATTCCCGACATTGATTAGATAAAAATCCCCGCCCATGACTGACGAGTATGATAAAACAGCCACAACAAAAATGAATAGAACGATTTTCTTCATGGAACACCTCGTTGAATTTTGCATCCACCCACATCAATCGAACCACGGTAAAGAGTAAGTACAATATACAATATAGCCTATATTACCACTCCGTCAAGCCATATCTTTACAATGAGATAACCATTTTGGGCTTGCGGCATGGCTGCAACATTCCTCATATTACCTCGTAAGAAATAATTTAATTGGAGGATTCATGAAAAGGCTGTCGCTTGTCCTGTTGACCTTCCTGGGGATTTGTATTTCATCGGCCAATTCGCAGGAAAGGGCTGACTATTATTCCCGCAACATCTTTCTAATGGCGCCCGAGGGAACATTCGAAGAAGCGCTTCTCGGTTTTGCCAACCCGGCCGCGTTGGCTCTGCTGAAATCGCCCGAGCATCGCTTCTACTGGTCAACCGATTGTCTCGATGCCGCCTCATTTGGCGATTGGGGATATTTCGCGGCGGTGCCTCATCTCGGATTCGGCGTGCAGCGTCAGAGTGCCGCCGGTTACCATGTTACCGATTATCGTCTGTCGCTCGGCTCTGGCACACCGGCCGCCATGCTGGGATTGTCCTATGGATGGTCGAGCGGGTATGCGGAGTTTATGGGGCATGAACGAATGTTCACGATAAGCGCTCTGGTTCGTTCCTGCAAATATTCCTCAATCGGTTTAATCGGGAATTTCTCCACTGAAAGCGACTGGAATGAGGTCGTCGGAGAAATTGGCATCCGCCCGCTGGGGACATCGCGCCTGCTGTTCTTCGCCGATGGCGCCGTTCAACACGGCATGAATTTTTCCGATGCCCCCTGGAGCGCCGGCGCGGCCGTCGAGGTCATCCCCGGAATCAGCCTCGTCGGCCGATATTTCGAGAGCGAGGCTTTCACATTCGGTATTAATATTGACTTTGGACATGCTGGACTCAGCCAGCAATCTCATTATGACAGAAACCAAAAACTCTCCCATTACAGCTATCAGGTTCGCCTCGGCGGTCTGCGTCCCTCCGTCTTCCCGACCGCCTTGGGGGAAAATAAAAGATATATAACGATAAATATGAAGGGCATCGTCGATTACCAAAAATATGTACTGTTTGACGATCAAACGCTGCGTTTCATGGACATCATGCAGAATATCAAGGCCGCTTATGATGATCCGCGCGTGGCCGCCATTGTCTTGAATCTCTCTTCGCTGAGAATTCTGCCGGAGCATGCCTGGGAAATCCGTGAGGAATTGCAGAAGGCCCGGGATATGGGAAAAAAGATCATCGTCTTCATCGACGAAGCTGCTATGACCAACTATCATCTGGCCAGCGTCGCCGATAAGATCGTGATGGATCCGGAAGGGTCCTTCCGGCTCGGCGGTTATGCCTTTGGGAAAACATATTTCAAGGGGACTCTGGAAAAACTCGGTCTTGGATTCGATGAATGGCGATTGTTCAAGTACAAATCCGCCGTCGAGATTTTCAGCCGCGAAAATATGTCCGATGCCGATCGGGAGCAGTATCAGGACTTTGTCGATGACCTATATACATTGGTGCGGGACGATGTCTGCCGCTCGCGCATGATTTCACCCGAGAAATTCGACAATATAATCGACAATGAAGGCTTTATAATGCCCGATGTGGCGCTGGCGAACGGTCTGGTGGATACTCTGGCGCGCTGGTCCGACAAGGACGAAATCCTCGAAAACCTGCTGGGCAAAAAATTGCGGGAGATAAGTCCCACCGCTCTCTTGAATAAGGCTCTTCCGCAGGGCAACTGGGGTCAAAATCCGCAGGTGGCCGTCGTGTACGGTTTGGGTGAGTGCAGCATGGACACCGGAATCAAAGGACGCTGGCTGGAAACGGTGTTCCTGAGACTTATGAAAGACAGGAAAGTCAAGGCGATCGTCTTCAGAGTCGATTCGCCCGGCGGCCTGGCTTTGCCCAGCGATCTGGTCGCCGAGGCAATCAGGAAATGCTCCCTTGTGAAACCGGTGGTCATCAGCCAGGGTCAGGTGGCCGGATCGGGTGGATACTGGATTTCGATGTACGGTAATGAAATTTTGGCAGGTCCCAATACCGTGACTGGCTCCATCGGCGTTATCGGCGGATGGATTTATGATAAAGGCCTGAGCGCCAAAATCGGGATGACTTCCGACTTTGTCAAAAGGGGCAAACATGCCGATCTCGGCATGGGAATTACCATACCATTCCTCGATGTAACCGTACCGGCCCGCAATCTTGATGACGAAGAGCGAACCAGGGCGGAAAAGATTATCGGGAAATTCTATGACCGGTTTGTTGAGAAAGTCGCGGCCGGACGAAAAATGACGACTGATGAAATCCGCAAAATCGGTGAGGGACATTTCTATTCCGGAACCGACGGCAAGGAGATCGGCCTGATTGACCGCATCGGCAATCTGATGACCGCATTAGCGGTGGCCGAACAGAGAGCCGGACTTAAACCCGATGAGGAAATTGAAATCATTGAGGTCCCCAAAACCAAAGGCTTTCTCAAATTCGGACCGAAGGCATTGCCGATCTCAACTGAGATAACCAACAGCTCCATCTATAAATATGTGAAAATGACCTCTGAGAATCCGGGCAAGCCGCTCCCGATGCTCATTCCCGGAACATACCCGGAACTGAAATAGAGAGAGGACAGGCAGACTGATCATCCCGCAGAGCCAATCCCTGCGCCCCAGCTGATGGATTTTGATCGTCAAAATAGAAGGCTGCACCAGCGTTTTCGCTGATGCAGCCTTGGTGCTTTGTCAATTTAATCGCCTATTTCCTGCGGCGGTAAACAACGCCCGCTCCAACCAGGCCTATCCCGAACAGCAAAATCGTGGTCGGCTCGGGAGTGGTGATCACCGTAAGCTCCACGCCGCCAAGATGCTCCGGACTGATGCCGAATCCGAACAATCCGTCAGAGGCATAATCGTTCAGCGCACCGACCAGGCCCAGTTCGCCGAAATCGTATGTCAGATCGAAATGCGAAAACGGTCCGCCCGCCTGATCCTGCCACTCATCGACAGGAATCCCTTGATTGATAAAATCGTCCGTTATGTGATGGCCCCGCATTCCGACTGGCGGATTATCCAGAAGACGCGTGTACAGTAGGTCGCTGCTTGGGAAACTTGGAAAGGGTTCCCCTTCAGTGTAGAAATCATTCATGCTGACGTCATGATATGTGAGGATGGCATTAACTATGCGCTCGTTGGGATGATTCCATTCTATTCCCCATGTGAAATAATTATAGTGATTCAAGTTCAACATGACGGGGCTAGGGGGAATCAGCGTGTAAACGGCGGAATTCGCCGGATTCGCCGCCAGAAGGATAATGCCAATCAAGAAAAGCAATAACAGAGTCTTCCTGCTCATAGGCTTCCTCAATCCATAAAGTTCTTTATTTTCGGAAAGGATAAAACTTACCATCTCATAAAATATGCAAATAGCTTGCCGCCGATCTGTCGCCCGCCCTTTTTGGACAAAAATCAGCAAAAAAGAGCCGTTTCCTTGCCTTCCTTGGTCATTTCCCCTCATATCGGCCAACAGCGGAAGCCATAATCACCGGTTGAGTGTGCAATTCTTGCACATATCATGACAAAATAATCGCAGAAAATAATCAAATATGTGCAGTCAATTGCACAGCATTCTCTCTCCTAATCTATCGCGGAATCTCCAGCAATGTATTTATCAACCCACAAAGAAAAGGGGGACAGCCATTGCGGCTGTCCCCCTTTACTTCCACGGCAGTATAATCTCTATGGGCAATTCGGAGCCGGCCCGCCCTTATACAAATAACGAACCAGGTACATTATATCAAGAATGTTCGGACTGCCGCTGTCGTTTACATCAGCCCGTTCAATCGGATCGGGTATAGGGCCGCCCCTGTATAAGTAATTGACAAGAAACGATACGTCGAGAATATTGATATTCCCATCATCATTAATATCGCCGCAGGTATAGGCCGGGCCGGTGATCGTGCGTATTACCGGGCCCTCCTCCGGCGCCATCAACCATGGGTTGTAATCGAACCGTATCCAGGCCGCGTTGGAGATTACCGTCCCTATGGCAACATCTTCCTTCGGGCTGATGAAGTATGTGAAGAATCCCTCTCCTTCAGGTTTGATCTTGTTGGGCGGCAGCATGATGCTGTCGCAATAACACGTGATTATTCCCTTGAAGGCATCAAACGTGTTCTCACATTTGTCGGGATGACTCATGGCTCCGAAAGACAGTGTCCCCCAATCCAGATCGGGATCGAGAGTATCGACGACTCTGATGAATATGGCATCCGCCGTCGCCACATCTTTATTTTCGAACTGCACCGTGTAACTCAGTCTCTGGTCAACGGTGATGTCCTCGGCTATCCCCGTTCCCTCAGGGGAACACAGCTTGTCGTTGGGGTCAAGCGAACCGATAACCCGCGTCGGAAGAATCACTTCATTATTATCCGTTTCCTGGTCGGACGAGGAAGTCGTCAGCCAGGCTATGCAGATTATGTCGGAGCCGATCGATACATATTCGGACAGCACCCCCAATACATCCACCTCTCCCCCGTTATATCCGCTCGGCTGAACCGTTCCCAACGGAATTCTGAGTGTGTCGCCCTGTGTCGTATAGCCGGTATAGGAACCACTTTGTATATATCCCGGTGATACTGTGACAAGAGTCACCTGCCACGGCAATAATATCTTGAGAACGCAATTGGAGGCGTTGACCGTTCCCGTATTGGTCCATGATGCATAGTAATGGATTTCGAATCCCGGCCGCGCCGAATTACTCGAAAGACCCGCCGCCAGATCGACAATGGCCGGGCCGACATGGATATAAGAAGCCTTCTTGACGCTATCCGCTCCGAGAGCATTGGTAACCCTCAGAAACACGTCGTAACTGCCGGCGGAAGTATATTGATGCACCGGATTTTGACCTGTGCTCCATCCGCCGTCCCCGAATGTCCAGTACCAGGAATTCGGAGAACCGGCGCTGCTGTCGCTGAACTGCACCGTCAAGGGCGCCGTCCCCGATTGAGCGCTGGCCGCGAAATCGGCTGTCAGATCATGAACCGAAATATATCCCTGCTTAATTATGGTGTCATACTGATCGCATTCATCCTCCATGAGCCGGACCGCCAGCATCACCTGATACACTCCTTCGGAGATATAGGTATGTATCGGGTTCGCCAGGGCGCTGTTTTCACCGTCCCCGAAATCCCAGTAATATTGATTGGCGACTCCCTCCAGAATGGGCTCGAAGAAAACCGTCATGGGCGCTTTGCCGGCATTAGGTACACCGCCGAAATCCGCGGTGATTCCTGCCTGGGTCGTGACATAGCCCGGCTTGATCAGGGTGTCGGCGATGGTACCGTCCGAAATGATCAACCTTACATCATAGGCCGCGACATCATCGTACTGGTGGGTCGGATTCTGGCCGCCGCCTGTTTGGCCCTCGCCGAAATCCCATTGCCGGGATGTAATCGGACGCAAGCCGATCGATTCATCGGTGAAACTCACCGTCAGAGGCGCGCCACCGCAACGGGGAGTTGCACTGAAGGCAACCTCGCCCACGTCGCATACATCTCCCTTGCCGTCAAGATCGGTATCCTCCTGACCCGGATTGTATGTCTGCGGGCAATTATCCCGAGCGCATGTGTTTCGCGGAAAACCGGGATTGCCGTAACCGTCGGAATCGGTGTCCGTGCAAATATCGCATTCGTCCCCGATCCCGTCACCGTCGGCATCCTCCTGCCCCGGATTATATACCAGAGGACATTTGTCGGCGCCGTCGGATATGCCGTCATTATCATCATCCGGATCGCAGGCATCGCCCTGACCGTCGCGATCGCCGTCGATTTGATCCGGGTTGCCCGCATTGGGACAGTTGTCGCACACATTTCCATAGCCGTCCTGGTCGGTATCGCTCTGATCCTCATTGCTCTTGTTCGGACAATTGTCGCAGACATCGCCATGACTGTCCCCGTCCGAATTCATCTGATTCGAATTCGGTTCCGAAGGACAATTGTCTTCGTAATCGGCCACCCCATCGCCGTCGGAATCCGCATTGGGATCGAATACCTTCCAGCAGTACGGCCCGCCAAAAGTGAAATTCGGGTCATAGAAAAGCCAGTCATACATTCCTGGCGGCTCCTGATTGGGAATACTCACCGAATCCACGCAAAACATTCCGAAATCACTGATCTGATAGGCAAAGGAAAAATAATGGGTCAAGGAGG
>Ga0316628_100004961_pt1 | contig 10568 bp, 15 predicted proteins | sample OWC_Aug_M2_C1_D5_FD_207648 | JGI IMG/M metagenome (GOLD analysis project Ga0316628, IMG submission 207648) | Wetland soil microbial communities from Old Woman Creek delta, Ohio, United States - OWC_Aug_M2_C1_D5_C | ecosystem: Environmental > Terrestrial > Soil > Wetlands | place: USA: Ohio... | reverse complement strand
TCATCATCTTGCGCATGTCGTGGGTGAGCTTCCCGCTTATCGCCGCGGGTATCGTCAGCAGGGCGATGGCGAGGATTATCCCGACTATCCTGATCAGCGCGACAATGGTTATCGCCACCATTACCAGCGTGAGGTAGTAGAGGAATCTGACCGGCAGCCCCGACACAGTTGCGTACTCCTCGTCGAAGGCGACCGCCATGAGCTCCTTGTAGAGCAGCGCCACCAATCCGACGACGAAGATGTCGAGCGCGAGTATCAGCAGGAGGTCCGAGGTCGGGACGCTGATTATGCTGCCGAACAGGTACCCGAACAGGTCGGGCGCGTAGCCGGGGGTCAGCCCGATGGCGAGTATGCCGATCGCCATCCCTGCGGCCCAGAACATGCCGATTACGGTATCCTCCCTCTCCTTGGCGTACTTGGACACCGCCCCAATGCCGATGGCGGAGGCCAGGCTGAACACGAGCGCGCCGTGCAGCGGGTTGACGCCGAGGTAGTATCCAAGCCCGACCCCGCCGAATGCGGAGTGGGAGACGCTCCCGCTCAGCGACACGATCCTCCTCACGACGACGAGCGTCCCGACGATGCCGCAGACTATGGATGCGAGCACGCCGGCCATCAGCGCGTTCCTCATGAACTCATACCCGAGGAAGTCGAGCATCAATTCCCGCCCCCGTGCGCGTGCTCCTTCAGCACCCTGTGCGGCACGCCGTGCGCCAGCATCTCCACCGGGCACTTGTAGGTCTTCTCCAGGACCTCCTCGTTGATCTCGGACGGGCTGTGCATGAAGAGCTGCTTGTTGAGGCAGGCGATGCTGTCCACGTTGACCGTGATTATGCTGATGTCATGCGAGACGAGGACCACGGCCGTCTCCTTGCGGAGCTCCGCCAGGAGGTCGTAGAATCCCCTCTCCATCTTCTCGTCTATGTTGGCGGTCGGCTCGTCCATCAGCAGCGCCTTCGGCTCGTTGGCGAGGGCACGGGCGATGTACGCCCTCTGCTTCTCCCCTCCGGACAGGACGCCCAGCTGCTTGTCCCTGAGGTGGAGCAGGTCGACCCTCCTCAGCGCCTCCTCCGCCTTCTTTCTGTCCTCGTCGTCATACCGGCTGGCGAGCCTGCTGCCCGGCAGCCTCCCCATCATCGCGAACTCCCAGACGCTTATCGGGAAGTTCTTGTCGAACTCCGTGAACTGCGGCACGTATCCGAGGAACCATCTCCCCTTCTCAGGCGGGGCCCCCATGATCCTAACGGTCCCGCTGTCCGGGGTCACGAGGCCGAGGATCACCCTGAGCAGCGTGGTCTTCCCGCTCCCGTTGGGGCCGATCACCCCGATGCAGTCCCTCTCCTTCACGGAGAAGTTCACCCTGTCTAGCACTGTCTCTCCGTCGAATGTGACCGTCACATCCTCGAGCCTGATTACCTCCTCAGCCATCCGCGCTCAGCCCCTCCGCTATCTTAATGGCGACTATCTCAAGATTGTCAATATAGTCCTTCGCGAGGTCGTCGACGATGACGACCGCCCCGCCGATCTCCTCCGCTATGCTCTCCGCCGTCCGAGTGCTGAACTGCGGCTCAGCGAACACGACCGAGATGTTGTTCTCCTCGGCGAAGTCCAGGATCTCCGCCAGCCCGAGCGCGGTAGGCTCCTTGCCGTTGACCTCGATCGCGGTCTGCGTCAAGTTGTAGTCCTTCGCGAAGTATCCCCAGGCGGGATGGAGCGCGAGCAGGTTCCTGCTCTCGAGCGGCGCCAGCGCGGCGGATATGTTCTGGTCCAGCCTGTCGAGCCTCTGCAGGTACGACCGAGTGTTGTTCTCGTAGTCGCTGGCGTTGGCGGGGTCGACCTTGATCAGCCCGTGGTACAGGTTCTGCACCATCGTCATCGCGTTCTTCGGCGAGAGCCAGATGTGCGGGTCGAACGCTCCCCCGCCGTCCATGGTCATCAGGCGCACATCCTTCGAGCCGTTTACTACGACCATGTCGCCGTTCAGTTCGACGAACCTCGGCATCCATACCAGCTCGAACTCGAGCCCGGCCCCGATCTCGAAGTATAGGTCAGCCCTCTCGAGGCTCATCATCTGGCTTGGCGTCGGGGCGTAGGTGTGCGGCTCCCTGCCGGGCTGCACCATGACCGTCACGTTGACATGGTCGCCACCGACCGCCTCAGCGAACTCCGCCTGCGGCAGTATGCTGACGATGATGCTGACCTTGCCTTCCTCGGTTGCCGGAACAGGATTGACTATCAGCATGAGCGCAACTAATCCGGCCGCGATTATCGCCGCGGTCAGCATCTGCGTTATGGGTCTCGTCTGCTGGGTTGCCGCCGACATACAGTCCCTTCGATTGGCATCTGCTTATTAATAATTTGGTTTCAATTCGTAACACTTATCCATCATTAAATATAAAAGCCAGCTTCAGGGGGGCCATCTTCCAGTCCGGTAGCAATCTTGAGCCTTGTGATATCTTTTTGAACCTGCGCAGCAATTCTATCACAGAGGTACCCAGGATGGCCGATTGGATAGCGCTGATAATCTCCTTCGTTATTTGCTTCGTCGCTGCGGGCGTCGGCGGCCTGCTCACCAGCCGCGCTATTGAGGAGTGGTACCGCGGGCTCACGAAACCCTCCTGGAACCCGCCGGAGTGGGCATTCGGTCCAGTCTGGACGGTGCTCTACATACTTATGGCGATATCGGCATGGCTCGTATGGGAGGAGGGTGGCTTCGATGAGCAGCTCATCCCCCTGGCGGTATTCGGAGTCCAGCTCGCCCTGAACGTCATATGGTCCGGCGTGTTCTTCTACAAGAGGATGATTCTCGGCGGGTTGGTGGAGGTAGTCGCGTTCTGGTTCGCGATCCTCGCGACCATCATCGCCTTTTGGAGCGCATCGGAAATCGCCGCCCTTCTACTCATCCCCTATATCGCATGGGTGTCGATTGCGTCGTACCTGAACTACACGATTTGGCGACTAAATCGCGTTCAATGAGCGAATACCAAGTCATTGTGATGCCAGGCTCCACCGAGAAATAATAAATAGACAAGTGCTTTCCAGTGATGCTTAAGTGCGGCAACAATCCATGTCGTCTTTCCAGGATCGGGGCCGTGCGCGCATGGAGTCTGAGATTGATGAGTTGGGGACTTGAGAACCGCCTCGCAAGGTTCGTGAAGCCTGAGACCGGACACACTGTGATGCTCGCCGTGGACCACGGCTACTTCCTCGGCCCCACCTCCCGGCTCGAGAGCCCGGGGGAGACGATCATGCCCCTCGCGCCGTATGCCGATACGATAATGCTCACGAGAGGTGTGCTTCGGAGATGCATCCCTTCCAGCGTCGACGTCCCGGTAGTCCTCAGAGTGTCAGGTGGGACGAGCATCGTCGGCCCGAATCTGTCCGATGAAGGGTCGATCACCTGCGTCGAGGATGCGCTCAGGCTGAATGCATGCGGCATCGCTCTCTCGATATTCGTCGGCACGCCGCACGAGCGCCAGACGCTCCTGAGCCTCGCCAAGCTCGTCGACGAGGGCGAAGCCTCCGGAATGCCGGTGGTCGCAGTGACGGCCGTGGGGAAGGAGCTGGGCAAGAGGGACGCGCGGTTCCTCGGCCTCTGCTGCAGGATTGCCTCCGAGATCGGCGCGCACATCGTGAAGACCTACTACTGCGACGATTTCGACAAGGTGGTCGAGGGCTGCCCGTCGCCCATCGTCGTCGCCGGAGGGCCGAAGCTCCCGGAGAAGGAGGCGCTCAAGATGACTTACAACTCGATGCGCGACGGTGCCATTGGCGTCGACATGGGACGGAACATCTGGCAGTCGGACCACCCGGTCGCGATGATCAAGGCGGTCAGGTCGATCGTCCACAGCGGATGCAATGTGAAGGAGGCCATGCAGGTCTTCCAGCAGAACGTAAAACCCTCGAAAAAGAAGAAGTGACGCCGGAGGTGGGTTGATGCGCGTCGCGATGTACTACCGGAACAGCGACGTCCGCCTGCAGGAGATGCCGAAGCCTAAGGCGGAAGCAGGGGAGATCCTCGTCAAGGTGCAAGCCTCGGGCATCTGCGGCAGCGACGTTATGGAGTGGTACCGCGTGAAGCGGGCACCGCTCGTCCTAGGACACGAGATCGCGGGAGACATCGTCGAGGTGGGGGAGGGCGTTGAAGGGTGGAAGGTAGGCGACCGCGTTGTCGTTACCCATCATGTTCCAGACAATTCGTGCAAGTACTGCAGGACCGGCCACCATTCGGTCTGCGACACCCTTAGGAAGACGAACTTCTTCCCCGGAGGTTTCTCAGAGTTCGTTCGCGTCCCGAGGATCAACGTCGAGACAGGCACGCTGAAGATGCCCGACGAGATGACCTACGATCAGGGCACATTCGTGGAGCCGCTCGGCTGCGTGGTCCGGGGGATGCGCCTCGCGAACCTGAGCTGGGGGCAGTCCGTCCTCGTCCTAGGGGCGGGCATCGCAGGCGTGCTCAACATCAAGATGGCGAAGGCGCTGAACGCCGGCGAGATTATCGCAACGGACGCGAACCCGGAGAGGCAGAAGAGTGCGAAAGGATTCGGCGCGAACCACGTCATCGACGCGAAGGACGATGTCCCCGCGAAGGTCAAGAAGATCACCGATTCCAACGGCGCCGACCTGGTGATCGTATGCACGGGAGCGCTGCCGGCGTTCGACCAGGCAATCAAATCGGTCGACAGGGGAGGCACGGTGATGTTCTTCGCCTGCCCGAAGCCGGAGGAGCAAGTCCCTCTGCCGGTGAACGACCTCTGGAGGAACGAGGTCAGGCTGATGACATCGTACGCCGCTGCACCCGGAGACCTCAGGCAGGCGATGGCCCTCATCGCATCGAAGAAGGTCGAGGTCGACGACATGATAACTCACCGCCTCCCGTTGGCGGAGACGCAGAAAGGGTTCCAGCTAGTGGCGGCTGGCGGGAATTCATTGAAGGTCATTATCGAGCCGCAGAAGTAGCTCAACTTCAGGCCAGAAACCCACTTTTCATCAATCGTATTGGACAGTAATATATATCGGTTTAATCGTAATCGTACACAACCGCGGGATCCGAGAGGCTCCTGCGTAAGAAGATAGGAGAGATAGAAGAATGAGTGACCAGCCGCAAAGAGGCGGAGGTCGTAGATTCGACTCGGCCCCCAGGGAGATGTTCACGATAACATGCTCCGACTGCGGGTGCGAGGCCCAGGTGCCCTTCAAGCCGGCCGAGGGGAGACCAGTCTACTGCCGCGAGTGCTACGAGAAGCACAGACCCCCGAGAAGGAACAGGTTCTGAGAGCATCGGTTTCGATCAGCTCGCATGAAACAGCTTAGTGGATTTTTACACGATTTTTCTTTTATTCCTGTTAGCGAAGGCTATGCTAGTGCGCCTCGTGGAGCGGGGGCTCGATGGGCAACTCGATCTCCGTCTTGATCGTCCCCATGTCCACCTTGCTCGCGAGATATTTCCTTAGCGCGAAGTACCCTATCGCCGCAATGGCACCGATCGCCATCATGATGATCCACGTCTGTCCCCTGACAGCGAGGAATCCGAGGAGCGCCATCCCTGTGAACATGCCGAGGGAGTCGCCGACGCCGAACGCGAGCCCCGACACCCCCATGTAGGTTCCGCGTAGCCTCTCAGGTGCCATATCCGCGACGACTGCGGTGTATACAGCCGCATGTACCAGCTCGCCTAAGGTGAAGACCGCCATCGCCAGTATGATCCCGAGAAGGTCGTGAACGAGGAATATCGCCCCCATCCCGACGGCCATCAGCGTCTGCCCCGCCCCCATTGCAGTGGATCTCCTGACCTTGACCGCAACCCAGGTTATCGGGATCTGCAGTAGGACCACCATGCCGGCGTTTATCGCGAAGACTATCGAGAACATGGCCGGCAAGATGCCGAGGTCCTGCGGGTCGGTGGCGTAGTTCGGGAGCGAGCTTATCACCTGCGCGTAGATGAAGAAGGTAAGCGCGATCATGGCGCAGAACAACATGAACACGCGGTCCTTCGCGGCCGTCTTGATGTCCCTGTAATGGAACTCCTCCCCGGCCTTGACGCTCAGCGTCTCCCTGGTCCAGAACACCAGGAAGAGCCCCGCGATGCCGACCATCACGCCTGATATCACGAACATGCTTCGGAAGTCCATCGTGAGCAGCAGCACGCCGCCGACAAGCGGGCCTATGGCCATGCCGGAGTTGAAGCCTATCCTGAGGAGGCTGAAAGCCTCGGGTCGCCTCTCCGGAGGGATTATGTCGGCCATCATCGCCCCCGCTGCGGGCTGGTAGAGCGAGCCCACCGCCCCCTCTGCTAGCGCGATCGCCAGGAAGCCCCAGAACTCGCCCGCCAGGGCGTACAGGCAGAGCAGCAGCGCCTCCCCCAGCGTGCTGACCACCATTATCCTCTTCCGGCCGAACCTGTCCGCCCAGGCGCCGCCTATGATCATGAAGAGCGTGCCGGTCGCCATATACGACATCATGATGACGCCGGCGGCGAAGTCCCCCAGCCCGAGGCCGCCGTTGGCCGACTGCGCGAGGTAGATCGCTATGAACGGGAAGACGACGCCGAACCCGAAGGCCGCGACTACGCCGACAAGGAAAATGACCCAGATCTGCACGTCGAAGCGGTACCTGCCGAACCCTATCTCTCTCGACATCCGCTGACGCGGAAACATTTGGCCGTTATCTGTGTATCGGTCTCACTTTGGAACGAATGCGAAACCGTTCATCATCGAGCCGGCCAGCTTCCTGAAGATGCTGGTCGTCTCGTCGTACTCCTTCCAGAGCATCTTGGCGACCTCCGGCGGAAGCCCCTCCTGCAGGATGCTCCTCTTGAAGCTCCTCACGGCCTTGCGCGCCTTCCTCTTGATCCTCATGTAGGAGACCATCAGCTTGATCATCAGCAGGGGCATGCTCCAGATGATGACGGGGGCCATCTTGATGATCTCCTCCCTCTCGCTCTCATCCATTGCACTCCCCCCGCTCAGTCGTCCTTCGAATTCTTCCCGAACGCGGTCGCGGTCTTGAACCCGCTGCTTATCAGGCCGCCGAGGCTGAAGCTCGCCATGTAGTCCTTAGTCATCTCGTACGCCTGCTGCGGCGTCATGCCCGCGGCGATAAGCTCCTTGTAGAACTGCGCCACCGCCTTCCCGATCTGGTTAGCGTTCTCCGGGTTGCTGAAGACCTTGCCTATCGATTCCAGCAGCTTCGGTATCTCCGTGGACATCGTGTTCATTATCTCCTTCAGCTCCTTCGCGTCCATCTCGCCATCTTTCATCTTTTTCACCTGCCTTCGCGGCTGAGAGTATCATGCGTGGTCACAGGATAACTATGAGGCGGTCACTTGTGGCCACCCTGTGGCCGGTCAGGATCAGCCCTTCGACATCCCCAGCAGCGAGTACCACTTCTCTACCAGGGAGTCAGAAATCGCATAGGTGGGAATCTTCCCGCCACCCACCTTCTTGATGTGCCCCATCTTCTCGAGCTTCGCGACCTTCTCCCTGACGATCCGCCTCGACGCGCTCCCGCGCGCGTTCTTCAGCTCCCTCGTTATCTCGGAGAGGTTCGAGCCCTGCCTGTCCTTGTCCGCCATGTCGAGGAGGATGCGGATGATGTCCTTGGAGATCTGATCATTGACGTCCGGGGCGGCGAGATCGACCGATATCCTCCCGTGCTTCGTGTAGAGGTCCATGAGGCGGAAGTACCTGCTGGATATCTCCCTGAGAACGTCCATATATTGCCCGAGCTCGGCGTACCCGCCCTTGACCTTGTCGATGGACTCCTCCAGCTCTTTCAGCTTACTGGGGACGTCATCGGTGCGATTCGTCTTCGGCATGTGTCTCCGAAATCTCCGAGTCAGGCACGGGCATCGGCTCAGATATTGTTTTCTGATGCGTGTCTATGCGCTCAGAGGCCTAAACTTATCGCCGTCCCTGGGCGATATCTGACGCGCTCGAAGCGAGACAGAGTCCGAAACCTTACTTGCTGCCCCAGCGGCTAATCAGGATGATGAAGACCACCAAGACGACCGTCAGTATGATGGCCGTAATGAGGTATCCGGCCCAATTTCCTAAGTCGTATGTACTTAATGTCGGGTCAACGCCAGCTACTTTCAAGCCTCCCACGACGACGCTGTTCCACAATAGACCGATGACGAAACCAAAGGCTGTGCCTAGAGATGTGGAAATCGTTCTTCTGACCTCAGCCACCGATAGCTTCTTCTCTTCAGCTTCCGCCATTTTGACAACCTCTGGATACCGGATGCATTCCTGCAATAGATATTGCTTTCGGGCGAGGAATATCTCGGTAAGCTCAAGAAAAGTATAAAGTCGCGCCAGCCATAATCGGCGCCGTGGATTTCACTCAGGGAGACCTGTTCGGATTGCTGGGCGTCTACGGGTACGTCGCCTGCATCATCGTCCTTTCCCATCTCCTAAGGAACCGGATCCAGAATCCCCGGAAGCTCGTTCACATACTTACCGGCGGCATCGTCTTCTTCTGGTGGAGCTTCGACTCGCAGTGGGTAATGGCAGGGCTCGCCGCGTTGCCGTTCATCCCGATCCTCCTCCTCATGACCCCGATTTCCCCGATCAAGAGGTTGCGCGACAGCTCGCTCGGCAAGATCTCCTCCGAGGGTCACGAGTACGGCCTGGTCATGTATGCGATATCATGGACGATCATCGCGTTCTTCATGTTCGACGACCTGTTCGCGGCCTCCGTCGCTATTGCGGCCATGTCCTTCGGCGACGGGATGGGCGAGCTGATCGGCCGCCGCTACGGGAAGCACGAGCACATATCTCACAGGACAATCGAGGGCAGCCTGGCCGTGCTCCTCGCCTCCTTTGTCGCGATAGTCGTCATCGCCCTGTTCTACTTCAACGTCATAGAGTATTCGGGCGGCTCGCAGCCCTCGATGCTCCTGCCGTTCGCCTTCGGCGTCGCCGGCTTCATAGCAATACTCGAGGCCGTCACGCCGGGCAGGATCGACAACCTCGTCATCCCTCTCGTGGTCGGAGGATTCCTTCACATAATGGGGGTGTGAGCCTGAGGTTCATCGCGGTCGACGGCCTCGACGGCTGCGGCAAGGATACTCACGCAAAGAAGATCGCCGCCCTCCTGGAAGCGAAGGGGGAGAAGGCCGTCATCGTTCCGCATCCGTCCGGCAGGCGGTTCGGGAGGATGTCCAAGCGGTTCCTCCAGGGATCGGGAAAGGTGGCGAGGCTCTGGGCGACGCTGTTCTACATCTTCGACGTGCTCGTCTCCGTGAGGCGCCTGAAAAGCCAGGAGGGCAATGTGATATTCGTGAGGTATCTCATCGGAGCGGCCTATCTCCCGAGATCGCTCGCCCCTTCCGGATACCGGGTGTTCCGGAACCTGCTGCCCTTCCCCGACTTGGCGCTTTTCATCGACATCGAGCCGAGGACCGCGATAAGGCGCATCGAGGAGCGGGACCACGTCAGGGAGATGTTCGAGACGGAGGAGAAGCAGGCGGCGATAAGGGAGGTCGCGAAGTCGCTCCTCTCGGGGGAATGGACTGTAGTCGACAACAGCGAGGACGGCGAGGCCCCCTTCAGGGAGGTCGAGGGGATACTGAGGACCAGGTCGATGATCTGAGCCCCGAATTACCTCCCAGCGGCGGGTAATGGGGCACCATTTAAATCTGCGGAGCGGTCTTTTACGATTCGCAAGGTGAGATCGGATGATAGGTCCATGCTGCCCGGGGAAGCCCACCGCGAAGCGGCTGCAGATCGGAAACCAGATGGTCGGCATCGCCAACCTCGATGCCGTGATAGACGGGGCGCTCAACCTGACGGGCGCCTCCGACGACGAATTGAAGACGATTCTGCTGGCCGGGGTCGAGGAGCACAACTACGTCCCCTCTGAGATGGAGGACGAATACGTCGCGGCTATCTGGGGGGAGTTCCTCAGGCGCCGTTCAAGCGAGTCATCCTGCTCCTGCGGTTGCAAGAAGTGAACGGTATGACGAAGGACAAGGAGCACCGGAGCATCCCCCGCGAGGAGATCCCTTGGTATCCGACCATTGATGCGGAGAAGTGCACGGGGTGCGGCACGTGCGTCGACTTCTGCCAGCACGGGGTCTACGAGCCCGACGGAGACAAGGCGAAGGTCTCAAACAGGTTCGGATGTATAGTCGGTTGCACGGGCTGCCTGAGCAAGTGCCCCGAGGGGGCGATATCCTTCCCCGACCAGAAGGAGTTCGTCGAAGTCCTACGGAGGATCAGGGGTAAGCGCGGTTAATTATTGATAGTTGTAGAATGCTCCAGGATTCCAGCGCAGGCGGTGATTCTGCTGGACGGCGGGAAGGAGAAGAGCTATGTCCTGTTGATGGCGTCGCTGAGCGCCTTCTTCACGCCGTTCATGGCATCCTCGATAAACGTCGCGCTCCCCTCGATATCCGACGAGTTCTCTCTTTCCGCGTTCATGTACGGCTGGGTGGCGACCTCCTACCTGCTCGCCGCCGCGATACTGCTCGTGCCGTTCGGAAGGCTCGCCGACATCCATGGACGGAAGAGGGTGTTCCTCACGGGCATGTGGATCTTCACATTCTCTTCCGTCCTGTGTGC
>Ga0316628_100004960_pt1 | contig 10568 bp, 7 predicted proteins | sample OWC_Aug_M2_C1_D5_FD_207648 | JGI IMG/M metagenome (GOLD analysis project Ga0316628, IMG submission 207648) | Wetland soil microbial communities from Old Woman Creek delta, Ohio, United States - OWC_Aug_M2_C1_D5_C | ecosystem: Environmental > Terrestrial > Soil > Wetlands | place: USA: Ohio... | reverse complement strand
CCGCATCCGCGACAAGAGCCTGGTGATGACGCAGAAGTGCATCGACTGGGTCGACGAGCTCGGGTTCAAGCTCAACAGCCCGCGCGGCGACAACCGCGGCGGCAGCGTGGTGTTCGACTTCACCGGCAGCGCCGACGTCTGCCGCGAGCTCAACCGCCGCAAGTTCTTCTGCGATCACCGGCCCGGCGTCGGGATCCGGATCGCGCCGCACTTCTACTCGAAGGCGGAGGAGATCGAGCTGTTCTTCACCGAGGTGAAGAAGATCCGCGGCGGCGGCGCACGAGGATGAGCGCGAGCACGATCGGCCAGCCGCCGGTCACGCTGCCGCCGTTGCACTGACACGCGTAGACGCTCGTGCGATCGAAGTCGCGGCCGGTCGCGTCGGCCGTGAGGTGGACGGTCTGCGGGCCGATGTCGGTGTCGAGCTCGAGGTCGGCCTCGTAGTGGCCGCGGCCCGGCGGATCGAAGTGCGCGGTGATGATCTGGACCTGGTTGGCGCCGAGCATCGTCGAGAAGCCGACCGGCGGATCGATCTTCCACGCGCCGATCGGGGCGGAGCCGTCCTTGCCGCGCAGCGCGCGCACCTTGAACGGCTTCGGCGTCACCTCGCAGTTCTGCGCGGTGATGTGCTGCGAGCCGCTCGGCTGGCCGACCTCGACCGCGCCGAAATCGAGCGCCGCCGGTGACACCGCGGTGCCGTTCGCGACGTAGTCGAGCGTGACCGCCACGTGGTAGTCGCTCGGCACGTCATCGGTCCAGTGCAGCTCGCCGGTGAGCGTGCCGGACGCGCTCGCCGACGGCTTGACCTCGATCGTCGCCGCGGTGCCTGCCGCGACGATCGCGCCGTCGGCCGGATAGCTCATCGGTGACTGCGCGACGGCGGTGAACCCCGAGTCGGTCGTCGGCTGGAACACGTGGAGCGTCGCGGTGCCGTCGTTGACCAGCATCACGGTGCCGGCCACCTGCGAGCCGACGCACGCGGTGCCGAGCTGCAGCGAGGTCGGGGCGATCCGCGAATGCGGCGTCGTCACCTTGCCGGTGACCGCAAACTGCAGCGGGTTGCCGTCGACGGTGATGTCGAGCAGCTCGCCGGTCAGATCGGTGTCGGCGCTGGTGTCGAGCGCGAGCGTCGCGGTGACCGAAGCGCCGGGGTCGAGCGTCTGCGACGTGTTCGACGGGGTCAGGCTGAGGCCGGTCTTCTGGGTGTGCAGCGCGAGCTTCTGCAGCATCGCCGGCGCGGTCCCGGGGTTCGAGACGGTCACGGTGATCGGCTGCACCGACGCGCCGACGCGGTTCTCCTTGAAGTCGAACACGGTCGGATCGACCTGGATCATCGTGTCGGCGATCGCGCACTTGAGATCGAGCGACTGCATCGCGCCGATGTACGTGGGCGGGTCCGTCGAGTCGATCGTGACGGTCTGATCGTTCGATGCCGAGGCCGTCGCCGAGCCGCACGACACCGTCCAGTCCGCCGAGCCGGGGCCGGGGACGTTCGTGTCTGCAGGCGGCGTGATCGTGTACGGCGGCGACGCCGAGCCGAAGCTCACCGGCATCGCGATGTTGCCGGCGTTGGAGATCGTGACCATCTGCGTGACGGTCTGGCCGCGCGGGATCGTGTGGAAGTCGACGGTCGTCGGATTCGGTGCGTTCATCACCGCGCCCAGGCCGGTGCCCGTGAGCGACACGGTCGCGTTGCCGGCGTCCGACGTGATGAAGACCGTCGCGTCGGCGGGCCCGTGCACCGACGGGATGAACGTCACCGGCACGTCGATCGCCGGACCGCCGGGGCTGATCGAGCACGGCGCCGACGACGGGCACACGCCGGCGGTATCGAACTCACCCGGATCGGTGCCGCCGACCGTGACGACGATGTTGCCGAGCGTCGAGAACGGATCGCCGCTGTTGCTGATCGTGAAGCTGCCGCTGCCCGACTGGCCGACGAGTACCGAGCCGAGCGGCACCGGCGAGGGACCGGCCGACAGCGCCGCGGAGCCCGAGCCCGAGCCGGAGCCGGAGCCCGAGCCGCACATCACGCCGGCGGTCGCGGTCTCGCCGTCGTCGTCCATGATCGTCAGCATCGCGGACGGCGGCGAGTTGTTGATGCTGCGGTCGCACGCGACCGTGAGCATCGGCATCAGCGACGTCGAGAGCGGGATCGTCAGGCCGCTGCAGCTCGTCGTGTTGCCGGGGCAATCGAGCAGGCTGTAGGCCGACACATCGGTGCCGGACAGCGTCTCGGAGACGAGCATGGTCACCGCGGTGTCGCTCGTCGACACCGTGGTGGTCGCCATGCCGCCTCCGAAGTCCGGCGCGGCGATGTCGATCAGGTTCGGGTTCATCATCAGCGTGCCGAACCCCGAGCCCGAGCCGCTGCCGGAGCCGGTGGAGGGCGTCGGGCTCGGCCTCACGGGATCGCTGCCGATGCCCGCGTACGCCGAGCCGAGCGCGGTGCCCGCAACGATGCCCAGCGCGAGCAGCCGAGCGCGCGTTCGCCTCATCCGCCTCTAGCGTACCGCAGTCCGGCGGCGGCGCGCGACGACGAGCAGCGCCGCGAGCAGGATTGGCGCCGTTCCACCCACACCCGTCGCGTGACAGTCGCACGAATAGAAACTCGTATCGGTGCGCGGCGGCTTCGTCGACGAGCCTGCATCCGGGGCTGCCGGCTCTCCCTGCACGCCCTCGCCGGCGAGCGTCACCATCAGCGGGGTCGCCAGCTGCGCCGACGAGATCAGCAGCGTGCCGGAGAACGCCCCGAGCTCGGTCGGGTGGAAGCCGATGCGGAACGTCGCGGTCTGGTTCGGCTGCAGCTCGGTCGGGATGCTCGGGCCGTCGATCGAGAATGGCGCCTTGATCGTCGGCGCGTCGAGGTCGAGGACGCTGCCGTTGCAGTTCTGGATCACGACGGCCTGCTGGTCGTCCTTGGTGATGTGGACGGTCACGCTGCCGAAGTCGAGCGCCGACGGCGCGATCGCGCCACCGCTGTCGATGAAGCGCGCGGTCACGGTCGTCTGCGCGCTGTTCGCGCCCTCGACGTCGGTCATCCAGGTCAGCGTGTCGGTGATCGGAGGCCCGGCGACCGACTGCGGGTGTGGGGTGAGCGCGACGATCGCCGCCTGCCCGGGCAGCAGCGCGCTCGGATAGGCCGACGGCGTCGTCAACGACAGCTCGAACGGCGACGGCATCTTGCCGAGCGCGGGCGGCTCCAGCGCGATCGTGGCGGTGCCGGTCGACTTCAGGTTCAGGTTCGCGGGCGTCGTCGGCTGGTTGATGCAGAACGTGCCGATCGGCAGCGTCGCGGGCAGGTCGTACGACGGCTTGACGATCGACGCGGTCAGCGGGATCTGGATCGTCTCGCCGGCGGTGTCGCTGACGAGGATGTGCGTTGCGAAGTTGCCCTCGGCCGTCGGCGAGATCGTGACGTCGAACGTCGCCGGCGTGGTCGTGCCCGACAGCTGGCCGATCGTGATCGCGGAGCTCGCGGTCTCGAGCATCGGCTGGCCCGAGATCGTCAGCGGCGAGCCGGTGCTCGCGAGCTGGATCGTGCGGGTCACCGGCGACGCGGTCGTGCGGACCTCGCCGAAGGCGAGCGCGCTCGGCGACGCGAACAGCGGCTGCGTCGTGCCGGTGCACGCCGCGTCGAGCGAGATCGCGGGGCTCGCGAACGCGTCCATCGCCTCGGCGGTGATCGTCGTCGACGCGCTGCCGGCGGCCGTCGGCGTGCACGTCGCGGTGATCTTCGTCGTGCCGGTCGGCGGGACATCGACCGAGCTCGCCGGCGTCAGCGCGAATGGCGCGCCGCTCGGCATCAGCGACAGGCTGGCGGTGGTGTCGCGCGTGCCCTGGTTGAGCACGTAGAAGTCGAGCGACGAGCTGCGCCCGACCGGCACCACGCCGAGATCGAGCGCGCTGGCGTTGCCGACGAGCTGCAGGGTCGCGCCGCCGCCGCGCCCGTCGAGCGGGATCGCGCGCGACCGGCTCGTCGTGTCGGTGTACGAGACCACGAGCGATGCGTTGCGGGAGCCCAGCGCGCTCGGATCGAACGTCACGTGCAGGTCGACGGAGTCGCCCGGCCCGAGCTGGCAGGCCGAGTTGATCTGGCCGGTGCAGTGGCCGGTCGCGGTGTAGTGCCAGTCGGCGCGCGCGCCGATGACGACGTCGGCCGAGCTGATGTCGTTCAGCAGCAGCGTGCCGCCGCCGGCGTTCGTCAGGTGCACGATCGTGGACGCGCTGCCGCTGATCACCTCGACCGGAGATGCGACCTCGACACTCGGCGGATTGACGTCGAGGACCGGCGTCGCGGTCGCGGTCGCGGAGCAGCGCAGCGTCACCGCCTGCGCCAGCACCTGCGAGGTGTCGGTGGCGACGTAGAGCGTGGCGGTGTGGAGACCGGCGGTCTTCGGCGTGCAGAGCACGTTGATCGTCGCGCTGCTGCCGGCGCCGACCGTCGCGATGTCGGCGTCGCAGAACGGCGCGGGCAGGTTGCACGGCAGCGAGAAGCCGAAGTTGCCGTCGAGGTCGCTGGTCTGGAGGTAGAGCTTGCCGATCGTCGCGGAGCCGTCGTTGCGCAGCGAGAGCGGCAGCGTCGCCGTGCCGCCGACCGGAACCGAGGTCGCGGTGAAGTCGATGGTCGCCGTGCTTGGCGCCAGCGTTGGCGAGGCACCGAACATGCATACCTGCAGGAAGTCGGCGAGCGGCGCACCGGTGTTGGAGTCGACCGCGTGGAGCAGGCAGCGCGCGATGCCGGGCTGCGAGGCCGGGCAGGCGAGGCCGATGCTCTTCGTGCCGCTGCCGGCGAGCGAGAACGGATGGCCGCCGGCGATCGCGAACGTCAGGCCGGGCGCGCACGACACGTCCTGCTCGACGTCGACCAGGAACGGCGACGCGGTCGTGTTGCTGAGGACCTCCGTGCCCGAGCCGCTGCCGGCCGCGATCGGGATCACGAGCACGGGCTGACTCGCGACGACGCTGCCGTCGCCGACCGCCGCAGCAGCGAGCGCGGCGGCGCCGAGGACAACCGCGATCGCGACGAGCCGGTTCATCACATCCGTCCGATCACTCCGAGCGTCGGCACGAACACGGTCGCGTCGAGCGTCTTCTCGTCGACGTACACGCCGTCGACGTTGAAGAAGTGCTCCATCCCGACGTCGCCCTCGATGCTGAGGTGACCGTTGATCATCAGCTCGATGCCGCCCGCGCCGCGCACGCCGACGGCCGTGCGCGAGGTCATGTTGTCGTCGGTGAAGAAGAAGATCGGGAACCCGGCGCCCGCGTACGGCCGCACCCAGCCGGTCATGAACCGCCAGCGAAATCCCGCGTACACGCCCCAGATGTTCGATCGCAGCCCCGCGAGCTCGAGCTCGACGCGGTCGCTCGGTGCGTACGCGATGCCGATCCCACCGGCGGCGCCGCGGCCCTTGCCGTCGATGCGCAGCACGCCGACCACACCCGACGCGATCGGCTCGTGCTCGGGCACGACGATGATCTGACCGGTGTCGGTCTCCTCGTAGTGCGGGATGATCGGTTGCAGCTCGGGACCCGCGTAGCCGGTGCGCACGTGGCGCTCGCTGGTGACCGGGTTGTCGGTGCCGTACTTCGTGCCGGTGATCAGCCAGCCGTCGACGTGCTCCTCGGTGGGAGCGGGCGGCGCCGGCGTCGGCGTCGGCGTCGGCGTCGGCGTCGGCGTCGGCTGCGGAATCTCCGGAGCCTTCACCTCGATCGCGACATCCTTGGCCTCGCCTTCGAAGCCGTTGACGGTGGTCTCGGTGGTCGCGTCACCGTGGCGCGCGCGCACCAGGTGGAGGCCCGGGCGGACACGCGTGAGCAGCGTGCTGCCGACCGCGACGAACGGTCCGCCGTCGATCGAGACGTCGGTGTCCTTCGGCGTCACGCGCACGGTCAGGATCGTCAGCTGCTCGTCGAGCTTGATCAGCAGGTCCTTGACCTCGGCGATCCGCTCGCTGCCGGTCGCCGGATCGGCGAGGTAGCGCTGGTACGTGTTCGCCGCATCGGCGGCGCGCCCCATGTCACGCAGTGTCGACGCGATGTTGAGCAGGATCTTCGGGCTCGGGAACTTGTTGTACGCCTCGAGGAAGTTCGCGAGCGCCTGATCGTACGCCTGTGCCTTGAGCTGCTTCACGCCCTCGGACATCAGCGCCTGCGCGAGCGTCCGCGCCTTCGGATCGCTGACCTTGATCGCCGGGTCGTTCGTGATCTGGGCGAGCGTCGCGGAGAGCTGCTTGTCGTCCTGGATCTGCGCCAGCGGCGGCACGGCCTCCGGCGCGGTGACCGGCTGGGCGTGCGCGGCCGTCGCGGCGAGCACCAGGGCGAGCGTGAGCGAGCGGACGAGCATGAAGGAGGCTAGAGCTTATCGAAGTACGGCGAGCCGTTCTGCGTCGTGGGGCCCTTCGCTGGCTTCGATTTCTGCGTGGGCTTCGGCGAGTCGGGAAGCGGCAGCTGCTCGACCGTCTCGTGCGGCGTCTCCTGCGGCGGATCGGGCTGTTTCGGCGGGTCGGCGACGATCACCGGTGCCGGTGCCGGTGGAGGCGGTGGGGCGATCTTCGGCGCGGTGTGACTGCCGCCACGCGCGAGCACGAGCACGGCGGTCGCTGCGAGCGCGACCGTGATCGCCCCGGCGATGATCGGCAGGTTGCTCTTCGGCGGCGGCGTGATGACTTCGGGCGTCGGCACCGCGAGCGGTGTGCGCGCGTGGCTCTTCGACAGGCGCGGCCCGGCGGCCGGATGCGGCATCGAGGTGCGGACGTCGAGCCGCTGGAGCACGCGGCCGAGCGCCTCGGCGGCCTCGGCGGCGCTGGCGAATCGCGCGTCGGGCTCCTTCTCGAGCAGGCGCATCACGATCGCCTCGAGGTCCGCGCCGACGGCGACGCGCGTGCTCGGCGGCTCGGGCTGCGCGAACAGCTGGAGCGCGATGATCTCGCCGGCGCCCTGCGCCTGGAACGGCGGTGTGCCGACGAGCATCTCGTAGAGGATGCAGCCGAGCGAGTAGAGGTCGGCGCGGTGATCGATCGCGCCCGCCGCGCGCGCCTGCTCGGGTGCCATGTACAGCGGCGTGCCCATCAGCGCGCCGGTCACGGTGTGGCGCATCTCTCTCGGCAGGTGATCGCCGAGCTTGGCGACGCCGAAATCGAGCACCTTGGGGCGCTCGCCCATCGGCACCTCGGGATCCGGAACGAGGAAGACGTTGTCCGGCTTGAGGTCGCGGTGGACGATGCCCTTGGTGTGCGCGGCACCGAGCGCGCTCGCGATCCCGCGTGCGATCTGCGCCGCGTGCGACTCCGACAGCCGGCCCTTCGCGATCCGCGCCGCGAGCGACTCGCCGTCGAGCAGCTCCATCACGAGGTACGCGATGCCGCCGTCGCCGTAGCCGAAGTCGAACACCTCGACGATGCCGGGGTGACGGATCGCGGTCGCCGCCTTCGCCTCGTTGAAGAACCGGTACACGATCTCCTGGTTCTCGCTCAGCTCGGGCCGCAGCAGCTTGACCGCCGCGCTCCTGCCGAGCAGCTCGTGCTCGGCGCGGTAGACGGTGCCCATGCCGCCGCTCGACAGCTCGCGCACGAGCCGGTAGCTGCCGAGGACCGTCCCGATCATCACCTCGATGATAGCAACCCCGCCAGGTAGGTAAGGGTAGGCGTGCTACCCTCGCAGAGGATGCCGAGCTTCCAGCGCCACGTGTTCGTCTGCATCAACGAGCGCCCGGCCGATGACCCCAAGGGCTGCTGCAAGGCCAAGGGCGGCGTCGAGGTCCGCGACCGGCTCAAGTCCGAGCTCAAGGCGCGCGGCATCAGCAAGCTCGTCCGGGCGAACAACGCCGGCTGCCTCGACCAGTGCGCCCAGGGCGTCACCGTGGTCGTCTATCCCGAGCAGGTCTGGTACGGCCACGTCACCGTCGACGACGTCCCCGAGATTGTCGAGAAGCACCTGGTCGGCGGCGAGGCGGTCGAGCGGCTGATGATCCCCAACCAGCCGCACCTCGCGACGCACCAGTTCGCCAAGCTACGGGTGGAGAAGCCGAAGTGAGGAAAGCGAGCGAAGCGAGCGTGGGGGAGGGGAAAGGGTGGGCTTGCGGGGCGGGCCGAGCGAAGCGAGGACCCGGTCCGAAAGTGCTCGTCGCGGTCGTCGTGCTCGGGGGCGTCGCGTACGCCGATCCCGACGTCGATCCGAGCGCCGAGCAGGCCGGCGAGGCGAACCTCGTGTCGAACGCGCCGCGCGAGGGCATGACGTACGCCGGCGCGCTCGGCGGCGGCATGATCATCTCCAAGGGCAAGACCGCATCGGTGCCGACGCTCGATCTGCGGCTCGGCCACGTCGCCAACGCTCGTACGATCGTGACCGTCGAGCTGGTCGGCGGCACGTACACGCACAAGCTCAGCATGACGGGAGCGACGCTGATCGACAGCCAGCTCAGCTTCCTCGTCGGCGCGCAGATCTACATCGCGCCCAGCGTGTGGCTACGCGGCGCCGGAGGCGTCGGCACGCACACGACCGACGACGGCTCGGGCCAGACGCCGCACGGCGGGCTGACGATGGGGTGGGGCGCGGGCGTCGATCTGATCCGCTGGCACTACGTCGTGCTCGGCATCGAGGGCTTCTACACCGGGACGTTCGCGAAAGGCGGCTACACGTCGCTCGGCGGCATCGGCCTCGGGCTAACGCATTACTAGATCGACCAGCTCGTCGCCGACGTTGGCGTGGCCAATGTCGGCGGATGCGACGTGCTGGCCGTCGGCAGCGACGACCTGCGCGCCGCTGAACGTGCCGATCGCGTAGCGGCCGCTGGCATCGCTGCGCGCGTTCGCGGTCGCGTGCGCGGCGGGCGACGTCGCGGTGATGCGCGCGCCGGGCACGGGCTTGCCGCTCTCGTCGCGCACGACGCCGTGCACGGTCTTGCTGCGCGGCGCGCCGAGATCGAGCTCCAGGTGCGCCGGTCGGTCGACGTCGACGATGACGTTCTTGTGCTCGACGACGCCGCGCCAGCGGATCTCGAGGCCGAGCGCACACGCCGGCGCGCCGTCGATCGTGAACCGCCCGCCGCGGACCTGGACGATCCGCGGCTCGTGCGCGACCGGCACCGGGACGTCGGGCGTGATCTTGCAGCCGTCGAACCACGTCTCGAAGCTGCCGGTGCCGAGGTCGGTCGTCGTGCCCTCGATGCGGCCGGTGCCGGCGAGCTGGACCTTGATCTCGGTGCGCGGCGCGACCACGGTCTGCGTGACGATGCCGCGGCCCGGCGCGGACGCGATGATCTCGTAGCGGCCGGGCGGCATCTCGTAGACGTGCCACTTGCCGGCGGCGTCGGCGCGCTCCTGCTGGCTGACGGTCTGATCATCGAGAGGCTGCACGTCGATGTACGCGAACGGCACCGGTGCGCCGCTGGCGTCGGCGATCGAGCCGTCGAGCGCGGGGGCGCCGTCGGGGAGATGGAACACCACGTCATTGACGCTCACGCCCTCGGCGCACGCGACCGTCTTGCGGTCGGACGGCATCGACTTCCACGGCCACGCGCGCAGCGTGACCTCGCCCGGCTCGAGCGTCGCCCACCGGAACGTGCCGTCGGTGTTGACCGTGCCGGTCGGGCCGAACTGGCCGCGCGGGTTGAGCCGCTCGAGCGCGCCCTCGTTGCCGGGCTTGCCGTCGCTGCGGACGACGCGGCCGCGGATGATGCAGCCCTTGCCCATGTGGAGCGTCGCGGTCGTGCGCGTGCCGGGCTGCACCTCGAGCATCACCGGATCGCGCACGCCGGCGAACTCGTCGTGCGCGGCCTCGAGCGTGTACGAGCCGGGCGGAACGCGCAGCGTGAACGCGCCCCGCTCGTCGGTCTCGGCGCTGTCGGTGCCGAGCGCCGGGCGGGCGAGATCGGTCCTGGCGCGAACCACCGCGTGGGCGACCGGAGCGCCGGCGTCGTCGACGATCGTGCCGTCGATGATGCCGCCGTGGATCACGGGCAGCTCGACGGTGGTGTCCTTCATCGCGACGATCACCGGCATCAGGCTCTCGTCGGGCAGCCCGGCGACGTCGGCGCGCGGGCCGAGATCGAGGCGCACCGGATCGGCGAGCCCGACCGACATCACGTCGTCGCCGCGCACGAACGCGCGGTAGGTGCCGGGAGACACGTCGAGGGCGAAGCTGCCGTCGGCGGCGCTCGCGATCGAGGCCTCGCCGAGCGGGCCGCGCACGACGACCTCGACGCCGCCGACCGGCGAGCCGTCGCTGCCGTCGATCACGGTGCCCTTGATCTCGACGGTGCCGGCGGCCCGCGGTGTCGCGTGCTTCGGAAGCGGGACCGGCAGGGCAGGTGGTGTCGCCGGCGTCGCCGACCCGGGCGTCGCGCTGCTGCCCGAGCCGGCGGGCGCCGCGGCGACCTCGTTGCGAGACCGGGAGCCGGAGCCTCTCAGCCAGAACGCGACCGCGCATGCGATCGCAACAACCACGAAGATCGTGCGTCGGCTCATCCCCGCCGATGGGCTAGCACGGGCCCGGAGCATTCACCAGGCCGCCGGCTGCGACCGTCGCATCGCGGGCATCTCGAGGCGTACGTCCGGTTCTCGCTC
>Ga0316628_100004959_pt1 | contig 10570 bp, 7 predicted proteins | sample OWC_Aug_M2_C1_D5_FD_207648 | JGI IMG/M metagenome (GOLD analysis project Ga0316628, IMG submission 207648) | Wetland soil microbial communities from Old Woman Creek delta, Ohio, United States - OWC_Aug_M2_C1_D5_C | ecosystem: Environmental > Terrestrial > Soil > Wetlands | place: USA: Ohio... | reverse complement strand
ACGGCGTCGGCCGCCATCTCCGGGGTCATGGTGTAGGGCAGGTTCATCGGCAGGAAGGCGACGTCGATGTTCCGGAGGGCCTTCATCTCGGGGATGTTCTCCGTGTCCCCGGCGACATAGACGCGGAAATCGCCGAAGGTCAGGACATAACCGTTGCCCTCGCCCCGGGGATGATAGGGGACGTTGGAGCTCCTCATGTGGACGATGTTGTAGGCCGGCACGGCTTCGATCTTGAGCTCCCCCACGGAGCGCGTGTCGCCGTTCTTCATGACCGTCCCCTTGAACTTCTCCGCGGCCTTTTCCGTCAGGATGACCTCCGTCTTCGAGGTCCTGACGCTGTCGACGGCCGACGGGTCCAGATGGTCGGAGTGGGCATGGGTGATAAGGACGAGGTCGGCCTTGGGCAGAGAAGCATAATCCGTTCCGCCCTCTGCGACTGGATCGACATAGATGACCGTTCCCTTCCAGTCGAACATCAGGGAGGCGTGCCGGAGCAGGGTGATCTTCAGCTCGCCCCGGGACGTCTTGAAAACCTCGGGCCCGGCCGCGGCCGAAAGCGAGGCCAAACCCAGTCCTCCCCAGACCACCATTCCCAGAAAGAGAAGGATTCTCGACATATGCGCCTCCTCAGGTTCCCCAAGCGCCGCGCCGGCGTCAGCGGCCTCGCCGGGCGCCGGTCTTGGGCGGATTGTCCTTGTTCAATTGTTCGGTATCCCGCCGGGCGTAGATGATCCCGTACTTGAGCATCGACACGACGAAGGTCACGAAGAAAACAGCGGCGATGACCAAACCGAACACATCGAGGTAGGTGATCCGGCCGATACTCTCCAACAACCGGACCTCGGGGTTCTTGAAGAAGAAGAGCCAGGCGTTCATGAGGATGGTGATAAACCTCATCTCCGTGGGGCCGACCTTCCCGAAGGTGAACTCGAACACGCCCTCGATGATGGTCCTCACATAGACGATGATGGACATGCACAGATAGCTGATCAGGACGATTAAGGCCGCGTCCAGACGGGCGTAGGGCGACAATCCGATGCCGACGAATATGAGGACCATGGCCAAGGTGTCCGAGGTGTGGTCGATGAAGAACCCGTAATGCGGCCTCAGCCGCTTCCGGACCCGGGCGATGTTGCCGTCAAGCGAATCGCCCAGCCAATGCAGGACCAGGCCGAAGCTGGCCATCCACAGCCAGAGCGGGTTGAAGCGGCTGAGCCAGTAGCTGACGCAAACGAGCCCCGCGCTGAAGATCCCGAGGAGGGTCATCATGTCGGAACTGACCCAGGACGGAAGACGAGGGATCATCCAGTTGATGGCCTTGAGCTCCAGAGGATTGAAGAAATTCTTGACGATGCGCTTGTGCTCGGCGACTTTGGTCATTGTTCATGTCCGCGGCCCGGGAGATCGGCCGAATAAAAAAAAGAGAATAGCACAGGCGAGAGAGAGGGTCAAACCGTCCCAACCGACTCGGTTCCTGAACGCCGGATAAGCGGACTAGCCACGGCCGCCCGCGAGGCATTTGGCCTCCGGCCGACGTCCCAGCCGGATCATGCTGACCAGACCGAAGAGCGGACCGAGGCCCAGGACGGCCAGGGACGCAGTCCATCCCCAGCGCGCGGTGAGGCCGGGCACAAGACGGATCGTGACCATGGTCAGCAAGAAACCGAGGCTGGTCTGTATGGTCAAAGCGGTCCCGACATACGCCGGATCGCTGAGCTCGCTCACCGCGGCGCTGTATTGGGCACTGTCGGCCACGACAGAGATCCCCCAGATGAGGCAAAGCCCCAGGAGCGCCCACGGTCGGTTGAAGGCGAATCCCGCCGTCAGACAACACGCGCCCGACACGGCCAGGCAGAGAGCCGTCGTCCGGGTCCGGCCCCAGCGGTCGGCGACAAAACCGGCCGCCAGGCATCCGAAGGCTCCGACAGCTATCGCCGAAAAACCCGCCCAATGGGCCGCCCGGCCGCTCCATCCCGCCTTTTGGAAGGACGCCAGGATGAGGAGCGGCGCCCAAGCCCACATCGCATAAAGCTCCCACATGTGGCCTAAATAGCCGAAGTTCGCCAAGCGCAGTCCGGGCCGTATCCAAATCTTCAAGGCGTACTTCGGATTGAAGGCCGCGCTCGCCGGCAGGAGCGGACCGGGCTTGAGAAAGGCGGCCAGGAACGAGGCCGCCAGGGTCAAGGCCGCGGCCCAGAGCAGGACGGGACGCCAGGAGAGCGAGCCCATGGGCCCCAACCCCGCGGGGAAGGCCGCCACGAGATGGGGCAAGGCCGAGCCGATCGTCAGGGCGCCGACAAGGATCCCCATGCCCAGACCGCGATCACGGTCGCACCAGGTCGCGACGAGCTTCATCCCGGGGGGATAGATGCCGGCCATCATGACGCCCGTCAAAAAGCGCAGGGCGAGGGCCGGGCCGGGGGTCGCCACCAAGACGGCGATCGCCGCGGTGGAAGCGGACGCGGCCAAAGCGCTCAGCATGATCAGGGAACGCAAAGAAACTCGGTCGGCAAGATTGAGGAAAGCGGCCAGAAGAGTACCGGCCACAAACCCCAGCTGGACGCTCATGGTCAGCCAAGACTGGCCCGAGCCGCTCAAGTTCCATTGGGACGCGAGTTGGGGCACGACGGCCGACGCCGAGAACCAGACGGCATTGGCCAGGAGCTCCACGGCAGCCAGAAGGCCGAGGATCCTCCATTTATGCGGGGGACCGACCTCCCTCCCGGCGAAATCTTCCCTCCTCCCCCGGGTATCGGACGAGCCGAGCCTTCCCACCGCAGGCGCTCCGGTCGGTATCCTGGAACGGTTGAGATCTAAGACTGGAACGGGTTCTCCGATGGGTAGAGGCTCCCCTCCGGACGGTTGACATACACTTCCTCGTCGGGCAAGCCGAGCATCCGCACCGCGGCGAAGAGAGCTTTGCCGGCGTGCCGGAAAGCGACGGCCGTATGGTGGGGGAAGCGTTTCTCGATCAGGACGTGGCGATAGAAGCGTCCCATCTCCTTGATGCCGATGACGCCGATCCCGCCGAAGGATCGCGGGTCGATGTCCAGGACCCGGCCCTCGGCGATGTAGGCCCTCAGGAGCGCGTCGGCCGTGGATTGCAGCCGGAAGATGGTCGCCTCCCCCGGCCGGAAGCGTCCTTCAAGCGTGCCCCGGGTGATATCCGGCGTCCTCCCCGATTCGAGCAGGCGGTTCATGATGAGCTGGTACTTGAGCCCGGCGCCGACCAGGCAGGACGAAGGCGTGTTCCCGCAATGGAAGCCCATGAATAGGTCGGTAGGCTTGTGCCCTTTGAGCTTGGACTGGGAAGCCCTGACCATATCGGCCGGGACGGTGTTGTTGACATCGAGGAGGGTGACGGGCATCTCCGTGGCGCACGCGGCCATGTATTCGCTGAGGGTACCGTAGATGTCGACCTCGCAGGAGACGGGGATGCCCCGCGCCGCCAGACGCGAGTTGACATAACAGGGCACGAAACCGAAATAGCTTTCGAAGGACGGCCAGCACTTGTTGGCGAAGATCCCGAACTCCGAGGCCCCGAGGTGCCGCTCATAAAATTTCATCAGGGCGGCTTCGTACTGGGCCAGCTTGACGAGGAGTTCGGGATAGGCGTTCCCCCTGCCGAGCTCCTTGGCCATGTCCGCGGCGATGGCCTTGATCCGGGCGTCGCCCTTGGCTTTGAGGAAGATGTCGTAGAGGTCGAGCTCGCTGTTCTCCATGATCTCGATTCCCAGGTCATAGAGCGGCTTGACCGGGGCGTTGCAGGCCAGGAAGTCCTGGGGACGCGGCCCGAAGGCGAAGATCTTGAGCTTCTTGAGTCCGAGGAGGATCCGCGCCACGGGCACGAAGTCGGCGATCATGGCCGCCGCTTCCGGCGCCGTGCCGACCGGATATTCGGGGATGTAGGGACGCAAGCGGCGCAGGCCGAGGTTGTAGGAAGCGCTCAGCATCCCGCAATAGGCATCCCCCCGGCCCTGGACGAGGTCTCGGCCCGACTCCTCGGCCGCCGCGACGAACATCGACGGGCCGTTGAACTCCTGGGCCATCAGCGTTTCCGGACCCTCGGGGCCGAAATTACCCAGGAAGATCACCAGGGTGTTCACCCCGGCCTTGCGGCATTCCTGCACGGCCTTGAGCGCGTCCTTTTCGTTCTCGACGATCGTGGGGATCTCGGTCACCGGAAGCTTGCGCGCCCGGCACTCCAGAAAGAGCTTTGACCGTCGACGGCGGGAGAGCTCGATCGGGAAACAATCCCGGCTGACGGCCACGAGCCCGAGGCTGACATGAGGGATGTTGTTCATAGATGACCTCCAGTTCGTTCGCTATTTCTTTCTCGGATCCCCGGTTTGTCCGTAATAAGCGTGAGGACCGTGCTTGCGTTCGAAATGCTTGCGAAGAAGATGGGCCGGGATGGGCTTGGCCCCGGGATTGAGGCGCAGGGTCAGCCAGGCCATCTTGGCCGTCTTTTCCAGGGCCAGGCTGTTGGCCACGGCCTCGGCCGGGCCCACCCCCCAGGCAAAAGGCCCGTGTCCGGCCACGAGAACGGCCGGCACCGACCGCGGATCGATCCGGGCGAACCGCTCGACGATCACGTCGCCGGTGTGGCCCTCATAATCCTCCTTCACCTCGGCCGCGGTCAACCCACGGGTCAGGGGCACAGGCCCGTTGAAATGATCGGCATGGGTCGTGCCGAGACAAGGGATGGGCCGCCGCGCCTGGGCAAAGGCCGTGGCCCAATCGCTGTGACAATGAGCGATCCCGCCCACGCCCGGAAACCCCCGATAGAGCCTCAGGTGGCTGGGCGTATCCGTCGAAGGGCTGAGGCGTCCGTCCACGACCCGGCCTTCGAGGTCGACGACGGCCATGTCCCCGGGTTTCAGCTCGTCATAGGCCAGTCCGCTGGGCTTGATGACCACCAGCCGCTCGTCCGGGTCGAACCCGCTGACGTTGCCGAAGGTCAAGGTCACAAGCCCGAAGCGCACCAGGTCCAGGTTGGCCTTCCAGACCGATTCTTTGAGCTTCTCGAGCATCAGCGCACCCTCCGTTCACGGTCCCGGACGGCCAACAGGTCTTTCATGACGTTTCCCATCGAGCCCTTCCAGCCCCGGGTGCCGAACCCGTCGTGCAATTGGGCGTACAGCCGGAAGAGTTCATGATAGACCGCATGATTCTCCGCCCGGGGTTTGAACATGATGCGCTTCACCCCGCAGGCGACGCTCTGGGCCTTGCCGAAATCAGGGAATCCTCCCCGCTCGATACCGGCCGCCACGGCCCCGGCCAGGGCCGAACCCAGGGCGCAGGTTTGGGCCGAGCGGGCGATCTTCATCTCCCGGCCCGTGACATCGGCATAGATCTGCATGAGCAGGTCGTTCTTCTCGGCGATGCCGCCGCAGTTGATGATCTCCGAGACCTTCACCCCGTATTCCTCGAACCTGTTGATGATGGTCAGGGCGCCGAAGGCCGTGGCTTCGATGAGCGCCCGGTAGATTTCTTCGGCCGTGGTATGGAGCGTTTGACCCAGGATGAGCCCGGTCAGCCTCTGGTCGACCAGGATCGTGCGATTGCCGTTGTTCCAGTCCAGGGCCAGCAGGCCCGATTGCCCGGGCTTGAGCCGGGCCGCCCGGCGCGACAGGCTATCGTGGGACCCCGCGGCCGGACCTCCGGGCTTGATGGAGCTGACGAACCAGTTGAAGATGTCGCCCACGGCCGATTGCCCCGCTTCGAGCCCGAAGTATCCGGGCAGGACCGAGCCGTCGACGATGCCGCACAGCCCCGGGATATCGGCCAGCGGTTCGCGGTTCGGCCAGACGGTGATGTCGCAGGTGCTGGTGCCGATGATCTTGACCAGTTTGCCGGCCGCGACTCCGGCCCCGATCGCTCCCAGATGGGCGTCGAAGGCGCCCACAGCCACGGCGATGCCGGCCGGGAGTCCGAGACGGCGGGCCCATTCGGCCGTCAAGGAGCCGGCCTTCACGTCGGCCGTATATGTCTTGCCGTAGAGGCGACGGCGAAGCTCGCCCAGCTTCGGATGGAGCTCGACAAGGAAAGCCTCGGCGGGCAGGCCGCCCCAGGCATCGTTGAACATGGCCTTGTGCCCCGCGGCGCACCGGCCGCGCTTCATCACCGAAGGATCGGTCGTGCCCGTCAGGAGGGCCGGGATATAATCGCAGCATTCCACCCAGCTCCAGGCCGCGTCGAAGACCTTGGGGTCGACTCGGAGGCAATGAAGGATCTTGCTGAAGAACCACTCCGAGGAATAGGTCCCGCCGCACTTGGCCAGGTATTCGGGATGAACCCGTCCGGCCAGCGCAGTGATCTCTGACGCCTCGGCATAGCCGGTATGGTCCTTCCACAGCCAGGCCTGGGCGTTGGGATTCTTCCTGAACTCTTTTGACAGAGCGAGGGGCGTTCCTTTCCGGTCCACGGGAATCGGCGTCGATCCGGTGGTGTCGATCCCGATGCCCACGACGGACTCGGGCCGGAAGCCCCTGACGGTCCCGGCTTTACGGAGGACGGCCTTGGTCACAGCCTCGGTCCCCCGGACATAGTCGGCCGGATTCTGGCGGGCCAGGTTCGGGTCCCGGCGGTCGAGGATGATCCCCTCTTGCCCGGTTTCATAATTGTGGACCGCGGTAGCGATTTCCCGGCCGTCGGCGAGGTCGACCAGCAGGGCCCTGACCGAGTTCGTTCCAAAATCGAGCCCCAGGGCGAATTTCGAGTCTTTCCTCATCGTCTTGTTCCTCCCTTCCTCGGCCGAACCTGCATCTACTTGACCTTCCATTCCAGGACGCCCGCGGAGAAACCCTTCTGGAGCTGGACTTCAAGACGAAGTCCCGCCGTGCGTACCGACTTGAACACGAGACGGTTGAACCGGTCCTTGGCCGTACCGAACCGGCCGGATGAAGCCACGGGCTTCCATGTTTCGCCCTCTTTATAAAGGAGCCTCCAGCTCTGGGGCGGGCGGCACTCGCCCTGGCCGGTATCGTCGAACCAATAGACCTCGACAGAGGAAACGGACTCCGGCTTTTCGAAATCGTACTGGACCCATTCCGCCGTGCCCTTGTTCGGCCACCAATGGAGAACCGGGCGCCTGCGGTCGTTCGAACTCGCGGGCTCAAACTGGTCGTTGACGCCCACCGGAGGCCTGGTCCCGGAAGCGGTGGCTTTGCTCCGCGAGGCGATCGTCGGCAGCGGGAGCGGACGGGCCTTGGCCGGCTCGCGGGCGATCCAGACTTCCATCTTCGACGGTCCGCGATTGGCCCAGGCATAGTAGGGAATGGCCCGGAAATCCTGCTCGGTCTTGGCGGCCGGCTGACGGCCTTTGCCCTGGAACAAGGCGTCCGCTTTTCCATCCAGGACGATGACCCCACCGAGGAGTTTCTTCTCCTGTACGGGTTGAAGGACGGTCTTGTCCTGAAGAACAAGGTTGCTCACCGCCCCCTGGTTATCGATCCCCTCGGCGCAAAAGACGAACGGCCCGCGTTCCAGGGCGACGCGGCCCTGGTCGGCTTTGACCGCCGGATTGGCCGTGACCCGGCGCACCGGCAAGGGCAGGGTCAGCCGGATGACGTCGCCTTTTTTCCAGGTCCGTTTGAGACAGGCATAGCCTTTGTCCAGGTTCAGGACCACAGGCTCGCCGTTGACCGTCAGGCTGATCGCCTCTTTCGCCCCGTTGAGATAGGAATAGAGGTCGGTGGGCACGGGCCGCCCCAAGGCCCAGCCGGGAATACGGATGTTGACCGAGAAGTCCTTGGCCCGTTCAGGATCGACGACAATCTTGATCGCGCCGTGCCAGGGATAAGCCGTCTCCTGGCGGACCTTGACCTTGTCGTCGCCGACCTTGAAGTCGGCCATGCTCTGGACGAACAGGTTCACATACAGGGCGTCGTCCTTCTCGGCGTAGACGTAGCCCGGAATGGAAGGAATGAAGCGGGCGACGTTGGCTGGACAGCAGGCGCAGGAGAACCAGGGCGTCCGGCCGTGCTGGCCGAAGGATTCGAGAGGATTGGGATAGAAGAACAGGTCGCCGCTGAGGGAGATCCCGGACAGTAGCCCGTTATACAGGATCCGCTCCAGGACGTCGATATAGCGGGAATCGCCGTGGAGCAGGAACATGCGCTGGTTCCACAGCGCGTGGCCGATGGCCGCGCAGGTCTCGCAGTAGGCCGTGTCGTTGGGGAGGTCATAGGCCGGACCGAAGCCTTCGATGTCGCCGGCGGCGCCGATGCCCCCCGTGATGTACATCTTCTTCCCGGCCACATCCTCCCAGATACGGTCCACGGCGGTGATATAGGACGGGTCGCCGGTGAGCGCCGCGATGTCCGCCATGCCCGAATACATGTAGGTCGCCCGGACGGCATGGCCGACCGCCTCGGTCTGCTGGGTCACGGGTTTGTGGTCCTGGCTGTATTCGCCGTAGAGCTTGTGGCCTTCAGGCCGTCCGCGCTCGTCCAGGAAGAACTTGGCCAAGTCCAGGTATTTCTTTTCGCCCGTCAGCCGGAAGAGTTTGGCCAGGCCGATCTCGATCACCTGGTGGCCGGGGACGTCCCGGCGACGGCCGGGCCCGAACACGGAATTGATGAGCTTGAAGCTTTTTTTAGCGACGGCCAGAAGATCGCCCCGGCCGGTGGCCTGTTTCCAGGCCACGGCCGCTTCATAAAGATGGCCGAGGACGTAGAGCTCGTGGCTCATATACAGGTTCGACCATCGCTCCGGGCCGGCCCAATCCACCTTGGGTTTCTTGGGATTGATGGTCCGCATGGTGTAGAGGTAGCCGTCGGGCTCCTGGGCCTTGGCGATCTTGCCGATGATGACCTCGATCTTCTTCTCCAGCTCCGTGTCGGGAAAGAGGCTCAAGGAATAGGCGGCCGCTTCGATGGCCTTGTAGACGTCCGAGTCGTCGAAGGGGTAGGCCGAGCAGAATTCGCCCTTGGCCGCGCCGCCGGCGATCTCGAAGTTCTTGATCCGGCCGGTCTTCTCCGATTCAAGGAAGATATGCGGGATGGTGACCTTGTGGTTGAGCTCCAGCCGCGGCCACCAGAAGCTGTCGTTGAAGCGGACGTCGGTAAAGGCCACCGGCTTGATCGGATAATCCTGAGCCGGCTTCTTGGGGCCGCAGGAGGCCCCCAGAATCAGCAGAACGGCTGAAAAGAGCAGGACTTTGGAGAATATCGAGCGGGTCATTGTCCCCTCCTGGAGAGCGGTCGCCGGGTTCATCGTCGGTGAAGCATTTTAGCACAGAACCGGTGGCCGGTAACTAGATATCGGCAAATTGTGATTGTTTTGCTGGCGAATCAGCGCCGGCCATGCTTTTGGCTCTATTTGTAGAGAATCAACGGAAATAGGCGCTCCCGGTATTCATCAAAATACATTTTATTGACTTTTTCCTATGTACGGGGGGACAATGATTTCGACATCAGGGGATTCAAGAGAAGGGGGCAAGCCAGCCCTTTTCTTCTTGAGGGAGGGATTTTCATGCGCAAAACCTCGGTTCTTGTTCTTTTTCTCTTCGCCGTATTGGCGGTTGCCGGGCCGAAAACGATCACCGTCGGCTCGCCGCGCGCCGGCGACGTGCTCTGCAAGGGAAAGTCCTACAAGATTCAATGGGCTAGCTCGGGCGTCGGCGACCGGGTTAAAGTGCAACTCATCAGCCGCACGGGCGTGGCCATATCGATCACCAAAACCATTGGCATCGAGAACGACGGCCTGCTCGAGTACACTCCGAGAGACACAACGAGCGAAGGCACCTACACCATAGCCGTCTCGAGCATGGACGGGACAGTGCGCGGCATCAGCGGGGCTTTCCGTATCGACCCCTGCTTGGCAACGCTTGCTCCTCCCCCGCCCCTTGAGATCGTGCCCACGATCTCCATCGAGCGTCAGAACGAGCATAACGCCATGTGGGTCGGCGGCGCCTGGAAAGTGAATTGGACGACAATAGGCCGCATGCCTGAGTTGGTCAATATCTACCTGTACCCTCCGGGCTGTTCCGGCACGGGAACGCTCCTCGCCACGGCGCGCACAAGCGCCCGGAGTCAGTGGGTGCGATTCCCCGAGACGCTCGCCGGGGGGTACTATTCCTTCTGGGTCGGGCAGCCCGGCACCTCCCTGAGCGACTGCAGCGAGCGCATCCAACTGCATCGCCAGCTGATGGTGACCGAACCTTACGCGGCCACAGTCTGGCACCGCGGCGAAAGTGTCGTCGTGCGTTGGCGCCGCGAGAGCGCTTTTATAACGCCCTTGGTTGACATTAATCTCTGGCGCGAGGGAATGAGTCCTGGCACATTCTATAGTCTTGCTTATGGTGTCCCGGAAACCGCTTGTCTGCGACGTGTTACAATTCCGAACGACATACCGCTCGGAACATATATACTCGTAATCACATTCAACGGCTCCGGCGGCACCAGAAGCTGCGGACCGGAAAGCGAGCCTTTCCAAATAGTGGCACGATAAGGCCGCAAGATTTTCTGCCCGGAAGGCCCCAGACCAAGACCACTCTGCTTATCTACGGGGCTTGCCCAATTTTATTCTGTGATAAACCGGCCTGAAATACATTGGGGCCGGCCGG
>Ga0316628_100004958_pt1 | contig 10573 bp, 9 predicted proteins | sample OWC_Aug_M2_C1_D5_FD_207648 | JGI IMG/M metagenome (GOLD analysis project Ga0316628, IMG submission 207648) | Wetland soil microbial communities from Old Woman Creek delta, Ohio, United States - OWC_Aug_M2_C1_D5_C | ecosystem: Environmental > Terrestrial > Soil > Wetlands | place: USA: Ohio... | reverse complement strand
CCCTGCCCAACGCAGGAATTCGAGAATGGCCAGTCCCAGGGCATAGGTGGCGATGATTTCCGAGGTGGCCATCCCTCTCACCCGAATGAGAACGAACCGATAGATGGCTGCTCCAACCAATCCCATAATTACCAGCGCTAAGATAATGGAAATAAAATAGTTTAATTTGAGGAGGTGTATCAGACTCCAAACGAGAAACCCTGTGACCACATACAACGCCCCGTGGGCGAAGTTGGGGAGCCGGCTGATCCCGTAGACCAAAGTAAAACCAATGGCCATTAACGCCAGAGAAAAACTATTGATGATCCCGTAGATGAGAATATCCATGATCAATGAGCAATGGGCAATGACCAATTATCAACGATCACTGCCCATTGGTAATTGCTAATTGACTATTGAGAATTGATATTTACCCCATTAGAAATAATCCCCCGCTGGAATTTCTAACGGGGTTTACTTCTTCATCCAGGGAGGAAGTTTGACCTCGCCCATTGCGATTTTGGGCGGGAAAACCACAACCCTCTTTCCTTTTTGCCACTGGAAGATTGTTCCGACAGCGCCCTGATTCGGATCAACGCTGGGGATGACCTGGTGGTTTTTAGGGTTAAACTTTATTCTCCCATAGACCCCCCCTATCAAGTCGGTCTTCTCGAGAGCAGCGACCACGGCATCGGAGTTGAGAGATCCCGCACGCTCAATGGCATCCTTCAACGTATAGACCGCCATATAACTTGACGAAGTCCCATAACCTTCCGGTTCGACCTTCCATCTTTTTTGGTATGCCTCCACGAACTTCATCGTCCACGGAGTGGCTTTGGAAGGAGCATTGCCTGCATTGACCACGCTGGCCATGCAATATTCACCTTTTCCTTCGGTGGCCTTCCAAAATCCAGGTTCCTCAGCAGCAGAAATGATCGTGCCATAGGGAATTGCAGGTACTTTCATATCATACCATTGCTTAAGGAGGATGGAGGTCTCGGGCATATCCATCCAGATCAGGATCACCTGGGCATTCTCTTTTTTGGCTTTGAGTAGTCCCACAGAGAAATCTGTGGTTCCTGTCGGATAGACTTCCTTGCCAAGAACCTCCCATCCTTTCTCTGTAGCCAATTTGGAGACGAGGTCCCCTCCCGCACGTGCATGGGCTACATCCTGGATCATAATGAAAAGTCTGTTGAGATTATATTTCGCTTTAATATCCATAAGACAGGGAATGAATTCTCCCACCACCATCCAGCCCACTTCACCGGAGATTCGGAAACAATACTTAAATTTATCATACTCGGCCTCCACCCGCTTGTGATAAGCCGGGGTCAAGACCCCTGTCGTTAATATGGATACCTTCTTATACTTTGAGAGCAGATCCATGGCGGCGAGGGCTGCTTCGGAACGAACAGGCCCACCGACGATGAAATCGGCATTTTTTTCGAGGATAAGTTTTTCTACCACCAATAATGCATCGCTCGTTGGGACGCCGGGTTCAAGGTCGCGGGTATCCATGACTTCTACTTTAAAGGGCCTTTTTTCTTTTCCGACAGTAACGCCTCCTTTTGCGTTGATTTCCTCAACGGCGAGCTTGATGGCCCTTTCGGCATCCCAGCCATAGAGAAAAGCCGTAGCAAGAGGGGCTCCAATCACAATCGGTTTTGCTGCCCCATGGGCTTGATGTCCTAATAAAGGCAAGCCCACTAAGACCAGCGCGAGAAAGAACATTCCCACCTGTCGTTTAGCGTTTTTCATAATTCTACCTCCTTAATGATAGTATTTTTCCCACCCATGGAGATGTTTAAAAACTTCTCGTTTTTAAAACCGAAATGGTCCAATTTTGTGGTAATCATTTTTCTATTATAGTTATCTGTTGTTTTTGTCAAGATAATTCGTTCACTACCTTCCCAAGGAGATGAAGCCAGTATATCGTGTCAGCTTTCCGTCTTTGACAATAAGTATCCTGGATTCTACGCTCGGCCGATGGTCTTTGGAGGTAATCGTGAGAGGCGGCGTGAGCCCCCCCGTGACGAAATCCTTAATACCTTCCAGCCCAAGTTTTACTTTTTCCCGAGAAATTCCTTTTTCCGGGGCGGATCTTCTTAAGGCCTCTGAAATCACCTGTGTGGTCGCCCACCCCTCGACATAAGAAAGCGTATGAGAATCATACGGGTGCCATCTCTGATGGGCCTCTTTGACAGCAGCCATTCCCGGGATATCTTCCCCAAAAGGAGAGATCGGTTGCACTCCAAGGACTCCATCGAAAGGGGACAGGTTTTCGTCAAAAGTCCTCATGCTGCCGATCCATTTGGTCTTGAGATCCGATTTCTTAACCTCCTGCAAGAGGAGGGAAGCTTCTTTGGGAGGAAGGCTCAGATAGGCGAAATCGGGATGATAGGAACGGATCGCTGCGAGGAGAGGAGTGAAGTGTTTTCCTTCTTTGTCTCCGGGTTGTGGTAGATCCGAGATCCAGATGTCCGGTCCGATGTCAATCCCCAGGGTTCTGGCATATTCCTTCGTTTCATCCAAAAAATGGCGGCTCAAGTAGTCCGAGAATCCAACGAAAATGACTTTAGGTTTTCTTACTTTGATGCCGGATTTTTCCGAAATGTAATTCATCGTTATTTTTGCTAAATCGAGAGGGGTGGGGGTGATCGAGAAAACAAAGGGATATTTGGATACATTGCTCAATTGAGAAGGTAAAGAGCTGATAAGAGTTGGGATCCGATCGTAGTGGAGATGAGGCGCCAGGGCAAGAGCGGTTTCGGTGGAATACAGGTAGAGAGCCAGAATGCGATCTGCTTCATTCAATTTTCGGTAGGCCGCCATAAACTCGGCAGGTTGGGAGGTGTCGTCGATGAGTATGATCTCCAATTTTCTTCCGGAGGCTCCCTCGTGTTGGTTGAACCATTTGGCTGCGTCCGCCATCCCTCTGGCACATTCCCTCCCTGAATCTCCCCACGGACCGGAGTAGGGGATCAGCGCTCCGACCTTCACAGCGGGTTGGCTGAAGCTGAAGCTGGGAAGCAAGGAGACTGAGAAAACGACTAACAGAAAAAGAAGGAGTTTTTTCATGGTTGGCCTGCCATTTGATTTTGAATTTTGGATCTACTCGCGACCTAGTCTTTATGTGCTGGCGGTATAGAGCACCGCCAATATTCTCGTTACCCTATCCTGGTGGCACTGGACTCGATGAGGAATACTCGAATCATAATAAATCGAATCCCCGGGGTAAAGGACATCGGTATGGTTTCCCAGAATCACCTCCATCTCGCCCTCGAGAACGAAGATAAATTCCTCACCGTCATGCACGGAAGTTTTGGAAGTCTTAATGGTAGCGGGTTCCAGAGTCACGATGAAAGGCTCCATATGACGGTTCTTCTTTTCAAACCCCAGAGACTCGTATGAATAACCGTACTTCACTCCTTCTTTGGAGGCGAATCGAGAGACCGTTCTCCTTTCGTCCTTTCTCACAATGGCAAAAGGTTCGCCCTCTGTTTCGCCCAAAAAATCGCCCACCCGAACGCCCAATGCTTTGGCCAGTTTGATGATCGTTCCGAGGGATGGGGAAACAAGGTGATTTTCCATCTGGGAAAGGAGGGCTGTTGAAAATCCAGTTAAGTCGGCCAATCCTTTCAGCGAGAGGCCTTTCTGTTCCCTCAATGCCTTGACCTTTTCTCCAACACGAATCTCTTCAGGAACTCTTTCTTCTTCCATGATTCTTCCTTTCGATCTGAACGACTTTCTCTATGAAATGGTCTCCGGCTTCTTTTGGGTTCTTCTGATCCCCTTCGTTTCATTCATCCTGTTCAAGGACACTCTGACGAGCAGGCATGGGAACGTTATTTCTAACAAATTCAGCTCCAATTTCAATCGCCTCGATGTTTGACGGAATGAGATGACGGTATCTTTCGTCCAGCACTTTTTCCAACGACTCGAACAGAGAAGTCATCTGAACCAATCGGGTTTTTTGATTAAAGGCACCTAAGGCAACCATATTCGCGAGCTTCGGGTGTCCATGATCAATCGCAATCTGATTGATCGGGATGAAAAATTTTTCGATGTCTTTCCGAGAGGCCTCGTTGGGCTCGATGAGAGAGGAATTGGTGAACAGAAGCCCGTTGGGCAGAACAAGCGGTTCATATTTTGTCAAAGAAGGCAAATTCATCACAAAGGCGGCATGGGGTCTCCCCACGACAGGAGATCCGATCTGGCGAGAGGAGATCACGACAGTGCAATTGGCCGTCCCGCCCCTCATCTCGACTCCATAAACCGGGAGGTAGGTGACGTACTTGCCTTCCTTCATGGCGGCGTAGGCAAGAAGATTTCCGATGACCATTACTCCCTGCCCTCCGAATCCAGCAACAATGAAGTCGTAATAGAATCGATTAATTGGCATAAACTTTTTCCTGGAAAACGCAAGGCATCGGGCGCAAGGGGTGAACACCTTGCACCTCACGACTGCGATTCATTCATAAATTGTCGGCCATTTTTCGTTCCTTTAAAATACCCAATGGAAAGTAAGGGATCACCTCCTCTTCGACCCGTTTATTAGCTTCTAAAGCTGTCATCCCCCAATTGGTGGGACAAGCCAATAACACCTCGACAAAAGAAAAACCCATTTCTTCGATCTGTATCTGAAAGGCCTTACGAATGGCTCTCTTGGCTTTCATCAAATTGCCAGGGTTGTTGACGGCCACTCTTGCCACGAAGGCGCTTCCTTCTAAAGTTGCTAACATCTCTGCCATTCGGATGGGATAGCCGTCGTAAGTAAAGTCTCTTCCATAAGGGCTCGTGCTCGTCTTTTGTCCAAGAAGCGTGGTGGGTGCCATCTGACCTCCGGTCATCCCGTAGATCCCATTGTTGGCAAAGATGATGGTAATGTTTTCACCTCGATTGGCCGTATGAATCCCCTCCGCGATCCCAATGGCTGCGAGGTCTCCGTCTCCCTGGTAGGTGAAGACGAGACGATCCTTCCTGGCACGCTTCACTCCAGAGGCCACCGCGGAAGCTCTTCCATGGGGCGCCTCCAAGACGTCGATATTGAAATAATCATACATAAAAACAGAGCAGCCCACGGAGGCGACCCCGATTGTTTTTTCCCTGATCTTAAAATAGTCGATGGCTTCTGCCACCAATCGATGGGCGATACCGTGGTGACACCCGGGGCAGAAATGAAATGGAACATCAATGAGACATTCCGGACGTTTGAAGACAAGCTCCATTTTTTTCTCCTAAAAAATCCGAAGCACGAAACCCGAAATTCGAAACAAACTCAAATGATCGAAATTCAAAACTCGAATTGAAGAAAGGATGTGTTTGGAAAATTTGCTTATTAGAAATTTGAGATTGTCTCGGATTTCGATATTCGAATTTCGAATTTAACCATAGTATTTCTTTATCTCTTCCAGTACCTCTTCTGGAGATGGGATAGAGCCTGGTGGCCTTCCATAGAAATAGACTTGGGCATCCCGTTCCACCGAAAGCTCTACATCTTCCACCATTTGTCCCGTGTTCAATTCGACGGTCAAAAATCGTGTGACCTTTCGAGAGAGATCATCAAGAGCTTTTTCCGGAAAGGGGAAGAGCGTGATCGGCCTAAGGAGGCCCACTTTCATCCCTTCTTCTCTCGCCAACTCGACAGAGGTTTTCGATACCCTGGCCATACTTCCAAATGCGACCGCAATCAGTTTGGCGTCCTCAACTAAAAAACTTTCAAAGCGGACCTCCTCTTTTTTCATCTGCTCATATTTCTGATAAAGTTTCCAATTATGCTCCGAAAGCTCACCATCCTGGAGATAAAGGGATTTAATCCGATTGGGCTTTCTCCCTGTTGCTCCGGTCAGGGCCCAGTCTTTTGGCGGCAGGTCTACCGTCGCCCCCTTCCTTCGAACCAGGGGTTCCTTCATCTGGCCAATCAGGGCGTCTCCGAGAATCATGGCGGGATTTCGGTATTTGTCGGAAAGATCAAAGGCGAGACAGGTCAAATCGTACATTTCTTGAATCGAGGAAGGAGCAAGAACGATCATGCGATAATCTCCATGTCCTCCGCCGCGCGTGGCCTGAAAGTAGTCTCCCTGAGAAGGAGAGATCCCGCCCAGACCTGGTCCGCTCCTTGAGATATTAACGATAAGTCCTGGAAGTTCACTCCCTGCCAGATAGGAGATTCCTTCTTGCATCAGAGAGATCCCAGGGCTCGAAGAAGAGGTCATGGCCCTGGCTCCAGTGGCTGAAGCCCCTAAGAGCAAATTGATCGAGGCAATCTCACTCTCCGCTTGAATGAACTCCCCTCCCAGGGCAGGAAGGTGCTTGGAAAGGTACTCCGGGATGTCATTCTGCGGAGTGATGGGATATCCGAAATAGAGGAGACATCCCGAATCAATAGCAGCCATGGCTATCGCTTCATTCCCCTTGGCCAATATTCTTTCAGAATGCTGTTCCATCAAGCTTCAAGCCCTTCCTTCTAACCTACCGTTCCCTTTTACTCTTTTACTTTCTCTAATGACCGTTGTCTCTCTATCCCTCTGTCTCCCAACTACCCTATCCATCTTCAATCTCTCCATACTCGGATAGCCACATCAGGACAGATCTCTCCGCAAAGGGCACATCCCGTGCATTGTCCGTCCGCATCCCAAACGACATAAAAATATCCCTGGCGATTAATTTCTTCTCCGATCCGGATCATCGTTTTTGGACAAGAAATTGTACAAAGCCCGCATCCCTTACAGCGCTCTTGATCAATTTCAATCTTAGCCATTGTTCCTTCAAATCAAAGGGTTCAAGGATTCCCGTGTTCATGGGTTCTTAGGTTTACGATAGAACCCTTGACCGCTTGACCCCTTGAATCCTATTCATCCTAAATTGCCTTCACTTGCTTGAAATGTGTAATCTCTTCTTCTGAAAAGCCAGTCGCTCTCAAAACCTCCACCGTGTGTTCTCCCCATGCCGGTGAAGGGGTCCGAACCTCAAAAGGGAATCGGGATGATTTGATGGGATTTCCCAACTGGCGGATGTTTCCTTCAACAGGGTGATTGGCCTCCATTACCATCTTTCGATGGAGAACCTGTGGATGTTCAAAAACCTGTTCAAAGGTTAAGATGGGTTCGCAGCATGCATCCACCTTCCTGAAAAAATCAACCCACTCCTCTTGAGTTTTCGTCTTAAAGAGATTTTGAATCTCTCCGATGATACGAAGCCGGTCCTCTCCTTCGATGAATTGTTTTTCTGTCAGGTCTCCGCGCCCTACTGCCTGGCAGAAATTCTTCCAAAATTTGGGCTCCAGTGCCCCCAGAGACATGTGCCTTCCATCTTTGGTTGGGTAGACCTGATAACAGGCGTATCTTCCCGTCAACGGCGTGTCACCTCGTTTCAAGAGTTCTCCATCCATGAAATATTTTCCTGCATGGATGGAGAGCCAGGAGACAACACTATCCATCATAGAAATATCCAGGAATTCCCCCTCGCCTGTTCTTTCCCGGTGGACAGCCGCAGCCAGAATGGCGATGGCAGCCATCATTCCCCCGCCACCGATATCGGCGATTTGAACGCCCGGGAGGGCAGGATCCCCATTTTTCACTCCGGTTATATCGAGCACTCCTCCCAGGCCGATGTAATTGATATCATGACCGGACCTCCATTGATAAGGTCCGTCCTGCCCGTATCCCGAAAGGGAACATAAGATGACACGGGGATTTCTTTTTTTCAGTTCCTGATAACCGATGCCGAGGCGGTCCATCACCCCCGGCCTGAAACTCTCTAAGATGATGTCGTAGAATTGAATGAGCCTATAGAAAATCTCCTTTCCTTCTTTTATCTTCAGGTTCAATTTGATGCTTTTTTTATTTCGATTCAGAGCGAGAAAAATAGCGCTGTCCTTTTTCCGAATGGGGCCTATCCCTCGTGTATAATCACCCTGTTCAGGGTCTTCGACTTTCAATACCTCCATTCCTAAATCGGCTAAGAGGAGAGAGCAGTAGGGACCCGGCAAAAGCCTCGAGAGGTCAAGCATTCTTAACTCTTTTAAGAGTCCCACCTTTTTCTCCTGGGGGATAACTTATAAAAAAATTAATAACATATCAAGTTAGAAAATAAAAGTCTCTTGCCCAAGGGTGCAGTTGTAGCTCGCCCAAACCGATGCGCTATGCGCCTGCCTGCCCCGCCCTCGGTTGGGACCGGGGCAGGTAGTCAGGGCAGGAGGGCATAACGTCTCTTAACCACAGACACTGCAATTCAGATACTGGACTTTCCCGCGTTTTGTGGGATTAGACATCAGACTCTTCGAATGCAAGGAATCACCCCTATATTTCACTTCTTCAAAATTCTTTCATAAACAACAAGAGTGCCAAATCCTCTGACATCTGACAGGTCTTCATCTCTATGTCATTTCAGGCCATTTCCCCTTTTCAGGCTAATGTCGGAGGTCTACAATCTTACTGTTTGGATGAAAGATCCACTGACAAATATTTCTTGACGGGGAATACTAAGAGTGATATTTATTCAAAGGCTGTTCCAAAAATTTACGTTGAAAGAGAGGGGCATATGAAAAAATCTTTGAAAAAGACTTCAAAGAAACCTTTAAGAAAGCCTTTAAGAAAGACTGCCAAAAAGACTTCGGAAAAACCTTCAAAGAAGCCCTTGAAGAAACCTTCGAGAAAACTTTTAAAAAAACCGGTGAAGAAGCTTACCATGAAGATTTCAAAAAAACCGTCGAAGAGGCCTTCCAAGAAACCATCCCTTAAAAAACCTCTAAAACCATCAAAAAAGCCTCTTTGGATACCCTCTGAGGATAAGATCAAGAATGCTAACATGACGCGCTTTATTGAATTTGTCAACAAAAAGTACGGTAAAAAATTTAGAGCTTACGATGACTTGCATCAGTGGTCTGTTGATTCCATTCCTGATTTCTGGGTTGCCATGTGGGAGTTTGCAGAGGTCAAAGCCTCAAAAAGGTGGGATCAGGTGGTGGAAGACCTGAAAAAGTTCCCGGGGACAAATTGGTTTCCCGGGGCAAAGCTCAACTTTGCAGAGAATCTTCTGCGGTATCGGGACGACCGTTTGGCCTTTGTTTTCAGGGGAGAAACACAGAAATCGGCGAAGATGACTTACAGAGAACTTTATAACACAGTGGCCCGGCTGGCAAAATCTTTGCGTGGACTTGGGATTCAGTCAGGAGATCGGGTGGCAGGCTATATGCCGAACATGATGGAGACCGCTATCGGCATGTTGGCAGCGACCAGCATCGGAGCTGTCTGGTCTTCTTGCGCGACAGACATCGGGCCGCAGGCTGCTCTGGACCGACTCGGGCAAATAGAACCTAAGGTCTTAATCTCCGTAGATGGATATTTTTATAAGGCGAAACCGTTCAACACCCTGGGGAATGTAGCCCAGGTGGCCAAAGCCATCCCTTCCCTCAAGAAAGTCGTCATTGTCTCCTATACGGGAACGAAGCCAGATATCGGGAATATCCCTAATGCTGTTTATTATGAAGACTTTTTAGCTCCGGAAAAGGAGCCAGCCCTTGAGTTTGAACAATTGCCTTTTGACCACCCGATCTTTATCATGTTCTCCTCCGGGACGACCGGGAAACCTAAATGCATGGTACAGGGGGCGGGCGGGATCTTACTCCACCATTTGAAAGAGCTTATCCTCCACAGCGATCTTAAGCGGGAAGATAAAGTTTTTTATATTACCACATGCAGCTGGATGATGTGGAATTGGCTGATCAGTACACTGGGCGTGGGTGCCACCCTTGTCTTGTATGATGGCAACCCGAATTACCCCGATGCCGGGGCCATGTGGAAAATGGTGCAGGACGAAAAGATAACCTTTTTTGGCCTCAGCGCCTCCTATGTCAACTATCTCAGGGGCGAAGGGATTCAACCTGGAAACACTTATGATCTTTCCTCCCTTCGAGAGATTTCTCAAACAGGCTCTCCTCTCTCTAAAGAAGGGTTCGAGTGGGTCTATCAGGAGGTCAAGAAGGATCTCCATTTTAACTCCATTGCAGGCGGCACGGACATCAACGGTTGTTTTGCCATCGGCAGCCCAATTCAACGTGTCTATGCCGGGGAGCTTCAAGGCCCCGGCTTGGGCATGAAGGTGAAGGCCTATGATGAAAACGGGAAGCCCATTTGGGATAAAGAGGGAGAGTTGGTATGCGAAGCTCCTGCTCCATGCATGCCTCTCTATTTCTGGAACGATCCGAGTGGGGAGAAATATAGGAGTGCCTACTTTGAATACTATCCCAATGTTTGGCGGCACGGTGACTATGTCGTTTTTCACAGTGACACCAGGGGGATCACATTTTATGGCCGTTCCGACGCGGTTCTGAAGCCATCGGGAGTCCGGATCGGGACCGCTGAAATCTATAATGTCGTAGAGAGGATAGAAGAGATTGCCGACAGCCTGGCCATTGGACAGAATTGGGAGGGCGAACAGCGCGTTATCCTCTTTGTGAAGTTGGCACCGGGTGCCCAGCTGACAGACGCGTTGAAGGATACCGTCAAAAAGACTCTGAGAGAAAAAGCTTCTCCCCGCCATGTTCCGGCGATCATCATGGAGATGCCCGATGCTCCCTATACCTTAAACA
>Ga0316628_100004957_pt1 | contig 10573 bp, 10 predicted proteins | sample OWC_Aug_M2_C1_D5_FD_207648 | JGI IMG/M metagenome (GOLD analysis project Ga0316628, IMG submission 207648) | Wetland soil microbial communities from Old Woman Creek delta, Ohio, United States - OWC_Aug_M2_C1_D5_C | ecosystem: Environmental > Terrestrial > Soil > Wetlands | place: USA: Ohio... | reverse complement strand
TCGACCGCGAGGTCGAGGTTCACCACCTGGTCGGCGGTCTTCAGCCAGGCATCCGGGATGGTCTCCCGCACCCGGACTCCCGTGGCGCGGGCCACCAGGTCGTTGAGGGATTCCAGGTGCTGCACGTTGAACGCCCCGATGACGTTGATCCCGGCGGTGATCAGCTCCTCCACGTCCTGCCAGCGCTTCCGGTTCCGGCTGCCGGGGGCGTTGGTGTGGGCCAGCTCGTCCACCACCGCCACCTCCGGCTTGCGAGCCAGGATGCGGTCGAGGTCCATCTCCTCCACCTGGACTCCGCGGTACTCGTGGGTACGCCGCGGGACGATCTCCAGACCCTCCAGCAGCGCGGCCGTCTCCGCCCGGCCATGGGTCTCGACGAATCCCACCACCACGTCGACGCCGCGCTCGCGGAGCGCGTGGGCCTCCTCGAGCATGCGGTACGTCTTCCCCACCCCGGCGGCGAAGCCGATGTACAGCTTGAGCCGCCCCCGCTGTCCCTGGCGCACCAGGGCCAGGAAGTCCTCCGCCCGGCGCTCGGCGCGGTCGGGAGCGGAGGTCATGGCCCGCGGGTGGTCGTCGTTCCCTGGTCGAGCACGCCGAACTGACGATCCAGCGCAAGGTTCAGGGCCAGCACGTTCACCCGGGGCTCACCGAGGACGAACAGGTCCCGCCGCTCGATCTGCGACTCGACCAGGGCTCGGACCCGGTCCTCGGCCAAGTGCCGCGCGCGCGCCACGCGGGGAACCTGCCACAGCGCGCCACCGGGCGACAGATGTGGGTCGAGCCCACTGCCGGAGGAAGTCACCAGCTCGACCGGCGGCGGGCCGGGAGCGCCGGGGTTCTCGGCCTGGAGCTTGGCCAGCGCGTCGACCGCCGAGTCCTGGAGCTTCTTGCTGGTCGGTCCGAGGTTGGTCCCCGACGAGCTGGTGGGGTCGTAGCCATCCTTTCCTGCCGCCGAGGGGCGGGGATGGAAGTACCCGGGCGCTCCGAACGCCTGGCCGAGGAGCTCCGAGCCCACCACCTGCCCCTTCTCGTCGGTGACGAGGCTGCCATTGGCCCGGTAGGGGAAGAGCACCTGCGCCAGCCCGGTGGCCACCAGGGGGTAGACGAGCCCGGTCAGGACCAGGGTGACGGCGGTGACGCGGAGAGCGATGAGGAGTTCCTTGCGCATGACGTGTCCTCAGACCAGCCCGAGCGCAGCGACCACCAGGTCGACCAGCTTGATCCCGACGAAGGGAACGATGATCCCGCCAAGGCCGTAGACCATGAGACTTCGCTGGAGCAGCGCCGCCGCGCCCACCGGGCGGTAGCGCACGCCGCGGAGCGCGAGCGGGATGAGGGCGATGATGATCAGAGCGTTGAAGATCACCGCGGAGAGCACCGCCGAGTAGGGAGAGGCAAGCCGCATCACGTTCAGCGGAGCGATCTCCGGGTAGACGCCCACGAACAGGGCCGGGAGGATGGCGAAGTACTTCGCCACGTCGTTGGCGATGCTGAAGGTGGTGAGCGTCCCCCGGGTCATCAAGAGCTGCTTCCCCACCTCCACCACCTCCAGGAGCTTGGTGGGATTGGAGTCGAGATCCACCATGTTCCCCGCTTCCTTCGCCGCCTGGGTGCCGGTGTTCATCGCCACCCCCACGTCGGCCTGGGCCAGCGCCGGGGCGTCGTTGGTGCCGTCGCCGGTCATGGCCACCAGCTTCCCCTTCGCCTGCTCCTCCCGGATGAGGCGCATCTTGGTCTCGGGGGTCGCCTCGGCCAGGAAGTCGTCCACGCCCGCCTCGCGGGCAATGGCCGCGGCCGTCCGCGGGTTGTCGCCGGTGATCATCACCGTGCGGATTCCCATGGCCCGGAAGCGATCGAAGCGCTCCTTGATGCCGCCCTTCACCACGTCCTTGAGGTGGATGATGCCCAGCACCCGAGCGCCCTCGGAGACGGCGAGCGGCGTGCCGCCGGAGTCACCGATGCGGGAGGCAATGTGCTGCGCCTCCTCCGCGACCTTCCCGCCCAGCGACTCGACGTGCCTGGCGACGGCGTCGACCGCCCCCTTGCGGACGATGCGGCTTCCCAGGTCCACGCCGCTCATCCGGGTCTGGGCGCTGAAGGGCACGAAGTGCGCGTCCTTGTGGCCGACCTCGCGCCCGCGCAGCCGGTACCGCTCCTTCGCCAGGACCACGATGCTCCGCCCCTCCGGGGTCTCGTCCGCCAGGCTGGAGAGCTGAGCGGCGTCGGCCAGGTCCTCGACGCGGACACCCGCCAGGGGGAGGAACTCCGTCGCCATCCGGTTTCCCAGGGTGATGGTGCCGGTCTTGTCGAGCAGGAGCGTGTCCACGTCGCCAGCGGCCTCCACCGCCCGCCCGCTGAGGGCGATGACGTTCTTTCTCAGGAGGCGGTCCATCCCGGCGATGCCGATGGCCGAGAGGAGCCCACCGATGGTGGTGGGGATGAGGCAGACCAGCAGCGCCACCACCGCGGTGGTGGAGAGGTGGACGCCGCTATAGGCCGCCAGCGGCACCAGGCTCACGCAGGCGAAGAGGAACACCGCGGTCAGCCCCACCAGCAGGATGTGGAGGGCGATCTCGTTGGGGGTCCTCTGCCGGGCCGCGCCTTCGACCAGGGAGATCATCCGGTCGAGGAATGACTCGCCGGGGTTGGCGGTGATCCGGACCACGATCCGGTCGGAGAGCACCTTGGTGCCTCCGGTGACCGCGCTGCGGTCTCCTCCGCTCTCGCGGATGACCGGTGCGGACTCGCCGGTGATCGCGCTCTCGTCCACCGAGGCGATGCCCTCGATGACCTCGCCGTCCCCGGGGATGTACTGCCCGGCCTCGACCACCACCGTGTCACCCTTGCGCAGGGTGGAGGCGGCGACCTTCTCCTCGCGGCCGCCGACCAGCTTCCTGGCCTCGACGTCCTTGCGCATCTTCCGGAGCGAGGCCGCCTGCGCCTTGCCCCGCCCCTCGGCCACCGCCTCGGCGAAGTTGGCGAACACCACCGTGAACCAGAGCCAGAGCGACACCAGCCCGGTGAACCACAGGGGGGTGCTGCGGTGCGGGGCGCCCAGATCGCGGAAGAACTCGATGGTGGTCAACAGCGCGCCCACCTCGACCACGAACATCACCGGATTCCGGATCACCTGGCGCGGAGAAAGCTTGCGGAAGCTCTCCCAGATCGCCGGACGGACGATGGAAGGGTCGAAGAGCGACAGCTCTCGGGTCGTGGCAGCCATGACGCTAGTAGACCTTTCCGGCCAGGCCGGCGAAGTGCTCGACGATGGGGCCCAGAGACAGCGCGGGGAAGAAGGTCAGCGCGCCGACGATGAGCACCACCGAGACGAGGAGGAAGGTGAACAGCGGCCCGTTGGTTGGGAACGTGCCGGGCCCCGGGGGAACGACCTTCTTCCCCACCATGGCCCCGGCGATCCCCAGCGCGGGGATGATCATCAGGAACCGCCCTGCGAGCATCGTCAGGCCGAGCGTGGTGTTGTACCAGGGGGTGTTGGCGTTCAGGCCGGCGAACGCCGAACCGTTGTTCCCCGCGCCGCTGCTGAAGGCGTAGAGCATCTCGCTGAGCCCGTGCGGCCCGGCGTTGTTCAGGGACGACGTCCCCCACCGGGTCACCGAGGCCCAGGCGGTGAACCCGAGGATGATCAGGGGGAAGATGAGGACGTACAGCATCGCCAGCTTCATCTCCCGGCTTTCGATCTTCTTCCCCAGGTACTCGGGCGTGCGGCCCACCATCAGGCCGGCGATGAACACCGAGAGCACCACGAACACCAGCATCCCGTAGAGCCCGGCGCCCACCCCGCCGAAGATGACCTCGCCGAGCTGGATGTTCACCAGGGGGACCAGCCCGCCCAGGGGATTGAAGCTGTCGTGCATCGCGTTCACCGCGCCGCAGGACGCATCGGTCGTCACCGTGGCGAAGAGCGCGGACGCGGCGGTGCCGAAGCGGACCTCCTTGCCCTCCATGTTTCCGCCCCGGTGGTCCAGGGCGATCGAAGCCAGCGCCTGGTTCGGCTTGGCCTCGGCCCAGTGCGCGACCAGCGTTCCGCCGAGGAACATGACGCCCATGGCCGCGAGAATCGCCCACCCCTGCCGGGTGTCTCGCGCCATCCGCCCGTAGGTGTAGGTCAGGCCCGCTGGGATGGCGAAGATGAGCCAGAGCTCCACCAGGTTGGTGAAGGGGCTCGGGTTCTCGAAGGGGTGTGCGCTGTTGGCGTTGAAGAAGCCACCACCGTTCGTGCCCAGCTCCTTGATCGCTTCCTGGGACGCAACCGGCCCCAGCGCCACCACCTGCTTCGCGCCCTCGATCGTGGTGACCTCGCGGTAGGCGGAGAAGTTCTGGATCACCCCCTGGCTGACCAGGACGAGTGCGAAGACGAGGCTCAGCGGGAGGAGGACGTAGACCGTCGCCCGGATCAGATCCGCCCAGAAGTTGCCCAGGGTGCGCGGCGCGTCGGGTGCCTGCCGGCGGGTGAGCCCGCGGGCCAGGGCAATGGCCACCGCGATGCCCACGCCGGCGGAGACGAAGTTGTGCCAGGCCAGTCCCGCCATCTGGGACAGGTAGCTCATCGTCGATTCACCGGTGTAGGCCTGCCAGTTGGTGTTGGTGGTGAAGCTGGCCGAGGTGTTGAAGGCCAGCCCCGGATCCACCGCGCCGAACTTCTGCGGATTCAGAGGCAGGAGGTGCTGGAGACGGAGGATGGCGTAGGTCACCAGCAGGCTGAACGCGCTGAGGGCGAGCACGGACCCGGTGTACCTGACCCAGGTTTGCTCGGCGGTCGGATCCACTCCCGACAGCCGGAAGAGGAATCGCTCCACCGGCCCGAGGACGCGCGGCCACGGCCGTCGGTCGCCCTCGAAGACGCGGACCATGTACAGGCCCAGCGGCTTGGTGACGAGGAGCACGAGTGCGGAGAACAGGGCCAGCTGGCCCCAGGCTGCAGCGGTCATGGGTGTCCTCAGAAGCGTTCGGCGCGCACCAGCGCGTAGACGAGGTAGACGGTGAGCAGCAGCGCGACGACGCCGCCGAGGATGTCCTCGAGGTTCATGGTTGGCGGTTCTCCAGCAGCCGGTCGCACCCTCGTACGTAGGCCCCGCTGACCAGGAAGAAGACGACGGTCACTGCGATGAAGACGAGATCGAGCATCGGCTCTCCCTAGAAGGCGGCCACCGCGCCAAGGACGATCAGCACCTGGTCCTGGACCTGGCTGATCCTCCCGTCGGGCAACACCGTGGACGCGTTGAAGACCGGAGCGGTGGAGTGGTCGTACCGCCCCTCGAGCTTGAGGAGCAGGATGTCCCACGGCCGGTACTCGAGGGTGAGGGTGCCCTCGACCAGCGTCTGGGCCACCCCACTGATCAACCCGTCGGAGTCTCGATAGAGCTCGGCACGCACCGCGGTCGCCCACCGGGACGAGAGCTTCTGGCGCACCCAGATGGATTCCCCGTGCCAGGTGGCCGCGCTGAGGTTCGGCCGCTGTTGCAGTCCCGCGTCCGCGCTGATCGCCAGCGCGGTCGCCGGGCCGACATCGAGCTGCCAGACCAGGTCGCCGAAGTACCGCCAGTCACCGTTGTCGTTGTCCAGCTCGGGGCCGAAGAAGGTGTTGAAGGTCAGGGTGCTCGGCCCGGCCTTCCAGGCCACCTGCGTCCCGATCGCCTTCCCGTTGTTGTTGTCCCCGATGCGTTGCCAGCCGTTGAGGAGATGCAGCTGCACCGACCATGCGTCGTCGAACGCATACGAGACCTTGATGCCGGTCTGGTAGTAAGGCGAGAACTCGCCCATCCAGCCACGCGTGTAATTCCAGTTCGTCTGGCTGGCGAAGCCCTCGAACCCGATGTGGCTGGGGAAGATTCCGCCCTCGATCTCGATGCCGCGGCCGACCGGAATGCGCGCCGACACGGACGCCTGCTGCACATAGCGCCAGATCTCGGGCCCGGCTGAGGGACCGACGAACTCGCCCGCGTGCACCACGTCGGCGCCCGTCCCCGCGACGAGCCAGAGGTGGAAGCCCACGGGCTCGGGCGTCTTGAGGACCTCGAGCGAGGCCAGGTTCAGCGACAGCTCGTTGGCGCGCTTGGCCGTGGTTCCGGTGCCGGGGAGAAAGTTGGCCCGGTCGGCCGGCCCGTTGAAGTTCGCGTCGGCGTAGACGTCGACCGCCCCGTGCACCTGGATGCCCCCGGGCAGATCGGCGGCGAGAGCGGGCAGCGCGGCGAGCGTGGACAGGACGAACGTGGAGACTGGGCCTCGCATTGGCCACGGTCGGACGAGCAGGAACCGCGCCATCGCCCCGCCCTTGCGCCTGGCGAGGATCGACGCCCGGGCGCCGTGCGTTCCGCAAGGTGGACGTTGAGCCAGCTTGCAGGCTGCACGCTGCACTCTGGCCAGCGCCCTTGAGCGCGAGGCACCGGCGCTGGCACGCCATATGCCCTCCGGGATCGAACGATGCGCAGCAACCCCGGCAGCTCTCCCTTCTTCCCCGCCCGCCGCAGGCAGGACACGTTGCCGTGGGCAGCGCGCGGCCTGCTGCTCCTGGCGGCGGTGCTCCTGGTGGCGGTGTGGGGATGGCTCAGGAACGCGGAGTCCCGGGCGCTGGCGAGCATGGATCCGGACCTCCGCCGGGAGCTCTTCGTCAGGAGCCGGGCCGAGGCGGAGGTGCTCTGCGCCCGGCCCGAGCTGGCGGAGGAGTGCCACACCCGGGTCGAGTTCCTATCGCGTTTTCCGGAGTGCGACGCGAGCTGCCAGGACCTCGTGGCGCGTCAGCTGCGCAGGCCCACGCGCTGATCTTGCCGGCTCGCCCTCGCCGGCAGTCCGGCCGAGCGGCGCATGGACGCCCCTTGCGGTCGCCGGCTGCCTGCGGCCCCGGTGCGCGCTCGTCTCACGCGGGCCGTGGCCCGACGTACCGCGACTCCGGACGGATGAGGCGCCCGGTCCGCCGCTGCTCGTCCACGTGGGCAATCCAGCCCACCACGCGCCCGCAGGCGAACAGCGGGCTGAACGCCTCGCGTGGCAGCCCGAGCGCGTCCAGCAGGACCGCGGTGTAGAACTCGACGTTCGCCCGCAGCGGGCGGTCCGGATGCCTCCGCCGGAGCACCTCCTCGGCGGCGTGCTCCACTGCCCGGGCGAGCCCGAGCCGCGGGCTCCGGTGGCCCTCGCTCTCCAGGCGCACCACGGCCCTTTCCAGCACCGCCGCCCGCGGATCCCTCGTCCGGTAGATGCGATGCCCCATCCCCATGATCCGCCGCCCCGCGAGGAGCTCCCGCTCCAGCCACCCGGCGGCGGCCTCGGGCCGTCCGATGGCGTCGAGCATGTCCAGCACCGGCCCCGGCGCCCCGCCGTGGAGCGGCCCCTTGAGCGCGCCGAGCGCACCCACCACCGCCGAGACCGCATCCGAGCCGGTGGAGGCGATGACCCGCGCGGTGAACGTGGAGGCATTCATCCCGTGGTCGCTGACCGTCGCCAGATAGGTCTCGAGGCCGGTGGCCCGGTGGGTCGTCGCCTTGCCGCGGAGCATCCGCACGAGGTCCTCGGCGTGGCCGGCCTCGGGGTCGGGCGCGAGCGGAGCGAGACCCTCCCGGCGCCGCCACCAGGCCCCGGTGAACACGGCGCTGGCCGCGGTGAGCCGGACGGCGACCTCCCAGCTGCTGCCCTCGGCCGGGAGCTGCGCCAGCCCCCCCCGGAGCGCGTCCATCCCGTCCACGGCCAGCAGCGCCCGGCCGAGCCCCTCCACCTGCTCGAAGGCCCAGGCCCGCTCGCGACCGAGCGCACGGCGGAGCTCGGGCGCTGACGTCGCGCCCGGGATGGCGCTCCAGAGCTCGCAGCACAGCTCCTCGAACGAGCAGCGCCCGGCGAGCGACTCGACGTCATGGCCGGCGATCACCAGCCGGCCGCGGTCGCCGTCCACCTCGCTGAGGGATGTGTCCGCCACCACCACGCCCTCCAGCCCCGATGCCACCGAACTCGCCATGTGCACCTCCGGTCCAACCTGTCCTAGCGTGGGCCTCATATGGATCCATCTGGATTCGACAATCCACATGAGGGCCTGGTTGATGCCCGCGAGGCCGCGCGCATCCTGGGGGTGAAGGTGGCCACGCTGTACTCCTACGCCAGCCGGCGCTGGGTGCGCTCGTTCCCCTCCGGACGTCATCGCGAGCGACGCTACCTCCGCGAGGATCTGGAAACGCTCCGGCACCGGGCCGGCGCCCGGCTTGGACACGAGGCGGTGGCGGCCGGCGCGCTCCGGTGGGGAGAGCCGGTCCTCAGCTCTGCTCTGACCGAGATCCGCCCCGAGGGTCCGTCGTACCGGGGGCATCCCGCGGTGGAGCTGGCGCGGACCGCCCGCTTCGAGGCAGTGGCGGAGCTCCTCTGGAGCGGTGTCCTGCCCGCGGCGCCACCGGTCTGGCGGCGCCCGCGCAGCCTCCCGACCGGCCTCCGGCGCGGGCCGGTCGATCCGATCGACGCCCTGCTGGTCGGGGTGGCCGCAGTCCGGCTCGCGAGACACGGGGCACGCCGGACCCCGACCCGCATGGCCCGGTCACCGCGGCGCGCCCGAGGACCGGCGCCCCGGTCGAGCGGGCCACGGCCCTCCGGGCCCGGAGAGACCGAGCCCGCCGCGCCCGAGGTGGTCTGGACACTGGTGGGCCTGCTCGCCGCCGCCTGCGGACGTCGGCCCACCGAGGCGCTGGCCGCGCCCGACGTGGCCTCCGGCGTCCAGCGAGCGCTTGGAGCACGGGTCCGCGGCGCGAGGCTCATCGAGGCGACGCTCGTCGTCTGCGCGGACCACGAGCTCAACGCCTCGTCGTTCGCCGCCCGGGTCGCCGCCTCCACCGGCGCCGACGTCGAGGCCTGCATCCTCGCCGCGCTGGCGGCCTTCAGCGGTCCGCGCCACGGGGCCGAGAGCATGCGGGTCCAGGCGCTGGTGGCGGAGGCGGGCCGGCCCGAGCGCGCCCGGGCCACCCTCCTCGCCCGCGTCCGGCGCGGCGAGTCGCTCCCCGGGTTCGGTCACCGGCTCTACCCGTCGGGGGACCCGCGGGGCGCCCTCCTCCTGTCGCTGGCCTCGCAGCAGGCGCGGCCCGCGCGTCCGCTGGCCACGCTCGAGGCCCTGGTCTCCGAGGCGGCGCAGCTCGACCTCGGTGAGCCGACCGTGGACGTGGGGCTCCTGGCCGTCGCCCACGCCCTGCAGCTGCCGCCGTGGGCCGGCCAGGCGATGTTCTGCATCGGGCGGAGCGCGGGGTGGATCGCCCACGTCGCCGAGCAGCGGAGCTCGGGCGAGCTCCTCCGCCCCCGGGCACGCTACGTCGGCGCACGCGGCCCCGGAGCGCGGTGATAGGGTCCGGCGCGACATGCGCACCCTCGCGGGAAAGACACTCTTCATCACCGGCGCCAGCCGGGGCATCGGCCTGGCCATCGCCCTCCGGGCCGCCCGGGACGGGGCCAACGTCGCCATCGCCGCCAAGACCACCGAGCCGCATCCCAAGCTGCCGGGCACCCTCTACACCGCGGCCGAGGAGATCGAGAAGGCCGGGGGGCGCGCCCTCCCCTGCGTGGTGGACATCCGCTTCGAGGATCAGGTGGTCGCGGGGGTGGCGAAGACGGTCGAGACCTTCGGGGGCATCGACATCCTGGTGAACAACGCCAGCGCCATCCACCTCTCGGGGACGGTGGAGACCCCGATGAAGAAGTGGGACCTGATGCACGGGATCAACGTCCGGGGCACCTTCCTCTGCTCCCAGGCCTGCATCCCGCACCTCCGCAAGTCGAAGAATCCGCACATCCTCAACAACTCGCCGCCCCTCAGCCTCGACGCGCGGTGGTTCGCGCCCCACGTCGCCTACTCGCTGGCCAAGTTCGGGATGAGCTTCTGCGCCCTGGCCATGGCGGAGGAGTTCCGGGACGAAGGCATCGCGGTCAACACCCTCTGGCCGAGGACGGTCATCGCCACCGCCGCGGTGCAGAACCTGCTCGGCGGCGACGACACGGTCCGGGGCAGCCGGAAGCCGGAGATCATGGCCGACGCCGCGCACGCCATCCTCACCCGGCCGAGCCGCGAGTTCACCGGCAACTTCTGCGTGGACGAGGATGTGCTCCGCGCCGAGGGGGTGACCGATTTCTCCCGGTACGCCACCGCGCCCGGCGCCGAGCTGATCCCCGACTTCTTCCTGTAAGGGGCGTCCCCATGGACTTCAGCATCCCGTCCCGCGTCGCCGAGCTGCTCCCCGCCATCCGGGCCTTCGTCACCGAGCGGATCCAGCCGCTGGAGCGGCGAATGTCCGAGGGCTGGGCGGCGCTCGGGCCCGAGCTGGAGCGGGTGCGCCGCGAGGTGAAGGAGCGGGGCTGGTGGGCGCCCCACTTCCACCGGGAGCACGGCGGGATGGGGCTCTCTCTCATGGAGTTCGCCTTCCTCAGCGAGGAGCTGGGGCGGACGCCGCTCGGGCACGTCAGCTTCCACTGCCAGGCGCCCGACGTGGGCAACATGGAGATCCTGGCCGAGTTCGGCACGCCGGAGCAGAAGCGCGCCTGGCTCGAGCCACTCGCCGCCGGTCGCACCCGGAGCTGCTTCTCCATGACCGAGCCG
>Ga0316628_100004956_pt1 | contig 10574 bp, 10 predicted proteins | sample OWC_Aug_M2_C1_D5_FD_207648 | JGI IMG/M metagenome (GOLD analysis project Ga0316628, IMG submission 207648) | Wetland soil microbial communities from Old Woman Creek delta, Ohio, United States - OWC_Aug_M2_C1_D5_C | ecosystem: Environmental > Terrestrial > Soil > Wetlands | place: USA: Ohio... | reverse complement strand
GACCGATCCAGGATTGCGGTCGTTGAGCAGCGGAACCGCGCCGGCGACGCCGACGACATCGTAGTTGGCAAAGAAGGTCGTCGCGTCGTCGGGCCAGGTCGCGTCCGGCGCCCGCGTGCCGTCGGGTTGGGCGCGCCACTCGATGGTGAAGTCGGCGGTGAGCGTGAAGTCGCGATTCGGCTCGAAGCGGAAGTACTGGCTGTCCACGAGGCCGAAGACCGTGAGGGTGCTCGGGACGAGCGTTCCCTCGGGCGACAATCGATACGGCGCGAGCTCGGGCAGGAAGACGAAGCGCGCGCGCGCCACCCCGCCCGTGAGCGACATCACCAGGTCATCGACGAACTGCGCGTAGGGTTCGGCCGCGTAAGTCACAGCGTAGCCTCCAGCGAGAACGGAACGACGAGGTTGAGCGGCGTGGCCACGCGGACCAGGCGAACGGTGAGCGTGATGCGGACGGAATCGCGCGGCGGCGAATGCTCGGCCACGACGTCGGCGCGCAACACCTTCTCGATCCGCGGTTCGTCGCGCAGCGCCTGGAGCACGTAGAGCTTCACGAGGTCTCGCGTGCGCTCGACGTTCGGCTCGCCAATGAGCTCGTGATGGCGCGAGCCGTACGCGGGATGGCCGAGCGAGGCCAGCTCGCCCTTGCGCGTCTTGAGCCGGTTGGCGATGGCCTGCGTGATCGCGTCGACGCCGCCGGCGACGGCCAGGTCGCGCGTCGTGACGGGCGCGCCGATGCGCCGCGTGGTCGCGAGATCGGCGTCCTCGAAGAACCCGCCGCCGAACGTGTACTCGAGGCGGAGGTCCCGCCCCATGTGCGGCGTGACGAGCTCCAACTCCGTCGGTCTGCTCATGGCGACCCCGTGTCGGTGATGAACGGCGCGGCCGGCGGGCCGAGGATGGTGAGCATTCCGGGCCCCGACGGAATCAGGTCGCCCATGCGCACGAGCGTCTGGCCGGCGATCGTCACCGACGCCGACCCGCCCTGGCCGATGGGCAGTGGATAGGGCGCGCCGGTCACCGAATTCACCATCTGACAGATCGAGCCGGCGGTGGCGAGCGGAAGTCCGCCGCCCATTGCGTTGGATTGGAGCACGGCGACGATGACGCCCGAGTCGGGCGGCCCCGCCATTCCCGGTGAGAGCATCACGCTGCATCCGATCGAAACGGGAGAGCCTGGCATCCGTTCGCCTCACGATGGATTGAACTGGGTCACGCCGGCGAGCGTGATCTGCCCGCCCTTCACCTGCGCCTGTCCCGAGCCCTCGAGCGTCGCCGAGCTGGCGCCCTTGAGCGAGAGGCTGCTCTGCGCCTCGATGCTCACGTTGCCCGATGCCTTGATCGAGAAGTCGCCGTCGGACTCGATCGAGACCTTGCCCGCCGACTTGATCTCGACGTCGCCGTCCTTGTTGAGCGTGACGGTCGTCCCGCCCATCACGATCTCGAGGGTCTCGTCCTTGATGGTGAACGTGTTGCCGTTGGCGAGCTCGAAGTGCATGCGCCGCAGCGACGAGTCGTCGGCGTCGGGCGCGAGGTACACGACCTCGTGTTCCTTGGCGACCGGCGGATGCGCCTGATCCGAGTAGAGGGCTCCCACGGCGACGGGCGCGTTCAGGTCGCCGCCGACGAAGGTCACGAGCAGCAGGTCGCCCTCGTTCGGGAGCGCCGACCACCCCGCGCGCGTGACGGCGATCGGCACGCGCTGCAGCTCGACGCCGCTCGCGCAGAGCTGGACGTTCACCTGGTGGTTGCCGTCGTTGGAGTCGTCCTCGCGCGCGTAGGCGCGCGTCACGACGCCCAGCTCGGGCGGGCGGACTCGCGCCATCTCGTCGCGCACGATCGCGCGCAGCGTCGCCATCACGCCGGCACTCATGCCGCGAGCTCCAGCGTGAGCCGCGTCACGAGCCCCGCGTCGCCGTCGAGCGTGTGCTCCACCGCGACGATGCGCAGGTCCCCGCCCGCGTCGCCGGGAAGGTTCGCGATCCGCGTCGTCTGGCCCGGACGCAGTGTCGCGTCGCCGACGACGACCACCTGCGTACGGCGTGTCGCCCGCTGCGCGCGAGCCGCCAGCGCGCTGGCAACCGCCGCGGCGCCGTCGCGGCTGTGCACGGCGCTCGCGATTCGCACCGGACCGCTTCCCTGCGCGTTGGGGTCGTGCCGGATCCAGTGCCACTTGTCGCTGCCCGACTCGCTCGCCGAGCCGTACGACGCGACGCCCGCCGTGTCCGCGGCCGATCGTGTGGAGGCGCGCCAGTCGAGCACGTTCGCGCCGTAGCGCAGGCCCGACCCGCCGACGCCGAGCGCCGACGTGAGCTGGCCGGCCGCGCTCGCGATCGCCGCGCCCGGCGATGATGACGGCGCCACGAACGCGAGCGCCCCGGCCGCCGTGACCGTGAGATCGGCGCCGACCAGTCGCGCCAGGTCGTTCAGATGCGCCCACGCCGAGCGGCGGTCGTCCACGGCGTACGACGAAAGCGTCGTGTCGCCACTGGCGCGGTCCACCGTCACGCCCGCCGCGGACGCGAGCTGCTGCACGACGTCGGCGACGGACACGCCGACGAACGACTGCGACGTGAACGTGCGCGAGAGCGCGATGCTGCTCGCCAGCCCCTCGAGGGCCACGCCGTCCGGCGTCAGTCGCACGTCCGTCACCTCGCCGGTCCACACGTCGGCCTCGCCGCCCGCGTCACCCAGCGCCACCGACACCGTCGCCCCCACCGACGCATCCTTCAGCTTGGACGACGGCCAGCAGTAGATCTCGGCGGCATCGTGCGCCAGGCCCATGCCCAGTCGAACGCGCGCGCGAAGGACCGCGCCCTCCGCGGAGGTAAGACGCCGCCCATCGAGGGTGACGACGGCCGAGGGACGAACGAGCGTCATACGCGCGCCTCGGCGAGATCGATCCCCTGGCGGCGGGCCTCGCGGTCGAGCACGCGCGCCAGACTCTCGGCCACGGCGGCGTCGAGCGTGTCGCGCGAGAGATCGGCGGGGGTTCGCGGCTCGGCCTGGAGACGGCGCGTCTCGACGCGTCTCGATTCGCGCGGCGATTCGAGCGTGCGCGCCGCCAGCCCACGAAATCCGCCGGCGCGGTCCATTTCGCTCCCGGGCGTCGCTCGCCCTGTTTCGTTTTCGGCATCGCCCGAGCCGTTCTCGCGCGCCAGCACCCCGTTCGTGCGCGAGCCGGCGACCGTCGTCCGAGGCGCCGGAGCACGGCCGGCGCCGCCTACGACCACCGCGCGGCTCGATGCGTTCCCCTCACCCGCCGCCAAGGCCGGCCGCGCGCGCGCGACCGCGTCAGAGAGAAGTCGCGCGAGATCTCGCGAGCGAGGGCCGGAGGCGTCGGCGAGCGGCGCGAACGGCGACGCCGGCGCGCGAGTCGAGCCGGGAGCGCCCTGCGGACGAACGGCGAGCAGGCGCTCCACATTCGCCATGGGCGCGTCGAGCACGACGCGCGCTTGGGCGCCGGCCAGGGCCTGTGGCGAGAGCTTTCGAGAATGCTCATCGCCGTGCGGCGGCGGCGCATCCGCGATGGCCGGAGAGCCGGCGGGGCATCGTTCCGCGCCTGGCGATAGCGCGGCGCCAAGGCGCGTCCGGCCGGCCGGCGCCGCCGGTCCGATCGGAGCTCGGCGACGCGCCGGCGACGGCCTGTCGCCAAACGCACCGGTCTGGCGCGCGTGACGATCGCGGCGTTGAACGCCGGCGGCGGATGGCAGCGGCGGCAGCGCACGCGACGTCGCATCACTCGACGCCGATCGCGAGCCGGCGGATCTCGCCGGCTGCACCATGCCGTCCGGCGCCGCATCGGCGGGCGGCGGCTCCACCGCGACCGCCGTCGCGGCGACGCGGCCGAGCAGACCGCCGAGGTCGAGCGGCCGTGTCAGCGCGGCCAGCCGCGCGTCGTCCACGATGCGCGTCCGGGCGAGCGGATCGAGCAGCCCCTCGCTCGACGGCGCGCGCGACAACGCCGCGTGGCTCGCGGCCGGCGTGCCGCCGATCGCGAACAGCCTGCGCCACGCGGCGAGCGGCGACCTCGTCACGACGCCGTCTCCGGCCGCTCCTCGCGTGCGACCATCTCCAGGTAGAGCAGCACCTGCCCCACGGTCAGCTCCGAGCACTCGGCGGGCGTCCAGCCGAACTCCCGCGCGAGAATGAAGCAGGCGCGCGCGAGCGGGGCGCGCACCGCCTGCTCCAGCTCGTCCTCGCTCATCGACAGTCCGCTGATCGCGTTCACGCGGTCGGCGAGGAACTGGACGACGCCCGCGGGCAGGTCGCCGACCTGTTCGACGCTCATCTTCGGCGCGACCAGCGCTTGCTGCACCATGAGGACCGACGCCAGCACGCGCTGCTCGCGCGACGCGCGGACCACGCGGTCCACGTCGCGCACGAGTAGCGGCCGCAGCGTGACTTCGCCCGCGGCCTCGCCGGCGCCGGCCACCGCCTGTCCGCGCAGCAGCGACGCCGGGATGCGCACGGCGTGCGTTGCCGCGCCCGACGCGAGCAGCGCGTCGGCGGTGAGTTGCGTGGCCATGATCTCGTCTCCCGTGGGCATCGTCAGCCCGTCTCTTCCGTCTTCACCCAGAGCGCCTGGAAGTTCACGTTCTCGAGCACGTAGTCGTCCTCCGGCATCGTGTAGTTCCACTCGCTCACCTGAACGCCCATCACCGTGACCGTCGCGCTCGCGTCGGGCACGTTGGGGTTCTGCAGATGCAGGCTCAGGTTGAACGACGGAGCGACGAACGCGCCCTGCGGCCGGTTGTCGCCCGCGGCGCCGAGCATGAGGCGCAACAGCGCGCCGTTGATGTGCGCGCGTCCGATGCTCCCGGTGACGTTGATGTTGCCGGGCCTGAGCTCCGTCGCGAAGCGCTGGCCGAGCTCGTGGAACGCCTTGGTGTCGTTGGTGACGCGCACCGTCACGCCCGTGGCGCGGCCGATCGGGGTGAGCGAGTACTTCTCGGACACGGTCTTCGCCGCGTCGCCTCCGGGTCCCGCCTCGACGGCGACGGAGATCGTGCCGTCGCCGCCCGTATAGACTGTGGTCGCCATGGATTGTGCCTCTCGCGGCTATTGCAGGTTCATGATGACTTTCACGAAATCGATCGAGAACGTCGGTTGCAGCGTCATCGTGACGATGGCCTGGCCGGCGATCTCCTGGGCGCGCGTCGCCGACACGTCGAGCGTGTATCCGACGAGCATCTCGTCCAGCACCATCTGGGAGAGGAAGCCGTCGAGGGTGGCCTTGAGCGCCGCGCGCACGCGGACGTTGTTCAGTCGTCCGATGTACGGGTTGGCGCCGATGCGCACGCCCGCCTTCGCGTAGTCGACGGTGCGGCGCACGGAGATCTGCCGGAACGCGCCGGTGTCCGTGGTGATCCCCTTGAGCACGCGGATGCCCAGCTCGTTGCGGAGCACCAGCATCTGCTTGCCGAGCAGGTTCTTCTGCTGTCCGCGTGAATACGCCTGCGCCAGCCCCGCCGCGGCGATGTCCTTGTTCGTGAGGCTGATGTGGACGCCGAGCGTGGACAGCCGGCCGGCGACGAGCGCCGCCGCGTAGGCGGCCGGAAGCGTCACCTGCGACTTGAGCACCGCGTCGGCGGCGAGGATGCCCGGCGCCACGAGAATGACGCGCGCGTTGGAGACGATGTCGTCCGGCAGCAGGTCGTTGAAGCCATCCTTCGTCACGCCGAGCACGCCCATGCGCTCCTTGCCGTCGTTCTCCGTCGACTCGAGGTGGGCGAGCATGTTCGCCTTCGCGTCCTTGGCGCCGACGCCGCCGATGACGACGATGTTCACGGCCTCGGGCGCGAGCAGGTCGAGCCCCGCCGTGACCGACGTGCCGCCGCCGGCCTTTTCCCCGTTCGAGCCGACCGCCGTCCCGGGCGTGACCGTCGTCGGGACCTTCGCCGCGTCGGCGGGCGCCGTGGAGACGACGAGCAGCCGGCTGTCGGCGGTGATCGCGGCCGCGAGCGTGCCGGCCGTGGACGCGTCGTGCGTCTCCTTCTGCTTGTCCAGCGTCACCTGGAGCGTCTTGTCGGTGGCGTTGAGCGACAGCGCGATCGCGTTCGCCCACGTGCCCGGCGAGCTCGCCTGCACGCCGAGGACGGAGCCGCCGCCGTCGTCGATGGACCACGTCATCACCGGCGGATCGCCGGTGAAGTCGCCGACGCGCACGGCGTAGACGGTGGACGCCCCACCGCGGAACAGTTGCTCGATCGTGCGCGTGAGGGTGAGCGCGTTGGCCTGATCGGTCGCGGCCGCGGGCCAGGCGTCGTAGGGCCCGAACAGATCGAGCGCCTCGGAGTAGCTGGAGATGACGAACAGCTTGTTCACCGGCCCGCGGCTCGCCGTGCCGACGACGCCGATGTTGCCGGTCGAGATTCCTCCCACGCCGATCAGGCCTTCGGCCCGCACGTCGATGTACGTTCCCGGGAGGATCATTTCGGTGATCGTCTCACTCATGCCCGTCTCCTGTCGGTGTGAATCCTGCGACCCGCCTCATGCGGGGATCGTGAACAGCTCCGTGCTCTGCGGCGTGACACCGGGTGGATCGGCCCCGTCGCCCATCTGCGACGTGACGGGGATGCGCGCGATGATGCCGCCCGACGAGTCGGGCCGGTTCACCTCTTGCTCGAACGTGAAGGACAGTCGGGCGGTGCGGCGTCGCACCTTGGGCGATGTCTCGGGAAGGCCGACGCTCCCGAGCGACACCGGCGCGAGCGCGATGAGCCGGCGCACGACCTGCCGCGCGGCCGGGGCCAGCAGCGCGTCGACCGCGGCGTTGGACAGCAGGAGGGTGTCGTCGGCGTTGTCCGTGCACACGTCCACGCGTAGCACGCCGGCGATGCGGTCGAGCCGTTGCTCCCACTGACCCAGGAAGTAGTCCACCGAGACGATCCCCGTCGCGGGGAGCGAGGCGCCGAACGTCAGCAGGCCAACGCGGCCATCGGCGCGCACCTGATTCCCGGTGGGCGTGCCAGGGACGACGGTACGCGGCGTGTTGCCGACGCGCACGGTGATGTCTGCCGCCGCCAGCGGCGACGTGCCGGGATCGCTGCCGTCCGCGCGAACGAGTCCGCCATGCGGCAGGATGAGCTGGCGCCGCGTGGGATCGAGCAGGCGGAACGCCGGCTCCTCGGGCAGCACCGGGTTCGCCAGATCGATGCTGGCGGCCCACGGGAGAATGCCGTTGGTGATGAGCTGCGCGCGCTGACCGATGCCCGGATTGACGCGCGCCGTGCTCTCGAGCGACAGCACGACGGCCGGCAGCTCGGTCGGCTTCGACGGCTCGGCGCCCCCGACTTGCGCCGGCGCGGGCGCGAGGCCGGCGCCGGTGAGGTACGTCGCGAGACTGGAGAGGAAGAAGGTCTCGGCCACGTCAGCCCTCCCCGAGCAGTTGCTTGAGCGGATCGAGCACGGTCGTGGCCCCGGACACGGCCTCCTTCAACGCCCCGGCCGCCGGCTTGAGCGGCTCGAGGATCTGGCCGATCTGCGGCACGTCGCCGAGGAGCGCCGGGAGGTCGAGCGCATCGAGGCCGAGCGACGCGAGCGCGTCGAGATCCACGCCGAGCTCGGCGCCGAGATCGAGCGACGGCGCCGGCGGCTCCGGCGGCTCGGTGTACTCGCGCAGCACGATGCGGTAGCGGAACATGTCGGCGTCGTTCGCCGCTTCCTCGAACCGGAGCTCCTCGATGAGGACGCGCTCGAGCTCCGATTCCTTGGCGATGTCGGCGACGAAATCCACCGGGTCGCCGGCGAGGAACTTCTCGCGGACGTCCTTGAGGAGCTGGTCGCGGGTGTCGTCGGCGGCGAGCGACCCGACGATCTCGATCGCGAGGGCGCCGCGTCCCATGTCCTGGTGCAGGTCGCCCGACAGGCCCGGCACGGGGAGCACGGCCAGCCGCCGGCTCTCGAACGACGCGATCCGTTCGATGCTCGGGGGCGACCATCCGCCGATGAGGGGTCTGACGAGCATATGAGCGTTCTCCTATGGCGCCCAGGGCACGGCGCGCGCCGCGGCGTTGTCGGCGTCGACGTAGCGTGACACGAGATTCCAGAACTCGTCCGCGGTGCTCACGCGGTCCTTGTTCGGCAGCGGGTCCTTGTCGTCCTCCGACTTGATCAGGGCGAGCAGCAGATACGTCTTGTTCGTGCCGGCGGCGTTCGGGTCGGTCGCGTTCGGGAGCTCGACGCGCGCGTACCCGATGCCCGAGGGCGGCACGGTGACGTCGGCGAAGGCCGCGGCCGACGGCAGCTCCGTCCAGAGCGCGGTGTTGGTGACCGGCTGGTTGGCGTCGTCGAGGTGGATCGCGAACACCTTCACCTTGCCCTTGGTCTCGAAGCGGCGCCGGTTGTGCACGCGGACGTAGATGATGTTCGTGCCGGTGCCGGTCACGGTGTCGGTCGGGCGCCGCGATATGAGATCTTTGAATGCGTCGGCGGGCGGTCCGGCGATGTCGGGGTGGACGACCATGATGTCTGGGCTGCGGCCGCCGACCGGGTAGCCGCCGAGGCGCGTGTCGTCGGCCACGCCGTCGCGGATGTAGATCGAGGCGTCGGGCGTTGGCGCCACGTGTACGACGCGCAGCGCGGCGCGACGCTCGGCGAGGACGAACGCGGACAGCGTGGCCCCCGCGGGCGCGCCCGGGAGTGGCTCCAGCGAAAGCGGCGGGCCTTCGCACAGCGCGAGCAGCGCGACGTTCTGGTCCCCGAGCGCGACGTCCGGGCGCCAGGTGAAACGCGCGACCCTCGGCGCATCGGTCCGCACGGTCTCGAGCAGTTGCGCGGTGTCGACTCGCTTCCACGCGCTGGCCGGAATCGGATCCCGGTTCGGCTGGCCGTAGAAATCGGCGATCGGGGCGCCGCCGTCCAGGGAAGCGGGCGACGCGGTCGCCACCGGTCCGATCGGGTTGATGGCGTCGCCCGGCGCGCACGCCGCGGCGTAGAGGTGCACGCTCACGTTCGGCACGTCCGTCGTGCCGCGATTGTGCACCTGGACGTAGACGTAGTTGTCCTCGCCCGGAACGGGATCGGACACCTCGAGCTGCTCGTCGAACTCCACGCCATCCACGACGTCGTCGAAGAACGAATAGGGCGGCGCGTCCACGCGAATGTCGAACGCATGCGTCATGTCGAGCGCGACCGTGCCGGCCGGAAGCCGCGGATCGTCCGGAACGGCTGCCGGGATCGCGCGCGGATACGTCCGTCCATCCTCGACGATCGTCTGCCGGATGTAGAGCTGCTGTTGCGGGCCTCCCGCCGTGACACACTCGAACACACCAAGGCCGAAGGTCGCGGCACGGATCGCGGTGGTCGTTCCCACGCGCTCGAAGTCCGTCACCGGCACCTGGGGGAGACCGGTGTTGAACAGCGCCCAGGCAATGGGCACGGTGGGATTGACCGCGGCCGGCGGTGCCGGCAGCGCGGGGGGAGCCGGGGCGGCGGCGGCCTGCACGTTCACCGTCAGCGTCCGCGTGATGCCGCCGCGATCGACGGTGATCGTCGCCGCCCCGACCGCGACGAACTGGAGTTGTCCGGGCACCGGCGCGTTGCTCACCGTCACCGTCCCCGCCGCGCTCGTCGACCAGTCCACGTCTCGGGTGACGTCGACCACGGTCCCGTCGGTGAACGTCGCATCGCAGCGGAGTTGAAACGCCGCGGCGCCGGTCTGGAAGGTGAGCGGCCCCGGCGGCTGAATCGCGAGCGTCGCCACCACGGGGACGTTGGGCAGGGCGTACACGCCGACCAGCGAGCCCGCGAGCAGCGTCGCGGCTGCCCCGGCCGCCGGCGCCTGATCGAAGATGACGGAGCCGATGGGGCCCGGAGGCAAACTACCGGGAACGTGCGTTCGCGGTTGGGTCGCGAGAGGGACCGCGGGAACGGCTGCCGCGCTGATCGTCACCGGCTGTGACGCGCTGCCATTCGGAACGCCGGCCACCAAGGTCGCCGTGATCGTCGGTGCACCGGCCGCGACGCCGGTCACGTAGCCCTCGCTGCCGAAACCCGTGACGTCGCCTTCGCTGCCCGAGCCCCAGACCGCGCTTCCCACCTGTTGCGCCGTACCCACGGTCGCCTGCCCCGCGTTGCTCGACGACCACGCCGCACGCGCCGTGACGTTCACCACCGTCGGACCCGGATAGGTCGCCGTCGCCGTGAAGCCGCGCGTTTGTCCCACTTGAATCGTGGTGCCCGCGGGGCCGACGACGAGCAATGCGGGGATCGGCTCCGTGACGTCGAGCCACGTGCGTCCCTGATCGTACGTGAGAAACACGCGACCATAGATGCCCGACGTGCTCACCGCCACGATCCGCCGGTCCAGCGGATGTACGATGATCTCGGTGATGCGCGGCGCCGCGCCGGGAAACGGCAACGCGGCGACCGCGGCCCAGGCGCCCGCCGGCGCGTTGTTCGTGAAGAACAGCGTGCCGAGCGACGTGCCGGCCCATCCGTCGACCTGGCCGGCGAGCGGGTTGTGTGCGTCGAGCGGGCCGAAGGCCATCGCGCACACTTCACCGGCCGGCACGAGCGGCACACCCGGCACGAGCGGAGCCCACGCCGCGCCGAGGTTGGTGCTGCTGTAC
>Ga0316628_100004955_pt1 | contig 10574 bp, 10 predicted proteins | sample OWC_Aug_M2_C1_D5_FD_207648 | JGI IMG/M metagenome (GOLD analysis project Ga0316628, IMG submission 207648) | Wetland soil microbial communities from Old Woman Creek delta, Ohio, United States - OWC_Aug_M2_C1_D5_C | ecosystem: Environmental > Terrestrial > Soil > Wetlands | place: USA: Ohio... | reverse complement strand
GACGCACTCCGAGGTGAACGCGTCTTACAGCGACCGCGTCATCAAGCTGCGCGACGGGTGGGTCGTGCAAGACTGAACGCGGAGACGGCCGCCACGGAGATGGGCCGGGCCCCTTTCTTCGGTCACCGTTGAAAAACGCAACGCCGGAAACCCGGCGGCCGGCCCGCGCCCCCGCCAGTGGCGCTGCAAATATCCCCGCTTTTCCTTCGTTTTAGTGTTTTCGTACGTCTGGCAGTCCGATTGCTTGGGCTAGGTTTCTGATCGCGGTCGGGCCTACCATCTGAGAACATCCTGCCCCCAGGAGTCCGTGCGGGCGGGTCTCGGCCTCCACAGTTTTCATTGCGTGTCGTCACGCCGGAGCTATGCCTTCATTTCTTCTTCCCCTGCTGATTGCCGCGACCGTGCATATCCAGGCGCCGGCGCCGGGCTCGCAGGACGTCGAAACGTGCCTGGCCTGCCACTCCGACCGAAACCTCGCGGTGGCGCTGCCCGACGGCGAATCGCGCGGCCTGTTCATCGACCGTGCGGTGTTCGAACGTTCGGTCCACGGCGGCAAGCTGGGGTGCGTGGATTGTCACTCGGACATGACGGAGGTGCCGCACGCGGCGCGGCCGTTCAACACGCGGCGCGAATTCACGGTCGCGTACTACGAGCAGTGCAAGCGGTGCCACTTCGCCAACTACAGCAAGACGCTCGACAGCGTGCACCACGCCGCGCAGGCGCGCGGCGACAGCACGGCGCCGCTTTGCGTGGACTGTCACGGGTCGCACGACATCACGCCGCCCAGCCAGCCGCGCTCGCGCATCTCGCAGACCTGCGCGAAATGTCACGAAGGGGTGCAGAGTACCTACGCGAGGAGCGTGCACGGCAGGGCGCTGTTCGAGGAGAGCAACGCCGACGTCCCGGCCTGCACCGACTGTCACCGGTCGCACGACGTGGGCGGGCCGCGCGCGCCCGGCTGGCGGCTCAAGAGCCCGGAGATCTGTGCGAACTGCCACACGAACGAACGGATGATGAAGAAGTACGGCATTTCCACGAACGTGATGAGCACGTACCTCGCCGACTTCCACGGGATGACCGCCTCGCTGCACAGGTCGGAACAGACCGACACGGGCGCCGTCACGGCGCTCTGCATCGACTGCCACGGCGTGCACGACATCACGAAGGTCGGCGAAAAGACGTCGCCCGTGATGCAGGCGAACCTCGTCAGGGTCTGTCAGCGGTGCCACCGGGGCGCGACGGCAAGTTTCTCGGCGGCCTGGCTCTCGCACTACGAGCCGAGCTGGACCAAGGCTCCGCTCGTCTACGGCGTGAAGGTCTTCTACGCGGTGTTGATCCCGTTCATGATCGGCGGCCTGGTGCTCCAGATCCTGCTCCACTTGTGGCGCGTCGTGGTGAATCGATGACCGAGTACGTGACCCGCTTCAACGGGCGGCAGCGCACCGAGCACATCGCGGTGATGTCGCTCTTTCTCGTGCTCTCCCTGACGGGGCTTCCCCAGAAGTTCTACCAGGCGGGCTGGGCCGAAACGATCATCCTCTGGATGGGCGGGATCGACCGCGTGCGGTGGGTCCACCGCGCTGCCGGCATCCTGTTCACGCTGCTCACCTTCACGCATCTCACCACGGCCATCGGGCTGGTCGTCACCGGGCGCTCGCAGCTGTCGCTCGTGCCCACGCGCAAGGATTTCACGGACGCGATCGTGACGCTGCGCTATTACCTGGGCATGTCCGACCTGAAGGCGAGGTTCGGGCGCTTCGACTATCGACAGAAGTTCGAGTACTGGGGCCTCGTGCTCGGCGCCGTGATCGTCATCCTCACCGGTCTCACGCTCTACTTCCCGCTCTTCGTCGCCCGTTTCCTGCCCGGGGAGCTGATCCCCGCCGCGAAGCTCGCGCACGGCAACGAAGCGCTGATGGCGTTCCTCGTCGTCATCGTGTGGCACATCTACAACGCCCATCTGTCGCCCGACGTCTTTCCCTTCGACACGAGCATCTTCACCGGCAAGGTGACGCGAGAGCGGTTGGAGCACGAGCATCCGCTCGAGTGGGCCGAGATCGAGGAACGACGCCGCCGCGGCCACGGGGGCCAGAACGTGTGGGTGAAATAGTCGTTCGACAGGCGATTCTCCACGGCGCGATTGCCGCCGGGCTGGTGGAAGCCGTCCTCGGCTCGTGGAGGATCCGCCGTGCGGACCGGCGGATCGCATTCTGGCTGCTGGCGCTCGCGTTCCCGTTCCTCGTCCTTCCCGCGTTCCTCCTGGTGGCTCCGTTTCGGGCCGACGACACGTTTGGCGCGTGCTGTGCCCTGTTGTCCACCGGGCGCTGGAACGCCGTGCGAATGGGCGGGGTCGGCATGGGCCGGCTGGTCGTCGGTCTGCTGGCGCTCGGCGGGATCCTGCTGTTCCTGCGCGATGCCGTCCCCTTCGTCACCGAGGCCGTCCAGGAACGGCGCGAGAAAGCGGGCGGCGCGATCCCGCCACCGGCGACCGTCGCGTCCCTCGTCGAGACCCTCGCGGCACGGATAGGGGCGAGGGCGCCGGCCCTGATGGTGCTGCCCAGCGACGAGCCGGTGCTTTTCGCGCGCGGCGCGCTTCGGCCGACGCTCGTGTTTTCGACCGGCGCTCTCACCCGGCTGCCGGACGCGGAGATGCGGGCGGCGCTCGTCCACGAGCTCGCGCACGTTCGCTTTCGCGACCCGCTGGCCGGTTGGCTGCTGATGGCTGCCCGGCTGGTCATGTTCTGGAACCCGGCGGTGCAGCTGGTCTGCAGGGCCCTCGTGCAGGAAATGGAGCAGCGCGCCGATCGCCTGGCCGTGTCGCTCGCCGGCGTATCCGACTTCGCCGCGGTTCTGCGGACGCTCAACGGCCGTCATCCGCGGCAGCCCCTGGCCGAAGGCCGTATCCGCGCGTCGATCGACGCATTCCGCGCGCGCCTGCATCGCGCGCATCTGGGCGCCAGACTCGATGCGCTGACGGTGCCGGAGGCGCCGCTGCCCTTCGCCCGTACCCGGTTCGCGCTGGTCGCCCTGACACTGACGGCCGTGCTGTTCTTCGTCGTGTGATGACGCGTGCGATCTGCGGATGACTCCCCATGACGGACACGCGCGATACGCTCGGCATCGTCGTCTGGCGCCTGGCGCTGGTTGCGATCGCGGCGGTCGTCGTGCTGGGCGTCCTCAACGCGCTGCCGCAGTTCCTGGGCGGCGAACCGCTCGGCGTGGTCCGCTACGACAGCGTGGAGCAGTTGCAGAACCGGCTTCACCTCGTCGCCTGGCGCCCGGCGGACCTGCCGGCGCCCTGGTCCTGGCCGCCGTCGGGCGTTCGCCTGGCCGTTGGCCGCCCCAACTGGCTCCAGTTCCTCTTCGAGTCGGCCGATCCGGTTGGCGACCTCGTGATCTGCCAGACGACGGAGCCGGCGCGGGGACAGGCGGCTGCCCTTCTGCCGCGATGGCTGCTGCGCTTCGAGGGTCTGTCGGCGACCGACCAGGAAGTGCCTGAGACGCTGCTCAGCCCGGGACGGGTGCTCCTGGAAACCGAGATTTCGATTGGCGACGGCACCGCCCGCCTGCGGCGCCTGCTCCGGCACGACGGGAGCATCGTGAACGAAGTGTGGTGGCAGCAGGCGGCGAGGCGTGTCATGCTGAGGCTCGACGCCCCCGCCGATCGCCTCGCCCGCGTCGCGGACAGGATTCTCCGAACGCGCCCATGAGCGCCAACCCGCTGAACGACCGTTCGCCCGCAACTGCCGGACGCGCGCGGCGCCCGGGCCGTCGCGGCCTGCAGACGCGCGTCTTGCTGCTCGTCGGCTTCGGCATGCTGGCCTCGCTCGTCATCATGGGCACCGCCAGCTGGCTGTCGCTGAAGTCCCTGGCCACCCAGCTGCTGGCCGAGCGGGAATTGCTCGCCAGCAGTGTGGCGGAGCACGTCGACCACGTGCTGCAGTCCGACCTCGAAACCTTGCAGAGCGTGTCGGCAGCCCCGGGTGTCAACTTCGACGACCAGAATCCTGCGCCGGAGCGTCTGGCAGTGGGCGAGGCGAACCTCCGGGCACGGCTGTTCGATCGCGTATTCCTCGCCCGCGCAGGCGTGTGGCTGTCCGCCCAGTCGCCAGCCGTCGGCAGGACGCACGACGCGCTGTTGCAGCTCGTGCGGGCGGCCGAGACGACGGGCCGCCCAGGCGTTTCGCCGCTCGTCTCCGCCGACGGCATTCGCCGCCTCTACGCGCTCGTGCCACTGCGTGATTGGCGAGGGCACGTCGTGGCGGTGGCCATCGGCGAGGTCGATCCGGCCGGTCCCCGGTTCACAGCGCTCGTGCCGAAGAGCGACCTCGGGGAGGAAGGCTCGATAGACCTGCTCGACGCTGCCGGCTTCGTGCTCGCGAGCACCGATCACGACCGCGCCGGCTTCCGGACCGGCCACTCGGCGCTCGTTCAGCGCGCCCTCGACCGGCGCCAGCCGTCGGTCGAGACTTGCGACGCATGCGCCGAGCCGTCGTCGGCCAACCGGTTCACGGAAGTGATGGCTGTTGCGCCGCTGTCGGCCGCGCCCTGGGCCGTGGCCGTCCGACAGCCGGAACAGCGTGCCTTCGCGCCCGTCCTTGCGCTGGGGAAAGACATCCTGCTGCTTGGATCCGTGATGCTTGCCCTGGCCCTGCTGTTTGCGTGGGGCGTCGCCCGGAGTGTGCGCAACCCGCTCGCCGTTCTGACCGGCGCCGCGGCGCGAATTGCCGACGGCAATCTCGATCTTCCCATCCCGGCGCTCGGTGAAGACGAGGTAGGCCGTCTCGGACGGTCGCTCGAACACATGCGAACGCGCCTGAAGTCGTCCATCGACGAGGTCGAGCGCGCCAACGCCGACCTGGAGGAGCGCGTGCGTGAACGCACGCGCGAACTCGAGGGGCTGTACCGCGAGCTGCAGGCGCGCGAGGAATGGCGCGGACAGCTGCTCGCCAAGGTCATCGGCGCACAGGAAGACGAGCGCAAGCGCCTGGCGCGGGAACTCCACGACGAAACCAGCCAGACGTTGAGCGCGCTCGCGATGCGCCTGGAGACGGCCGTCGCCGCGTTCCCCGACGACCTCGCCCGCCAGCGCCTGGTCGAAGCGAAGGACCTCACGGTCAGGACTCTGGACGAACTGCACCGCCTCATCTACGATCTGCGCCCATCCGTGCTCGACGACCTCGGCCTGCTCTCCGCCATTCGCTGGTACGCGGAACGCCATCTCGAGCCGCTGGGCGTCTCGGTACGCTGGGAATTCAGCGGCCAGGAACGCCGGCTGCAGCCGGAGGTCGAAACCGCGCTGTTCCGCGTGGTCCAGGAGGCGATCACGAACATCGCCAAGTACGCCCACGCGGAAACTGTCCTCATCCAGTGCGTGCTCAAGGACGACGGCATCGCCATCGAGATCGAGGACGACGGGGATGGATTCGATCCCGCGCGGCTCGCCGCGGGCGGCGACACGCGGCGCAGCCTCGGTCTCATGGGAATGCGCGAGCGGGTCGAACTGCTCGGAGGGGCAATTGAGATCGACGCTGCGCCCGGCAAGGGGGTGCGGATCGCGGTGAGCGTCCCGCTCAAGGCGGAGGCCAGCCATGTCTAAGATCCGGGTGCTCATCGCCGACGATCACGCGATCGTCCGCGACGGCGTGCGCGCGCTTCTCGCCCTGTCGGACGACATCGCCGTCGTCGGGGAAGCCGCCGACGGCCGCGAGGCAATCGAGGCGGCGCGGCGCCTGCGCCCCGACGTGGTCCTGCTCGACATCGCCATGCCGGGTCTCGGCGGCCTCGAAGCGACGGTCGAGATTCGCAAGGAGAACCCCGATGCGAAGATCCTCGTCCTCACCCAGTACGACGACCGCGAGTACGTTCGCCGGTTCCTGAAACTTGGTGTGTCGGGCTACGTGCTGAAGAAGGCGGCCGGCTCCGCCCTGACGGCGGCGATTCGCGCGGCCCACCAGGGCGGCCTCGTGCTCGATCCCGAGGTGGCACGGGAAGCGGTGCGCGACCAGGCGGCTGGCGAACCCTCGCCGGCCGACGCCGATTCCTACGAGGCGCTGACCGACCGCGAGAAGCAGGTGCTGAAGCTGGTCGCCGAGGGGCGCACGAACAAGGAGGTTGCGGAGGTGCTCGGCGTCAGCGTCAAGACCGCGATGTCACACCGCGAGCACATGATGCAGAAGCTCGACCTGCACAGCCGCACGGAGTTGATCAAGTTCGCGCTGCGCAAGGGCGTCATCCGCGATTGACGCGCGGACACTTGGGGAGGATCGATTCTCGGACGTCGGACCCTTGGATCTTCGGACGTCCCGTCGATTTGCGCCTGGCCCAGGGTGGCCGACTCTCGGGATGAGCCGGATAGGATGAGGCGCCTCGAGTCAGCTGCCCTGAGCCGAGCTGGCTGCACGATCGGCAAGCCGCACGCGGCATCACCGCTCCGGCTTCCGCGATGCGGCCCGGTTACACCTTCTCGGTCTTGTCGGTCTCCTGCTTCTCGTCAGGCGCTGGCGTGCCGTTCTTCTTCCCGCGCTTCCCGGCGAGGTGCGCCTCACCGGGCCGCCACTGCGGACTGACCAGGCCGCCCACGCGGGCGACCGCCGCGCGACTGGCGGCTCCGAGCTTCCTTCCGAGGAACGCAAACACCATCGCGAACCCGATGAACGGCAGGAAGAATGCGTACAGGCCGCCCATGACGGGCGCGATGAACAGGAACGCCACGATGGGCACCTTGAGGTAACGGTCATCGGCGTGACCCGGGAGCCGGCCTCCGGCGCCCGACAGCGTGACCATTTCCCATTTGCGCAGGTTCCAGTAGAATCCCGCTTTGACGTCGGTGCCGCCCGTGTGCTTCGACATGATCCACCTTCCTGGATGATCGCCGTCGTTTTCTGACTGCAACTGTACGCCCGGGCCGGCGGCGGGACAATCGGGCGATGCGGCAAACTCGAAGGAATATGGCCCGATCCCGTCAGATGTATTACCCCATTTCGGCACGGACAAATACCCGATCCCAACGTGGTCGGACGACCGATGGCCAGCCGTGCGCTATTCCCTGCGCTCGCAGGCGCGGCCACGACCGTCGGCTCGCTCGATTCGCCGGCGCTGGACCACGGGTTCCGTTTCCCGCCGCCTGCGCTTCCGGCTTCAGGCGTCGGGCGGTGGTCTTCACGCTTTCGAGCTTGTCCGGGAATCCGCTTCGGCGTAGTCTCGCTTCGAGCCCCCGGAGCCAAAGGCCGAATAGCCCGCAAGAACCACTATGCACCCTTGGCACGACATCTACGTTGACGATCACCTGATCGACGCGAGCTTCCCCGTCGTCATCGAAGTGCCGATGGGCAGCAAGAACAAGTACGAGCTCGACAAGGAGAACGGGCTGCTGCGCCTCGACCGCGTCCTGTACAGCGCGGTCTACTACCCCGCCAACTACGGCTTCATCCCGCGCACGTTCTGCGAAGATCTCGACCCGCTCGACGCGCTGGTCATCGGCCAGGAGCCTGTGCACCCGCTCACCATCGTCGAAGCGCGGGCCATCGGGGTCATGCGCATGCGGGACGAGAAGGGCCCCGACGACAAGATCGTGGCCGTCAGCGTCCACGATCCGGCGGTCGCCGACTACACCGACACGGCGCAGCTGCCGGCACACGTGCTGCGTGAGATGAAGCGGTTCTTCGAAGACTACAAGACGCTGGAGCACAAGCAGGTGGTCGTCGAAGACATGCTCGGGCCCCAGGACGCCGTCCGGATCGTGCGCGACGCGCTCGACATGTACCGCCGCCTGCGGCGCGGCGAGATCCGGAAAGTGTAGGCACGCCCGGGGCTGGCTCGACGGCAGAGGCGGCGTCCCGTCACGAAATCCCGCACACATTCCCCGCCGAACCACGCTGTCGCTGATTTTCGCAACACAATTGCGCCGGGTGGGCGGGATCGCTGTAGAATTACCACACAGTCGATTCGTGGGCCTGGGCCCGAACGGCTGGGTTCCCGATCAGCCCCCTTTTTCAAGTTGACCGCTGCCCGCTGCCGCAGGGTTGCGGCCGCGGCACCCCGTCGCGGGGGGCCGGGCCGCCTTCCTGCCCGGCGCCCGCTCCGCCGGCGCTTCGACCGGCTCGCGGCGGGGGTTGCCAGGAGACGCCGTGCCGTTCGCCCGCATCACGTGGTGGAACCGCCTCGCCGTGAAGTTCACCGTCGTCACGGCGACGATCACGGTGGTCATCATCGCGGTCCTCACCTACGTCACGGTGAAGAGCCAGAAGAGCAACCTCGAGGCGGAGGTCATTGCCGGGGCCGCGCGGTTCAGCGACACGATCCGCAGCAGCACGCGCTACTCGATGCTTCACGATCGCCGCGACGAAGCCTACGAGGTCATGCGCACGATCGGGCGACAAGAGGACATCCAGCGGGTCCGCATCTTCAACAAGGACGGCCGCGTCACCTTCTCGACCCACGTGGCCGAGATCGGCACGACGGTGGACAAGCGCGCCGATTCCTGCACGCAGTGCCACGCGGCGGGCCAGCCGATCCAGCGGCTGTCGCAGCCCTCGCGCGCGCGCCTCTACGAGGCGAACGGGCACCGCGTGCTGGGCATGGTGACGCCGATCTACAACGAGAAGGCGTGCGCCGACAGCAGTTGCCACCGCGAGGACGGCACCGCGGTGCACCCGGCCTCCAAGTCGGTGCTCGGCGTCGTGGACGTCATCATCTCGCTGCAGGCGATCGACGAGAAGCTGACGACGATTCGCCGCAGTGCGATCGTGCTGGCCAGCCTCGGCGTGCTGCTCCTCGCGGCCGGCGTCAGCCTCTTCGCGCGCTGGCTGGTCGTGCGGCCGGTCGCCTCGCTCATGGTGGGCACCCAGCAGGTGACGCGCGGCGACCTGGCACACGAGATCCGCGTGCCGCGCAACGACGAGCTGGGGAGCCTCGCCACCTCGTTCAACCAGATGACGCGGTCCCTCCGGAAGGCGCACGAGGAACTGCGCGCGTTGAACGACAGCCTCGAGCACCAGGTGGAAGAGCGGACGGCGGAACTGAAGTCCGCGCAGGCGCAGCTGATTCAGTCCGAGAAGCTGTCCTCGCTGGGCAAGCTGGCCGCGTCCATCGCGCACGAGATCAACAACCCGCTGGCGGGCATCCTCGTCTACGCCAAGCTGTTGATCCGGATCCAGGAGGAGGGCGACACGGGCGAGAAGGCGCGCGCCGCGGCCCTCAAGCACCTGCGCCTCGTCCAGCGCGAAACCGAGCGCTGCAGCGCGATCGTCCGGAACCTGCTCGACTTCGCCAGGCAGCGGCCGCTCACGCTGAAGCAGGTCGATGTCACCGGCGCCATTGCCGAGGGGTTGTCGCTCGTCGAGCACCAGATGGCGATGCAGGGCGTCACGATCGAACGGCAGATCGACGGCCCGGCGCTCGTGGAGGCGGATTTCGGCCAGATGCGCCAGGCCTTCGTCAACATCGCGCTGAACGCGTGCGACGCGATGGCGAGAGGCGGCAGGCTGCTCGTCGTCTCGCGCCACCTCCCCGCCTCGCGCCAGGTGGAGATCGTCTTCGAGGACTCCGGGGTCGGCATTCCGCCGGACCACCTGTCGAAGATCCTCGACCCGTTCTTCACGACGAAGGAAAAGGGCACGGGGCTCGGGTTGTCGGTGGTGTACGGGATCGTCGAGCGCCACAAGGGCACGCTGGACATCCAGAGCCAGGTTGGCAAGGGAACGCGCGTGACAATTCGGCTGCCGCTGGCAGCGGCGGGCGTCGCGGCGGTTTGAGAGATGTGCCGCATGCAGGGTGCTCTGTGCAACGTGCGAGCGAGATGTGCTGCTGCTGTCTGCTGCGTGCGCCCGGAGCACTGCGTGCGGCAGTAGCACCCTGCACGCACTCGGCACGCGGCACCGCGCATTTCTTCCGCGCACGTTGCACGTAGCACGAGCACATCGCACGGATCTTGGCCGGGACAGGGTGACATTGCGCGACATCTACCTGTGGTGGATCGGAGCCGACGCGCCGGACGGCCGCCTGCTGGCGTCGGTCCGGTCGGTCGTCGAGCGGACCTTCGGGCGTGCCGTCCACGTCTGGACGGGCCGCGACCGGCCGGTCGATGCCTTCGACCCGCGCCGCCAGCAGCACTCGTCGACGCGGATCCTGCAGTGGCTGGTCGAACGCCGCCCGGATCACGCGCACAAGGTTCTCGCCCTCACGGACGTGGACCTGTTCATCCCGATCCTGACCTTCGTCTTCGGCGAAGCGCAGCTGGACGGCGCGGCCGCCGTCGTCTCGACCGCGCGCCTGCGGACGAACCACGGCACGTCGAACCTGCGGCTGCTCTCCACGCGGCTCGCCAAGGAATGCGTGCACGAGCTGGGACACACCTTCGGCCTGATCCACTGCGACCAGCCGGGATGCGTCATGACGCGATCGGTGAACGTCTTCGACGTGGACGCGAAGACCGCGTCGTTTTGCGACGACTGCTGGACCCGATACCAGGAACTCGAGCGGGAAGGAAGAGGAGATCATGAGCAGAGAGCGGACGCGAATTCTGATCGTGGACGATGAGGAGATCGTCCGTGAGTCGCTGTCGGGATGGCTCG
>Ga0316628_100004954_pt1 | contig 10574 bp, 7 predicted proteins | sample OWC_Aug_M2_C1_D5_FD_207648 | JGI IMG/M metagenome (GOLD analysis project Ga0316628, IMG submission 207648) | Wetland soil microbial communities from Old Woman Creek delta, Ohio, United States - OWC_Aug_M2_C1_D5_C | ecosystem: Environmental > Terrestrial > Soil > Wetlands | place: USA: Ohio... | reverse complement strand
GGAGGCGCGCGCTCCCTTGATGGACCACGCCGGCGTGGCGACCGCGCGCGCGGCCCCGATCGACGCCTCGTTCGTCGAGGAGGTCTTCGCCAAGCAGACCGGCCTGCCGATGCACATGCTCTCGCCCGCGGTGCGCATCTCGTACGAGGAGATGCACCGCTTCCTCTCCGAGCGCGTCCTCGGCCAGAAGGAGGCGGTGAGCGCGGTCGCCGATCTGCTCGCGCTCTACAAGACCGGCCTCAACGACCCGGAACGGCCCGCCGGCGTGCTGCTCTTCGTCGGCCCCACCGGCGTCGGCAAGACGGAGCTCGCCAAGGCCACGGCCGAGTTCCTGTTCGGCGCGAGAGACAAGATGCTCCGCGTCGACGTGAGCGAGTACAAGGACTTCCACTCGTTCGAGAAGCTCATCGGCGATCCGAAGCAGAACAAGACGGGGCTGCTCACCGACTACGTCCGCAAGAACCCGTTCTGCGTCGTCCTGCTCGACGAGTTCGAGAAGGGGCACGGTAACCTCGCCGACCTGATGCTCCAGGTCACGGGCGACGGGCGCCTCACGGACGCGTTCGGCGACACGGTCGACTTCCGGCACACGATCATCATCCTCACGTCGAACGTCGGCTCGAACCTGCGCGAGCACGGCGCCGGCATCGGCTTCACGGGACGGCCCGGCGAGGCGGGCTCACCGAAGGAGATGGCGCGCGACGTGCGACGCTCGCTCGAGCACGCCTACCGGCCCGAGTTCTTGAACCGCATCGACAAGATCCTGGTCTTCTCGCCGCTCGAGAAGGGGGACATGCGCCGCATCGCGCAGCGCGAGCTCGGCAAGGTGTACCGGCGCGAGGGCCTGCTCGAGCGCGATCTGTTGCTCGAGGTCGACGACGGCGTCATCGATCTCCTGCTCGACCGGGGCTTCGACCCGAGCTACGGCGCGCGGCCGCTCAAGCGCGCGATGGAGGAGCTCATCGTGCTGCCGCTCGCGCGCGCGGTTTTGGGCGCGCCGAACCAGCGCTACCAGCTCTTGCGCGTGGCGCGAAAGGGCGACGGCGTTTCGCTCAGCTTCGAGGAGACCGAGTCGAGCCGCAAGCTGCAGAACCTCGAGCGGCGCACGCGCGTCGACGACGGCGAGGGGCACGTGCTGCGCATGTCGCTCGCCGAGGTGAAGGCCGCCCTGAAGACGACCTACGAGCGGCTCGCGCGGCTCGAGAAGAAGGCCGACCTGCCGGCGATGCGCAAGGAGCTCGAGGCGATGGAGGAGAAGGCCAAGAGCCCGGCGTTCTGGGACGAGGCCTTCGGCAAGGGCGGCGACGTGTACCGGCGGCACCGCCTGACCGTGGAGCTGCGGCGGCTCGAGGACCTGCGCGAGCGGACGGACCTGGTCCAGCAGCTCGTCGAGGCGTCGTTCCTCGAGGCCGAGGACGCCGTCGCGTCCGAGCTCGTGGGCAAGTACGCGCGGCTCGAGCGGCAGCTCACCCGCGCCGAGCGCGAGGTGGTGCACTTCGACGAGACCGACCGCGGCGACGCGCAGCTCACCGTCCACGCCGTCGGCGGCAAGGAGGGCTCGAACGCGTGGGCGAAGGAGCTCGCGCAGATGTACGCGTCGTGGGCCGAGGAGCGGAAGTACGACGTCGACGTGGCGGTCCACGCGAGCCACGCCGAGGTCGTCGTGAAGGGGCCCTACGCTTACGGTTACCTGAAGGGCGAGAGCGGCGGGCACCGCCTGATCGCGGCGCCGAAGGGCAAAGGGCAGCGGCGCGGCGATGTCTTCCTCGCGCGTGTCGAGGTGAAGCCGCTCGCCCAGCGCGGCAGCACCATCGGCGCCGCCGGCTCTGGAGCAGGTTCCGACGACGAGCCGCCGATCCGGACCTACGACCAGTGGCGCTCGCGCGGCGTGCGCGACCGGCGCACCGGCGCGTCCGACGGGGACGTCGAGCGCGTGCTCGGCGGCAGGATCGACGCCTTCCTCGAGGCCGCATTCGCGCCCGCAGTGGAGTAGAGTCCGTCCCCTTCAGCCCCACGTACATCGACGGCCCGCCGGGCCGCCCTTCGGGCTGGCAGTTCCCGACCTCGCTCGAGGTCTCGACCGCGCTCTGATCAGAATTTCCGCAGGACCTTCTCGTCCCTGGTCGAATCGAGCACCACTTCGCAGCGGGTGCAGTGGTAGTCCACGCGCGAAGGGTACGGGGTGGCCCCCAGGCAGAGCAGCACCCACTTGGGCGCGGAGAAATGGAGCCGCGGGGCCACGAGCGGGTGATCTAGCTCGAAACCGCAAGCGCAGCGCTCGGGGAACCTGTTCGATCGACGCACGGCCTTCTTAATAGTGGTAAACGTCCGTTTCGCACATGACTCGGACGGAAAAAACGAGCTTCACGCTTCTGTTGGAGATCGGCTGCGAAGAGCTGCCGAGCTCGTTCGTCGATGCGGCCCTCGCCGCTCTGCCGGATCTGTTCCGTAGCAGACTCGCGGCGCTCCGCATCACCCACGGCGAGATCCGAGCTCTCGGCACGCCGCGGCGCCTCGCCGCGCTCGTGCACGACGTCGCCGCGGTCCAGCCCGACCTCGACGAGCTCGTCATCGGGCCGCCCGAGAGCGCCGCCTTCAAGGAGGGCAAGCCCACCAAGGCCGCCGAGGCCTTCGCCCAGAAGCTCGGCGTGCCGGTCGACGCCCTCACGGTGCAGGACGTGACCGCGGCGAGCGGCAAGAAGCCCGGCCGCTACGTCGTCGGCCGTCGCGTCGCCAAGGGCCAGCCGTCGGTCGACCTGCTCGGGCCCGTGCTCGCCGACGTGTGCGCCTCCATCCCATTCAGGAAGTCGATGCGCTGGGCCGACTACGACACGACCTTCGGCCGGCCCGTCCACTGGCTCGTCGCCCTCGCGGGCGATCGCGTCGTGGACTTCGAGTTCGCCCACGCCAAGGCCGGTCGCCGCACGCGCGGCCACCGCTTCCTCTCCCCCGGGTTCTTCGACGTCGGCAGCGCCGAGAGCTACGTCGAGCAGCTCCGCGTCGGGCACGTGCTGGTCGACCGCGGCGAGCGAGAGCGCACGATGATGACGCGCATCCAGGAGGCAGCGAACGCCCTCGGCGGCACGCCCGACCCCGATCCCGATCTCATCCGCGAGAACGCGTCGCTCGTCGAGGAGCCGTACGTCGTCGCGGGCGGGTTCGACCCGGCCTACCTCGAGCTCCCGGCCGCCGTCATCCGCGCCGTCGCGCGAGGCCACCAGAAGTACTTCGTCGTCTCGGGGCCGGGCGGCGGCGACATCTTGCTCCCGCACTATCTCGCCGTCGTCAACACCGCGCAGAACCCGGCCAACGTCCGCAAGGGCAGCGACCGCGTCATGCGCGCGCGCCTCGCCGACGCGCGCTTCTTCTTCGACGAGGACCGGAAAACTCCGCTCGCCGAGCGTACGGACAAACTCGCCGGGATCGTCTTCCACGCCCGCCTCGGCACGGTGCGCGAGAAGGTCGCGCGCATCGAGGCCATCGCGGAGCACCTCGCGCAGGCGATCGGCCTCGCCGCGTCGGACCGCGAGCTCGTCGTGCGCGCCGCGCACCTCTGCAAGAGCGACCTGGTCTCGCTCATGGTCGGCGAGTTCCCCGAGCTTCAGGGCACGATGGGCCGCGCCTACGCGATCGCCTCGGGCGAGCCCGGCCGCGTCGCCGACGCGATCCGCGACCACTACTGCCCGATCGGCGCCGACGGCGCCGTCGCCAAGGACGACGTCGCGCGCCTCGTCGGCCTCGCGGACCGCATCGACACGCTCGTCGGCGCGTTCGCCGTCGGCCTCCAGCCCACCGGCACCGCGGACCCGTTCGCGCTCCGCCGCGCGTGCATCGGCATCCTGCGCACGCTCACCGAGGAGGCAGGCGCCGCCTACGCGAAGATCCACCTCGGGAAGGTCGTCCGCTTCGCCCACGCGCTCTTCGCGGGGAAGAAGCTCGACAAGAACGCCGACGAGACCGCGCTCGCCCTCGAGGAGTTCGCCACCGAGCGGCTCCGCGGCCTGGTCGATGCGCAGGCCGGCAAGGCCTCCGCATCGGCCGTCCTCGCCGGCTTCGCGTGGATCGAAGGCGAGCGCGTGGCGCCGGTGCACCACCCGGCCTTCGTCCTCGCCAAGGCCAAGGCGCTCCAGGCCGCCGTCGACGAGAAGGCCGCGTGGCTCGACACCGCGCGCACGGTGGCCAAGCGACTCTCCGGCATCAGCAAGGAAGCCACGCCGGAGCTCGTGGCGCGCAGCGCCTTCGTGAAGGCGACCGACGCGGCCATCGTCGATCTCGTCGAGGAGCTCGATCGCAAGACCGCGCGCCTCGAAACGGAGCACGCCGTGCGCGAGGCGCTCTACACCACCGCCACGCTCGCCGCGCAGCTCGACAAGATCTTCGTCGAGACCCTCGTCAAGGATCCTGCGGACCCGAAGACGCCGGAGCGCCTCCGGCTGCTCTCGTACGGCGCGTCGTGCATGCTCCGCATCGCCGACTTCTCGCGCCTCGCCTAATCGCCGACTCCGACTTCGACTCGCCGAAAACGTGTAGTCGTACGTGGGCCTGTGTACTATGGCGCCTGACGTTTCGTTCGGGTGTCGGGCGTGAACGGCGGTTGTCAGTGCTGACTTCATGGCACTGATTTCAGTGGTTTGGCTCCGGCATCCCCATTGCTGCGCAACGTGCAGGGCATCATGCGACTCGGGCTCATACTCGGAATGGCGGCGACGGCGTTGATGGCCTGTGTGGCCAACTCCACGCCCGACGCCAATGGCTACAACGTGCAGCTCTACTTCGACGGAGCTCCGCTCGGCAGCGCCATGGCCGTCGGCGAGCCAGGTCTCGTGACCGTCAAACGCATCCAGACCGAGGCGGGCCGCTGCACCCAGTCCACCGACAGCTGCGATCCCACGACGCTGACGCCGATCGTGCTCATCTCGGCGGGCTGCGACGACGGCCTTTGCGTCGTCACGCCGCAGCCGGCCGGAGAGCCCGGCGTCGTCGCGCTGCAAGCCACCGGGGTGGCTGCAGGCACCACGACGCTGCGCGTGCGCGTGCGCAGCACCCTCGACGGCTCCGAGTGGGACGATGGCTACCCGCTCGCGTTCCGCGCGACGGGGTCGATGGCCCAGGCTCCGGCGCCCGTTCTCGCGCCGCGCGGCGCCGACTGAGGCCGTGATCCTCGCTTCGGGACAGTGCGCCAGCATGGGGCGAGCCTCGGGGCCGCTCGCGCTCAGCGCCGAGGCCGCAAGCGCGTTCGCAGCGAGCGGCGCCCCGCCCATCTTCGTCCGCGCGGAGATGGACGCCGACGACATGCCGGCGCTCCGCGTCTCGGCGGGCGTCGTGACGACCCTCGGCGGCATCACCGGAGACGGCGCGGTGGCCGCCCGCGTCCTCGGCAAGCCGTGCATCGTCGGGGTGCCGGGCGTCATCATCCGGCGGGATTCCCGCGTGCTCGTCGTCGCCGGGACCGACGGCGAGACCGTGGTGCGCGAGGGGGACATCGTGGCCGTCGTGGTCGAAGGCGCGCGCGGGGAGCTGCACCTCGGCGCGTAGCGTTCGTCGGGCCGGCGGCGGGTGCGCGTGATACGCTGGCGAGTCATGCGGCGGACGTGGCCCTTCGCTCTGCTCGGCCTCATCGAGTGCTCGCCGTCGCCCGCGCAGCTCCCGCCGGACGGCGGCCAGCTGCCACCGTTCGACGCCTCCGCGACGGCGATCGACGCCGGTCCCCTGCCCGTCACGGTGACCGTCTTCGCGGGAGGCGCGCCCGAGCTCGGCGTGCTCGTCGCGTTCCAGGATGCGACGGGCGCCGTGCTCGGGAGCTCCAAGACCGACGCCAAGGGGACGGCTTCGAGGGTCGTGACCGCCGGCAGCCAGGTCAGCGTCATGCTCGGGACGCCCGGCAGCGGATCGCTTGCACTCTACACGTATGTCGGCGTCGAGCCCGGCGACGCGCTCAGCGTCGTCGATCCCGGCTCGTACGGCTCCGCCTCCGCAACGCTCACGGCGCTCCCGCCCGGCCCTCCGCCGGCGGCGAGCTACTTCGAGGCGTACGCCGGCTCGTGCGGCACCTACGTCCCCCAGCTGCCCGCGACGATGAGCCTGTCGCCAGGCTGCGTGGGGCCGGGTGGCAAGTTTCCCCTCCTCGTCCTCGCCCGGGGCATCACGGCATTGTCGAGCCTCGCGTACGCCTTCGCCAAGGACAACGCGCTCGCGCCGCCCGACGCCGGGGCGACGACGCTGTCGCTCTCGGGGAAGTGGTCGACCCAGGTCGGGACATGGACGATCGACGCGGTCGACGTCCCTTCCTCCGCGGGCTCCGTGAACGCGGCGTTCGGCGAGATCGCGAACGAGGTCTCCTACGCGCAGCTGTCCGCGCCGGCGACCGCGCCGGACGCGGGCGCGCCGTCCTCGTTCGAGACTCACCCCGGCTATGCCGACTCGGTGCAGAGCGAGGTCAACGTCACGTTTCCGACCGGCAACTTCACCGACACGGAGATCGCCGCGATCGCGACGCGCACGGCCCCGCCGGCTCTCGACGGGCAGGCCACGATCGATCTGGCGCAGCTGCTGCCCGCGATCACGGGCGCCTCCGTCGACTTCGTGAGCGATCCGCCGAGGCCCACGGTCAGCTGGAAGACCGCGGGCTCGCTCGCCTCCGCGGACGGCACATTCGTGAGCTTCCAGTGGGTGCAGCTCCAAGACGGCGGCGCCGCGGCGGCGGTCATCACCTGGCAGCTCGTCGTGCCTGCGAGCGCGACGAACGTGCACGTCCCCGCGCTGCCGCCGGAGGCGAGCGCGTGGACGCCCAGCGGCGCGCAGCCCGGCGGGCCGCCGACGGTGGTCACGGTGGACGGCCTGTCCGGCTACGCTCGGCTGCGCAACCTCGCCGCCGCGCTGCCGCCGCCCAACCTGCTCGTGAACGCCCAGGGCCCGTACGTCCCCCCGCTGCGGAAGGATGGAACGGTTCGCCTGACGTTGTATGGTCCGAGCCCGCAGTGAGCAACGGACGCGACGTCGAATGAGCATGCCCCGCACGAGATCCCGCGCTCTGGTGCTCGCCGCGTTGGCGTGCTGCATCGAGCTGACGAGCGCCGCCGTGCACGCCGGCGAGGAGGCGCCGAGCGGCACACTCGACGTCACGACGAGCGATGGGCGGGGCACCATCTTCATCGACGACCACGAGGCCGGCGAGGGCTCGTTCCACGGGGCGCTCGTCGTCGGCGAGCACGCGGTCTCCGTCGAGCGCGCGGGCTACCGCCGCTTCGTGAAGCGCGTGGTCGTCGACGCCGGCAAGAGCGCGTCGCTCGCGGTCACCCTCGCGCGCGAAGAGGCCGCGCCTCCTCCGCCGGCTCCCGCGCCGGTCCTCGGCGGGGCGTACGGCGGCTTCTTCCTCGGTCCGTCGTTCGAGCCCGCCGGTTCGGGCAGCACCTTCGAGCAGACGTGCCCGCTCACCGGCGCAGTGAGCTGCTCGGCGGCACCGCCGGCGGGCCTCACGATCGCGGGCTATGCCGGCTACACCTGGGACCCGATCGGCCTCGAGCTCTTCGCCGCGTTCGGGCTCGACTACACCTCGCCCTCCTCGACCTTCGACGGCGTCGTGCAGCCGGGCTCGAACGCCGCGCTCACCGGCCCGGCCCGCAACGAGCAGTTCCAGATCCTTCGCGTGGGCGGGATGGCCGCCCTGCGCGCGCGCGCCACGATCGATGGGAAGAAGCTCCGCGTCTCGTTCGCGCTCGGGCCCGGCTTCGGCATCCACGGCATGCTGATGGAGCGCACCGCGACGACGACCGGGTCGCCGAGCGCGACGGACGCCTTCGTGCCGCAGCCGATCTCGTACGCGACCCCGGCGCTGTCGGTCGAGGTGGCCGTGGCGTACCGGTTGAGCTCGAGCGTGTCGCTCACCGCCGGCCTCTCCACCTGGCTCGAGAACGCCGGCACCGACGCCACCACCACCGCGGATCCACGCCACTACATCTTCCCGCTCGCCGTACCCCTGAGGACGCCGAGCTACCGGCTCGCGTCGGGCACGCAGTTCTTCCTGTGGCCCTTCCTCGGGATGCAGTTCGGCCCTTGATCCGAGAGGCCATGGAGCTCTCCCTCCCCACACTCGCTGCGCTCGTCGTCCTCGGCGCCGCGGCCGGCTGGCTTGGAGCCCTCGTCGGCATCGGCGGGGGTGTCATCCTCGTGCCGGCGCTCGTCCTCGCCTTCGGCGTCAAGACGCAGGTCGCGGTCGCGGCGTCCCTCATCGGCGTGGCTGCGACGTCCACCGCCGCGGGCAGCGCCTACGTCGGCTCCGGCCTGACGAACATGCGCCTCGGCATGACCCTCGAGATCGCGACCACCATCGGGGGCATCACCGGCGGGCTCGTCGCGATGGTCATCTCGCCCGAGCTGCTCGCCGGGGTCTTCGGCGTCGTCATGGCGATCACGAGCGCCCTGGTCTTCTTCGACCGTGGCGGGCACGAGAGGGAGAAGGAGCCGACCGAGGCGCAGCGGCAGGCCAGGCCCGCGGTGCTCGGATGGGAGTCGCGCGAAAAGCTCGCCGGCGCCTACTTCGACGAGCACCTGCACCGGATGGTGCACTACGAGGCTCGCCGCATCCCCGTCGGCGCCGCCGTCTCCCTGGTCGCAGGCACGCTCTCCGGGATGCTCGGGGTCGGCGGCGGGTTCTTGAAGGTCCCCGCCATGTCGCTCGGCATGAAGGTCCCGATCCGTGTCGCCGCTGCGACGAGCAACTTCATGATCGGCGTCACGGCCATTTCCAGCCTCTTCGTCTACTTCGCGCGCGGCTACGTCCAGCCGCTGCTCGCGGCGCCGATCGCCATCGGCGTCGTAGGAGGATCGCTCCTCGGGACGAGGCACTCCGGCAAGCTGCCCGCCAAGGTGCTTCGCTTGACACTTTCGGCGGTGCTCATCGGGGTCGCCGCCCAGATGGTCCTGCGAGCGATGGGGGTGCACCTTGGGCGCTGAGCTGACGGACAAGGACAAGATCGAGGAGGCGCTCGCCGAGCGCGATCACAAACGCGTGCAACTGCTGCTGCGCGCGGGGCTCGCGCTCTCGACCGCGCTCATGGCGGTGGGGCTCGTGATGCGCCTCGCGCTCGGCGAGCGCGGGTCGCCGCCTCTGCGCCTGTTCGAGCTCGGGTCCGCGCCCGATCTGGGGCTCCTGCTCATCGGGCTGGGGATCCTCGCGCTCGCGATGACCCCGGCGCTGCGCGTGCTCGCGCTCGTGGTCATCTGGGCGCGGGAGCGCGACTGGCGCTTCGTCGGCGTGGCGGTGGCGGTGACGTTGACGCTCGCCCTGTCGCTCGCGATCGGCAAGGGTTGATGTTCGCTACGGCACGGTGAGCTGGACGAGCACCTGTCCTGGGAGCGCGGCGCTGGTCTGGTTGCGCTGCGCGGTGAGCAGCTGGTTCTGCGCGATGGCGGAGCGAATGGTCGTGCACGCCGCGCCGCAGACTCGGATGTGCGAGCCGTCGATCGCCCAGCCGTCCGCGGTGGTCGACGTGGCGTTGCACGTCGCGTCGGGCGGGAGCGTCTCGGGCGCGAAGCCGACCGGCCTCAAGCCGAGCGTGCCCTGCGAGGGGTCGGTGAAGTTGTTCGGTTTGTCGTAGAGGCAGCCGCCGAGCGAGCTCACGAAATCGCCGATGCCCTGCGCGGCCTGCAGCTTCGCCGTGTTCGAGTCGCCGGCGGCGCCGCCCTCGGCGTGCGTGACGATCGCCCCGCTCGCGGTCGCGAACGCCGCGGCCGCGTCGATGCGCGTCTGGGTCGCGGGCGGAGTCTCGAGCGCGTTGCGGAGCGAGAAGACGTACGTGCGCCAGCCCGCTGCCGACGCGGCCTGCACCGCCGCGGGCGCGCCCCCACCCGCGCAGCTCGTCGGATCGCTCGGATCGAGCGTGCGGTTCGTGACGAGGACGACGGCCTTCTGGTTGTATGCGATGGGCTGGTTCGTGTTGGGGTCCTTCGGGAGCTGCAGCCCGTAGACGCCCGCCGTGGAGAGCATCGCGTTGAGCGCGAGGCCGCTCGTCGGCGTCGGCAGCGTGTCGCCGATGTGCTGCGTCAGCAGCGTCACGCCCTTGTCGACGGTGAGGAACGGCGTGACGGCGCTGTCGGGCGTCGCGTAGGCCGCCGCGCTGCACTCGCTCCCCGGCGTCGGGACGAAGCGGAAGGCGAGCTGGGTCGTCATGAAGACCGGATCGCCGAGCGCGAGCGAGAGCGCGTCGTCGAGCGCCGCGCTCTTGTCGGTGCTGGTCGAGCTCGGGTTCTTCGTGCCGACGTAGTCGACCATCGAGGTGTCCTGATCGACGAGCATGTAGACGAGGCTCGGCGTGGGCGACAGCGTGGTCGTCGTCGCGTCGGTCGCGCAGAGCGGCTGGTACACGTTCTTGGTCGGGCAGGTACGGCTCGCGACGATGCTCTTGATCTTGGGCCCCAGCCCGCCCGAGCAAAGGCCGGGCGCCAGCCGAAAGCGGTTCGGGTGGTTCTGAGGATCGGGCAGCGTGAAGCCCTCGATGGGGTCCTCGTCGAGCACCTCGATGCGATAGGGCTCGTAGATGACGCGCACGTTCATCCCCACCTCGGCGAGGCTCGTC
>Ga0316628_100004953_pt1 | contig 10574 bp, 8 predicted proteins | sample OWC_Aug_M2_C1_D5_FD_207648 | JGI IMG/M metagenome (GOLD analysis project Ga0316628, IMG submission 207648) | Wetland soil microbial communities from Old Woman Creek delta, Ohio, United States - OWC_Aug_M2_C1_D5_C | ecosystem: Environmental > Terrestrial > Soil > Wetlands | place: USA: Ohio... | reverse complement strand
CGCCAAACCCGGCGGCTTCTGGCCGAAGTAGGGGCCGGTAAGCGTGGGCGATCCGCTTCCCATTCCCGCCGCCTTGAATTCCGCGGCGTGTTCCGCCTTCCAGGCGCCGTTTTTAAACGTGTATGCTTTGTCGATCAACCGTCCGTCCGGCGTGAATTCGAGCGAGTACCTCAGCTCGAGCCGGCGGGCGCCGAGGGTTATCGAGCCGGTCAAGACGATGGCTTCGCCTTCCCGCGTCACGAAGCCGTTCTCATAGACGTCCTTGTTGCTGATTCTGAAAAAAGCGATTTTCCGGGCTATCGCGTCATAATAAAAGTACCCTTCCACGCGGGAATCCAGGGCCTTGCTTTCGGATAGATAGCGAACGACGTTTCCGTCCCAGACGGTCTTCCATTCCGTGATCATGTCGAAGTCGACGTCTTGCTGCAGTTCCTTGACGAAAACCCACGTCTTGTTCACTAGAGGTTCGAGAAGCTTCAGCCTGTCCGCGAGCGGTGGCCGCGGCTTGTTTTTCTCCGGCCGGAGACGAAGGATGATTTCCGCCGAGATCCAGTAAACATCGCTGTTCCCGCCCCGGTCGCTGCTGAAAAAAAGATATTTTCCGTCCGGGCTGACGATCGGGACGCCTTCCCATTTCGACGAATTGACGGATTCGCCCAGGTTTCTCGGCTCGGTCCAGGAGCCGTCCGCCGTCCGAAAACTGACATAGAGGTCGGAATCGCCGAATCCCCCGGGGCGGTCGGAGGCGAAAAGGATATAACTTTCGTCCGGAAAGATGAAAGGCTCCTTTTCCTGGGATGCCGTGTTGACCGATATTCCCAGATTGACCGGATCGCCGTAAACGCCATCGACGAGTTCCGAGCGGTAGAGATCCATTTTGCCGAAATTTTCCCGGTACGCCGTCGAAAAGTGGCGATAGGAGGCGAAATAGAGGTTCCCCTCGGAGGAGACGGTTGGGGCGATCTGCCAATCATTGTTGTTGAGGGTGTTTCCGAGCCATCGGGCGGCGCTCCATGTTCCCCGGCTTTTTTCCGACATCCAGAGATCGGCATCGCTCTTTTCCTCGCCGGAGGGAAGGGGACGGTTCGACCAGAAAAAGGCCTTTTTTCCGTCCGGCGAGAGCGTCAAGTCTGCGTCGTTATCGGCCCCGGCGAAAGGCGCAGGAGCTGGCCTTCTCCACGCATTTCCTTCCCGGGTCAGATGCAGGATGACGTGCCTTTTCTCGGGAAGGAAAATCGTGTAGAAGCATTCGTCCTGTCCGGGGGTGAAGGCCGGAGAATATTCGGTGCCCTGCGTCGAGATGACGCCCGGGGCGAAAACTTCGGCCGTCATTCCCGGCGGCTTCTGGCCGAGGTAGGGGCCGGTCAATTTGGGAAAATCGGTTTGCCGGGAGTATGCCAACGCAGATAAAAGAATCAACATTCCAATGATCGTTCGCTTATTCAAATACGTTCTCCCAATTTTCGCCGATCAGGCCGATTCTTTGGGCCGCAGTTTGTCGATGATCTTGGCCGAGACCCAATAGGGATGGCATTTTCCGGACTTGAAGCTTAAAAAGAAAATATATTGGCCGTCGGGGGAAATCATCGGGCAGTTTTCGTCAGACGACGTATTGATCGTCGGCCCCATATTCACCGGATCGGTCCAGGTTCCGTCCGCTTTTTTAAAACGGATGTAAAGATCCAGCTCCCCGAATCCGTCTTTTCTTTTTTCCGAGGCGAAAATCAGAAAATTCTCGTCCGGGGCGATGTACGGGCATGTCTCGGAATCCTTGGAGTTCCAGGGAGGCGGCAATATCTTATAGGAATAGGGTCCGGCCGCGCCGGTTTTCACGGCCTCGAACAGATCGTACGCACCGTATCCGCCTTCCTGGATCCCGCCGAAATAGATGTTGCCGCGCTTCGAAAAGGTGAATTGCCAATGGATCAAATCGATCGGCGGATCGAATTCGGCGAAGCATTCCGGCTTTTCCCATTTTCCATCGATTCTTTTGCTGAACCAAATCCTGTGTTTCCCGGATTTTTGATTCTCTTTCTTCGAAATAAAAAACAAGGTGTGATCATCATAGGGGAAATAGGGGACATCATCATCCGGGTGCAGGAAAGGGGCTAAAACCGGAGCCGTCCAGCGGTCATTCTTTCTTTCCATGAAATAGATTCCGTTTCCGGCCGGCGAATTCATGGTCCTCCAGAAAATAAGGTTTCCGTCTTTGGAAAAAACCGGGCAACTGTGAAGATCCCTCTCGGCCGAGACGATGCCCGGAGCGAACAATTCCGGAATCATCCCCGGCGGTTTCTGGCCGAGAAAGGGGCCTTTAAGGACCGGAAATCCGATCTGTTGAGCATAAGCGGCGGCGAGGAGAAGAACCGAAAGGCCAAGAGGAGCCGCTTTCTTCAATCCGACCTCCCGTCCAATATGGACATGCTTATCCTATCGTTTTTCGTTCCGCTGGTTGAAAAGATAAATATAGCGGCTCCGATGATGTCCATGACCTGTCCCGGCGGCTGGAGACGGTTGAGGCGGGCTTCGTTGGCGTTTTCCGGAGCGGTCCGGTCCTCCCCGCTCCTGACCGTTTCCTTCGGCCGCAACTTTTCGATGGCCTGGATGCTGACCCACCAGATGTCGTCATCAACCGAATAAAACAGGAATTTTCCGTCGGGCGAGATATAGGCCCCTCTCGAATCCGGCTTGAATCCGTGCTTCGTCAAGTCAATCGCGTCCCCCCAGTTGCCGTTTTTTTCCTTGAAGCTCACATACAAGCTTCCCTTTTCGACGTTGATGTCGAACAGAAGGAAGCTTCCGTCGGGTGCGATACAGGGATGCGTTTGGTTTTCATAATGGGGATGGATGGTCAACCTTTGGACGGGGATAAAAAGGCCGTCTCGGAACGTTATCTCGGCCAGATAATGCTTCGGCTGGCTTCCCCAGACCGATTCGGTCGTGTACATCCGGCCGGCATTATCGGAAGTCAAATACATCCCCTGTCCGGCGTATTTCGGCTCCGACCAGCCGGTCTCGGTCCTTTGCGACGCATAAAAACCGGTTTTCCGGTTTTTTTCGGGGTTGAACCTCCAATAGAAAAAAAGCCACTGGTTGTCCGCGGACAGACAGGGATGGGAAGCGGCGGCGCCTTGGGCGATCGGAAGGGGGGCCGGGATGGTCCACTTCCCGTTTTCAATCTTGGTGAAATACAACGTCGGAATGATTTTCGGCAGAGCGTGACGATAAAAATAATACTCCCGCCCGTCGGGAGAGAAGCCGCCTTTAAATTCGATGAATCCAGCCTTGGAGACGATTCCGGGCGCGAAAACCTCCGGCGTCATTCCCGGCGGCTTCTGGCCGAGATAGGGGCCGGTGAGGGCGGAGGTTCCGTCATTTTGGGCATACAGCATGGCGATGAATACAACTGGAACGCAGAGCAGAATTCGCTTTTTCATTCAAGATCCCTCGCTACCGGCAGCATTATTCAACCGTCATCGGACGGGCAAGGCCGAGATCTTGCCCTTCAAATAAAAAAACCGGGCTCCCGGCTTTTCCGCCGCTCCGATTTCGACCGGGAGGCCGAGGCCTCTGGCTTTTTCGGCAAATTTCGCGTATTGGCGCTCATGCCCGCCGTCGTGCATCGGGAAGACCGTTCGGGGCTTGAGAATTCGGATCGCGTCGATCTCTCCGCCGTAGGTCGGGGTGAAAAACAGGTCTAGTCCCGGCGCCTGAGCGGCCGCATAGTTCAGGTTGTCGCGGAAGACCGGATTTTCGGCGCCTCGGCTGTGCCCGTGATCGCCCGCATGAAAAATCGTCAGCCCGTCGACTTTGACCAGGAACGCCGATTCGGGAATTCCGTCGAATTCGTGATGGATGTTCCAAATTTGGAGATCGTCGAGGGTGAGGACTTTCCGTTCGCGGCCGAAATGGACATCAGCCGGCAATCCGGCATTTTCCCATCCCCAGACATAGCGGATGTCCCGGACCGCGGCCCGCCAATCCAAGATCGTTTTCTCAAAGTGGTCGGGATGGGCGTGGGAAACGAAGACGGTCACGTTGGATCCGGCGATCTCGGCGGGATCGATGGAGCCGGCGTCCAGCCCGCGGGGCGAGAGACTTTGGAGAGGCTCGGAGTAATCGAAAATCAGCAGATGATTCTTCGTCTTGACGGCCCATCCGCTGTGGAAGAGATACCAGATGACGGCCTGTCCCGGTTCGAGATCCCGGCCCAGGATTTCGCGGGTTGTCTGTCCGTCCAATGGACGGCCCGCATCACGGCCGCCCCAGGCGAAAAGGAAGCCGAGACAAAGGATGCCGAAGATCGGAAAGGCCGGCTTAATTCTCCTCATGGCATCTCCTCATGATTCCTCAGGCCGCCGATGATTTGCCGGGGGGATGCGGATCATTTCTTTGGCCGCAAGCCCTCGAGGATCTTTGCGGAAACCCAGTAAATATCGCTTGGGCTTCCTTCGCTGCTGCTGCTGAAAAAAAGGTATTGGCCGTCCGGACTGACCGTGGCGTACCAGTCACGGGCGTCAGCTCCCGTTTGCAGCGCCTTGGACAAACTCGCCGCCGGGCTCCATGATCGGCCGTCCTCGCGGAATGAGATGTATAAGCCGTCGCGCTTGTCCTCCTCTCGCCGGGAGTCGAATATCAGATAGCTCTCGTCCGGGGCGATAAAAGGATGGGCGCTGCTGAAATTTCCGTGATTGACAGCCTCGTCGAGGACTTCGGGACCCTCGTACTTTCCATCTCTGAGCTGGTATCGCCCGATCAGCCCAAACCTCTTTTGGGGATCAGGGATGTGGGTAACGTAAATGGTGCCGCTATCTGTGGACGTCGCTCTCATCCCTGCGCCGATCGGTTGCGGATTGGTCCAGACCCCGTTCTTTCGGACAAACAGGACAATCGTGCTGACCGAATTCCCGTCCTTGTCGGTCGTGATTCGATTTGCCAGGAGATGCTCCCCGTCCGAGGTGACTTGCAACTGGCCGTACGTTCCCGCCGGATCGAACGCCACGTCCTCGGGCCCTTGCCATATGGTATTTCGGCGGGTATAGACGATGTCTTTCCCTTTTCCCCCCGATGCTCTTTTCAAAAATATTTCTCTCAAGTCCTTCGAGAAGGCGATTCCGTATTCATGATCGGCGGTGGAAATGACGCCCGGGGCGAAGATTTCCGGAGTCATTCCGGGAGGCTTCTGTCCGAGATAAGGGCCTGAGAGCCGCAGGAGCGTCTCTTGTTGTTTTGCGCTCAACCCAAGTGCCAGGAGCAGGAAAGCAAACAAGATTCCTTTGAATTCTTTTGATCGTTTCGTCATCCCGTTCACCGCAAGCCGAAGAGATAGATGATGAGGCGGTTCTTTTCGAGCGATTTGTCGATCCGGTCGAGGATGAAGCCGGCTTTCTCCATCTGGGCCAGCATCGTTTTTTCCGTGACGCTTTCGGCGGTGTCCGCTTCGGAGAAGAAATCGGCGATGGCCACCCGTCCGCCTGCTTTCAACGCCGTCCGGGCGTTGCGCATCAGGGTGACGGCGTCGGTGAAATGCTGGTAGGAGCCGATGATGAAAATGATATCCATGCTCCCGGCGGGGAGCTGGGGCTCGGCCGCTCCGCCGGCGATCGTTTTGACGTTGGTGAAGCCGATCCGGCGGCACCTGTCCGCGATGTGCCGCAGCCCGTCGATGTCGATGTCTTCCGCGTAGACCCGGCCACTCGAGCCGACCTTTTCGGCCATGTAGACGATATTCCGTCCACGGCCCGCCCCGATCTCGGCGACTGTCATGCCCGCTTTGAGCCCGGCGATATCAATGATTTTTTGCGGCGGCCAGGACGCATTGGCCTTGGCTTCCCGTTCATTTTCCGCGGCGACGCGGCCGACGGTTGTCTGGGAATAGGCCGCAACGGCGAATATCGCGGCAAGGATCATGAACTTGCATTTCATGGATTTCTCCCCGGATAAATGCGGTTCATAGCTCCTCAGGATTTCCGAAGATTGAAATGGGAGACGGAAATCTGGGGAGCGGGGAGCGGTTTTTCCATGCGATCGAGGACAAAGCCGGCCTCTTCCATCTGGGCTTTAATCGTTTCCGGGGAGGTTCCTTCGCCCCGGCCGCTGGCCGGTTTTACCCATTCGACGACCACCAGTCGTCCGGATGGTTTGAGCGCCACCCGCGCTTTCCGCATCAAGGCGATCGGGTCGTTGAAATGATGGTAGGCATTGATAACGAAGATCACGTCCAGCGTTCCGGCCGGGAGCTTGGGATCGATGGAATCGCCGAGGATTGTCTCCACATTGCCGAATCCGGCGCGGCGACAGCGCTCGGCCAGGAACTGGAGGTCCTCGGTGCTGATATCCTCGGCGTAAACCTTACCCAGCTTTCCGACGCGTTCGGCCATGAAGACGATCGTCCGTCCGCGGCCCGCCCCGATCTCGGCGACCGTCATCCCGGGACCGAGTCCGCCGATGTCCATGATTTTTTCAGGCGGCCAGAGGGCGTTGCTCTCGGATTCTTCGGCGTTTTCGGCGCCGATGCGGCTTGTCGTCGTCTGAGAATAGGCCGTGACGGCGAAGGCAACGGCCAGGATGATGAATATGCGCTTCATGGATTCCCTCTCGATGTTCATCGTTTCTCACCTCTTAAATTCGATGAAGTCATTTCCGGACCGCATCGATCATTTTCGCGGCCAACCGATAAACGTCTCCCTCCCGGGAGAAGAAGACGTATTGACCATCGCGGGAGAAGAACGCGTCCGCTTCCGGCCGGGCCGTATTCACGGAAGGGCCGATGTTGACGAAAGCGCTCCAGTCTCCCTTCTCATCCTTGAATGAGGCGTAGAGGTCCCATCCGCCGAAGCCGCCCTCTTTTCGTGAATGCATCAGGAGGATCCGGCCGTCGGGGGAGAGGCTGGGGCCGCTGAGCTGGCCTTGAAGCAAATCGTCCTTGAGGGGAACCGGCTGTGGTTCCTCGAACCGGTCGCCGTTCCGCGGGGCATGAAAAAGCCGGCGGGTTTTCCCGCTTTGTCTTATGAAATAAAGGCCGCCTTTCTGATCGAAGAAGGGATGGGCTTCGATATCGGAGGGCTCGTCCGTGTTGACCGGCGATCCCAAACGGACCGGAGTTCCCCATCCATTCCCGGACTTTTCGGCTATCCAGATATCCGGCATTTTTTCCGGCTCGCCCGTCCCGCTTCGGGGCCTGTTGGAGACGAAAACGACTTTTGTCCCGTCGGCCGACAGACTGGGCTCCATGTTCATATATTCCCGGGAGAAGGGAAGAACGACCGGTTCGCCCCAGGAATCTCCCGCCCTGCGCCGGCTGATGAAGGTCATGGCGTTTGTCGCCGGGTCCCGCTCGCAATAAAGAATCTGGGAGCCGTCGGCCGACATGGTCAGCTTGGTTTGGATCCCGTCCTTCGAGATCACACCGGGAGCGAAGATCTCCGGAGCCATTTCCGAGGTCGTTTGTTGGACGGCCGGGAGGGAAAGGACGCGGGCATCGACCCAATAGACGTCTCCGCCCCAATCGACCTGGGATCCGCGGAATATCTCCGTCGACCAAAGCTTCTTTGGATTCGTCCGTTCCGTTTTACGATGTCCGACAAAGAACATGTACCGGGCGTCAGGGGACAGTCCGGCGAACATGGAGCCGCCGAGGTTCACATCCTCGTTCAACCTGACAGATTCGGCCCAGCTCTTGCCGTTTTTCCGGAAACTGACATAGAGCCCCAGCTCGGAGCCGCGTATGGCAGTGAAGACGAGGTAGCTCTCATCGGGGGCGATGCAGGGGGCGCCCTCCCAGCCTTCCGTGTTGAGAGGGGCGCCGAGATTCTCCAATCCCGAATACGTACCGCCGACGAAACGCATGAGGTAAAGGTTTTCCTCTTTTTCCGCTTCGCTTGTCTTGACCGCCGCGTAGACATTTCCGTTTGCGGCGATGGAAAAGCCCGCGCCCGCATCGAACCGGTTCAAAGGTACGTTCCAGATCCTCGGTTCGGCCCACCCGTCACCTTTTCTATCGATGACCCAGACACGGTTGATCTTACTTTCCGCGCTTCCTTCCGCGTCGGATCTTTGGGAAACGAGATAAAGCCTGTTGCCGTCGGGGGAGAATTGCACTCCGCCGTCCATGACTTTCCCCGAAAAGGGGGCCGGTTCCGGCCTCGTCCAGGTCCCGTTCGCCCTTCTCATATGAAAAATGATCCCCCGCGGCTTGCCGTCGATATGCCCCACGACCCTGAAAAAGACTTCGTTGCCGTCCGGGCTGAACGCCGGAGGGCCGTCATCGTGCAATTCCGTGGATATGATTCCCGGAGCGAAGATCTCCGGGATCATTCCCGGCGGCTTCTGGCCGAGATAGGGGCCTTGGAGGACCGGAAATCCACTCTGTTGAGCGTGGCCGACGGTGAAGATGAGAACAAGAAGGCCAAGAGGAATCGCTTTCTTCAATCCGACCTCCCGTCCAATATGGACATGCTTATCCTATCGTTTTTCGTTCCGCTGGCTGAAAAGATAAATGTAAAGGTCGTTTTTGTCTAGCGTTTTGTCGATCCGGTCGAGTACGAAGCCGGCTTCCTCCATCCGGGATTTCATATCCTCCGGCGTGGTTCCTTCGCCCGATTCCCCGGGCCGCTTCACCCATTCGGCGATGGCAAGGCGCCCCGTCGGCTTCAGCCCGAGCCGGGCGTTCCGCATCAGGGCGACAGGATCGCTGAAATGGTGGTAGGAGGAGATGACGAAAATGAGGTCCAAAGCCCCCGACGGAAACTTGGGATCGGTGAAGCCGCCGAGAATGGTCTCGACGTTGGCGAATCCGTTGAGGCGGCATCGCTCGGCGCAATGGCGGAGAGAGTCGGCGTCGATGTCCTCGGCATAGATCTTTCCTTTTTCCCCGACCCGGTCGGCGAGATTGACCACGTAACGGCCCTGGCCGGCCCCGATCTCGGCGATCGTCATCCCCGGCGCGGCGCCGATGATGTCCATGACCTGCGCGGGCGGCTGAAGGCGGTTGAGGCGGGCTTCATTGGCGTTTTCCGGATCGGTGCGGCTTTTCCCGGATTGGCAATAAACCGTCCCTGCGGCGAAGGCGAGAAGGGTGATCGCGGCAATCAACGGAAGGGGTGGTTTTGAGGAGATTCCTTTTGATTGAATCATGACGTTTGTTCCTTTTTCATTTATCCGCCTTCAACGCTTCCCTGCGCAAGTCTTCAATAAATGAGGCGTCAACCCAATAGGGCGTGATATTCTGGACGAAGAAGAAGACTTTACGGTCAGGACTTAAACAGCCATTCGCCGTCCCCTGTCCGCCGTGGACGATATCGCCCATATCGACCGGGCGGGTCCATCGACCGTCCGGTCTGTGAAAAGCGATAGAGATAATGGCTCCCTTCGGGTCACCGAACCGATAAGTGATCAAATGGTCTTTGTCCGCGCAGTCATCCCGGCCGTTCGTGTCGATGAGGTCGTCGAGGCTGACGGATTTTTCATAGACGTCATTGACGAGTTTTGACTTGAACATCTGAGTCCCCCGGACGCCCGGGCCGAAAGCCTTGAAGTAGATCGTGCCATCCCCGGCCGTTGATGGCAGCATTTCGTTATAGGCATCGAGGTTGGGAGGCGAGCCGAGAGGCAGGGCCCCGCTCCAAGCGCCGTCCGGCCCTTTTTCCGCGTACCACAGGTCGGTCAAAGAGGCGTTTTCTCCCGGTTTTTGTCGCTCGGAAGCGAAATAGATCTTTCTTCCGTCCGGGGAGAGCATGGGATGCCATGATTGGCAATCCGAAAACGGCGCCACTTCGGGAGCCGTCCAGATCCCATCCACTTCCCTCATCCGCCAAATCCTTTCATACCCCGAACCCGGCATGAAATATCCGGTCCAGAACACCTCTTTCCCGTCCGGAGAAAAAATCATGGGACTGTAGGATCGATAAATGTCCCTAAAGAGCTCGGGAACGAAAGGTTCCGGTTTGGTTCCGGGCGCCTTCCGACCGAGGTATTTTCCTGAGAATTTTGGAAATTCCCTTGGCAGATCCCTGGCTCCGCTCCGCCGAAGGACGTCCGCGATTTTCGAATTCCGCGAGGCGACGGCAAAATGCAGCGGCGTCCCCCCGTCCTTGCTCCTGACATCGAGCGTCGCGCCCCTGGCCACAAGAATTTTAACCACGTCCAGGCCGCCGAGAATCGCTGCTATATGAAGGGGTGTCAGCCCGCCGTTCTGGACGGAATCGATATCGACGTCCTCATCAATCAGGTACCCGGCGATTTTGGCCTCGTTCTTCGCCGCCGCGAAATGAAGAAGCCCGACTCCCAGCTTGGTCCGGTAGTGCAGGTCGGCGCCGTTTTTTCGAAGGATTTTAACCATCTCCAGATTGCCTGACTTGACCGCGAAACTTAGCGGAGTATCCCCATAATAGTCTTCCCTGAAAACCGCGTTGACTTCGGCGCCGTGGGCGATCAGGAGCTTGGCGATTTCAAGGCTATTGGACAGGATCGCCCGTAAAAGAGGCGTAAACCCAAATTGACTTTTACTTGCGGCAACCGCGCCATGCGCCACCAATCGGCGAACGGCCGCGAAATTGCCCGATTGCGCGGCGTAA
>Ga0316628_100004952_pt1 | contig 10575 bp, 6 predicted proteins | sample OWC_Aug_M2_C1_D5_FD_207648 | JGI IMG/M metagenome (GOLD analysis project Ga0316628, IMG submission 207648) | Wetland soil microbial communities from Old Woman Creek delta, Ohio, United States - OWC_Aug_M2_C1_D5_C | ecosystem: Environmental > Terrestrial > Soil > Wetlands | place: USA: Ohio... | reverse complement strand
CGAGAAGTGCACGATCTACATCTACACCTTGATGGGTAACCTCGTCGACATCATTCACCACGACTCCCCGACAGGGTCGGAGTTCTGGGACATGACGACCAGGTCGCAGGAATCGATCGCGTCCGGTATTTACATCTACCGTGTCACGACCCCCAAGGGGAAAGAGAAGATCGGGAAGTTCGCGGTGCTGAAAGGTCAGAGATGACGCCGTGATGCAATCGGGTGATTTGACTCGCTTGGAGGAAACGCCATGAAAAAGACACTCGTGAGCATGACGCTTCTGCTCATGACTCTGACCTGCCTCGCGCAGGCGCAGACGAGCGACAGGGCCGGAAGCGTCGGAGCCTTGTTTCTCAAACTGGGCTTGAGTCCCAGAGCCGCGGCCATGGGCAACACCTACGTGGCCGTGGCGGACGACATCAGCGGGGTGTTCCTGAACCCGGTGTCGATCGTCAATCTGGAGGGTTGTCAGTTCTTCGCAGCTGAAATGGAGTACTTGGTCGACATGAAGGCCGCGGCGGGAGCAGTCTCCTTTCCTATGCCGAAGTTGATCGGCGGAAAGGGGGCCATCCACTACACGGGATTCTATTCGGGCGACATGAGGATGACGACGGCCAGGGACATAGACGGAGAGGAGACGCGCGAAACATTCAGCTGGAACGAGCTGGCCCTGGGCGCAACGTATGCGCGGAACTTCACGGACAAGTTCGCCATAGGCCTCACCGCGAAGTACGTGCGCACAGACGTGGCGGCCTTTTACAGCCAGACCTTCGCGTTCGACGTCGGCACTCTGTACAAGACTGGGTTCCGCAACCTGAGACTCGGCATGTCAGCCACGAATTTCGGCCCTGACATGAAGTTCAACGGGAAGTACGCCAACACGTACATCAGCGGAATCTGGCAGGTGTCGGTGCCGGAGGAGTACGGCTACTATCCGCTGCCCATCTCCCTGCAGGTGGGTATAGCCGATGAGCTGTACGCTAAGGACCAGATGCGCCTGACCGGGTCGTTGGACTTCAGTCACCCCAACGACCTTGCCGAACGGATTCACGTCGGGGCCGAGCTCGCCTACAACGAGATGCTGTTTCTCCGGGGCGGATTCTTCGTGGACATGGACAAGAGCAAGATCCATGACCCGATTACTCCCAACGACGAGGCACTGGACAGGTTCAACGAGTTCAGGTTCGGCGCCGGAGTGAAGGTGAGAAACTTCACCGTCGACTATGCGTGGCAGGACGTGAAGGCCCTGGGGAACGTCCACCGGTTCGGCGTTAGCTTCAGGATGTGAGGACGCAGGCGCGCCGCACTACCAGACGCGTTTTCCCGTGGCCCTGTCGAGAGCGGCAAGGCCGACGGTGTAGTTGTATAGCGACCGGAGGCGGTTCAGGCTTGCCTGAGTCAGCGCGGTCTGAGCGTCCAGAACGTCCAGGTTAGTCGCAACTCCGGCCTGGTATCTGGCCTGCGCCATGGAGACGGCCTGCTGTGCCTGGACAACTTGAAGTTCCGCGCTCTGGATCTTTCGTTGGCTCGCCTCCGCGCCGGCGATCGCCTGCTCGACCTCGGTGGCGACCTGCCTCTCGAGGTCCTGCGTGTGGGCCTTTGCGGCCAGCAGAGCCGCCTGCGCCTCCCGGGTCTGACCGCGAGTACGGCGGCCGTCAAAGAGAGGGACGTTGGCCTGGACGCCCGCGAACAAGTTCGCTTTCAGCAAGTTCAGGTCCGGGTAGTATCCGTTCTTGAATCCCGAAGTGAGATTCGCCGTCAGGGACGGCCTCATGCCCAGGGAAGAGAGATGCGACTGAATGCTCGCGCTGTTCTCGGCGGCCCTGGCGGCCGCGAGCTCGGGTCGCTGTCGTGAGGCCTCTTTGAGCAGTGAGTCGGGATCCAGTCGGAGCGCCGCGCTGCTGAATTCGCCCTTCAGCAGAACCGGCTCCTGACTGCCCAGGCCGGTCAACTCCCTGAACTGGATTTCCTGGCTCTCCAGAGCGTTGGCCACGTCTATCCTCTCACTCTGCGCAGCCGCGATTCTGACCTCTGTCGTCAGCACGTCGAACTCCGTAGACGTGCCCGCTTGCACTTGCCTCCTGGCTACGTCACGATGGCGGTTGAGAGCCATGATCTGTTCGTCGAGAACGGACAAGTTGCTGCGCAGAATCAGAATCGCGTCGAAAACAGATATCGTGCGGTAGGCCAGGTTCCACTTCACCTGTTCGAGGCTGACCGCCGCGGCGTCCCGGCCGGACCGCGCCAGGTCGACCGAGACGGTGGTCCTCCCGAAATCGTAAAGGATCTGCCTGAGTCCCAGGTGCACGTCATAGTTGTCTTCGGGATAGATCTGTAGGGAAGCCTTTCCCACCTGCACGGTGGAAACCGGGTCTATCCTGCCGTAGGCGCCGCTCAGTGAAACCTCCGGGTAGTAGGGGGCCCGTCCGGTTGAGACGTGCTCGTCAGCGGCCGCCAACGCCTGTCGGGCTCGCGTCACCGCCGGGTGGCCGGACACGGCCATCTGCACCGCCTGCTGCACAGACAAGGAGTCCGGAGCGACAGTCTGTGCCGACGACGTCACGGGGAAGCAAACGCACCAAGCCGTCCAGGCCGTGATTGCCACCGCCGTTGCCAGGCGGCCGCGCTTCAGTACGGCCCGGCGCGAGTCGATGTCTCCGGGCGCCGCCGGGGTCCCGCACCTCGCGCTCACTTGTCTCCCGACCCGTCTATCGCACTTCATCTTGCACCTGCCTGTGAACCTTGTTGAGAGATTCCGGGCGCCGCCGAGGTTCCCCCAGGCCTCGGCTGGCCGTGCCTGCCGCGCCTGTGGACTCTTAGAAAGAACACTGGGATGGCGCTCATGACTACGATCACACTGACTATGAGGAACACGTCATCCACCGCACTGACAAACGCCTGGTTGGAGGCGAAGGTCGCGATCTCCACTTTGGCCCTCGCCAGAGCGGTCGCGGTAGTGCCGCCGGTCTGCTGCAGCGCGGAGTGCTGGAGCCTCATCAGGATCTCGCTGTACGTCTGCGACGATTGGCCGAGCTGCTGGCCGTAGACAGCCGAGTGGAAAATGGTCCTCCTGGTGAGGACTGTTCCGAAGACGGCGACTCCGAAGCTGCCACCCAGCTGCCGGATGACGTTCATTAGACCGGACGCCTGAGCCATCTTCGCGTTCGGGATCTCGGAAATCGCCATGGTCATCAGCGGTGCGAACAACACACCCATCGCCACTCCTCTGAGATAGAGGGGCAGCATTATCTCGGACCTCTCGGAGAAGTATGAGAGGAAGCCGAACTGGTAGAACGTGTAAGCCATCAGCACGAGGCCCACGATGGCGGGAACCCGCGGGTCAAACCTGTCCGCAAAGAGTCCAGCGAAGGGGGCGCAGATGCCTTGCAGCAGACCGACCGGAAGGAACACGAGGCCCGCTTGGAGAGGACTGTATCCTAGCGAGTTCTGCAGATAGATCGGCAGAAGAAACGTACTGCCGAACATCCCGAGGCCGAACATGAAGACGATCGTGTTGCTGACCGAGAAATTGAAGTTCCTGAACAAGCCGAGCTCTATCAGAGGATCCCTGACGGTCAGCTCGGTTATCAGGAACACCATCAGGCCCACCCCGGAAACCCCGAAACAGGTGAGTATGTAATGGGACGTCCACCCGCCCGTGTTCCAGGAAGAGTTGCCGCTGGCCAGCGCGAGGAGCAACCCGGTGAGAAAGGCCGTAAGAGAGAAGAAGCCGACGAGGTCAAAGGAGCGCCTGCCCTCTGCCCTGTGCTCACGCAGAACTATCATGAGCGCAGCCGCACCCAGGAGCCCAATGGGCACGTTCACGTCGAATATCGTGTGCCAGGAATAATGGTCTATGAGGTAGCCGCCCAGGGTCGGTCCCAGGGAAATCGAGGCTGACGCCGCCACGGTCCAGAACCCCAGGGCGATCCCGCGCTTCTCAGGCGGGAATTCCCTGGTGACAATGGCCAGGCCCACCGGCATCAGAATGCCGGCTCCGGCGCCCTGGAGCACGCGAAAGACTATCAATGCGTTCAGATTCCAAGCGAGGCTGCAGAGAAAGGAGCTAAACGTGAAGATGCCGAGCCCCGTCAGGAACATCAGCTTGTAACCCAGGTGGTCGGCCAGCCAGCCCGAAGTGGGCAGAAAGACGGCGAACACCAAAAGGTAGGCCGTCAGCACCCACTCGACCTGGTCCACGGACACCCCGAAGGAGGCCATGAGGTTGGAGAGGGCCACGTTCACTATCGTGGCATCCAGCACGGCCATGAAGGTGCCCACCATCACGGAGGCCAGCACCAGCCAGCGATACGTCGGATTCTCCGGCCTCAGGTACGGGTAGTCCTCCAGCAGCGTGCGGCGGAACTGCGACCAGGCGGCGAGTCTCAAGGATCACCTCGACTTGGGCGCGGAACCCACTCTTATCCTGACCTCAGCCGACATGCCTGGCAGCAGAGAAAAGTCGCCTTGCGGCAGCCCCCGGCTCGGCGCCGCCACTGAGATCTTGACCGGCACGCGCTGGGTGACCTTCGTGAAGTTGCCTGAGGCGTTGTTGGCGGGTATGAGCGCGAACTGGGAGGCCGCCGCCGCCCCGATCAGAAGAACTTGACCGCCGAATTTGACGCCGGCGAAGGCGTCGACGTAGACCTCCACCGTGTCACCGACGCGGACCGACTGGAGCTTGGTCTCCTCGAAGTTGGCGGTTACCCAGACATTTCCCAGGTCGTACAGCGTGTAGATCGACTGCCCGGGCTGCACGATGTCGCCCGGCATGATCCACTTCCGGGCCACCACCGCCGACACGGGCGCGAGGATCTCCATGTTCTGCAGCTGAGTCTCCACGACGCCCAGCTGGGCCTGGGAAGTGTTGACCTGGCTCTGCGCGACCTTCTGCTGCGCCTCCGCAGCCTGGAGCGCCAGGCGCGCGTGGTCGTACTGTTCGCGGGTTATGACGGTGTCGGCAAACTGCATGGAGGCCCTGCTGAAGTCGTCCCTCGCGCGCTCCAGGTTTATCCCGGACAGAGACACGTTGCGGTTCGAGTACTCCAGATTTGCCTGCGCCTGAGCCTCCTGTGCTCTGAGGTCGCGATCGTCCAGTGCGACCAGCAGCTCGCCCTGTCGGGTAGTGTCACCCTCTTCGGCGGCCAACCGTGTGACGCGGCCGAGCACCTTCGAACTGACCGTGATCGGGTCGGCCTCCACGTAAGCGTTGTTCGTCGAGACGTAGCCCCGCAAGTGCAGATACCAGTATCCGAATACCACACCCGCGACAAGTAGCAGGAAAACGGCAGGGAATATGAAGCGTTTCCTGGTGACAATGCTCTTCTGTCTCGTGCTCTCGCTTGGGCGGTCAGTCTGCTGGACCATGACGGCCTCCGATGCCTGTGGTTGACTACCGTGCCATGTCGGCCTCGCGAAAGACGATGATATCAGACCCCACCCTCCGGGCACACAGAAAAGCCGCGCAAAAGCGGTTTGACAAACCGATGGGCTTGCGCTAGCTTTGGCTGGAATTGCCGGCGCGGCGCCTGCCCGGTGGGCGGGCAGCGCGTAGGACTTTTGCCGGATCAATCCGGAACGCGCCGGGCGGCGGGTGGATCATGCTTACTTATTACAAGATCGTCGGCCAGAAGCTGGAGCAGTGCTCGAAGGACGAGGGAGTCTTGCTGGTTTGCGTCGCCCCTCAGAACGGGGAGATGCAGGAGCTGTCCGACACGTATCACATAACCGAACACGACATTCGTTCCTGTCTGGACGTGAACGAGCTCGGCCGCCTGGCGCACGAAGAAGAGTACTCGCTCATAATACTGAAGAGACCCAAGAATTACTCCACCCTGGACAACCTGCTCTTCAAGATAGACTCGCTCGGCGTGTTCCTCGTCCCCGGCAAGATGATCATCGTGATGGCCGAGCCCCATCCGCTTCTCGAGGGCAAGCACTTCGCAAAGGTCAGGAATCTCAACGACGTTCTAACAAAGATCTTCCTCGGAACCGTGAACCACTTCCTGGGCCACCTGAACGGAATCCAAATGGTGTCGGACGACCTCCAGGACAAGGTGTCCAGTTCGGTGAGCAACAAGTACTTGATACAGATGTTCAGCTTGGAGAAGAGCCTCGTCTACTACCTGAACGCGATCAACTCGAACGCCAGGGTTCTGGAAAAGCTCAAGATGAACGCCCCGAAGCTCGGTTTCGCCGAGGAAGAGATGGACATGCTGGAGGACATAATAATCGACAACCAGCAGTGTCAGAAGCAGACGGAGATCTATCTCAACATCCTTACCGGACTCATGGACGCGAGGGGCTCGATAGTCGGGAACAACCTGAACGTCCTTATCAAGCGCCTCACGCTGATAAACATAATCTTCATGCCGCTGGCCGTCCTGGCCGGCATAGGAGGCATGTCCGAATACACGATGATGACTGAGCGGTGGGGCATCGGCTGGAAGATGGGCTACACCCTGTTCCTGATAGGGGCGGTCGTCATCGGTCTCCTGACGTACCGCATTGTCAGGATGTATCTAGGCCGCGCCGACAAGGAGTGAGGGCTGAGGAGCGCGCGGCGCCATGACTCCGGCTCAACCGCCTCGCCCGACCGACTCTCATTCATTCCGTCAATCCAGCCTTCCTGACAACCTCTGAAAACCGCGGGTCGCCCCGCAGGCCGTCCCAAACCGGATCCGGCTTCACCAGGGCCAGCGAAGCGTCCGGTTTATCCAGACACTTGCCCAGCCATTCGAGGGCGAGATCGTTTTCGCGCAGCCCGGTGTAGATTCGCGCTATGTGATACGGCGCGACCGGCTCCGTTCGGGAGAGCGCCGTCAGCTCCTCGAGTATCTGTCTCGCTTCCGAACGTCTGCCCGAGACTGCCAGCACGTAGCCGAGAGCGGCCCTCATGGATTTGCCGCTCTTGGGGTGCCCGGTGAACCCTCTCACCGCTTCCTCCGCCTCCGCATACTTGCCCTGCTGCGCGTAGCTCATGGCCAGCCACGTGTAGGGGGCCAGGTACCCCGGGTCCATCTCGACGGCCTTCTTGAGTTGCTCTATCGCTTCGTCGTACGCGCGCGAAAGGTACAGGATCTGGCCCGCGCAAGAGTTCGCGAGGACCGAAATGGGCTCCAGATCGGTGGCCCTTCTCATGTGCGTCGCCGCCTCCCGAGTGCGCCCGGTGGCCGCCAGGAGGTGCGCGTACTGATGGTGGACTTCGCCGCTGTAAGGGTAGAGCGCCAGGGCCTGCAGATACTCCCGCTCACCCGCCGCCCAGTCGAAGTCGAACCAGACCTTGATCCCGGCCAGCGCGAGATGCGCCTCGGCGAGCGTGGGGTCCAGCTCCAGGGCCTTCCGCACCTCCGACGTGGCCAGCTCGTAGACCGATTCCCTGCTGATGAAGCCGGACGCTCCCAGACTCGTGTACGCGTCTGCGATGGCGGCGAATGCCAGGGCAAATCCCGAGTCTTTGGCGATGGCCTGGCGGAAGTACTCGATGGCCCTGTTGAGCCCGTCCTCGGACATCTTCTCGGCGAACCACCGCCCCTTCAAGTAGAGGTTGTACGCCTCCGGGTTCTCGGTGTAGCGCCTCCTGAATCTGGCCTCGTCCGCGTGCTGGACCCTCACGCTGAGCTTGTTGGCTATTGCCAGCGAGATCTCGTCCTGCACCGCGAAGATGTCTTCCATGGTGCGGTCGTATCTCTCGGACCAGACGTGATAGCCGTCCGCCACGTTCACCAACTGTGCCGTGATGCGCAGCCTGTTGCCGGCCTTCTGCACGCTTCCTTCCACCACGGACCTGACGTTGAGCTTCCTCCCTATCTCACGGACGTCCGCACTCTTGCCCTTGAACGAAAAGGCCGACGTCCGCGCCACGACTCGCAGGTCTTTGAGTTGGGCGAGCGCGTCCGTGATGCTCTCCGCCATCCCGTCGCAGAAGTACTCCTGCTCCGGGTCGGCGCTCAGGTTGGCGAAAGGAAGCACCGCAACGGAGACTGCCGCCCGCGCGGCCGCGGCCGGCTCTCCCGGCGCCCCGAAAGGAGGAGTCGGACTCGCCCCGTGAGCGAGGGCTTCGAGATCTTTCCCGAGCTCAGAGATCGTCTGGTAGCGCTCCGCCGGGTCCTTGGCCATGGCCTTGTCTGTGATGCGCTGCAGCTCCCCGGGCAGTCCCGGGCGGAAGCTTGACAGTGGCTGCGGGCTTTCGTTGAGGATGGAGTACATCACCGCGGCTTCGTATTCACGACCGAACGGCGACAGTCCGGTGAGCATCTCGTAAAGAGTCACGCCCAACGACCAGACGTCGGTTCTGTGGTCGACGACGTCACCCCGCACCTGTTCGGGTGACATGTAGCCAACGGTGCCGGGGGTCCTGCCGGTCCTCGTCAGGCCGTGCTTGCCCGCCAGCTTGGCCAGGCCGAAGTCGAGAATCTTGACGGTGCCGTCCGGCGTGAGCATCACGTTCTCCGGCTTTAAGTCCCGGTGGACGATGCCCTTTTCATGCGCTTTGGCCAGTCCACGAGAAAGTTGCAGAGCGACGTCCACCGCCTCCGCCACCTTGAGCGGTCCTCTTCGGATCTTGTCCCTCAGAGTCTCTCCGCCGTAGCACGCCATGGCGATGAACATCTGCCCGTCTTCGGTTTCGGCTATCTCGTACACGGTGCAGATGCTCTGGTGGTCGAGTGAAGACGCAGCCCTGGCCTCGTGGATGAAGCGTTCCTTGGCATCGGGGTCGCGGGTCAGGTCGGCGGGCAGGAACTTGAGCGCGACGTGTCGCTCCAGCCGGGTGTCGAGGGCCCTGTAGACGACTCCCATTCCGCCCTCGCCCAACTTCTCGAGTATCTTATAGTGGGAGATCGTTTTACCCTGCATGAGTGTCCCTTACCAGCATAACTGTCCCTTAATGGTTGGCCTTCGGCCGGGTGCCGGCGTCTGCCCGGAGCCTGGCCCGAGCCCTGCTCCGGTGAAAATCTTACGCGATAGAGCTTCCAGATTCAACTTTTCGGCGTTGAAACGCGACCAAGTAGTGCTATACTGTTATTGAGGACGCTGACTTACGATTTCCACCAGATAGTCTATTCATCGCATCGGCCTGTGCGATAGTTCCAAGGGGTTGGGGACAATCTTACCGCAGGCGCCTGATTAAGTCATGAGACTTCAGGCAAGGGGCTGGCCGAGTGGCTCCGGCTCAGTTCGACTACCTCCTCGTCCGGCGCCTGTACGTTGGAGGTGTTCCCTATGAAGCTCACCAGCATCTCGCTCACCGTGTTGGTGATCCTGAGTCTCCTCGTCTTCGTCGTGCTTCCTGGCTGTGACCACGGCGGCAAACGCACGACCAACCTTCCTCCTCACGTCTCCGTTACAGGCGGTCCGCCGCAGGGCGGTGAGAGCTACTACTACGTCACGATCTCATGGGTCGGGTGGGACGAGGACGGCACTGTCAAGCACTTCCTCTACGCCATAGACGACACGACTCAGTGGACGGAGATACGGGAGCTCGAGCAGACCTTCCTCTTCACCGCGGACTCTCTGAGAGAAGGGGAGGAATTCGGCAAGTGGCACACGTTCTGGATCAAGGCCGTGGACAACGACGGGGCCAAGTCGCTGCCGGATTACCTCACGTTCGACGCGCGCACCGTCGCTCCGAAGACCACCATTACAAGCCCGAGCTGCGATCCTGGGGTTCTCTGTCAGGGTGCCATTGCGCTTGGGACTCAGGTCAAGGTCACGTGGGACGGCGAAGACCCGGATTGCTCAAGCCTGACAAAGAAGCCGGTGGCCTACCAGTGGAGGCTTCTCAACCTGTCCGCTCTCCTCGGGGGCGCTCCGACCAGCAGCGACGCCGCCTACTTGGAAGGCCTGATGACGACCACGCCCGAGAATCAACCCGACACCACTTCTCATTGGTCCGAGCCCCGTCCGGAGACCGAGGTGGTGCTGCGGAATCTCACGCCCGGAGCTTTCTACTTGTTTGCCGTGAGAGCGATTGACGAAGCCGGCGCAGTCGAGCCGGCGGTGCGATCCACCTACAACATGTTCTACTTCAAGTCCATCATGGGCATGAATGTGCCGAGGCTGTACGTGTGTAGAGACGGCTCGGGCCCGTGCGTCCCGGGCCCCGAGACCGGGGACGGAGGGAGGAGGGGGGCAGACTCCTGGCGAATGATGACCGGCGAGCCGGCCACCTTCAGATGGGTGGCGGACGCCAGTTCCTACGGCGGAATCATAACAGGCTACAGGTACGGCCTCGATATCACGGACCTGAACGACCCCTCCCAGTGGGCCACAGACTGGAGTCTCACCGTCACGAGCGCGACTCTTGTGTTCCAGGGGCCGGGTGTTCACTACCTTTACGTTGAGGCGGCGGACGACGTCGGTGGGACGACATTGAGCATAGTCGAGCTTGAAGTGTTTTCGACCTCGGGGCCCGATCGGGACGTGCTCTACGTCGATGATTTCTATGACGTCGTTCCGGGCGACCTCGCGCACGACAACTTCATCCAGGCCATACTGACCAGGTGCCTTTACTACACCGACTCCGTGTACGTCTTCAACTGCTGGAAGCCCGGCCCGAACAACGTGCCGCCAGAG
>Ga0316628_100004951_pt1 | contig 10576 bp, 9 predicted proteins | sample OWC_Aug_M2_C1_D5_FD_207648 | JGI IMG/M metagenome (GOLD analysis project Ga0316628, IMG submission 207648) | Wetland soil microbial communities from Old Woman Creek delta, Ohio, United States - OWC_Aug_M2_C1_D5_C | ecosystem: Environmental > Terrestrial > Soil > Wetlands | place: USA: Ohio... | reverse complement strand
CTCAGGGGAAACTGTAGATACGGACGCTCGGTGGGAACGGTGGATGCGGGCGCCGGCTAGGCCGGCGCCGCGGCGGGCGCGCCCCAGTCGATTACCTGCCTGACCGGGCTGACGTTCATGCCCAGGCCCAGCTTGTCCGGCTCGATGCCCATCGCCAGGCCCAGGAGCTGGGTGTAGTACATCGTCGGCACGTTCAAAGTGGCGCCGATGGTCCGGCCGCAGATGTCCTGGACGTCCAGCATCTTCTGGCACGACGGGCATATCGTGACGATGGCGTTGAAGCCGTAGTCCTGGATGGCCTTCACCTTCTGGCCCGAAAGGGTGAATGCGGCGTTGTCGTTTTTCAAAAGCAGGGGCGCCCCGCAGCAGTCGAGCTTCTGCGGGTAATTTGGCGCTTCCGCGCCCAGCACCCGTATAAGGTCGTCGAGCTTCTGCGGGTTTTCCGGGTCGTCCTGCGGCCCGATGCCGCTTGGCCGTATCGCGTGGCACCCGTAGTGGGGCACCACCTTCAGCCCCTTGAAGGTGCGGACCAAGGAGGCCTTGATCTTCTCGAGCCCGATGATGTCGTGCAGAAGCTCCAGTATGTGCTTGACCTGCGAGGTGCCCTTGTACTCGAGGCCCTCGCTTGCCAGTACCGCGTTCACGCGCTCTTTCATCTTCTCGTTGTGGTCGAGGACGTGCTTCGCCTCCAGAAGCGTCATCCGGCACCCGGTGCAAAAGGTCATGATGTCCAGCCCTGTGGTCTCGGCGATGGCAATGTTTCGGGCGGAGAGGTACAGGAAGGCGAAGGGGTTGATGCTGCGGATGGTGACGCCGCAGCAGGAATAGCCCTCCAGGTCGACGAACTCGACGCCCAGCCTGGTCAGCGTTTCCCGGGCGGACATCTCGTAGGAGTAGGCCTCGGTGGTTATGGCGCAGCCGAGATAGAGGGCGTACTTCATGCGACAACCTCTCCCTTGTACCGTGCGACTTGTGCCATGCGACCGTGAAGAGGGGCGGGCCGGAAGAGCGATGCACAATGCCACATGCGCCTTGCATCATGCCCCATTCCGACTCGTCCATGCGCCCGGCGTCTTTCGCCTTTCGCCTTCGCCCCATGCGCCTCCGCAGGCGAGCTTCGCTCGCCTCGGCCTAAAAGACCGACCTCGGGTCGGTCTTTTGCGGTGCGCCCTGTGCCCTGCGCCTTCATTCTACGCGCCCTCCTCGGACATCGCCTGCACAAGGGCGTTGGTGAACGCCTCCTTGAACTTGTCGAGGTCCTTCGGACGGGAAGCAGCCGGGAGGCTGCAGCCCGTCCGGTCGGAGAACTTCTTCTTGCCGGTCTTTATGGATTTGAGCATCACCTCGACCGGCTCCTGGATGATGCCGCGGTCCATGAGGGCCTGCAGGACCGAGGCGAATCCGGCCGGCGGCGGGATGCCCCGCGCTACGGCTATCGAACGGAGGAGCAGGATGACGTCGACGGGGGCCACCTTCTGGGGGCACCGCTCCTTGCACTTGAAGCAGGTCAGGCAGGTCCAGATGACCTCCGATTTCAGAAGTTCCTCGGTGAACCCGAGGTTGAAGAGGGCCATCACCTCGTGCGGGTGGAGCTCCAGAAGCTTCATCGCCGGGCAGCCGGCGGTGCATTTCACGCACTGCAGGCACTGGTCGGTGATATTCTCCTTCATTTCCTTGAGCATCTTCTGCTCGAGCCTGTAGACGTCCTTGGCGCTCTCCGCCGCGCTCATCTGGTCGACGAGGTTAGCCATCCGATATCCCGCCCTGTGCTGTCATCACGGGTGATTTGAATCATTTGAGAAGCTCCGCCGCCGCGGCCAGCCGCTGTGCATCCGGCGTGGCGGGGAGCACGGCCAGCGCCATCGCGTCGCGGTAGTAGCGCTCGACCGGCATCTCCTTGGTGTAGCCCACGCCGCCGTGGACCTGGACCGCCTTGTTCCCGACGCGCACGGAGGATTCGGCGGCGGAGGCCTTTGCCAGCGAGGCCGGGACGCGCAGTTCCTCGTCCGTGTCGCGGGCGAAGGCCGCCCGGTAGACCATCAGGCGGGAGGATTCGGTCTGCATCGCCATGTCGGCTATCATCACCTGTATGGCCTGGAACTTGGCTATGGGCGAGCCGAACTGGACCCTCATCTTGGAGTACTCGACCGATGCCTCGATTGCCGCCTGAGAGATGCCCACGGCCCCTGCGCCCAGGGCGATGCTGCCCAGGGCGAAGACGGGTTCCAGCATCTTGGCGGCGCCCCCTTCGGCGCCCAAGAGGTTGGCCGCCGGGACATGGACGTTGAAATCGACCGGCGCGATGCCGGCCCCGCGCACGCCCAAAAGATCGTCGGGCTTGCCGGCCGACACGCCCTCGCCCTTCTCGACGAGGAACAGGGACGGCCCCTTGTCGGCCCGGGCGGCCACGACGAAAAGGCCGGCCTGGCCGGCCGAGGGGACGAACACCTTCTTGCCGGTGATGCGGAAGCCGTCGCTGTCCGGGGAGGCGGTGGTGTTCAGCGCCGCCAGGTCCAGCCCGGCGCCGCTCTCGAGGACGGCGAGCGTGCCCAGCTTCCGGCCCGAAGAAAGTTCGGGCAGGAAGCGCCCCTTCTGGTCCTCCGTGCCGAACGCGGCTATCGGGAATATGCACTGCGAGTTGTGGGCCTCCACGACGAGCGCGGTGGAGGCGCAGGCCCTCGCCAGCTCCTCGATGACGATGGCATAGGTGACGGTGTCGACGCCGGCGCCGCCTGAATCGGCCGGGGCGAGCAGACCCAGTATCTGCAGCTGGGCCATCTTCTCCAGCGTGTCCGAAGGAAATAGGGCTTCCTGGTCGGTCTTCTCGGCCCGGGGCTTCACCTCCTTCTCGGCGAACTCCCGGACCATCCCCCTGGTCAGCGCCTGCACTTCGCTGGGCTTGAAGTCCATCCCTTTCCCCCCTGTCAAGGTACGATTCCCACAACTGTGCGACCGTATAAAAAGGTTTACCGGCCCGAGGTCGCGGCCCGTCTATCTGAGGAACCTTACGCCCCACATGCCCTCGAGGGAGGCGGCCTCCCAGAGGCAGGCGGCCAGCAAGAGGAAGCCGAGCAGGAGGGACATCGCCAGGGCCATTCCCGGGGGGTCCTGACCCGACAGGACCGCCTGCAGGAACACCACCAGGGCGCAGACGGCCATCCCGCCGAGCGCCCAAAGCGAGATCCGCACGTGATTACCGGCCTTCAACCGCAAATGCTGGTGGCTCTGGAGATAGAGGAACGCCCAGGCCAGGACCAGTGAGGCCATGGAGGCAAGTGCCCTCGAGAGGAGCATCCAGGAAAGGTCCGCCCATTCGGAGCCGCGCTGGCCGGTCACGACGGGCGATTCCAGTATCAGGAGGATGCCGGCCACCGACCCGCCGAGGCCCCCGCCGACCGCCGCCGCGAGCCCCTTTCCGCTGTCCTGGTCCTTCCTCTCGAGCGCGCCCACCGAGGTGAACACCCACAGGAAGATCCACAAAAAGAAAAACGGGCCGTCGAGCAGGATCCGTTGGGTCATCCACATCGCCGGCGACCCCGAGGCCGCCATGGCCAGGATGACCCACGGGAAAGAGAACAGCAGGTTGGCCAGCACGAGAACGAAGAGGGTGGCGAGGTACGGGTGATGGCCGGGCGCCATCCTTTCGGGCTTGGTCCTTTCCAGGCAGAAAAGCAAGAAGAACGCGACCAGGACGAGACCCAGATACGCCAGCTCCTCGATGCCGAAGCAAATTGACGGCAGGGCCAGGGCCACCAGGCACATCACGACAAAAAGAGTTGTCCACCACGGAAATCTTCCCCGCGTTCTCCCGGCCACGTCGGTTGCCATCGGAAGGTCACAGGATAAACCTATCGCAGGGCCGGCTCCGCCCGCGCCTCAGTTGTGATCCTTTCCCAGCGGGTCTATCCAGGTAATCAATCGCTAAACTGCACTTTGAATTGGAGTTTCGCGACATCGATATCGATTCCCGTCGCAAGGGAATATTCACGGGCAATTTCCCGGATTCTTTCCTTGTCCTTTTCCAACAACCCAGGATCCTTGCCGTCGTATTTCGGGGTCATGCAATCGATATGCATGTTGCTGGATTCGTCGTTATCGGCGTGAAGATAGACCATGAATCTTTCTGTAGTGGTGATCTTGGCGGCGTTCAATTCATAAAGATTATAGGATATGTATTCTCCGTCACCGGAGTACACCATCAATGAATAATTCATGCTTGAGAGCATCTCTTTGGCTCTTGAGAGGTTTGTTTGGGACATGCTGGGGACAACGGACCAGGCCTCCACCTGCGTCACATAGCGGCGCGTTGAATAATCGGACATGTCAAGATAAAACAACAGCTGGCTCAGGTAAATAAATGCCGTGATGCAGATGAGAACAAGAAAAAGTAATATTACTGCAAGCCCCTTCTTCATCTTCTCACCATCAGGAATCACATCATGCCCCATCCGATATCATAGGAACCGGCCGGCTCTCTCATTTGAATCCGAGCTCATATTCAATCAAAACGCAATAATACTTTTCAGAAAGATTTATGTTTGGTGCGACTCTCATCGATCCGCCGATTCGCGCGCGGGCTGATCAGCTGGAGCACCAACCGATCTTCTTCCGTTTGCTCAGTTGTAGTCCTTTCCTCTTTGGAAATACCAGGTCAGCAGGATGCATACCACCGCGAGCCCAATCATCGCGGCCAGCGCCTGGCCCCAGGGCGTCTCGCCCGCGGCGCCGCCGAACGGGACCGGCGCCAGCGAGCGTATGTAGTAGTTGACGGTGGCGTACTTTATGCTCGTGCCGATGTTGGCCACGAAGGTTTCCCACAATAGCGCGTAAAGCAGCCCCACCATCAGGGAGTATTTCTTGAAGAACACTCCGAAGAACATGAACAGGGCGCCCCAGGCGGCGATGGCGACGAACATCAGGCCGATGTACTGGCCCAGCTCGAACATGAAGTCCGAGGTGAGGCTGTAGGAGGTGTGCGTAGCTATGATTGAGAATGTAAGCAGGAGCGGCACGAGGAACATGACGAAGACGGACACCACGAACCCGATGTACTTGTAAACGACGAGCTCGAAGGTGGACACGGGCCTCGAGGTCAGGTAGGTCAGCGTCTTGTTCTCCTCCTCCTCGGCAAAGAGCGAGGCGCCGAAGAGCAGGCAGGCGTAGAGCACGATGAACTGGAGGTACACGAGCATCATTATCATGACGAAGAGGCCCAGCCCGTTGATGCCCGTGCCGTCGTACGTGTAGGCCCAGTAGCCCGGGATGACGAGCAAGAACATCGAAAGGCCGAAGAACACGAGCGTCTTGCGGTCGTAGAGGACGTTCTTCACGGACATCTCGACCAGCGTCCGCCCCTTCGTCGGCATGTACTTGATCATGTCCTTGAGCTTCGCTACCGGGTCGATTCTTTTTTCGTACCCTGAGTTCTGGCCCCTGAACCCCGAACCCTGACCCCTGCCGTCAGGCCCTGCACCCTGAACCCTGACCCCTGGACCCTGCATCTCAGCCCTCCGTGAGGTACTTGAACACGGCGTTCAGGTTGTCGTCGGGACTCGAGAGGCCCGTGTACGGTATTCCGGTCCGGGCGATTATCCGGGGCAGCTCGCGGTAGAACCTTTCGGGAGCGGTGGTCCGCACCGTCAACTGGTCGGGAAGGAAGGTCAGCGAGGTCACGAAGTCCAGCTTCTCCAGCTCGGCGCCCAGCCTCCGGGGGTCGGGCGTCGAGACCATGACCGTGTGCGGGTGCCGGTCGATGAGGTCCCGGATGTCGTGGAGGTTGCCCTGCGCCAGAAGCATCCCCTTGTGGATGAGCACGATGTTCTCGGTCATCCGCTCCACTTCATGGAGCACGTGGCTGGAGATGAGCACCTTCCGGCCCGCCTTCTCCAGGTCGGAGATGACCTCCATTATCCGGACGCGCGCCAGCGGGTCCGTCCCGCCGAGCGGCTCGTCGAGGATGACGAGCTCCGGTTCGTGGACGATGCTCTGGGCGATCTTTATCCTCTGGCGCATGCCCTTGCTGTAGCCTCCCAGGCCGCGGTTCTGGTCGGCTGTCATGTCCACGGACGCGATGGCCTTGCGGGCGGCGGAGCCCGCTTCCTGCACGGACATGCCGTTGAGGCGCGCAAGGTATTCCACGAACTGCAGGCCGGTCATCCACGGATAAAACGAGTCCTGCTCGGGACAGTAGCCCAGGCGCGCCTTGAGCCGGGTATTGTTGCGCGGCTCCTCGCCCAGGACCCAGAGCCGCCCCTGCGACGAGCGAATCTGGCCCGTGACCAGCTTCATGAACGTGGACTTGCCGGCGCCGTTGGGCCCCAGGAGACCGGTGACGCCTGACCGGATCCCCAGCGTGACATTGTTCAGGCCCAGCACCATGCCGTACCACTTGCTCAGCCCCCAGGTGGCGACCACCCACTCGGCCGGGTCGAAATGGTACTGCTGGACGGCCTGCCAGGAGTACTGCGCCACCTGCGCGGCAGGATGGGCGGCCGTCGCTGGCCCGGGCTGGGCGGGCGCCGGTTGCGCCATCATCACTGGTTGCCCAATGCCCGGTGCCATCGTACCACCCTACTCGCTCAGCTCCGTCCTTTCGACCTTGTACCATACGAGGAACGTGCACGCCACCCAGATGGCGGCCAGCACCGCCAGGGAATAGTACCACGGGAAGCCCAGGTCGAGGTTCTCGGCGATGCCGAAAGCCGTCCTCCCGGTCACATCGAAGTTGTCGCTGATGCCGATGAGCCGGCCGTACTTGCTTTCGAAAGCGCCCGTCACTATGACGCCCATTATGGCCGTTACGAGGTAGATGACCACCATCGCCGCGGCGGCGTAGAACCGGCGGGCGGTCAGCGAGGAGAACGCCAGCGAGAGCGTCGAGAAGGTCAGCACGACCACGAGGCCCTGGCCGATTATCGCGCCCCACACCCACAGATGGTCGACGACGTATGTGCTGGAGATATCGGAGAGCAGGAGCAGGAAGCCGTAGGTCACCAGTGCCGGGAGGACCGTGATCAGCGCGAGTATCGTGCTGACGGTCCCGAACTTGCCGACAAGGTAATCCTTCTTCGTGAGGGGCCGGGCAAAGTAGAGATTGTAGGACTTCTCCGCAAGGTCGGTCGATATCATGCGCGAGCCGACCACGGCGGCGAGCAGCAGCGCGAAGAAGACCTGCAACGACAGGACCTGGCCGTACAGGATCTCACCGGTCAGATCTTTTTTCTTCGTGTCGGAGAGCTTGACCTGGGTGTGGTAGCTTCCGTACACGGCCGGGTTCCCTTGGGAGCTTATCATCAGATTGACGTCGTTGAGACGGGGCGAATCCGTTTTCGTCGAAAACCGCACCTCGCAACGGGCGGTCTGGCCCGGCGGGAGGTCGAGCTGGAACATCCTGACGCTGACGAAGCGTTCGAATCCGCGCGGTACGTTCCCGTTCCCCGCCGGCATATTGACCGTCCTCAACCGCACGCCGGTGCCGTTGACATAGGCCGAGATGCCCCAGTCGGTGGCCAGCGGGATCGTGGTGATGTTGTAGCCATCCGGCAACGTCCCCGTGTTGGTGACGTTGAACCTGACGCCGGTCGTCATGCCGGCCTTGCCCCCGAACGAAGCAGCGGCGAAATCGAGCGCGTAGGAGAAGCCCATGCGGGCCGTGAGATTGTCAGCCACTATCATCGTCACCGCGGTGAAGCTGTCCACCCGCTGGCCGGTGGTGGCCTGGACGCGCACCGCCGCAGTGGCATTGGGAGCGGCGCCGGGGGCCGGAATGACAAACAGGCTGGCGGCGGTGGCATTGTCCGAGACGCTGGCGTTCACGTAGGCCGACCATTCCAGGGGCACGTTGATGACGTCGAAGTGGGTCTGGTTGGTAAGCCGCGGTCCCAGCAGCGGGAAGACCGCCACGGAAGAATTGGTCGCCAGCCGGAGCATCGATGCGCTCGTGGATTCCGTCCCGGTCCAGGTATCGGGGTTGTCCATCTCGAGTGCCAGCCCCCCCATCGCCGCGAAGAGGATGGGGAAGATGGCCGTGAATATCCAGGCCAAGAGGACCAGGAGTATGACCGGCCAGGTCTTGACGTTGAACCGGACGCCCTCCTTTACCATGCGCAGCGTGATCTTCTTTCGGCCGTCGAGATGGCCGTTCCAGCGGGTGTAACGCTCGCGCTTTATGCCGGTCCAGCCGAACGGTGAAGAGGGGGGCGGCGTTGGCTCTGAAGAGGTTGGCGTCGAATGGGAGTCCGACGCCAATAGTTTTTGGAGAATAAGCCTTTCGATCACGCCTTCGCCCCCTTCTCCTGGGCGATGATGACCTCGAGGAACAGGTCCTCGAGCGTCCGGGCGCTGCGGCTGACGAAGCGCACCTGGACGCCGGATGCAGCGCCCGCCCTCATCACGGCCTGGTAGGCCTCTTCAAGCCGCGACTCCTTGCCGATGTCGAGCCGGATGTTCCCGCCCTTTTCGACCGTGGCCTGGAAGCCCGCCTTTCCCAGCTCGCCGGTGAACGCGGCAGTCTCGTCCGGGCGGGCCTTGACCCTCACGCTGAGCAGGGTCTTGCTCGCCATGAGCATCTCCCCGATGCTGCCCTGCTTGAGTATCTGGCCGCAGCTCATTATGACGACGTTTTGGCAGACGTACTCGACATCGGGCAGAAGGTGCGACGAGAGCAGTATGTTCTTGCACTCGTCGTGGGCCAATGACCGGATGAGGTCGAGCATCTCGTCGCGGCCCCGCGGGTCCAGCCCGTTGGTCGGCTCGTCCAGAAGAAGTAGTTCCGGGTCGTGGACCAGCGCCTGGGCGAGCTTTATCTTCTGCCTCATCCCGGTCGAATAGGTGGAGATGCTGCGGTACCGCTCCTCGCCGACGCCGATGTAATGCAGCACCTCGTGGGCGCGCGAGAGCGCCTCGGACCGGGCCATGCCCACCATCTGGCCCATGTAGGTGCAGAAGGACACGGCGTCCATGTCCATTATCAGGCATTCGTGCTCCGGCATGTAGCCGATTCGCTGGCGGATGGAGGAGGCCTGCGTGCCGATGTCCTTTCCGAGGATGGAGCCCCCGCCCGACGTGGGCTCCAGAAGGCCGATGAGCACCCGGATGAGCGTGGATTTTCCGGCCCCGTTGGGGCCCAGAAGCCCGGTGGCCCCGGGCGGTACGTCGAGCGAGATGTCGTCCAGCGCGGTGACGGACTCGAACCGCTTGGTTATGCCGAACGTGCGGATGACGGGGCCGGTGGTTCCTTTCAAGGCGAACTGTCCACGGAACCCCATGTATATAATCCTGATGGAATGATTGTGTCGAATCTATTTGCTGAGAGATAATCTTTATTATGCACTAGCTCGTTCGCGCATCGAATATAAATATAGTTGCACCCGCGGACGGATGGATAACGATGCCCAACCTAAACGAGGCGTGGAAGTACGACACCGAGAACCTCGTGTGGAACGTCTCCGCCTCCTCGGCGGGCGACCTCGTCGCCGCCGGCTCGTGGGATTCTTACATCCACCTCGTCGACCGCAAGGGCAACGCCCTGTGGAAGCACAAGACCGGGGACTTCGTCGCCTCGGTGGCCGTCTCGGCCGATGGCGAGACGATCGTGGGCGGCTCGTACGACAAGCAGCTGTACGCGCTGAACCGGGCCGGCAAGGCCATCTTCAAGTTCAAGGCCGACAGCTACGTACGGGGCGCGGCCGTGTCCCCGTCGGGCGACCGGATCGCGGCCGCCACCTGGTCCGGAACGGTGTTCGGCCTGGACCGGAAGGGCCAGCAGCAGTGGAAGGCCGAGCTGGGTGCCAACCCGCTCGCGGCGGCCGTCTCGGCCGAGGGCGGCCTGACGCTTGTCGGGTGCGCCGACAGCACCCTGCGGATGCTCGACGGCTCCGGCAAGGAGGTCTGGAAGTTCGAGACCGGAAGCGCGGTGCTCTCCGTGGCCGCCGCCGCCCGGACCAACCTGTTCGCCGCCGGTTCGGCGGACACGCACATCTACATGCTCGACGCCTCCGGCAAGCTCCTTTGGAAGTACCGCACGGGGGGCGTGGTCCGCGGCGTGGCGCTGTCGGACTCGGGCGAGTACGTGCTGGCGACCTCTCACGACCGGTACCTCTACTTCTTCGAGAGGACCGGCAAGCTGCTTTGGATATCCAAGGTGACGCCGGAGGTCTGGACGGTCGGCGCCTCGGGGATGTGCGACGAGATAATCCTGGGCTGCCGGGACAACTCGGTGAGGCTCCTGGAGAACCTCGAGATCGTCAAGTTCCAGTTCGACGCGGCGCGCACCGCCGTGCAGAGGGCCGACGAGGAGGGCGCCGACACCCGCGAGGCCCAGAGGACGCTCAAGGAGGCGGAGGCCGCCTCGACCTCGGGCAACACCCAGGAGGCCCTCCAGTCCGCCGAGAAGGCGCGTTCATTGGCCGAATCGGAGATGAACGCCCGGCTCTCGGAGCTCATCGACCAGAAGCTCGCCGAGTTCGAGCGCATGGCCGCCGAGCTCAAGGAGGCCCGCAAGAGCCCCGCCCGCGTGGAGTGGGCGGTCCAGAGGGCCAAGAAGCTACAGGAGGCCGGGCGGCTGAAGAAGGCGCTC
>Ga0316628_100004950_pt1 | contig 10576 bp, 14 predicted proteins | sample OWC_Aug_M2_C1_D5_FD_207648 | JGI IMG/M metagenome (GOLD analysis project Ga0316628, IMG submission 207648) | Wetland soil microbial communities from Old Woman Creek delta, Ohio, United States - OWC_Aug_M2_C1_D5_C | ecosystem: Environmental > Terrestrial > Soil > Wetlands | place: USA: Ohio... | reverse complement strand
ACTCAAATTGACCGACTCGCTTACTAACTGATTTTTAACTTCTACCCGCGAAAGTTCACGGGCTAACAAGCCTTCTAGACCAACTTGCATCCGTTGGTAATCCGCCGTAGCTTGTATCGATGCCCCGGCTAAATCAACAATACCGCTGGCAATTCTCTCAAAAAAACGCGCCCCGATAATTCCCCCGGCGATATCTCCCATGCGCTGTAAAGCGCCGCTGATTCCACCCAACGCGCCGCTTGCTCTGTCTTGCCCCTCAACGACTATAGAAATCCGGTAGGTCGTAGCTCCAAACATTCCCGTTATCTCCGTCTAAGAGAATTGCGCGCGTCCCTGGCCTGATTCTCAAGCGAAACGATCATCAGGTGTTGGAGTACCGTTATCGCATTTTGTTTATCCAACTGATCCGGGGGGATGTGGTAAACATCCCGGCATAGAACCAATTCTACATATTCGGCGGGAGGCGGCGCGTGTGTCCATACACTAGCCGCCACCCGCTGTTTTAGTTTCCCCGGTTCGTTGGTTCCGGTTCCTTCGGTTTGTGACCGTTCGTTTTCGCGGTTCCCATCGGTTGTTTCAGCGATGCATCCTCGATTGCATCCGAGATAGCTTGCATAATCGGATTGATCGATCCAATCAAGGGGAGTTTATCAATCCCGCCAATTACCACCCGGTTTAGGAATTCGTAGACTTGCGGGGTCATTACCCCCGTAAATCCATTCAAGAGCTTGTAATCTCCCCAGGTAATAGCAAGAATATCCACCCGGATATCCAAAACCATTCCAGGCGTTGCCGGGATAACTTCCCCGGTTATTGGAACTTCGGGAACTTTCACACCATTACCGCGCTTGCGTCCGGCCATTTTGTATCCTCCAAAATGCTGATAGGTTAGGCGTTAGTAGACTTGGTGACTTTTGCAACCGAGAATACCAACTCGCTCATAATAATATCCGCCGCGCTTGCTTCCGCAACCGGGGGAGTACAAGCGGTAATAAACCCGGAGTCGCTTGTGAACTCAAACGATCCGGAAACCGCGCCTTTCGGACTCCAGCGAAACCAAATCGGAGTCCGCAATTCATACGCGCTCCAAAAGACCGCGAACGGGTCAGATGCGCCTTCGGTGTAAACTATCGAAAAGGTGATATCAATAGAAGGGCGTTTTCCAACACCCACAATAGGGACATCCCCATCGAATGTAAACCGGTCGGCTTTTCCGCGCGCCGCTCCGCCCCAGGCAACCGCTATTGAATACCCGCTTACGTCCGTCCATGTCGATCCATTAAGCGAGTATTCGACTTTAGTTGCGATACCAACCAAACCACCCGTTGTTTGCGCCATAATAAAGACTCCTTATACGTGAAATTTCTCGCTTAAATACTAAACGTTGATGTGATATCCGGTAATGGTTACTCCCGTACCGGTGGAAAAGTCAACATACACGACTCCTCCCGCTTGATTGAAAATACTACAGTCAAACGGGCCTATGAGTCGATCACCGGTCGTAGCCGGAACGCTTACCGTCAAGTTTGGAATGGTAATAGCCCCACCCGCAACTTTTGAACCATTCGCAGATATGGTAACGGTGCAAGCGCCGCCGCCCGTGTCTTTCACTTCCAGTAGGGTATGACCGTCGTTATTGAATTGCATCCCGTTCGCTTGATCCGCCGCCACGAATGACGGTGCTACACCCGCCGCCGTGATTTCGGTAGGGGTCAATATGGTTCTAGGCATTGGCTAACCCTCCATTTTCATCCTTAGTATCAGTGGGAACATTCTCGGCTTTTGGTTTCTCTTTGAGAACCAATTCGTTCTGCTCCGTATCGCGGTTGAAAACTACCTCATAATCCTTCATCTTGAATTTTGGTATAACCGCGCCGTTCTCCATTAAGGCCAGGGCCGGAAGATCATCCAACATGATTTCTTCCCCCGGTTTCACGTAGGGGTATTTTCCTTGCGCCTCTAGTTCACGAACCAAAAGGGTCGTTTTGGCAATATACGCTTTTTTGCTCATGTAACCGCCTTTACTGAAATCGGAATAATTTCATGTAAGTAAGTTTCCCCGCTATCTTCTACGGGTTCATCCGCGAAAGAACGATCCACCCAAATGAATTTCAAGTTCGATGTAGACGCGGCTAATAAAGCATCCGCAACTTCCATTTCAACGGTATCAAGCGCGTCTTCGGCTTGCTCTTCTGTCCAACTATCATCCGTGGCGGAACCGTAAGAAACAAAGATATGAATGTTCACGAATAAAAGCGGGGCGTAACCCTGTTGGGTCAACTTGATCCGGTTTGTACCGGAGCTTGACAGACAAACCACGGGGGATTCGTGATTAAAAGTATGAGGGAGATAACCATACAAAACTTGTGCGGATGGGACATGACCGGTCAGCGCGCTCTTAATTGCGGAACGAATATCTTTCCGGTTTGTGGTCAACGCAACCCCGCTATCACGGTGCTACCCGCAGTTCTCGCGAACATGGGTCCATCTTCGTAGACCGTTCTTCCGTAAAAGGCATGGGAACCACCCCGCGCATGTTCCACCGGACCGTACTTTTCTGCCCTGATATGGGAAACTGGATTGACAGCGCTAGGGTCAATAAAAACAACACCCCTCGCATTCGATAGGTCCATTCGGTGTGACGCCCGGAGCGTACCGGTTATGACGTGAGTCCGCGCAACTGAACCACGATGCGCCAGGATGGTTACATTTCTAACCGCTTGCCCCAACTTTCCAGAAGGCTTTACCGCCGCGATAATGCGTAAATTCGCACGTTGCGCCTCCTGAATTCCACGAATGGTAATCGGCATTAGGCTAATACCTCCTGAACAATCAACCGGTAAAACTTGATCCGGTGATTCCATAGTTCGGCTGAAATGATGGGGTATTCTTTGGATTCGATTACCAGTATATCCCCGTTGCGGATTTCGTCCGTGGATGAAGTATAAGTTTCAAAGGTTCTAAATGGAGCTTTTAGCCCCATTGTAACCGCCGTAGCAGGATCAAGCGGGTAGAGAGAGGATATCCGCAATGAATCGATAACCGCTACCGGGATGCCGCGTTTTCCGCCCGACATTGCCGGAGGGCGCTTAATGCTGGCCTCGTCACGTGCTACAATCCGGATTGGGTCCACGGTAAACCGCCGTAGTCCAGATCGTCAAAGTCCGTAGCATCGTTGGGAATATTCACCGAATAACCATCCGCGCGGCGAATTCCAACACTTGTAGCCCCGTTTTGACCGAGTCCGTCCGCTTTCATCCGGTACTCTTCCGCGCGTTTCAGATAGTATTCGTATAGATTTTGGGTTTGTTCTGAAACCGGCCCGGTGTGGAAAGAGGGAACACCCGCCCAACGAGTCGCTAACAAGTCGCACATTTCCGCGCAAATGGTATACAGGTCTTCACCGAATTCCGCGATCAATTGAAGAATTTCTTCATCTTGAAAGTTTCCGGAGTTAGGTTGAATCCCTGAATTCTCTACCGTATCCCCCATTTCAAAGCGTACCCGGTAGAGAAGGGAAGTATCTAGAGCGGAAAGGTTGTATGAAAAGGTCACGGTTATTTACCCGGTTTAGATGCGTGAACCTTCCCGCCTTTATGGGTTGTTACTTCCGGGGTTGTTACTTCCGGGGTTGTTACTTCCGGGGTTGTTACTTCCGGGGTTGTTACTTCCGGTTCATCGGCGGGAATATTCGCAGGTTCTTCTACAGTCGCTTGTGAAGGGTAATTACCGTTTTCGTCGACGTGTTTGATGCAAACGCCTTGACCGGCAAAGGCGGCGTCTTCATTTATCGAGAACCAAAATGGATCGGTAACAGGTTCGCCACAAGCCGCGCAAGAATTCGGCAATCCCAAAGAGGTCTTGATTAGTTTCATGTCCAACATTCCTTATATATCGGTTGGGGAGGCGCGGGGGAGGATACCTACCCGCGCCTCACCCACACCGATAACTCAAACACTAGCCTCACCACCACGTTTAGCTAATGGTTGGGTCCGTATAGTTGCCGCTGGCATTGAGATAACAGGCGACTCCGTTGGTGCGATCCTCTCCAACACCTACGCCAAATTCCGCGTAGGAAACCGCAAGGACAGTCGGAGCATTCACCCAATTTCCGGGGACCACCTGAAAACCGAAACCGGTATTCCGGTCGATTCTCATGCGTAGCGGTGCGCGCGGATCACCCGCCCCATAATCTTTATAAACTCCAAAGTAATTCGTGGGGAGGCGGGGGGTACTCCAAATCCGGGCGATACCGTAGGTTGTTTCGAGAAAACCGATGTATGTACCTACATCCGCAATCTGCGCCCGTTCCGTGGTGCTGGACATATAGGCGACTTCACTCCAAAGCGGAGCTTTCCAGCCGGTGATAGCCTTCCAGGTTGCCGCGTCCGCTTCCGGGGTAATTACATCCCACGGAGCGGTATGACCGTGTTCCTGCATGGTCAGAACCGCAGGACCGATAGCGTTAGCCGCCGTGTCATAGCGCAAATAATGATTATGGGTGTAGAGGAAGGTTTTCCCCTCCGCCGAAATGGGGGGAACATAAGAGGCGTCCGCCGTACCACCATCGGCAAAGGGGACCGATGCGCCGGAAGTAGCTCCTACTGTTTCGGCGGTTGACTTAAAGAACCGCTCCAAAAGTTTCTTTTGGAAGAGACTCCGCGCATCCGTGACGGTGGAGCGGATATCCGCATCCACCCGCCTCTGATTCGCCTTGCGGAGATACATCATTGTCCAGCCCATCGCGCGATCATAGGGTTTAATTGGGAGCGAATGCCCGGTCAGCTTGCCGCGTTGGGGCAGGGGAGTACCGTACTCCGTCGCTTCCTCAAACCCGTTGACGACGCCCACGGGGTATTCAACTTCCACGTTATCCTGTACCGAAAACAGGGACGAATAATGCGGCATACTGAGTAGGCTCGCATTCAATAACTGCAAACCCTCAACCGTATCTGAAATGACCTGATCAAACGTCGTACCGTCCGCCAGGGCGATTCGACGCATCTCCGCCAAATCCCAAAGGGCAGGGGGTTGCAGTTCGCGCAAATCTCCAAAACCTAAAATTGCCATTGTAGACTCCCGGTAATCCTGTGAACTTTCCCGAATTTATACGCCGCCCAAATCTTACAGAGCGGTAAAGATATCGGTGAATGGGTTGATAAAGATATCCGTCGCGGACAGGGCCACGCCGAGAATACCAACGAAATCGCCGGATGATCCAGCGGGTCGGGCGTCGGCAACTTTACCGGCAGTAACAGACGAATACATGAGCGTTCCAATCGTCATGCCGCTGTAACCGGTAACGCGCCCGAACATGCAAACATCAACCATGTCATTCGCCGCAACCGTGTTCTTTCCACCAGGAACCGAAACCACAACGCCGATAGGAAGAGCGGACGCGGCGGCGTCTGCATCGGCAAGCTCAACCTTTCCGGTGGATAACAAATACACAACCGTACCGGGAGTAAGTCCCGTTCCGTTCGCCGGAAAACGTTCGATGATTGCTCCCGGCAGAGGACGAATCAAGTTCGCCGTAAGAGTTACGTCAGCCATTGCATTTTACTCCTGTGTCAAAAATTAAACTCCGAAACGAGTCCCTAAGTTCCTTTTGCGCTTTTCCGCGTCGGCCTCGGTTTGACTGGTTTTGGAATTCGTATCTACTTTCTCTTGCACTTTACCGGCCTTTAGATACGGGTATTTCTTTTCCAGTTCCGCTAGTGCCTCTTCGATCCCGGTGAACTTTCCCGGATTTTTGTCGTCGGCCTTGATGGTGGATGTTTCGATTAACTTGATTACATCATCCGGGAACTTGAATCCCTTTGACAAGGCCACTCGTTCTATTGCGCGCTCCAAAACAAACCGCTCGTTCTGCGCCTTTAATTGCTCCCGCTCCGCCTGAATTCCGGAAATCTGTTGCTGTAAACTTTCCAGCGTTACCTTTCCGTCTTCCTCATCGCTTTCCAAATCTTCCGGCTTTTTTCCTTCCGCCAGTTGCTTGATCCGGTTGCGATGTTTAGCAAATTCTTTGCCGGTTTCCTTTTTCATTTGTTCGATCATCGCCGTTAGGGAGGTAATCGAATCCTGAATCGGCTTAAGGTCTACCGTGGCGGCTGGCTGAGTTGCAGACGCGCTTGTATTCTGTTGTGAGGTCGCATCCGTCGCGGATTGCGTTTGGGAATTGGTTTGTTGGCTCTCGCCGCTTGACTTCTGATTATCCGGTTTCCCGCCTGATGCATCAGAGGTCGTTTGATTAGTCGATTGTAAAGTCATTCCCCATTACCCTTTCATTATATGCCAATTGGATAGTTTGTCAACGGTTTGTCAATGGGCGTTCACAGGATTACCGGGAAAGTTCTCCTAATTAGCCCTATCGTCCGTTGATTCAATTTTGCGGACATTCAAACTCTCGCCAAATGTCCATCTACCGCCCACAACCGCGATTCCACGGTCGTAGTTCATAAGCCGGATGAATCCGCCGGATTCAATCCACGCCAAATAAGGCCGGATGTTAGAGATACTTTTCAGGTCACATTCGTCCAGAATTTCGCGGTAGGATGGGGCGATTCCATCATGCGCTAATTTGAAACGGACAATGAACTGATAGATGCGATAGGCGCGGTCTAAAACATTTTCGTTGTGTGGTTCGCGCCCGGTCCTCTGAAATCGGGCCTTGATTAGCCGATCCTTGAAAACTACCGCCGAGTCCTGTATTCGGGTTGCCATCTTTCTACTCCTTCTTAGAACGATTGTCCTAGAACTATTATACATAATTCCAGGAATGTTCGCAACTATCCCGAAAGAGCGGAAACTGGATAACGAATACGGGAATGATCCAACATAACGGAGCTTGCATATTCGCGCATACTAAGCGAAAGGCCATCGTCAAATTGCGGAAGATACAAAGCAATAGCGGTCCGACAATAATAGTGAAATGGGGGAGAGTCTTGCCGGTCGCTCCACGCCGGGGGGTAGGTGGTAACAAAAGGTTTGGTAATCGGAATCTGTATTTGACCGTGAACGTGCAAACAACATTGCGTCGTGCGGTTATCGATAGCGGCAACGGCTATCTTTCCGATCTGTGTTAGATCATCCCCGGATTGATTCGCTGAACCGAAAAAGCCGTAAAAGAATAGCTCGATCAAGAGCGCGGCTAAATCCGATAGAACGTCCGAATCGCGCAATATGCCGACGTGTCTTTCATCCCCTATAATTTCCTCAACCGGAGTCCCTTGCAACGCAAAAGTAGACATTCGCGCCGCTTGCGCCTCTACAATGGATTGCAAATAATCTAGCGATCCGGAAACCATTTGATTTCTCTCTGATCTGGCAACAGGAACCGGCTTGATGTTATATAGGGCTAACTGTTGGGACGCCTCTTCCTCACCCTGATCGAACATGGTTTCCAGTAAACCACGTGAATAATCACGGACATACTTCGTGAGGTTTTTTCCGGCGCTGTTTACCCGCCTGAGATCGTAATGGTTAGTTCTTTCGGATTGAATTACTTCCGCGCGGGTTTCGCGGTAAAATGCGCCGATTGTTCCGCGTCCCGGCTGGCCGATTCCGGCGTCCGCGAAAACCGATGCAAAATGATCCGTGGTATCACCCGCGCGGTTTACTGCTTTCCTTAGTGGGTTACTGTTGTCCGCCACTGTTACCATTTCCGTTCGCCTTTACCGCATTCTGATTGAACATACCCGGTCTTCCGCCGTTCTGAACCCGGTTCGTCATATCTACGGCGTTCTGCATTGCTTCTTGCATCAATTTCATTTTCAATTGGAATTCCGGGTTATTTTTGATCGTTTCGATCACTTCCGGGGAGTACATATCGGCAAGCCATAGGTCAGACGGGATTCCCAATACCTGTTTTTTAGCCGCAAGATCAACCTGAGTACCGGCGCTACGCACTTCCGGATTTTTCCAATTAATTTCAATATCCTTGCGAACTTCCAAACCCATGCCGCCGAATTCGTTAGCGTGTAAGACCGCAATTTTCATCAGGTCTTCATAGCCGTTCCCGTACAGGGTTTGGCGCTCTTCCACCTTCGATAAAAGCGGCGCTTCCTCTTCCTGTAGAGTCTGATCCGATGCAATCAAGTGGGAAGTCTGGAAACGGGATATGGGAATGTTAGACAGGGAAGAGACTCGCTGTAGCAAGCGGTCTTCCAAATTGAGCATACCGGTAATATCTCCGGGGTCCACCACAACCACGCTTGCCTGATTCGGTGGTTTGGTCGTTGAAACGATATTGCCAGGGGCTACACGGATAAGGTTTGATCCGTCCGAACTCGGTTCTTTGCCATCCAGCGTAGGCCGGAAACCAAAAGTAAACGTAGTTCTGAATCCTTCCGAGTCGGCAACTGCCATCACATCTAACCATGTTTTGTTTACCGCATCCTGCCAGGAAATCACATCTCTCAAATCAGACAGGCAATCCGGGTTAGCAATATGAGCAAATGGAATGCCGAGAGGTTTCCCGTCATTAGTCCTAAACGGGATAGGCCATTCAGTATCTCCGGGGTCACTCAAACCAACCCATTTCCCATTTTTGAAACATTCCTTTTTGATCATATCCGGGTAATAGGTAGTCCGGCGCTTGCGGGGCATTCCCTTTTCGTCTAAGTCCTCGAAGTGCTTTACCGCAAAACTAGGTTTAAGAAGAAAGTCATTGTTGGGATAGACAAAATACACCCCGTAATCATCCCCCCGGTTTTCCTTGCCAGTGTAACGGGGATGTAGGATGAATTCCGGGTATTGTTCCTCTACATTCCAATCCACCATGATAAAGCATTCCCCATCGCGCCCGGTGTAGCGGTGGATATCGTTTTGTTTGGCATCCATGCGATTGATATTCCACCACTCCCACAACTGATTCTGCAAGGTTTCCGATCCAGTCTTAAAGCCTTGCACCCGTAACTTTTCTACCACGGCGTTGATAATGGTTTTGCAGTAATTGAAAGAGAAATCTACTTCTGCATCGCCGTGTAAATCTAGATATTCCTGTTGTCTACGGGTCATCAACACTTTTTGTTGACCGGCGTAGTATTTCCGGGCTAACACAATCAGTCTTTGCCGAATCGGTTCGGGAAGAACATAATAAGCTTCATCATCATGGCCTTTAGTCCTTCCGGCGTTTCCGGCAACTGGCGAATCCCACCAAAATCTAGCCATCGTAACGCTCCCTTCTACATTTCTGTAACTTCTGCTCCGTCCAAATGAATAATCGTCCCTGCATACCGCAATCCATCAAGTCGGTGAAATTTCCTCTTATTATCAATCTCGTTGGTCGGGGTATTCGTATCGTCTAGCTTGCGGTGGTAGGTATGAAGTTCTGAAATAAGACCTTTGCAGTTCCTTGTAACCCGGAACCGGTCGGTTTTCATCAAATCGATCACGTTGGAAATGCCTATATCCACGTCGCTAATCCAGGGCATTTCAACCGGAATGCCATAGGTCCCAAAATCCATCCTTGCCTGTACTTCACCCGGCGCGCCGCCAACATAACGGACATTGGTTGCCTGTCCTTGCCACATTTTAAACTGTTCGGCATATTCACGAGTCGGTTTGTGACCGTCTAGCGATTCGTGGTAAACCACCCATTTAGTAGGGTTGTAGCGCCGATCCTCTGCGATCCAAATTGATCCGGTATTCGCTCCACCGAAATCGACGCCGACAACGCGGGGAGCATCCGGGGGGAATTCCATCGGGGGTATAACATGCTTCTGCGAATCGAACATATGATAGATCACGCCGGGGGGTATCGCAAATTCCCCCTCGTAGAACATCTTGAAACGCCACTCCGGGGTAGACGCCTTTTGCCGCAAGAATTCCTTACGGGGGAACTGCGGATTGATCACGGATGCGAATTGGATCACATCGTAATCTTTATCCCCCGCCTTCCAGCGGTCGTACCATTCGGTTTTCAGCCAACCCGAATTGTAAACGGTGGTAGTAGCCAGGACTCGCCCCATTGCCAGGGATAAACGCCGCTGGATAGCCTCCCAATCGGTGATATCCCAATCCTCTTGACCTAATTCGTCTAACCATGCCGCCTTTGCTGTAGATGCTTCTAGACCGGTCGGGGCGTTGACGGAACGCAAGATAATCCGGGCGTACATTGGATCATCCGCCGTTTTTGCGCGAAACCTCCCGGTTTTTGGGTCACGTATCTCAATAATGCGCTTTCCGGGCCAATACTTGCCAATTCTGAATATTTCCTCAAACACTTTCCGCATTTCCGGGAGCATTTTCAGGCTAAACAGGTCAAAATTGGTTGTAACGGCTAAATAATCTCCTTCGCCGTTGCGGTCGATCTCCCGTTTCAGCCACCACGGGCCAAACGTGGTTTTTCCGCCCTGTGTACCGGCTAACATCAGCACAAAGCGCGCGGTTGAATTCCAGGTTCGGTATTGCCCGGAATGGGGCTTTAAAAGCAAGGAACCATCTTTGAAGATGGTATAAAAACCGTTGGTGGATGCAACGGTATCCGGATTCTCCCGTTTAGTCTTCTTCGTTCCCGTCGTCGCTTGGGATAACATCGATAATGTTTCCATCGGGTAGGGTAGGGGTGGGGTTC
>Ga0316628_100004948_pt1 | contig 10576 bp, 9 predicted proteins | sample OWC_Aug_M2_C1_D5_FD_207648 | JGI IMG/M metagenome (GOLD analysis project Ga0316628, IMG submission 207648) | Wetland soil microbial communities from Old Woman Creek delta, Ohio, United States - OWC_Aug_M2_C1_D5_C | ecosystem: Environmental > Terrestrial > Soil > Wetlands | place: USA: Ohio... | reverse complement strand
ACGCTCCGGATCTGGAAGAGAAATTCATGCAGAATGGTTACGGAGTAGATCGCCGCTATGTCATGTATAACGACTTCATCATCGTGGGCCCTTCGGAGGACCCTGCGCACATCAAAGGTCTGAAAGATGCGAAGATGGCCTTCCGCAGGATCGCCGAAACCAAGTCCCCCTTCATCTCCCGGGGTGACAATTCAGGAACCCATGTCAAGGAACTCGCGATCTGGAAGGCTGCGGGGATCAAGCTGGAAGGCCGGTGGTACATGGATGCAGGCAAAGGGATGGGTGAGGTCCTGAACATGGCGCACGAGAAGAAGGCCTATACCCTGGCCGATCGAGGAACCTATCTGGCCTACCAGGGTAAGATCAGCTTGGTTACTCTGTGCGAGGGCGACCCGGTTCTCTTCAATCCCTATCACATCATGGCGGTAAACCCGGCCAAATTTCCCCATGTCAAGTATGAATTGGCCAAGAAGTTAGTCGAATGGGTCACCTCGCCTGAGGGGCAGCGGATCATCCGGGAATTCAAGGACAAGAAGGGAAATCCTCTCTTCATCCCCACTGCCGAAAAGAAGTAAGCGCAGGTCCTGTTATATATTCCGCACCCCATCGTATTTGCTTGCCTGCACGTTGGGACAAGGCTGAACCTTCGAAGTGAGTGCACTTCGAAAGGAGGTTGACATGAAGCGGGTCCTTAAAACCCATACCGTGGCATTTCTTCTCTTCCTGGCCATCAGCTCCATTTGGTTAGGCAGCGCCTTCGCCCTGCAGCTGTCGGAGATCAAGCTGGCTCCAGGTGACGCCCCGGTCGGAGCAGAATTCGGCCGCTCCATAGCCATAACAGGAGATCTCCTGGCAGTCGGGGCAGGCGGGGCTACGGCCGGCTCGATAGGCAAAGCAGGAGCCGTCTATCTATACAAGCGGCAAGGCCAGGCATACGTTAGGGAGGCGAAATTAATCGCCCCCGATGCAACTCCAGGAGCCGAATTTGGGAGGGCAGTGGCAATCCAGGGGAATACGGTGGCGGTCGGGGCTCGTTTTGCTCAAGTGGGCACTCTAACCAGTGCGGGGGCGGCGTACGTGTTCCGGAAGGTGGGAGGTTCGTGGTACCTGGAAGCCAAGATTGCCTCTCCTACTCCGGCTAATGGGGATAATTTTGGCCGTGCTCTCGCCATCCAGGGTGACCTTTTGGCAGTGACAGCTCGAAAAGAGAAAGATCAAGATCCGGATCAGGGAGCGGCGTACGTGTTTCGGCGTACAGGCGGCAGCTGGACTCTGGAGGCAAAGCTTACCGCCAGTGATCCAATGCCTTCGGCCTATTTTGGCCAATCGGTGACTGTGCAGGGAGACCTTATCGTGGTAGGTGCTCGCAATGCGGACCCGAATGGCGCGGGCGCCATCTACCTCTTCTGCCGTTCCGGGGATCAATGGGTACAGATTGCGAAGCTGTTCCCACTCGATGGTAAACCGGGCGACCAGTTCGCGTTTACGGTCGGGATCAGCGGAAACCTGATCGCCGTGGGGGCTCGTAGAGCAGATTCCGATGCAGGTGCGGCCTACCTCTTCGCCTTGACAGGAGAAGGGGCAGTCCAGGTAGCCAAGCTTACTGCCAGCGATGCGACGGGAGGCGATGAGTTCGGCCAGTCGATAGGCATGACCGGAGATACCCTTGCAGTGGGGGCCTGGCGCGCCGACATCGGTGGGACTGTGAATCAAGGTGCCGTTTACCTCTTCCGTCGCATGGGCAATGACTGGGTCCAGGTGGCCAAGCGAACGGCCTCGGATGGAGCGGCATATGATGAATTTGGGTTTTCTTTATCGACGCACGGCAATCTTATGGCCGTAGGGGCAAGCTCACCCCTACCAGATGGAAGCAACGCAGGTGCGGCCTACGTGATGCCGTTGAGACCGTAAGAGGATGGTGGAGAAGCACCCAAGCGGGCAGATGTCAGGGGGCCTGAGCCGCTCTGTGAAAGCCAGAAGAAACCATTTCTGACATCGGGTACATACAGCCCACCATAAATCAAGAGGGTCAAACACGATGGGTGTTTGACCCTCTTTTTCTAAGAGCAGCTTTCCTTGTGGCGGCTTACTCTTTGTAGATTATCGTCCCTGCGTTCTCGCCCTTAAGCGCCCGGGTGATATTCCCTTGCTCCAGTCCATTGACGATGTCAATCCGCTTGAGCACCTGGCTGTTCTGAAGGATCTCCAGACAAGGGCGCTCTATAACTAAATCATCCTGATTCCTCTTCATAAGCTCCTTGGCACCGATCTCGGGGATGAATTCTGCCTTAGGGTTCTTTTTGGGATCATCCGTGTAGAGTCCTTTCTCATCTTTTATGAAGATGCAGCTGCGGGCCCCGATCAAATCGGCCAGGATCAGTGTTCCGACGTCCGTGCGGTGAATGGGAATCCGGCCCTTGGCCGGGGGGATGGCGAAATAGTCGTAGGGAGGCATGCCGTGCATGACCGGAATACAGCCCTGAGCGAAATAACTGGGGAGCTTGACGACATCGTCATGGCCAATTTTGATTCCGCCCCAGGGAGCGAGGAGCATGCTGATCAAGAGCGCATTCTGCTCGGAAATGGAGCTGCCGAATTTGGCGATGACCCCCGTGGGCATGCCCAGCTCCAAACCGATGGCATAAATGTGGCGGCTGCGCGTCCCACCCCCACTGGTCAAGAGCATCTTGTGCTCCAATTTGTTGGCAACGATCTCCTTGATGACACCCGGCAATGCCTTGACACCCCGATCACAGATAGACTGCCCTCCTATCTTGAGGATATCTACATCCGGGAAAAGGCGCTCCTGAGGAGCTATCTTGAGCCCTTCGACGAAGGACTTGCTGACCAGGCTCTCCCCCATCAATTTGCTTTTGACATGCAAACGACGACTGTCGCGTTCCCGTACTAACGCCATCTAATGGACTCCTTTGTTGGATCTATCTGGTAAGAAGGGGCTCGTCAATGAAGGCAGGCCCGACCAAGATCAGCTCTCGATCTCTACCTCCTCTTCCTTCTCATACTTCCCCTCCCCACCAGGGAGCAGGACCAGCTCAGCCCCAACCTCTTTTGCGATCCGCTCGAGCTCGCTCCTGCGGAGGTGCTTGCCGTAAACCTTCATATCGATGCCTGCAACCGCCACCAACCTGAAACGAGGCTTCTTCTCTCCTTCGCCAACCTTCCCTCTCTCCCGATAGAAAATCTTTCCCGGCATTTCAATCCCTCCTCTTCTCTCCTATTTCTTTCCTTTTCTTTTCCCCCAACGCTTCCCAAAGGTTTTTGCCTTTGGAAGTAACGGGCAATCCCGGCTTCCCTCCCCAAAGCCGGGGGCGCATCCATCCCTTGGTATTGACAACGTCCTCCGGATCCGGAGCCGGAGCATCCCGATCGATGGAGACGACGGCTATGCCAGCCCTTTCCAGATTTGAAACAGAAACCTCCTCCGGAAAATCCCGCAATTTTCCGAACTCGATGAAGCGGCCGGACCAACCATAGGCGGTCAAACCGACTGCCGCAGCGGCTCCTATGATGCCATCATGGGTCCCGCCATGACCCGATAGATGGACACCCAGGGCGGCCTGCAGCGCGTCTTTCTGGGTAACGATCCTGGTGGCGCATTCCCGACCGAAGGAGATCAATTGTGACAAATTGGGATGGCCCTCATAACTCACACATAACCCGGGGTCACTTCCGGGCAGGGAATACCGCTCAATATGGCCAATGGCCCTGGAGGTCAGATCGCCGATAAGGGAGAAATCCGGAGACTCCACGACCACGCAGGCCGAGCTGTTGTGCGAGGTATAGCGGATGGCATCATCCAACAATAGTTGCTGCCGGACCACGCCCCACAAACGGCACGTATCAGGAAGCTCGGCTTCAAACCATCGGGCCAGTTTTCCCGTGCCCCGGTCCGCATTGGGGGTATCCGTGTCGTCAAATCCAATGTAAATCAGCATATTATCGGTCCTCGAAAGTGAGAGATAGGGTAATCGGATTCATCGAGAACAACGGAAGGGGACGATTCGCTTCCGTGCCAAATTCACCATGCTATCTATCTATTTATACGATTCAATTCGTCGAAGGTCAATCCTTTTCCCATCGACTGCGAAATTTTGCCTTGACAGCTTTGCCGGGCGACGGGTATAAATAGCCAACCGAAATGTCCCTGAACTCCGACCCGGCATATTCCTAAAGCACCTTGGCCATGGATGCTGGGCGGCAGGGTTCATCTGGAAACGGATGGGCCTCCCGTGCTTGGAAAGGAGTTCGAGTAGCGGCTCATTATGGCCGGCGTGAAGCTCATCTCCGCCGGCCTTTTTCGCTGTTACCCGGATGGGATTTGCAGCTTACCCTGCTCAGCAGTCCTCCTCTCCTTGTTCCTCCAGCGCGACCCTCATCCTCCTCCCAGGGAGCCATCAGACCTTTTCGGCCACCGGCATTATAGCCTTATCTTAAGGGAAAGGAGTGATGAAACGACACAAATTGTGCCCTCCTCCGGAAGAGGAAAACAGCTCGTCAACAGGAGAGGTGAATGATGAAGAGAAAGAGATTAGCATGGATGATAGTTTTCGGCCTCCTCGCAACGGGACTTATCGCTGCGTTTGCATGGGCCGCTTATAGTTCCCACCAGAACGACCAGGATATCGCTAACTTCCTGCAGGCTTACCCCTTCGCTCGCTCTACCAAGTTGGATGACTGCTCTCTGTGCCATCCGGGGGGACCGAACCCGGCAAGTCCGAAATACGGCAGTTGCGACTATTGTCACATCACCTATGGGCTCCAGCCCCCGCATGGGCCAGTTCCTTTGAATCCATACGGACAGGCCTACCTGAATGCGGGAAGGGATCAACAGGCCCTTCGCAACATCGAGGGTCTCGACTCGGATGCAGACGGCTATATTAATCTGACTGAAATACAGGCGCTCGCCTTTCCCGGAGACCCTCGCGATTATCCCGGATTGGTTGCTGCCCCTGCCGTGTCTCTGAACGAAAAACAGATCAAGAAATTGCCGGACCTGAAAGAGTTCCTTTTCTTGAACGCCTCCAAGTCTCAGGACTGGTATGCCGAGTATAAGGGGGTCACGATCTGGGATATCTTGCAGGAGGTGAAGCTTGCTCCGGGGGCAACAGGAATTACGGTCTTCGCTCCGGACGGATTTTCCAAATTTTTTCCCCTCGATGCGGCGGATCCTCAAACGCCTCCCAACATTACCTATGACGTCTATGGCCCCTATCCCAAAGGAAGCTTTTACGGGGGATTGGATTTTGTGGATTATCCCAAGCACCCTGTTTACCCCTATGGATCGACGATTCCCGATGAACTCGGCATGATCCTCGCCCACCAGAGGGATGGAAAGCCCTTGACCATTGGAAAACTGGTACCGGATCCGGCCAATCCGGGAAGGTTGGTGCTCGAGGGAGAGGGGCCTTACCGGCTGGTACCGCCGCAGAAAATAGCCGGAAGTCCGGATCGTCCCTCCACCGCTCCTCCTCTCGGCGACGGCTGGGACTTTGATCCAAACAAGGATCATAATGCGGGCTTCTCTGTCCGCAGCGTGACGGCAATTCGCGTGGAGCCCCTTCCGGCCGGAACCACCGACTTCAGATGGACGGAGGGAGGATGGAATCTCGTAGATCAAGCCAGGTTGGTGGTTTATGGAGCCATTGATCCGGTCAAGTATCCGATCACGGGAGAGATTTCAGACCGTAACGGGGACCCCGTGGCCGGTGTCCAGATAACGTTTGGCTTGGTCTCCATGAGCCAGGTGGGGATGACCACTTCGGGGGCTGACGGCAGATTTCAGACGGATTTGCCCATGGGGCAGTATATTGTCGCTCCGATTAAAGCAGGATACGCCTTCAAGCCCGACACAGTAGAAATCGACATATCCAAGAAGGGGGCCAAGGTCAAATTCAAGGCGTATCCCGCCCCGTAGCGGTCTGTCGTAGGACGTCGCCAAGAGCGTTTAGGAAATCCTGCCCAATCCCGTCCGCATTGGTTTTGCGGACGGGATTGGCTTTTTCAGACGAGGTGGGGACGAAGGAAGCTATCTCTTCAGGTGCTGATCCAAGAACTCCAAGGTCTTTTCCCAGGCGACTCTTGCTTGATCCTCATTGCGGAAATTGAACACATGGCCGGCCTTAGGGATGATGAAGAGCTCGCAGCTTTCCCCCCCGGCCTTTAGCGCCTGGCAGAGGCGCTCCGACTGTCCCACGGGCACCGTATGATCTTTCCCTCCGTGAATCAAGAGGACCGGGGCATGGATTCGCGCCACATGGTTGATGGGCGATGCGGTCCTGAGCTCAGGCAAGGTCTCCTCCCACGTTGTGACCTTTAGCTCTTTCATGATATGCCTTCGCATGGCACGGAAACGGAGAGATTTGGGGAAGGAATATTGGCTCACGTCAAGCCACTCTTCGAAGTCAGCCAGGGGGTAATAGGCGACGGTCGCCTCGATCCCGGGCTCGATAGCCGCGAGGAGCAGAGAATGGGTTCCCCCTTTGCTGAAGCCCAACACCCCGATGCTGCGGTGGTCCACCCGAGGATGTTCAAGCAGGTGCCTATAAGCTATACTCCCTTCCTCGAAGGATTTGCAGCCGATCAGGGGGTTCTTTTCCCTCAGGTTTTCCAGGCGCTGGTAGTGGACTGCCGCTGCGAAATAGCCGTGGCGGGCCAGGTCCAAACAGATCCCCTCCAGATCTTCCGCCACCCCTCCCGCATCAGGATGGATCAGCACGCCGGGCAAGAGGCCTCTTTGGTCCAGACAATAAGCCACCCAATGTATGCGGACTTGGCCGCAGTCGAAGATCTCGCTCTCCCGGCAAATCCCCGGTGAGGGCCGCAAGGGATGCAACAGGCTGTAATCCTTGGCACGACAGCCGATGGAAATTAGGAGAAACAGACACAAGAAGGATAGTAGCCTTACGCCGGAGCCATAGCCCATCATCCGTTAGCCCCCCCGGGGAGGCCTGCAAGCAACATGGCCTCTCCTTCTTTCCTCTGAGTTGAGATTAACCATTGCTCTTTTTATATTCTGCCGGAGCGCAAGGCCGGGGTCAAGCAGAAATTGGGCCTGAAGCGGACTCCAGAAAGAGCCCACCCACGAAACGGTAAAATCGCCCATTGACAAGAGGGGCGGGCAAGAGTAAATAGCAGAGCGAAGAATCCCACCGAAGCAAAGGAGTGGACCATGGACTTAGGACTGAAAGAGAAGGTCGCCTTCATCGCCGGGGCCGCCCGAGGGCTGGGAGCGGCGACGGCCTTACAACTCGCCCGGGAAGGAACTCGGGTAGCCATCAATGACCGGGATGCCGACAAGCTCCAGGCCACAGTCGAGGCTATCTCCCAGGAGACCGGAGCGCAGGTGCTCGGCCTTCCCGGCGATGTCTCCGACCCCAAGGTGCCCTCTCGTCTGGTGCAGGAGACGGTGAAGGGATTGGGAGGGCTCGATATCCTCATCACCAACTCCGGCGGCCCACCCCCCGGACGCTTCGAGGAATTCGACGATGCGGCCTGGCAAAACGCGGTCAACCTGCTGCTGATGAACGCAGTGCGCTTCATTCGAGGCGCCCTGCCCCACCTGCGCAAATCCAAGGCTCCCGCAGTCTTGACCATAACCTCCTTCTCCATCAAACAGCCCATCCCTAACCTCGTCCTCTCAAACTCCATCCGCGCCGCCGTGGCCGGCCTGACGAAGACCCTGGCTCTCGAATTGGGCAACGAGGGTATTCGCTTCAACAGCATTCTGCCCGCCTGGACCGAAACCGAAAGGGTCGTGCAGCTGCTAACGGATCAGGCCCGGCGGCTCGGCACTACAGTGGAAGAAGAAATCCGCAAGATGGCGGCCAGCAGTCCCATGGGACGGATGGCGCGCCCGGAGGAGTTCGCCAAAGTGGCTGCCTTCCTCTGCTCCCCAGCGGCCTCTTACGTCACGGGGGTAATGCTTACGGTGGACGGAGGGATGTACAAAGGAACCTTTTAGGTCGGAGGTTCCCCGTCCCACGCTGACATGGAAGAGGTGTTCCCGTGGCGGCTGGTCCTCCCTGATGTCACCTGTCTCGCCCTTCCCTGCTGAGACACGGATCTTACGCGGCACGATCGGCGCCAAATCCTTCATGAAAAAACCAGAAAGGGGCCGGGCAAATAGCATGGTTTACCAGCCGAAAATTGCCATCATTGGCGGCGGAATTGCGGGGTTGGCCACTGCCTATCATTTGCAGAAGCGCCATCTGGAAAGCGTCGTTTATGAAAAGAAGCCGGAGGTTGGCGGAAGGTTTTCCACCTTGGAGAGGGATGGCATCTTCGTCAACCGCGGCGCCTTGATGTTTTGCCGCAAGTTGAATCCTTGCTTCAGCGAGTTAATTCAGGAATTAGGCATCGAGTACAAACCGGTCGAGATGTCCAGATTTGCGCTGCAATTGGGTGACCGTTTGATCGCTTTAGATCAATGGTCCATCTTCAAGAGTCGATTATTCAGCCTTTCCGATTTCTGGAAGTGGTCCCGATTGAAAAGGCTCTTGCGCTCGCTCGATTTTGATTTCAGCCGGCCTGGTGAGCGCCTCCTCCAATGGCACGGGATGTCCCTGCTCGAATTCTGCCGGAGGGAAGTGGGGTTCAGCCGCACCATGATCAATTACTTTGTCCAGCCTTTCGCCAGCTTTGCTTACGTGGATCCCGAGGAGATCTCAGCCGACCATGGGTTATTCCTTCTCAGCTATTCCGTCACCCCTTGCTTTTCCCCTAAAAGGGGCATGGGAGACGTTGCCAGGCAGTTACAAGGGCTTTTATCGGGTAAAATTAGGGTAGGCTGCCGCATCAATAGAGTTCGGAATGACGACCGGGGAAGATTTATGGTGGAGGTGGAAGGGGGCGAAGGAGAAGAAAGACGAGAAAAGAGGTGGGAGGGCCCGTACGATTATTGTATTTTCGCCACCGGCTCCAGGCACGTAAGGTCTTTGATGCCGGAGATAGACTTCGAGGTCTTTGCTCCCCAGACCCGAGGGGTGATCCTGGAAACGACGGCTCCCAAGTACCGACCCTATGACCTTCTGATCTTCCCCAAGGAAGGCAATGCCCACGGGGTGCACGGGGGAGAATTACGGCACCATCTGGATGGGCGCTCCTTTTGCGGCATCTTTCTCTATCGTCCGGACGGAGAATTAGGGGCGGTGTTTGAGAACTATAAGATCTTGGAAAGAGTGGGCTGGTCCCCCGCTATTACCGTCATGCAACCAGGAGGGAAGATCGTGGATGTGACCACGGACAAGAAAAACCTCTTCATCGTGGGAGATTTCTTCCGGTATCCTTGTCATGAATCGTGTGTCTTCACTGCCAAAAAGGTTGCCGAAACTATAGTTAGAGAAGCCAAGGAATAGGATCGAACTCCTGCGCTAAGCAACTCCTTCTGCTCCACGGCTCGCCTGTCAGCGGGCAGCTCCCTTTATCCTGCACGGATGGCCTCTCCTCTTGGATAGGTGAACGCCGAATCCTCAACTTCTTTCTTTCATTCTTGCATACACGGTGGTAGGACCTGTCTCGTCTTGGAACCTGAGCTCAAACATATGGGAATGAGTTTTGATGAGTTGGGACAGTTGCTTGTACCCGTACGTGCGAGGATCGAATCCCGGATCCAATTGGTGCAAGTAAAAGCCCAGGGTCGATAAATTGGCCCATCCATCCTCCTGCATCGCCATCTCGAAGGCTTCCTTGAGCAAAGGGACGGGGTCCGTTTTCTTCGATTTCTCCTCCCTATCGGCTGTGGCCCTCCCCGACGGTCTTCTCCCCTTCGGAGCCGGACTTTTGGGGATCAGATTCTCCGTGTATATAAAGAGGTTGCAGGCATTGACGAAGGCCTTGGGGGTCTCTTGTTTTCCGATGCCCATCACAAAGAACCCCATCTCCCGGATCCTGGTGGCGAGCCGAGTATAGTCGCTGTCGCTGGAAACGACGCAAAAGCCATCTACCAGCCTGCTATGGAGGATGTCCATCGCATCGATGATCAGGGCGCTGTCGGTCGCGTTCTTCCCGATGGTATATCGAAACTGCTGTATCGGCTGAATGGCATAGTTGTTTAAGGTTTCCTTCCAGCCGCTCATGTTCGCCTTGGTCCAATCCCCGTAGATGCGCCGGATCGTCACGGACCCATATTTTCCCGCCTCGGTCAGGATCTTTCCGATCAGGGAAGGCTGGGCATTGTCCCCGTCGATGAGCAATACGATCCTCTTCGTGTTTTCCTCAGTCAATTGTTCGACCATCGTTACGCCCTCTTCAGTAGGTTTAGGGAATCAGGTGCCTCAAGAAGAACCTCACCTGGTATGCAAAGGGTCTTCGGAGTCAGGATCGGTTTATCATGGGTTCAAGTATTTTACAACAAATTAGATTGGCGCCGCCTTCTTTGATTCTCGGCAACGATGGGGAAGCTACCGGTGACGCTCTTCTCATTTGTCCGACTCGGAGGCCGATTGGAGGGCGTCTCTATAGAACTTGCTTGCATACTCCTTCACCATCCTCCGGGTGCTGAATGGGGCTGCTGTACTCTTGATCGCCTCTTTCATGACCTTTACCCAATCATGAGAAA
>Ga0316628_100004947_pt1 | contig 10576 bp, 5 predicted proteins | sample OWC_Aug_M2_C1_D5_FD_207648 | JGI IMG/M metagenome (GOLD analysis project Ga0316628, IMG submission 207648) | Wetland soil microbial communities from Old Woman Creek delta, Ohio, United States - OWC_Aug_M2_C1_D5_C | ecosystem: Environmental > Terrestrial > Soil > Wetlands | place: USA: Ohio... | reverse complement strand
GTACGGGTCGACGCTCGTGTTCACGCCGTCGCGGCCGCTCCTCTACGATACGCTCTACAGGGTCGTCATCAATACGACAGCGATGGATCTTAGCGACAACTTGCTCGCATCGACGCTGAACGTCACGTTCCTGACCATTTTGGACACGGTGCCGCCGCAGGTGCTTTCTTCAAACCCCCCAAACGGGACCAAGGGCGTCCCGCTCAACTCGAACGTGACGCTGGTCATGACCGACGACACCGACCCGGCCTCCATCGCGGCCGCAATCACCACCGCCCCCGATGTGCTCTGGGACGTCGTTTGGGCCAGCCCCCGCGCGATCCTCGTCCCGCGCCACCTGCTCGAGCCCGGCGTCGAGTACTGGCTCACAGTGAACACGTCCCTTGTGGACGTGCGCGGCAACCACCTCGCCGCCCCCTTCCTGGTCAGGTTCACGACCGCCGGGACGTCCGACGTCACCCCGCCCTACATCGTCAAGGCCTACCCCGTCGCTGGCGGCCGCATCTCGCCCGACGGCTCTGTCCAGGTCACCTTCAGCGAGCTTATGGACGAGTCGTCCGTCGAGTCGGCCCTGCTCGTCTCGCCCGCGGCGAACGTGACAGTGAGCTGGGACCTCACGAACATGAGCGTCCTCTTCTCGGGGCTCGAGGCCGGCCGGGTCTACACCATCAACATCGGCCCGGCCGCGCGTGACGTCGCGGGCAACCCCATCGGGCTCCCGAGCGCGCTGCGCTACGTGGCCGCGCCGTCCATCCCCGCCCGCGAGCCGTTCTACTACGTCCAGGACTGGATCGAGACCTGGTGGGACCTCGCGCTCGTCGTGCTCGTCGCCGCCGTGGTCGGGGCGGTCGCGGTGGTGCAGATGCGCATCGGCTGGAGGCGCGTCGTGCTCACCGCCTTCGCCTGGGTCGAGGAGCGCGTCCGCACCGCGAGGTACCTCTCCCAAGCGCGTATGCTCTACTACTCCATCAACAGGCAGATGCCGCAGAGCCACGCGGAGCGGTACGGCTCCAAGATCCTCTGGTACTGGTACCCGTTCTACTGCCTCGGCGGCATCGCCATCCTGAGCTTCGTCATCTGCGGCATCACGGGCATCATCCTCGCGCTCTACTACGTGCCCTCGACCGAGGGAGCGTACGCGTCCGTCGAGCACATCATGCAGGACGTGTCCTTCGGCTACATGTTCCGTGCGCTGCACCACTGGTCCGCGAACGTCATGATCGCCGCGGTCTTCCTGCACATGCTCAGGGTCTACTTCACGGGCGCGTACAGGAACCCCCGGGAGCTCAACTGGATAGCGGGCGTCGTGCTCCTCGGCGTCACGCTCGCCTACGGCTTCTCGGGCTACCTGCTGCCCTGGAACCAGCTGTCCTACTGGGCCGGGACCATCGGGGTCGAGATGACCCGCACGGTCCCGCTCCTGGGGGACTGGTTCGCGGGGCTCGTGTTCGGCGGCATCGACCTCGGCGCCGCGACCCTCACGCGGATGTACACCTTCCACGTCTTCCTGCTCCCGGCGTTCATGATAGGGATCATGCTCGTGCACCTCGTGGCCGTCTACATACAGGGGCTCGCGGAGCCCCACTGAGGGGGGATGGACGGCGACGGACGGGAGGGGAGGCGCGGGGGCCGGTCGGGGCGGGGGCGATGGCACTGGCGGCGGGGGCGGAGGCGCCGCGGCGCAGCGGCGCCGCGAGGACCCCAGCCTCGTCGAGATGCTGCTGCAGTACGTGAGGGTCCGCAGGCTCCTCGACGAGGAGATGGCGCCCCGCCGGCGCGCGCGCGGCGAGCCCCGGCCGCTCGTGGGCTCCCCCCTCTACCCATCGGAGGCGATGCGGGACCTCGCCCTCTTCTTCTACCTCATGGCGGTGCTGTGCCTGCTCTCCGCACTGGCCCCCCCGGAGCTGGGAGCTCCCGCGAACCCGGACGTCACGCCGGACCGCTTGCTGCCTGACTGGTACCTCCTGTGGGCGTTCGGCCTGCTCAAGCTGGCCCCCAACGTCAGCCTCTTCGGCGTGGACCTGATGTCGGGCAAGTTCCTCGGCGTGATGCTCATCTTCGTCACGTTCGCGGCGGTGCTGCTGGTCCCGTGGATCGACCGCGCCATCTCCTACATCGGGCGCAGCTACCGGAGGTACCCAGTCACGTTCTCCGAGGGGCGGAGGCCGAAGCGGCCGATGGCGGACCCGTTCATGGCCGCGCTGGGCGCGGGCGGGCTCGTCTTCGCCATCACCGCCTCGGTGTACTCCATCCGGGAGATCATCATCGACACGTTCTCCTGGATGCCGGACAGCAGGCTCATCACCGTGGTCGTCATGCTCCCCATCGTGGTGGGGGTCTCGACGTACGCGCTGCTGCGCGCGGCCCGCCGCACCGACGACTACGAGTGGCACCTCAGCGAGTGCCACGGCTGCGGGCGGTGCGACCAGGTCTGCCCCGTGCGGCCGGTCCGCAAGGAGCCTCGCATCAACCTGGTCTACCTCAAGTACTCGGAGGCCGACGACCACGTGTGGACGTGCCTGGGCTGCGACCGGTGCTCGGTGGAGTGCCCGCAGGGCATCGTGTTCTCGCCCCACACGATGCGCATGCGCTCCAGTGGGGTCGTCGACGAACCGCAGCGCGCCCCCCAGCGGTGCCGGGACGTGCTCGCGTGGCACACGAGGAGGGCCGCAGAGAGGGGCATCTCCCCCGCGCCGAGGGCGGGCGAGGGCATCGGCAAGGTGGGCTACTTCGAGCCCTGCTCGCACCAGCTCGCGCTCACCCGCGTCACGTACCCCTTCGACAGCCGCAAGGAGGCGACATTCGCGGTGCTCGAGGCCGCGGGCGCGAGGGTCTACGAGGTGCCGCACCTCTGCTGCGGCCACGACGCCCTCTGGCAGGGCGACCTGGACACGTTCGAGCGGCTGAGGGCGGCCAACGTCGAGTCCATCAGGGCATCCGGGGTCAGGACGATCGTGACCGAGTGCGCCGAGTGCTACAGGACGCTCGCGCGGGACTACGGCCTCGAGGGCGTCGCGGTCCTGCACATCTCGCAGTTCCTCAGGGCCGGGAAGCTCGACCTCCGCGGGAGGGCGCCCCCCGCGGGCGCGGACGGGCAGGCCCGCAAGCTCAAGGTCGCCTACCACGACCCGTGCAGGCTGGGCCGCCACATGGGTGTCTACGACCCGCCGCGTGAGCTCATCCGCGCCGCGCCGGGCGTGGAGCTCGTCGAGCTCGAGGACAGCCGCGAGCGCGCCCAGTGCTGCGGTGTGGCCGTGTTCATGAACTGCGACCAGGCCTCGAAGGGGCTGCGGGTGCGCAGGCTCGAGCAGGTCAAGCGCGCGGGCGCGGACGTGCTCGTCACGACCTGCCCCAAGTGCATCACGCACCTCGTCTGCCTCAAGGACGAGGGCGGCGACTACCCCTTCAGGGTCCTGGACCTCGTCGATTTCCTCGCCGAACGGCTGCCCCGCGCGGAGGCGCCCCCACCGCCCACGACGCCCCCGAGGCCGGCCAGGGAGGCCGAGGCCACTGATGAGCAGGCGGTCGCTGGGGGCAAGGGGCGCGAGGCGCTCGAGGAGAAGCGGGACCTGCCGAGCGGGAGGGAGGATCGGGAGGGCAGGGAGGGGAGGCCGGATGGCGAGGCCAGCGACGGCGGCGGCGAGGACGCCGGGACCGGCGCTCGCAAGGGGAGGCGCGGCCGCAAGGTCGGCGGCCGCAAGGGCCGCGGGAAGAAGGGCGAGAGGAAGGACGCCGGGGGCGGGGGTGGGGCCGGTTGACCCCCCTGCGTGTCGGGGTCATCGCGTGCTCCTGCTGGGCGCGCTCGGAGGTAGGCATCGACGCGGACGCCATCGTCGCGTTCGCGGGCGAGCTGCCTGGCGTGGTGGTGGCCGAGGCCACCGACGACCTGTGCGGCAGGGGGCACGCGACGCTCGCGGCCGACCTCGTGCGCAGGCACGGGCTCGACAGGCTCGCCGTGGCCGCGTGCGCCTGCTGCAACATCGACCAGAGGTGCCCCGCGTGCGAGGACGAGCGCGCGAACCTTCGCGACGAGGTCATCGCCCTGACGGGCCTGCCGTGGGCGCACCACGCGTTCGTCAACGTCAAGTCCCACCCCGCCAGCTCAGAGGACGCGCGCACCATGGTGGCGATGGCCGTGGCGCGCCTCAGGGCCGCCCCCGAGGACGTCCCGTCCGCGACGAGGCGGACGCCTGTGAAGGAGGCGCTCGTGGTGGGCGCGGGCCCGCAGTCGCGCGCGGCGATGCAAGAGCTGGTCGCCAGGGGCGTGCCGGTCCACCTCGTCGATTCGGCCTCGCTGGCCCGGGACCTCCCCCAGCTCCCGCAGGGGCTGCTGGTGCACGCGCCCGCGAGGGTCGCGGCCATCGACGGCGGGGCGGGCGATTTCGACGTCACGGTCGAGCGCCTGGGCGGCGTCGAGCACCTGCGCGTGGGCGTCATACTCATCGGCCCGGGCACCGCCGAGGAGCAGGCCCGGTCGGGCATCGGCTGGGGGCTGCCGCACCAGAGCATGGCGACGCCCCCCAGGCGCGTGCGGGGGGCCTTCCTGATCGGGGCCGAGGGCGTGGCGGCCGCGGGCTCGGCCGAGGCGTTCCTTGACCGCGATGTGACCGGTCCGGAGAGCGCCGCGGTCGTCGACCCGACCGCGTGCATCGGATGCCTCAAGTGCCAGCGCGTGTGCCCGTACGACGCCGTGGGCGAGGAGCCCCTGGACCTCGAGCTCGGCCGGTTCTCGTACGCGGGCCACATCGCGGCCGTGGACCCTCTGCTGTGCACCGGCTGCGGCGCGTGCGCGGCCGCGTGCATGAACCTCGCGGTCGACCTGCCGAGCTACACGAGCGCCGAGCTGGAGGCCGCCCTCACTGCGGGGCTGGCGCGCACGCAGAGCGTGGGGTTCGTGTGCAACTGGTCGGCCTACCGCGCCTACGACGAGGCCGCCCAGGCCAAGGCGCTGCCCGCGGGGCTCGTGCTCATCCGCGTCCCCTGCCTCTCGCGCGTCTCGCCGGCGCTCCTCAAGCATGCCCTGGAGCGGGGGGCCGACCCGCTCGTGCTCATCGGCTGTCGCGAGGACGGGTGCCACTACCGCGCCCGCCGTGCGGTGCTCGACGAGAGCCTGCTCGCGATGCAGCCCGCGCTGCTCGCCCAGGGCGACCTCGATCGCGTCAAGGCCATCTGGCTCGGCGTGGCCGACAAGGACCTGCTCATCGGCCGCGTGAGCGAGGCGCTCGAGGAGCAGGCGCTCGCGAAGGAGGAGGCGGGGGAGAGCGGGACGAGGACGGCGACGCCCGCGGCCTCGCCCTCGCCAGCGCCCGCGCCCGGGCCCGCGTCCGAGGAGGGGGAGGGGGAGAAGTGAACCCTGAGGAGGGGACCTTCGACAGCGTCGCCCCTGGCGACGAGGTCCCGACCACGTACAAGCTGTGGGTGTTCGGCTCCAAGTTCTCGGGCGTGGGCCTGTTCGCGGTCGGGGTCGAGATGATCATCCGAGGGCACCTCTCCTGGGCGGCCCTGCTCCTGGTCGCTGGTGCCGTCATCGTCATCGCGCCCGTGCGCGGGCCGCGGGCCTGGCGCAGGGGATGAGGTGGCTGCATGGCCACCAGGCAGGACACCCTGCGGACGTCCGACGGCATGAGGCTGGAGTGCGAGCTGGGCCCCCTTCCGACGGGCGAACCGCGTGGCGCGGCGGTCATCTGCCACCCGCACCCCCTCGGCGGCGGGGACATGCACAACCACGTCGTCATGGCCCTCTCACGGGCGGCCCGCGAGTCGGGCCTGGTCGCGCTGCGGTTCAACTTCAGGGGCACTGGCAGGTCCGGAGGCGTGCACGGAGGGGGCGCGAAGGAGGTCGCCGACGTGGAGGCCGCGGCGGCCCGCGCGAGGGAGCTCGTCCCCGGGGGAGTGCTGGTCATCATGGGCTACAGCTTCGGGTCGGCCGTGGCCGCGCGGTGGCTGGCCACAGGGGGCAAGGCGGACGCGCTCGTGGCGGTCGCGCTGCCAGAGGCCTCCGGCGCGCCCGACCTGGGGGGGGTGGCCGCGTTGCTCGTCGCGGGCGCCCTCGACGACATCTCGCCGCTGGGGTTCAACCGACCGCTGGCATCCGAGGGACGCGTCGAGGTCGTCACGCTGCCCGGGACGGACCACTTCTTCGGGGGCGCGCTCGGGTCGCTCGAGGAGACGGTACGGGGCTTCCTGGCCAAGGTGCTCCCGCTGGGGTCGCGCCAGTGAACGCGATGGAGGACATATGAAACCCCTCCAACAACTACAAATAACTGGCAGGAAGAGACCACCATCTGGAAAGGGCCGTGAAGACGTCGAAATCCAACGAAAGGATTCACGCGATTGCGATGGCTTTTATCGGCATTCTCACGCTGAGCCTTCTCGCCAGCCCCGTGCTTGCGGAGGGCGATAGCACCGACGGCTCGCGGCTGTTCATAACGCCTGACGGTCTCTACTGGACCGACGACATGCAGGTGACGCGGAACTCCGCGCCCGACACGGTGCCGCAGATCACGGTCGACCGCAACCATGACGCCCACATCTTCTGGATGCGCGATGGCTACTGGTACTACAAGAAGTTCGACAGGTTCGGCAACGCCCTCACGAAGGAGTTGAGAATCACCAATCTAGTGAACAGCGGGAAATTGCTATCGGAGAGGGTAGTGGACATCGACTCGAACCAGGACATCCACTTCATCTGGAGCGAGTACGGTTACGATGGCGATGTCCTCTATATCAAGTTCGACAACCAGGGCAACGTCCTGATCCCCGCGATGGTCGCCGTCAAGGACATCGACAACGTGCACGTCCCCAACATGGCCATCTCCTCCGACGATGCGGTCAACATCATCTACGAGGACTACCAGTACCAGTGCGAGGACATCAACTACCACAAGCTCGTCGGCACGAAGGTCGCGTTGTCGTACATCGCCATCTCCTCCGACGTCGCCTCGCACTGCGAGTTCTGCAACATCGCGACGGACAAGTACAACACGGTCTATGCGAACTTCGGCTCCAACACCGGCTCGTGGATCGGCGCGGTCAACTCCGAGGGCGTGCACCCGTGGCCCTCGCAGCAGCTGCCCATAAAGACGAGCTACAACACCGCCGGAATGGTCTGCAGCCCCGATACCTACGTCCATCTGGCGTGGTTCGAGTCCGCGAGCCTCTTCTACCAGAGGTACGACATGTTCAACGTCCCCGTCTCAGAGCCCATCATCATCGATTCGGGCCTGCTCGGCGACCATCAGATATGGGATGACAACCGCAACCCAGGCATCGCCTCGGACGGCCATAACAACATCGTCATCACCTACACGAAGGACAACTACGTCTACTACAAGTACATCAAGGCCGGGACCTGGAACGAGACCAAGGCGGGCGGGTACAGGCTCACGACGTCCGCAACTTGCCGCCGCCCGCGCGTGGCCATCGACCCGGACGACAACGTCCACATCGTCTGGGAGGACACGCGCACTCGGAACAATGAAGTCTGTTACAAGTTCGCCTACAACTTCCAGTTCACGCTGCAGGCGGACCAGGTCCAGCTCAGCAACATGTACTTCTTCCACCCGAACGAGACGAAGGAGCTGCCCTTCCAGCTGATCAATACCGGTGGGATCGCGGACAGGTACGACGTGCGGATCGACCTCGATGATGGTGCATATGGCTGGACCGTCGCGCTCAACAGCACCTACTGCGAGCTCGCTGGCAACGAGAGGGCCTACTTCAAGCTGACCGAGACCTCGCCCTCATACGCCGTGGAGGGCGACAAGATCTTCATCAACATCTCCGCGAAGTCCCGCGGGAATCCCGAGAGGATCGACAGGCTCAACTTCATCAGCTTCATAGTGGTCACGCACGATGTCTCGCTCATGTGTCACAACATGGTCAACATCGTCTTGCCAGGCAAATCGGTGAGCTACAACCTATTTGTCACCAACACGGGGGACGTGACGGAGACCATCAAGCTCTTGGGCATCATCGCCGCGCCCGAGGGATGGGCGTTCAGGATAGAGAGCCACGTGTTCGACGAGAACGGGATGGCCCAGCTCGAGTCAAGGGCCGGCACCGACCTGACGGTGACGGTGACAAGCCCCGAGGACGCGAAGGCGAACGACAACGCGACCCTCTCGATCCAGGCGTTCGACATGGAGAGGCCGGAGGCGTCGTCGACCGTCGTGCTGAGGACGCTCGTGACGCCCATCTTCTACCTGCTGTGGGACTGTGACGTCACGGAGAAGTGGATCAACCCTGGCGAGAGCGACCAATTCACGCTGAAGCTGACGAACTACGGCAACGTGGTGGGCACGGCCCAGATCCGAGTGGATATCCAGAGCGACCTGCGCGGCTGGGACGCCATGCTCGACAGGGAGGAGGTACAGCTCCGGGGCGGCGAGTCGACGGTGATCAAGCTCCTGGTGAAGGTCCCCGCGTCGGCGCTGGCCGGCCAGAGGCTGGTCGTACGCACGGTCGCCGAGACGTTCACGCTGGCACAGAAGGCGTACATCGATACGACGGCGTTCGTGAACATCGTGCACAACATAGCACCATCGGTCGAGACGCGCGAGGTGCAGGTGTTCCCCGGCCAGACGGCCGAGTACATCATGACCGTGAAGAACGACGGCAACGGCGAGGACAAGGTCGAGCTGGGCGTGGTTAGCGCGCAGCATGGCTGGGCCGTGACGTTCGAGTACACCGACCTCGAGGTCGACCGTGTCATCATCGGGCCGGGGACCGAGAAGACGGTGACGATCAAGGTGCGGACGCCATACGAGGCCGAGGCTGGGACGTTCACAACCTACCTGGTGCTGCGTGACGCGGGCGGGAAGGACAACCATGTCTCGGTGAGGACGGCGGTCGCACAGGTCTTCGATTTCGATCTTAGATGCTCGCAGGTGCACCAGGTGGGCACGCCTGGCGGGTTCATCACGTATCCGATGGCGGTAGAGAACCTTGGAAACGGGCACGACGCGGTAGAGCTGCAGGTGACAAGCATGCCGGATGGCTGGAACTACCAGTTCAAGGACCTGAATGACCGGCAGATCACGACAGTCGACCTGGACTACGGATCGAAGGTCGACATCCGGCTCAACATGTGGGTCGCCGAGGACCAGATGGAGTCCGATGTCCATCTGGAGGCGAGGGCTCAATCCATGTTCGAGCCGTCGCGGCTGGACCAGATCCAACTGGCAGCGGAGATATGCATGCCGGACCTGAAGATCCAGTCGGTCGAGTTCAACCCGTCGAAGATGTCGGAGGACCAGGTCGTCCAGATCCGCGTGCTGCTGCAGAACGTGGGCACTGGCGGCGCGAGCGACGTCGTTGTGGAGTTCTATGACGATGGGGATCCCGTGTCGCGGGACAGGATCAGCTTCATCACGAGCGGCGAGGCGGGCAACGCGACGGCCGTGTTCACGTGGCTGCCGAGGGCGGGGACGCACAGGCTGCGGTTCTTCGTGGACCCGACGAACGCGACCATGCCGCACGGTCGGGTGCTGGAGAGCGACGAGGGCAACAACATCGTCGACATGAGCAGGTCGGCGAGGTCGGATTCGGGGCTGCCTGGACCGTCGGCGTCGATGGCGTTCGGGGCGTTGCTCGCCGCGATGGGCATCGCAGTCCTCCTCAGACGGAAGCAATGATCGCGCCGTGCAGCCGACAGGAGGTCACGCGGCGTGGGCCCTCCGGCACACCCGACCTTGCAGCCAAGCCCGCGGCGCTCGTCGCGCGCGGGCTGGGTTCGCCCGAGGGGACGAAAAGGACTCCCTTGACAAGGTGATGGCTCCATTTTCAGACCGATGACCTCCACGGATACGTCAAAGGCCACCAATACCGATTTATAGAGTGGGCCCCTATGGTAAGGCCGTCCTGGACGGTTGTGACCGGGGCATGGGTCGGAGAAATGATGGATCGTGCCTCGCCCTTGGAGCTCGCTCGACGCCTTGCCTGCGCTGTCAGGGCCCCCTCAAGGACGGGCATCATCCCGGTCTGCCTGTTCCTCGTCGTCTGCGGCGTCCTGTTCGCCCTAGGAACGGCGGGACAAACCCCTCCACCAACCTCAGGGGACTGGACGATTTGGGATTCGACCGCTCTCCAGAACGTGACGATCAAGATACAGGGAAACGTGTCCATCGCGGGCCAAGGGTCTCTCGCGTTGGGCAATGTGAGCCTCATCTTCATCGGTCCGGGGCACCACGAGCTCAACGTGAGCTGGGGCACCCTGACCGTCATCGACTCCACGATCTCGTCCACGGATGGGCCCTACGCAATAGTCGTCAATGGCGAGGCGAGCCTCTACAATGTGACCATCGACGGCTGCGAGGGGTTGGACGTCTTCGGCATGATCAACATCATCGGATGCACGGTCCGCGAGGCTCGAGGCGATGCCATCGTCGTGTCCCGGTCCTCGGGAGTGTACGTCCAGTCGTACCTGTTCGACGGGAACCGCATCGAGGCCCCTGGCGGGATGGGCTTCAACGTGACGGTCACCGGCACCTCGCAATTCCAAAGGCTGAGACTGGTCAACAACTCCATCACGGACGCGGGGAGCGATGGCATCCATATCATCGACGACGCCTCCACC
>Ga0316628_100004946_pt1 | contig 10576 bp, 5 predicted proteins | sample OWC_Aug_M2_C1_D5_FD_207648 | JGI IMG/M metagenome (GOLD analysis project Ga0316628, IMG submission 207648) | Wetland soil microbial communities from Old Woman Creek delta, Ohio, United States - OWC_Aug_M2_C1_D5_C | ecosystem: Environmental > Terrestrial > Soil > Wetlands | place: USA: Ohio... | reverse complement strand
CAAGGGGAAGAACAGGAAGGAAGCCATATACGCCGCCTATGATTGCTTCTACAAAGGCGACATCGGCGAGGAGTTCGCTCGAGGCTGTCTGGAACAGGGAGGATTGATCACCGCTTTGGACCTGGCGAATTGGAAGGTCCATCTCGAAGAGCCCGTTGTCTCGAGCTACAAGGGGATCGACGTCTACAAGTTGAACTCCTGGGTTCAGGGTCCGGTGATGCTTCAGGCACTCAACATCCTGGAAAACCTAGACCTCCAGGGCATGGGCTACAACAGCGCCCGGTATATCCACGCGCTCTACCAGGCGATGAATCTGGCCTTCGCCGACAGGGACTTCTATTACGGGGACCCCTATTTCCCGCCCGAAGAGCCGGTCCAAGGGCTCCTCTCCAAGGCGTATGCCAAGGAGCGGCTCAAGCTCATCAACTGGGAGAAGAACGACCCTTCCATCAAGCCCGGAGATCCCTATCCTTTCGAGGGAAAAACGAACCCGTTCCTGGCCCTCCTGGAGAAATGGTCTTCGGCCAAAAGCGGCCCGAAGAAAGATCTAACGCCCGGCGAAGAAAGGGACATCACCCGGAGCTTCTTCCTGGGGACCACATCGGTTCAAGCGGCCGATGAAGAAGGCTGGGTCGTGTCCATGACCCCGAGCGGCGGCTGGATACCGGCATGCCTGGCCGGGACGACCGGGATCGGGATGAGCCAGCGCATGCAGAGTTTCGTCCTGAACGAGGGGGAGAACCCGTTCAACGTCGTCACCCCGGGAAAGCGGCCGCGGTCCACGCTGACGCCCAGCCTGGCCATTAAAGAAGGCAAACCCTATCTTTCTTTTGCCGTCCAGGGAGGCGACACCCAGGACCAGAACCTCCTTCAATTCTTCCTGAACATGGTTGAATTCGGCATGAACGTCCAGGAGGCCTGCGAAGCGGCCAATATCACAAGCTATCAAATGAGGAGCTCGTTTGGCGAACATGATTTCCTCCCCGGAAGCTTAGACCTGAACGATCAAGTTCCGGATTGGGTACGGAGAAAGCTCGTTAAAATGGGTTATAAGCTGAATTTCGAGAGATACACCTCAGGACCCATCAACGCCATCTTTTTCGATAGAGAACACGGCACGTTCTGGGGAGGGAGCTCGAACTACGGGGAGGACTACGGAATCGCCTGGTAGTGCGAATTGACACCCAGTCCGACGGGTGAGATGATTGCCCTCACCGAGGATGAAAACCATGTTCGGCCGCCTAAAAAAGAATCCGAGCCCAGTCCTATTTTATGCTTTTCTTTTGACGGGCAACCTTCTCTTTGCCAGAGGGAAAGCAGCGGCCGCCATGACGCTTCTTCTGCTTCTGACCAACGGGATTCTGAAAGGTTCAACAGAGGTTTTTTTAGAAAACGGTTCGACCGTGGTCTCCTTGACGGTCCGGTCCCTTCTCAGCCTCGGCCTATTTCCCTTTGCCTGGTTGGCTTGTCGCGTAGTGGCGGGCAGGGCGGCGTTGCCGGCGCTGGCGGTCCTTCTATGCGGCGGCTTTCTATTTTCAATCGTCCGGAAATCGCCCGGGAATCAAGCCGCCGACAAGGACAAGCGCTGGGTCATCATCGCCTTTCTCCTGGTGACGGCGCTGACCTGGTTTCCTTTCTCCCGGATCGGCTTCCCGGTCGATAGGAATTACGCTTATCGCGCTTATTTCAGTTCGGATTATCTCAAGCACTTTTCGGTGGTCGAATCGCTCAACCAGACCGGTCTGCCCCCCGCTAACCTTTATTTCCAGGGCGAAGCCCTGCATTACTATTGGCTCCCTTATGCGACGCCTGCTTTTGTGGCCTTTTTTGCCGGCTCCACTGCCGGGTCCATGTTCGCTTTTTCATTCTCCGTCAATTTTCTCTTTCTTCTTCTGTTGCTACTTACGGTGGCGAAGACGTGCGGGCGGCGCGGGTGGGCGCCATATCTCGCCGCGCTGATGGTTTTAGCTCCCAGCCTCGAGGGCCTGTACTTATGGGCCGTTCGGGCTCGTTTTTCATGGACCGGCTATTTCCGGATCGGACGCGATTTCAACATCGACGGCTTGACGCGATGGCTCTGGAACCTGCCCCAGGTCGACACCCTCCTGAGGGCTTTGCTTTTCACCCCGCAGCATCTGCTCAGCCTGGCCTTTCTGCTCCTGTTCTTGTACTTTTTGTCTCAAAAGCGAGAGCGGCCGTGGGCGTTGTCATTCTGTTTGGCCTCGAGTCTGGTGTCCAGCTTCTTTGTGGGCGGTATCCTCCTCATTTCCTGGGGCTTGTACGTAGCGGTTAGGGAGAGTGTGAAGCTCATCCACCGCCGTCAAACCCTGGGGCACTTCCTCACAACCCTCCTGAGGCATTTCGCTCCGCCTATTATCGTCCTGGGCCTTTCCTGTGCCCTGAAAATGGTTTCATTGCACGGCAGCGGGGTCTTGCTCAAACCCGTAAACCCGGGCGAGGCCGCGATCCTATTGGGTCTAAACCTCGGCTTGCTGACGGCCGGCGGAGCGGCCGGAATCCTGGCCTCGCGTTTTCAAGAAAGGGCTTTCTATGTGCTGCTCCTGGCCGTTTCCCTGGCCCTTATCCTAACCGTCCGGATCGTCGGATTTGAATCCGACGTATCACTCAAAGCCGGACTGGCGGCCATTCTTGTTCTGGCGCTCTTGACCTGCCGGCTGGGAGAGGCCCCGCGTGCCGGAAGGCTTGCCCTCCCGTTAGCGATTCTGGTCATCCTGCCGGGCCTATGGACCCTGACCCTTGACGTCCGGAATTCGTCCGATGTCCGGAATCAACGCTTTACCAGCTATATTTCTTTCGAGGAGATGCGGATGCTGGATTGGGTCCGAGAGAACATCCCGGCCACACGGACCGTCCAGGATTTCCCAGAGGCCAGGACCTGGAACCTTTCGGCCATTCCCGCCTTTTCGGGAAGGCAGATGGTCGTCGGCGACCGCATGCACGGACAGATCTTCCAGGTGCGTCCGGACCTTTACGAACGGCGGGTCCAGGAGCTGCGCCGGGCTCTTGCCGGCCTGCCGGCCACTCGAAACGACTTGAGACGCATGGGGGTGGATTATCTTTTCTGGGGGGATGACGAGAGGCGTTATTTCAAGTTCGATCCCGATCTGCCGGTGGTCAAGCGCATCGGTCCGACCGTACTTTATTCTATAATTACGCTATAATGGAAAGCATGACCTGGAGAATCCGATTGGCTGCGGCCTGGAAAAAGGGGCTTGGCCTGGCCCTGATCCTGGTCGTCGCCGCCGTGCTTCGGTCGCAACACATGAGGGCCGATCCCCCAGCCCTTATCCCTTTTCTTTCGGGGAGCGCGGGGATCTATTTTGACGATGGGATCTATTGCCATAACGCCCGTAACAAAATCCTTTTCGGGCAATGGATCACGGACGATTGGAACCCGTTGGTCTACAACGCGCCTCTGACCCTGATCTATTATTTCGGATTCAAACTTTTTGGCATTTCCATCGTTACGGTCAAGGCCATCAACATTATCTTTGGCCTTTTAGGGATTCTCCTCTTCCATGCCTGCCTGCGGAGATACCTGGAGTCCGGCCCTTCGTTGGCCCTGACCGCCCTCTTCGCATTTGATTTTTACTTGGTGATGTACAATCGCACCGGCCTGCTCGAGAATTATTCCGCGCTCTGTTTCCTTCTTTGTTTTTATTTTTTCCTTCGGTCCGAAGAGAATCTTGGGTCGGCCTTTTTCCTGGGCTTGATGGTTGCCATTGCCGCTCTTTCGAAGTATCTATTCATCTATTTTCTGATTTCCACCCTATTGTCCGAAGCCTACAAGGCCTGGCGACGCTCCAACCTCCGTTCTTTTCTCATGTTCCTGGCCGGAATTTTCACGGCCTGGCTGCCCTGGTTTCTCGTCATCTACCTGCCCTTCCGGGGCACTTTCAGTAGAATAGCCCATGGGTGGGAGATGCTGGCCTTTCCCCGCTCCATCGCTCAAGCCTGGAGCAATTTTATACATAATCCTTTCCCTCGCTATCTCCAGTTGATGCCGATAGCTAGCTTTCTCCTGGTCCTTTTCGTTGGCTGGACGCTTTTAAAGCTCGGACGGAGCCGGGGCGGGGTGAAGATGCCCAAGGATGAGACCGTTTTTATCTTCCTTTGGGTCGTCGGCGGCCTCTCAGCCATGGGAATCCTGAACTATCGCCCACTCCGTTATTATCTGCCCTTTATACCCGCTTTTTACCTGGCTATCTCGATTTTGATAAGGGACAGGGATTGGATCCGTTCTAAAAAGCACCTGCCCTGGCCCCTGCCCATCCTTCTGGCGGCCTTGTTTTTCTGGCTGTTCCGTTTCCTCGCGGGGGGAGACACGGCCTTTATGGTTTTCCCCTTATTCCTTCGCTTGCTTATTTTCCTATCCATGGCGGGAATTTTGATGTCCATCCTTGTCCCAAGTAAAACGGGGAAGACGGCCGTTGATGCAGCCGTCCTCGTCTTAATGTTGGGCTGCTCGCTGTATCTCTATGATACCCAGTTCTATCGGAAGCCAACCTATCATCTGGAGGAGGCTTCGCGTTTCATAGAAACGCTTCCCGCCGGTTCGGTGCTCATGGGACAGGAGGCGCCCAGGTTGGCCCTGGGGACACGTTTCAAGACCTTCCTGGCTTACGATAACTGGTTTAACTACAGGGATCCTTTCAAACGTTTCGCCCCGACCCATCTTCTCATTTTGGACAAGTTCGGCAATGCCGAAAGGGACTGGATTCGGCGGAGATTCCCCCACGTTATGGCCTCTCTCCACCTCGTCCGAAGATTCCGGGTCTGGGACACGACTCTCTCCCTGTATCGGGTGCCGGAATAAAGCTCGGATCTTCCTGCGCCTGCGTTTGATCGATATCCTTCTCATACGAAAAGAGATGCTTGGCGCCTGATCGGCGGTTTTGGGCTTCAGCCCCCATTTTGGTATAATGATTTTTTCTTTAAGGATCCCCTTCCTCTGAACATAGGGATAGGAAACTGAAATGGACGCGCGAAAGATTATCATTGGGTTGAGTTTTGTTCTCATCGCGTCGGCCGTTGCTATCCCACAAGAAGAGCTCGGCGATCCCAGCCCGTTCAGTTTCGGAGGGACCGCCGGGCGGGTGATTGTTCGTTCGGTTCCATCCGGCAGCGTCGTTATCTTGCAGATGATGGGAGGGGAGACCCAGCTGTGCCCGGCGGCGGGGGGGGAGAACCTTTTTCCCGAAGTCCAGGTGTTCAAGGATCGTTTTTTCGTGATGTGGGCCCATTACGAAAAAGGAGAAACAGGACTTGGGATCTACGACTCCCGGACCTCCGACGGCCGCATCATCCCTCTGCCCGGCCTGTCATTCCTTTCTTCCCCAAAAATCGTCCTCCAAGGGCAAAGCCCGCGAGGGGTCATGATCCTGGGCAATTCATCAAATAACGACGACATCTTCTTCCTCGACCTCTCCAGTTGCAGCCTGACCAACCTGACCTCAACTCCGGATTCCGAAAAATGGTTCGCGGTCCAGCCCGCGGCCGGCGGTCTTCTAGTCTCCACGGCGACACTCTGGGAGAAAGTTCTATATGACTTGAACTTGCGGACCATCCGGGTGCAGGTCCGTGAACGTTCGATCCTCAAGCCTCGAACCCAGGCCTTGAAGAGGACCAAGAGGACCGATGAGGCCGATTGCATCCTGGACAACACCTATATCGCTTTTGGCGACAGCATCACCTGGGGATTAATGCGCATGCTCGGCCTAGAAGGGGACTATCATCCGGAGCTGGCCTATCCAGAACGCATGAGGGCCTTGCTCTCGGCCTTCTACGGTCCGGCCTATCCCATCAACCTCGGAGTTCCCGGGGAGGATACCTACGGTGGCACCCTGCGCATCGACCAAGACCTCGACGACCACCCCGGCCTTTATTTCCTCATGATGCTGGGGACAAACGACTGTATCTCCGGGAGGTTTTCCATCGACAGCGTCATGGAAAACATTGACTATATCGTTAACAGCGCCGGCTCCAGGCATATGAGAGTCATCGTTTCGACCATCCCGCCGCGCAAGGACAGGTTCGGCAGCAAAAATTACGTCCTCAGGCAAATCGCATCTCTCAACGACCGTATCGGTCAGCTCGCTTCCTATAAGAGCATCGGCTTTATCGACACCCACAAGGCTTTCATGGACTACGTTCCGCCGGACGGCTGGATGTCCCTTCTGGAGGACGTCGGGGGGAACCACCCCAGCCCCAGGGGTCAAACGGTGATCGCCAACTTGTTCGCCGGCTGCCTGGCCGCGTTTTCGCCCGGGATTCCTTCGGGCATCAAAAAGCTCTCCGGCGAAGAATCCTCCCCGAAAAGGATCATTTGGGACCCTTGCTGCGAATCCGATTTCGCCTTTTTCAAGCTGGAGTTCGGTCCGGCGATCCAGACAATGACGGGAACGGCCACGACGGCCGGGAGCTCGTTTAGCTTCCCGAGCCTCCCTTCCCGGGACGTCTATTTCAGGATCAAGACCGTCGACAAGGCCGGTCACTTCAGTCCCTTTACGAGAGTCTACGCCATCGCGGAGCGGGACAGCCACGATCGCCGGCGCCGCCATTATCCTGAGATTCTGCGGCAAACCCCTCTACGGCACCCGTCCGGGGAATATGGAAGATCCGGGTCGTCCTGAGCCATGAATAAAAAGCGCAGAAAAGTCGGTCTCATTGCGGGGCTCGTATCAGAGCTGATCCTGACTTTGGCCGGATGCCGCGCTCCTCGTTCCGTGAAGATCCTCGAGACTCCGTTTCCCGTTGTCGACCAAGCGGGAAACTCGAGGGAATACCGGCTCTTTCTTCCCGAAAATAAGAAGGGGAAGCTTCCCCTCTTGGTCTATTTCCATGGCGTGATCTCCCCCTGTTTTAAGAGGATCCCTTCACTCAGAAACTATACCGGAAGTCCCGTAGAGGAGACCGGCCTGGTTGCCTTCTGTCGGTCCCGCGGCATTGCCCTGCTCGTCCCCCGGGCCAAATACGAATATATGTTCCTAAAATGTCCCTCGGTCGGTTGGTTGACCTCCAAGGAGATTGACGGCGTTGAAAAGATTATCGACACGGTGGCCGCCCACTTCGATATCGACAACCGGAGAATTTATCTGGCGGGGATCTCCGCCGGGGCTGTGTTCAGCCATTTTTTGGCCAACCGGCGCCCACGCTTCTACAGCGCGATTGTCTCCCATTCTCAGGCTTATGTCAGCGAGAGGGGAGAGGTGCTGAAACCCGCAGAAAAAGGACCAAGGTTCGGGATTGTCTTCTGCTATAATAAGGGCGATTATACGGAGCTCGTCCAGTTCTGCCTCGAATCAGAAAGGATCTACCGTGGGGAAGGTTATCGGACGGTCCTGCTTCCGGACCTTCCGCCCAAAGGCCACGCCTGGTCGTCCCGAAACAACGAGCGTTTCTGGAAACTGCTCGTCCGGCTGGGGCAAAGGCAGTAATCCGAGACTGGGATGGATATGAAAAGCAACAGACGCGCGGTTTTGCTCGTTTTGGCGGTGGCCCTTGTGGGGATTGGCGCAGTCATCGGATCGGTTTTCCTGGCCGGACGAAAAGCCCGGTTCCGGAGCGGAGAGACGGAGCTTCTGTCGCCGGTCCTCAAACCCAATGATCTCAGCGATCGGAGCTTTTTCCTTGCCGATAACAGATACCTGCTGCGTCTCGGCCAGGGACAGCCGAGCCTGCGCTGGAAGCTCGGCCGTCCCGCTCAGGGCCGCTTACAGGTCTCCTTCTACGCCTACGCCGGGAAGAAGGCGGTTCTCCCTCCCTTCAAGTTCGTCGTGACCGCTTACGGGGGCGGCGGCGAGGAGAATACGCTCATTCGGGAGACACTGAGCGAAAGGTCATCCGGGACTATCGAAAGCCACCAAAGCGTCGAAGTATCCCTGCCCGCCGGCGCGGAGATCGAATTCGGAGCGTCCGTCGAAGCGGACGTAGCCGGGGCGGTCGCGGACTCCGGTATCACGGTCCCGCGCATCGTGACGGCCTCGACGGCCCCTTCGCCCGGTTCCTTGCTTATTATCAGCATAGACGCTTTGCGCAGCGACCACCTCGGCGTCTACCGGAAACTCTCCGGACATCCGCCGGACCAGAGCTTCTCGCCGGAGCTCGACCGGTTTGCAGAAAACGCCGTGGTTTTCCGAAACTCCAGGACGGTCGAAGCCGCCACCTGGCCTGCTCTCTCCGCCTTGCATCTTTCAAAGTACCCCTACGAACATGGGGTGACTCAAAACCGGACCTATCTCGAGACGGCCGGGGGGTCGATCGGGACACTGATGCGCGGCCTTGGCTTTGATACGCTTTCAATCACGGCCAACGCCTATCCGCTGAATATCCCAGGATTCGAGGATAAGCACCATTTCTTCAAAGACGACGCCAAGATCCTCGATTTCGCCAGGAAAAAACTTTCGGAGCCGGCTCCCGCCCCCTTCTTCCACTGGTACCACCTTTGGGGGTGCCATGACAATTACGCCCCGCCGCAATGGGTTATGAAGATCATTGAACAGAAAAATCCGGGCTACGTCTATCGGAGGTATAAGACCAACGATATGATGCTCGGCAAGGCTCCTTGCGGTCCCGAGGACATCGCCGCCGTCCGCCGCCTCTACGGAGGCGCGCTCTATTATGTCGATTCGCTCCTCAAGAAGTTCTTCGATGACCTTAAGCGGAAAGGATTATGGGATAAGACGCTGATCATCATCACGGCCGACCATGGAGAAGAGCTCTATGACCATCACGAGTTCTTCTATCACAGCCCGTCTCTTTACGATTCAGCCCTGAGGATTCCGCTCCTTATCAAGTTTCCAGGCCAGAGAGGGAAGCGGGTTGTCGAGGACAATGTTTCCCTCATCGACATCCTCCCCACGATCCATCATTATTATGCCGGTCCGCCGGACCCCGGAGGTTACTCGGGATTCTCGCTATTGGAACTTCTGAAAGGCCGGCGGGAGCGCTTCCGGGAGCGTGTCCTCTATGCCGAGGCCGACGATTCGAAGATCGCCGCCGCCGTCCGGGGTGAATACAAGCTGATCTATAATCCTTCCGGAAAAATATCTTACACCCACTTGGGATTACCCTTCCCATACGAAACGGTTGAGTTTTACGATCTGCGGCGAGACCCAGGAGAAACCCATAATCTGGCAGGCCGCGACCATCCGGTCCTTCGGCAATTGATCGGCGACGCCGGCCGGTTCCTGCGCGCCGCCGCGACCCGGAAAAGGGAGGGCGACAAAGGGAAGATCGAACTCAACGAGGAACAGAAAAAGAAGGCCGAGGAGGACCTGCGCACTCTCGGATATATCCGCTGAAGCATCGGCCGTTCCCGTCATGAGCCGTTTTTGATATACTGCATCACGGACCCTGGGGCTCGAGAAGGCCTGCGCTTTAAAAGAATGATATGAATCATAGAAAAAAAAACGCGTGGATCGTGCTGAGCGCAGGTGTCATCGTTTGCCTGGTGTTTCTCACGGCCTGGATGATCTTACACCGGGGCGGGGGCCGGCCGGGGCGCGTCTATGTCATCGGCTTGGATGGCGCTACCTGGGATATCCTCGATCCCTTGATCGAGCAGGGCAAACTCCCGGTCTTCAAGAAGCTCAAAGAGAACGGCGCGTGGTCACGGCTGCGGACGTTCGATCCGACGTTGTCTGCTGTTGTCTGGACCAGTATCGCCACCGGCAAAAGCATGCTCAAGCATGGGATCGTCGACTGGGTCTTCGTCAACAAGCAGAAGATCCAGGTTCCCTATTCCAGCTCCGAAAAACGGACGCCCTCGATCTGGGAAATCATGGACGAAAAGGGCCGGCGGAGCGTCGTCCTGGGTTGGTTCGTCACCGATCCGCCGGACGCCGTCAAGGGGGTCATGGTTTCGGATTCGTTCGCTCCGGTCCTGCTCCGGAGCTTCTCCCGCAAAGAAAGCCCCCGGGACTTCTCAGACACGGTTTATCCAAGGTCCGAGTTCAAGGGACTCCTTGAAGATTTCAGCCGCCTCGAGCGGGAGGGCACGTTCAAGTACCCTCGACTCGTTCGCGAAATGGGGATTCCCGACTATCTCCAGGAATACCGGGAGCGATACGACAGCGACACCGGAAGGGTCCCCATCCTCGGCGCTTGGAACTCGTTTTTGGTCTACAACCGCATCGAGGACCTCCTCATAGAGCGCTACCTGGAGAAGAACGATTACGACTTATTCCTGGGCTATTATCGGTTCCCGGACGTTTTTTATCATTTCGGGACGCTGTTCTTGGACAAGGAATACCATGACCGCATAGACTCTCTGATTGAAAACCGAGAGCCGTCCGCGGAGGACCTGGCGGAATTTAACCTCAAGATGGCCGATGTTTCCCTGCCTTTACTGAAGGATAAGGAAGCCTTGCTGGAAAGAATCTACGAAAAGGCGGTCAAAGAGAACGCCTATCTCATCATCGCCTCCGATCACGGCTTCCGGCTGACATCCAAGGGCTACAATCACTACGGACTTCCTTCGGGGACACCGCCGCCGGACGGTATCCTGATGATGCTGGGGCCGGACATAAAACGCAACGTTGAAGTCCAGGCCACG
>Ga0316628_100004945_pt1 | contig 10577 bp, 10 predicted proteins | sample OWC_Aug_M2_C1_D5_FD_207648 | JGI IMG/M metagenome (GOLD analysis project Ga0316628, IMG submission 207648) | Wetland soil microbial communities from Old Woman Creek delta, Ohio, United States - OWC_Aug_M2_C1_D5_C | ecosystem: Environmental > Terrestrial > Soil > Wetlands | place: USA: Ohio... | reverse complement strand
ATACAGTCACCTTCGGCCGCCTGACCCTGAACATCGGCCTGCGCTATGACCAACAGGGGGCGCGCATCAACAAGACCGACCTGCCCGGCTACACCTGGGTGGACAAGATCGACCCGACGCACGACGGCTATGCGTTATATCCGGAGTGGCTGGGGCCCATGACCGTCCAGGAATATGATCTGCCCAAGTTCAACAACCTATCGCCGCGCTTATCCCTGACCTACGACCTCAGCGGCGACGGCAAGAACGTCATCAAGTTCTCGGCGGCCCAATACGGCTCGCGCTTCGGCATCAACACCATGATCAACCCCCTGCTTGCCCAGGAAGGCTACGGCCGCGAACTCGACGTCTACTGGTACGATGACGGCGACGGCATCCCCACCTGGGAGGAGCTCGATGCCCCTTACTACGGCTTCGCTTATATCTACACCAACTACTGCGCCAACGTCGACTACTCCACCGGCCGCATCAACGCCCGCTTCGACCCCGACTACAGCACGCCGCTGCTCGACGAGCTGACGCTGAGCTACGAAAAGCAGCTGGCCGAGGACCTGGCCGTGTCGGTCACCGGCTTCTACAAGAAGCAGCACAACCTGATTCCGGACAGCATTTCAGACATGCCCGGCATCATGGAGGACGGCACGGTCGAGACCAAGGACAACTGGTACATGGCGGGCACCGAGACCGTCAACGGCAAGACGGTCGAGTACTGGGACCGCTACGAGGTGCCGGTGGGCGTCTATTTCAAAAACTACGACAAGAACTACAACCGCTACCTGGCCCTGCAGCTGGCCTTGACCAAGAAGTTCTCCAACAAGTGGATGGCCGACGCCTCGTTCATCTATCAGGACTGGAAGGACTTCAGATTCGAGGAAGACACCTTCGACATGACCAACTTCAACTACTGGAACAAGGCACCCTATTCGCCCAACGACTTCCGGGGCGGCGTGGACGTCTATATGAACTCGCGCTGGATGTTCAAGGTGGCGGGATTGTACCAGTTCCCATACGGCATCAGCGTTTCACTCGCATTTTCGGCGCAGGAAGGCTACGTGCTGGCCAAAAACATCGAGTCCGACAACAAGAAAAACGGGCTCGGTTACTTCTATGTCTACGAGCCGGACAAAAAGTTCGGCGACGACCGCCTGCCCGCCTTCTGGACCCTGAACCTGGGATTGGAGAAGAAATTCTCCATCAGCGCCGACGGCAGCACCACGGCGACCGTGTTCGTGGACGCCTTCAACGTGACCAACAACAAAACGGTCCTGGCCAGGAACGCCGTGTTCAACTCGGACATTTACGACAGGGTCACGCTCACGCTCAACCCCGGCATCTTCATGTTCGGCGTGCGCGTGAATTTCTGATGGTTTGACGAGCGGAGATCGATCCGGATAAAGGACGATCGCTGGTCCCTTCCCGGCCGCTGAGGCCGGGAAGGGATCTATCTTTCTTCACTGTCGCTTAGGGGAGAAAACCATGAAAAGGAGCCTGCGCGAAGAAATCAAGAATGGCATCAGCGGCTTTTCCCGGACGCAAAAGCGGCTGGCCAATTTCCTGCTGGACAATTGGGCGGAGATCCCGTTGCTCTCGATCGAGACCATCGCCGAGAAGTCGGGGGCGAGCATGGCTTCCATCACGCGCTTGACCCAGAGGCTATCCTTCAAGGGATTTCATGATTTTAAAAAGCAGGTCAAGAGCGAACACTTGCGCGACATTATCAACCCGGTGGAGCGCTTCTTCGCGCTGCAGACCGACCTGAGCGGCAAGAAGCCGCTGATCCAGGCCGCCCGCCAGGATGTGAAGAACATCAACCGTCTCCTGGCCTCCATCAGCGAGGAGACCTTCCAGAAGCTGGTCGAGTGGATCGCCAAGGCCCGGCGCGTCTATACTTTCGGCGTGGGCATTTCGGCCGTATTCGCCGACCTGATCGCCTACACGTTCACCCAGATCCAGAAGGAGACCCACAGCCTCAACGAGGGGCGCATGCCGGTGGAGGAACAAATCCTGGCCATCCGCCGCGACGAGATCGTCATCTTTTCCTCCTTCTTTCCGTACTCGAAAAGCACGATCGAGTTCGCCCGCCTGGCCCGCCAGCGCGGCCTGCGCATCGTGGCCTTCTCCGACAATGAGTTTTCTCCGGTGGCGCAAAATGCGTCCTTGCTGGTGAAGATTCCACGCGAGAACATCCTGTTCACCACCTCGATCGCCGCCATGTCCGTGCTGCTGAACGCCACGGCCGCGGAGATCGCCTTAAAGAAAAAAGACGAGCTCAGCCTTTCGCTCAAGGAACAGGAGCGCCAGCTGCGCTCCTTTTACATGTAGCCGATTCTGGGGGGAATAGAAAAATTTTTTTAGCGAAATAATATTTGGTTCGAATTTTTTAAGGCGCAGATGGCTCCCGGCGCCTCTTGCGTGAGACGCCGGGAGCCCCGCGTGGCAGTGAAGCCGAGAGGAGAAAGAGATCAGCGAGCCGCCAGGTACTGGAGCTTCAGCCTTTCGCCGAGCTCGCGGCCCTTGGGGGTGAGGATGACCGACTTGGTGTTGCGGGACTGGAAGATGAGCTCGTCGGCCTCGAGCTTGTTCAGCACTTCGAACAGATAGCCCTTCCAGGCGCGGAAAATCTTCTCGCCCGGATTCTTCTGCGAGTCCTCCTCCCAGCCGGTCAGGTACAGGAGCAACAGGTTCAATTCCTTGACTTTGTCCTCCATGGGACCTCCTTGATGCGAGCGTGGCCCCCTTGAGGGGGTTGCTCGCAACTTCAGACCGTGATCAGCGGCTGCAATTTTTCAAAGACCTTCGGCCCGATGCCCTTGACGTTCATCAGATCCTGGATGCGCTTGAAGCTGCCGTTCTTCTTGCGGTAATCGATGATCCGCAGGGCGACTTTGGCACCGATGCGCGGCAGCTTGTCCAGCTGCTCGACTCCGGCGGTGTTGATGTTCACCAGCTGCTTGTCTCCCCCGGCCTGAGCCGACGGGTTCCCCGTTGGGCTGGGGGAGGCGGCGCTCACGCTGAAACCCAGGGCCATCGCCAGGATGACCCCCGCGACCACGAAATGTTTGAAAACTGTCATGTTGACCTCCTGGACAAGCGGAATCATGTCCGCTGCCAAGTGCGGCCGACCGGGGCGAATCGTTGGAAAGCATTGTCAGCAAAGAACTTCCACGGACAAACGCGATCGCCGCCTCCGAATCGGATGTATAAATGAATTTACACGCAAACGGTCCGCATTCGAAAAAAATTGACATCCGCATTCAGCCGCCTTTGAAAACCCTTTAATGGCGCGCATTTCAGGGATCGGCAATTGGCATGGGAAATGAATGCTCCGGTCGGAGGCCAAAATGAAGCGCGGCTTTACCCTGATCGAGACCGTTGTGGCGCTGCTGCTGCTGGCAACGGCCACGGTGTCGCTGGCCCGCATCCTCTCCCATTCCTTGCAGGTGGAGCGCCAGGCGACGCTTCGCTTTCACGTCGAACAGAAAGCGGAGTCCCATAAAAATTACCTTCTGTCTCTTCCCTTTGCCGACGCCGCGTTGACGCCGGGCGCGCACCGCCTACAAGAGGAGGGAATGGTTCTGGACTGGAGAATAGACACGGCGGCCGCGGGCCTGATCCGGATCGCGCTGGCGGTGAGCCGGGGGGGAATCCAGCGCACGTGCCTCTTCTATAAATCCCAATCCATCAAGGAGGTCATTCACCATGATTAAAGGATTCGGCATTCTCGAAACGATCATCGCCCTGTCGCTGGCGCTGGGCATCCTGGCCGTCGTGGTCGCCCACGTGACCGACACGGCCCGGGTGACCAAAAAGGTCGCCAGCAACCAGGAAAAACTGGAGACGATCTTTCACGCGGTAGACTCAATCAAGTCCGACTTGAACAAGTGCGGCATGCTCCTGCAGGAAGCGGCCGCGGCCTTCGGCCTGACGTTCTTCGAATCGAGCCGCAGCGGTTTCAAGGCCACTTTCGGGCTAAGCGCGGAAGATATGGAGACTGAGGCGTTCGCCGGCGACGAACGGTTGCGCCTGGAAGGAAATCCGTTTTTCAAGAAGAACAAGAAAGTCCTTATCTACAATCTTGACCTGCGCCTCTGGGAGACGAACGAAATCCTGGAGACGGCGGGCTCCGACGTCATCCTGAAAAAAAAGCTGCAACACGATTACGCCCGCCACAGCGTAGCCGTCGCCCTCAAGGAAGTCTCCTACCAATTCTATTCCCGGCAGGGGATCTTGAAGCGCAAGACGGACAACGGCACGTTCCAGCCGCTTCTGGAGGGAGTCAGCGATTTTTTCGTCACCTTTTTCCCCGACTCCAGCGCCGTGCTCTATCGCATCGAAGTCGCGCGCAAGGAACAGATCCGCGGTTACGTGTTCCTGCTGAATCTGGTGCAGCCATGAACGCGCGCGGCAGCATCCTGCTTTCCAGCATGGTGATGGTGTTGCTGGCCGCCGCCGCCCTGGCGTTGCTGACCCAGACGGTCTTCCACCTGCGCATCCTGCGCGGCCGCGACGCGCACCGCCAGCAGTTGCAAAGCCTGGAAAGGCCGCTCATGGCGTACTTGCACGGCTTTCAGCGAGCGGCGGCCGAGGCGGACTTCAATGCACTGGGAGCCGTCGATGCCGACACGCTCGCCGGAATCTTTCCCGAGCCGGATGAGCCGGGTCTGAGCCGAAGCCTGCGGGTGGTCGCCCAGAGCGCCGCCCGGGGAAGCAAGAAATTCGCCGTGACCAACGACATCCGTTCCGCCTGCCGGCAGCCGGACATGGCGCTGGCAGCGCAAGCCGCTTTCGACATCCTGGACGGCGAGGTGCCGCTCAGCGAATTCCCCCTCCTGCTCAATCGGCCGCGCCCCGAATCCGCCGCGCGCTTCCTCGAGGAAAACGGCGTCCGTCTCGCCGGCGGCGATCGCGCCCGGGTGGAACCCGTTGCCGTGTCTTTCGACGCGGCCGAGTTTCTGCTGGACGCCTTGAAAATATCGGGCCAAATCCCGGATTGGCGCCTGATCCGCGAGAAACTGGGGCTCGCTCCCGCAGACGAGCCGCCCGCGCCAGGCGTTTACCTGAGCCGCGAGGGCGAACGGAGCGAAGCGATTTTTGTACAGGGCAACCTGGAGCGCCTGGTTTTCTCCATTGTCGGGACCCGGCAGCGGCTCTTGCTCACACAGGGGGGGCGCGACACCCTTCTCGAATATACCCCCGGCGAAAGCGGCTTCTATTTCGAGCCTCCGGGCGCGGAGGAACCGTTGCGTTTCGGAGAAAAAATCCTGGTCAACGGCGACGTCGCGGCGCTCGCCCAGGAGGGAGAATACGCCTTCCTGGAAAACGCCCGCTTGCAGCTCCTGAGCGCCGGCAGCGTGCGCATCACCTCAAACCTGAACGCCCGACATCTTCAGGCTCTGCCGCAGCAGACGATCCTCAGCAGCCTCCTCATCGCCACTGCCGCCAGCTCCTTCGTGGCCCAGGAACAGCGCAACGCCGACATCGTATTCGCCGGCGATTCGCCCTTGGACGTCGAAGCCCAGATCATGACGCCCGGAGCGGTCGTGAACCTCGCGCCGGAACTGCGCCTGACCGGCACCTTGTACGCCGGCGAACTGCGCAACGGCGGACAAATGACCGTCGCCTACCGCACCAACGACTGGTCCGAGGCCGGCTGCTGGCAGGCGATCGACTACCGCCTGCTGAAGCGTTTTCGCGTCCCGTTCATCAAGGAGGAAGAACATGAATAACCGGGGGATCACTGTCGCCGAATTGCTCGTTGCCGTTGGCTTGGGAGCCATGCTGCTGATTCTGACCCTGGGTGGGTGGCAGGGATTCGCCAGCCAACTCGCCGCCACCCGCAATCTGCGCACGGTCACCCAAGCCCTGCATACCGCCCGCTATACGGCCATCCGCGACAATGAGGCGGTGTTGGTCAGCGGCGGGGAGAGAAGGCTGGAATTGAAACAGCACTCCCAGCAGGGCTGGCAGACCGTGCGCCTTTTCACCCTCGAACCCGAGTACTCCCTGAAGCTGAACGCCCAGCCGGTCTTTTACCCGGAAGGCGCGGTCTCGCCCCTGTGCAGCATCCTGGTCCGCGGCGGAGACCGCAGCTGGCGCATCGCCATATCCATCGTCGGCCGGATCAAGGTGACCCGCCTCGATTGACGGCGTGAAGGACGTTTTATCGCCCATTTTCATCAGCGGCACGGCCGCGCTCACATTCGCCTCCCACAGCGGCTTTCCCGCCTATCCAGCGGACGCTCTCGCCGCCTCGAGCCAAATGACCGCCGCCCTGGCCGGGCTCCTGTTCCTCGGGAAAAAATGGCGCCTCTGCTATGTTTTCCTGGCCATTGCCCTGGTCCTGACCTTCGGCCAGCGTTATTGTTGCAGCCGCGATTCGTTTATGGCCGCGCAGGAGACTCGCTTCCCGGCGGATGAGGTCGTCCAGTTGACCGGCAGGCTCAGCGATTTTCCCGAAGTGCACCCCGAGGGTTCGCGTCTCCTCATCCGCACCCGTTCGTTCCAAATCGCCCGCAGCGAATTCCGGAAAGCGCTGAATATCCAGATATGGCTGGCCGGCGACGCCTCCTTTCTCAACCGCGGCGATACCATCCAGATTTACACCTCAGTCTATTCTCTGAACCTGCACAAAAATTTTTATCCTTTCCCCGCGGAGCAGGCCGCGTTGTACCGCCAAATCCATTTCCGCGGCCGCTGCAAATCGATTCTGCTGGTGCGCGTCCTGAAGCCCGCGCCATTTTACTGGCGCTGGCTCGGCGCCTGGCGCCGCCGCATCCGCGCGGCCATACAAAGCCGTTTCGGAAACAGGGGGCAACTCGGCGAAAAGGGGGTCTTCCTGGAAGCGACCATCCTGGGGGATCGCTCCCGACTCGATCCGCGCACGCGTGAGGAATTGATTGCCAGCGGCGCTTACCATCTGATCGCCATCTCCGGCGGCAATGTCGCCATCATCGCCGTTCTCTCCCTGCTGGCGCTGAAAAAAGCGGGAATGCGCAGGCAGCGGCGCACGATCGCCTGCTCCCTCCTCTTGCTCCTGTTTCTGGCCGTTTCCGGCTTCGAGATCACCGCGCAGCGTGCCGTATGGATGGCCCTTTTCGCGTTTACCGGCGCCGCGCTCTACCTTTCGGTCCGTCCGCTCAACCTGCTCTCAGGCTCCGGAATCGTCCTGCTGACATTCAGCCCGACGGTTTTCCTCGATCCGGCCTTCATCCTCTCCTTCGCCCTCACCGCAGCCGTCATCCACGGCCGCGAACTGTTCCGCAGCGGTCTGACCTTTCTGCCCAATTTCCTGGCCGAGTTGCTTTCGGCCTTGCTGGCCAGCGCGCTGGTGGCCTTGCCGCTTTCGCTCCATTTCTTCAACCGTTACGCCCCCGCCGGTATCCTCTCCGGCTTGCTGCTCATTCCCCTGGCCTCGGTCATCACCACAGTCGGCGCCCTGCTCATTCCCCTGGCCCCGCTCTCGAGCTCCCTGTCAGCGGCCCTGCTGGCCGCCGGGGACTTTCCCTTATCCTTTTTTTTCGCCGTCACCCGGTTTTTCTCCCGCCACCTGGATTGGACGCTGTACCGCGCGGCTCCGCCACTGTGGCTGGTGGCGGCCATCTTGTTCAGCTTCTTTTGCTGGCGGCGGAACGGGCGGAGTTGGCTGCAACGGCTGGCGGCCCCCCTGGCCTGGCTGCTGCTGACAACGGCGACGGTGATACATTGGGGCCCTCCCGGCAACCGCCACCTCGAGGTCACCTTTCTGGATGTCGGCCAGGGCGACTCGCAGCTCGTCGTTTTCCCCGGCAGCCAGGCATTGCTCATCGACGGGGGCGGCAGTTGGCGGCCGGGATTCGAGGTGGGGCGACAAATCGTCCTCCCCTTTCTGCTGCAAAAAAAAGTCCGCATCCGCTGGCTTGCCCTCAGCCATTGCCACCCCGATCATTTACGCGGGATCCTGGAAATCATGGCGATTTTACAGCCCGAAGAGCTCTGGATCGCTTCGGCTCCCCGGGAAGAGGAGCTCTTCACCGCCCTGATGACCGCCCTGCCGCGGCGCACGCGCGTGGTGGAAGTGTCTGCCGGATTCGATCGACACATCAGCGATTGCACCGTTCGCTGCCTCTACCCGGACCGCATCATCCGCCCGCTCCGCACCGCCAACAACCATTCGCTGGTGCTGCGGATTTCCGATTCTTGCCACTCTTTCTTATTCAGCGGCGACATCGACGACGACGCCGAGCGCGAGCTGCTCGACCGATTGGAAACGCCGGCATTGCGCTCGGACGTGTTGAAAATCCCCCACCACGGCTCGCGCAGCGCTTCTTCCCCGGAGTTCGTGGCGGCCGTTCATCCGCACGTGGGCATCCTTTCCCTGGCATTGCGCAACGTTTTCGGATTTCCCCACCGCGATACCCTGCGCACCTACCGGCAACAGGGAGTCAGGCTGCTTTCGACTTCCATCCGCGGCGGCATCCGCGTCATTTCCCTGCCCCAAGGCCTGGCCATCGAAACATCAAAATGAGATCTCGATGGCGTTCTCGCCGGCCAGCCTTTTATAAATAAGCGTCGGCCGATCTTTCATTATGACATTTGATCTGATAGTATGATCCGCTTATGCCCGATTCTATTTCAAAAAAAATTGCGCGGCGGATGGTGCTGCACGCCCAGTTGCTTGACGGAAGAACAAAGATCAAGAGGGGAAAGGAGGGGGTCGCAAAGACGATCGAGCACTTGGGTTACGTGCAAATAGACACGATCTCGGTGATCGAGCGGGCGCACCATCATACCTTGTGGACGAGGATGCCGGGGTACAAGCCGCAGCACCTACACCAAGCGCAGACCATCGATCGAACCATATTCGAATATTGGGGGCACGCGGCTTCGTACCTGCCGCTGAAGGACTACCGTTTCTACCTGCCCATGATGAAAAGCTTTTTCGATCCTCAAAATTCATGGTTCCGGGGATGGAAAGAGAAAACCGGCGGTCTCCTCGGCCCGGTGCTGGAGCGAATCAGGGCCGAAGGGCCGCTGGCGGCGCGCGATTTCGAGAACCCGGGCGGCGAGCGGCGCGGTCCCTGGTGGGATTGGAAGCCTTCGAAAGCCGCCCTGGAAATGTTGTTCTGGCGCGGCGATCTGATGATCAGGGAGCGCCAGGGGTTCGAACGGGTGTATGACCTGACCGAGCGGATCCTTCCTCCCGGAACCGACACCCGCATGCCGACGACAGGCGAGCTCGGCCGCTTCATCGTGCAACGCGCGCTCAACGCCCTGGGAGTCGCTGCGGAGAAGGAAATCAGAGACTACATCCGCATCGGAGACCGAAGCCTTATTGCGCAGGCGCTTAAGGAAATGACCGCCTCTGACGAGATTGTCCGCCTTGGCGTCGAGGGGCACAAGGGCGTGACCTATGCCCTGCCGGAAGCATTGGATAAAGTGGGCCGCCTCCGCGCCCGGCCGCCTGAAATCCGCCTGCTCTCGCCCTTCGACAACCTGGTCATCTTCCGCTCCCGCCTGAAGGAGCGCTTCGATTTCGACTACAATTTTGAATGCTACGTTCCGAAACATAAAAGAAACCACGGCTACTTCACGCTGCCCATCCTGTTCGGCGAGGATATCATCGGCCGCCTCGATCCCAAGGCCGACCGGCCGAATCAGACGCTCATCGTCCGCAACCTTGCCGTTGAACCCGGCTTTGTCGCGGCCGACGATTTGATCCCCGAGCTCGCCCGGGCGCTTCGCGACTTCGCCCGCTTCAACGGCTGTGAAAGGACAGTTCTGGAAAATGTCCAACCGAAAAAGCTCTTCGCTCCATTGAAGAAGGGATTAGGCGACGGGTGACAATTTATGAATGTCTTTTTATAACCTTCGCCCTTCCACTTCCTCTGTCCAATCAGGGGAAGGGGTGCACATGCTGATTTTCATGGTCCCCAGAAGCTTGTCTTCCGTGGCAAACGAACCGTTAAAGATGCAGCTCAACCCGCCAAACAGCGTTGGATCAAAATTAAAAACGACGTGATCACCGACAACGGTATAATTCCCCGTTCCACGCTGCCAATCTTTCAAGCGTAGGTTAGCTAAAAACAGCGTCCCGAACTCGCTTGAGCCGCTGAAGGTGAAGTGTAAGTATCCCTCGGGATTAGTGATATGAAATGACCATGTGCCCCTGATGTCGTTTGTCTTGTTGCACCCGGTATTGGCCAGGAGCAGAATCAGCAAAGCCGGGATTGTGAATTTCATCCTTTTCATCTTTCCTCCTTCCATGGAGTCGGAAATCTCCACTGCAAAAATGTGCGTAATACTACTTTTTTCAGCAATTTTCATGCCAAGATAAAGAATAAAAAATGTCCTTTTTTTATTACATTTGGGATAGTTTTTTAAAACAATTGGGACACCCGGTTTCCGGGGACGGCAGTTCCGGGTCGCTGATTCCTACTTGCAGCTCGCGGCCACGGCGGCGGCGAACGCCTCGATCTGCTCTCCCGTGGTGTTGAACGAGGTCAACCAGCGCACTTCGTTCTTGTCTTCATCCCAGATGTAGAAGAAATGCTTTTTCAACAACTTGTCGCTGGCTTTGCGAAGCAGGCTGGCGAATACGG
>Ga0316628_100004944_pt1 | contig 10578 bp, 11 predicted proteins | sample OWC_Aug_M2_C1_D5_FD_207648 | JGI IMG/M metagenome (GOLD analysis project Ga0316628, IMG submission 207648) | Wetland soil microbial communities from Old Woman Creek delta, Ohio, United States - OWC_Aug_M2_C1_D5_C | ecosystem: Environmental > Terrestrial > Soil > Wetlands | place: USA: Ohio... | reverse complement strand
AGAGGGGAACACAGGGGGATTTTCGGAACGCACACGACTGCGAAATCCCCCCTGCCCCCTTTGTGAAAGGGGGTGTCCTGTTTGCCAGGTGTCCTTGGCGCTCTTTGCGTCTTGGCGGCTCAAGACCTGTTTTTGCAGTCTCCTCTTCGCGCGCCTGCTGGGCAGGAAGCTCACCTCAGCCGTAAGCTCGTCGCTTGCTCCAATTCAACAAGCGCCTGCTCCGCCGACTCCACCTTGATCGTCGTCATCCCGAGCGCGCGCGCCGGTTTCAGGTTGATCCCGAGATCGTCCAGGTATACCGCCTGCTGCGGCTCGATGCCCAGCTTTTCCAAAGCGAGCTGATAAAACCGCAGCTCGGGCTTGCGCGCACCGACCAGGCTCGATTCGATCACCAGATCGAACAGCGTCATGATCTGCGCGACGTCGCGTGCCTTGGCGTCCGTGGTCGGCAGACCGTGACCGCGTCCGGTCTTGACGTTGTTCGTAAGGCACGCATTGATAAAGTGCGCTTTACAGCGCCGCAGCGCTTCCACCATCTGCGGCCGGACTTCACCGTACAGCAGCGCGATCACGTCGCGGCCGTGAACCGCGTGGCCTAACGCGCGGGATTCGGTCTCGAAGATGGCGCCGAACTCTTCCAGCGTGATCTCTCCGCGCTCGAAGCGGGCCCAGGCGTTCGCATCCGGATTGGCGCTGTTGACCTTGCGCAGGAAATTTTCCGGCAGCCCGCGGGCGCTTTCAAACGCGGCGAACGCCTTGAACGGGCTTTCGGTGAAGACGCCGCCGAAGTCCCACAGCACCGCCTTGAGGGCGGCGCTCACTTTTTCTTCTTCTTGTAGTCGTCGATCGCGCGTTGGAGATCCTTCGACTCTTCGCACGGAATCGGAGAACACAGCTTCTGCAGCTCGGCGAGATGCTGCTCGGCTTTGGTCAAGTTGCCGGTCATCAGGTACGCCTCGCCGATGTACTCGTGCGCGGAACGGTGGCTCGGATTGAGCTTGAGCGCCTGCGTGTAGGCAGCGAACGCCGCGTCGAAGTTACCCTGCTTGCGCTGCGCAAAGCCGAGCCAGTTCTGGATGTCGGCGTTCAGCGGCTCGGCGGCGGCGGCTTTGGACAGCGAGCTTACGGCTCGCTTCCAATCCTTGGCTTCGATGGCCTGCTTGCCCTCGACCCAGTTCGGATCCTTGCTCTCGCTCGGTTCCTCGGCGCCCAGATTGGCCCGGGCTGCGAGCGGCATCGCCAGCGTGAGCGCGACGATGATCAGCTTCCAGTTTTTCATGCATTCCTCCATGGCAACGAGCCCCACTGCGGTTGGAGAGGCCGTTCATTTGAAAAAGTTGCCTGCCGCGAGCTCTTCTGTCAATGCCGCGTAGTCGACCGCGCCCTGGCTGCCGGGAGCGTAAGCGAAGATGTCCTTATGGTGCATCGGGCTTTCGGCCAGGCTCACGCTCTCGGTAATCACGGTCTCGCACAGGCTTGACCCAAAGCGTTCCTGCAACCGCCGGTAGATCTCATAGGATAGCCGGCGCCGTGCATCGAAGCGTGTCGTGACGACTCTGCGCACGAAGCGCTTGTCGAGCCGCTTCTCGAGAACGTGCAGCGCTGACTGCAGCTTCGCTGCGCCCTCCAGCGACAAGTAGTCCGCCGAGACCGGCAGCAGGACGTGACTGGCAGCTATCAATGCGTTGAGGGTCAGCACGCCAAGCATCGGGCAGCAGTCGATCAGGATCGGGTTGTTGCCCGGAACAAGACTGCTTTGGATGCCTTCCTTCAACCGCCGCGAGATCGCCGCGTCGCTGCCGTGCAGAGCTTCGACCTTCGACAGGTCGAGCGATGCCGGAATCAGGCGCAGTCCGGACGGCTGCTCCTGAACGAGTTGAGCCAGCGGTGTCGTGTCCTTGAAAAAGGCATACAAGCTGCTGGCCGCCGACACGTTCCGCGCGCCGATCGCCAGCGTCAAGCTCGACTGGGGATCGACGTCGACCAGAAGGGAGTGCGGATACTTCCGCACCAGCGCCGCGCCGACGTTGAGCGTCGTGGTCGTCTTGCCGACGCCGCCCTTCTGATTGAACACTGCAATGACCGGCATGAGCGCAGGGATCTCAAGAACGGCCGCAACCGGGTCTTGGCATGCGGCGCACAGTCAGCGCTTCAGCTCGATCTCGATGAACACGAACGGGAAATCGTTGGCGTTGATCACGTCGTGCTCGACGCCGGCCGGCCGGGTGTACGAGACGCCGGTCTTCAATTCGGCGTAGCGCTTTCCGGTCGGCTCGTCGAGCAGGAGCTTGCCGGTCGTCATCGGCACGACCACATACTCGTATTCGTGCCGGTGATAGCCGGTCGAAGCGCCGGGTGCAAAGCTCCATTCGGTAACGCGCACCGAATCGTTATCGATCTGTACCGTGGGTTGCGCGGATGGCATCTTGCATGGCCTCCCCGTGAGAACCAGTCCGGCGAGAGAGTAGCAACTCTGCGCCAATAACACTATGGCTTCTCGACACGCGTGCGACTGCGGCCGATCACAACGGCGTAGGCTGATTGAACGCGAGCCGGAAGTAATCGATGAACGCCTGTGCCGGCGGAGTGAGCTCGCTGCGCTTGTGCCACGCAATGCCGACGTCCATGGTCGGAATCTCGTTCTCCAGGATCAGGGTCTCGATGCGCCGTCCTTCGAGCGACCAGGGCCTGTACACCATGTCGGACAGAATGGTGACGCCCATGCCCATTGCGACCATGCTGCGCACCGCTTCCACCGACGAGGTCGCGAAGATGACCCGCGGACTGAACGGCGTCTTGTTCCAGTAGCGATGGGCCGTGTTGCTGGCCTCGTCGACGGTCAGCATGATGTACGGCTGCTCGGCCACGTCCTTCAAAGACACGCCTTGCCGTTCGAGCAACTCGTGATTGGAGGCGAGCCACAGCCGCCGGCGCGAGCGAAACAGCGTCTCGCAGTCGATGTCGTCCTGGTTGACCAGGTTGGACGTCAGCATGACGCCGAGCTGAAAGCGATTCGAGATGATGCCCTCCTCGATCTCGTCGCGTGTCGCTTCGTGCAGCTTCAGCGTGACGCCGGGATAGCGCCGCGAGAAGCGCACGACGTGCTGAGGTAGAAAGTAGCCGGCCACCGTGTAAGTCACCGCGACGCTCATTTCCCCGCTCACATTCAGCTGATACTGCTGCGGTGAGCGCATGGCTTCGTCCACCGCCGCATGAATGCTGCGGGCGTGCTGCAGGAACTGCTGACCAGCCTGGGTCAGCGATACGCCGTGCGCGTGACGCTCGAACAACTGCACGCCGAGGCGCTGCTCCAGCCCCTTGAGCGCCGTCGTAATGGCTGATTGAGAGACGTTCAGGTCGATCGCCGCCTGCGAGACCTGACTGGCCTCGGCGGTCGCGAGAAAGTATTGGATCTGCTTGAGCGAAAAGGACACCGCCCCTCCCGTGCGTCAGCTGCGCAGACAGCGAAAAGCCGCGGTATCAATTTTATTCATAGGCGGGAGCGAATGGGGTGAAATCTCCCGCCATATTGGGGCATCGGATTCACCGTGCGCCCCGGAATTGATAGCGCTCGCGCGGCGATCGAGCCGGCAGGAGGCGGCAGGTGCCGGAAAAGAGTTTCTATAACAATGAGCTGATGGACTTTTTGTCGTGCTGACGGACTCCGCAATCAGCCATCACGAATGTTGAATTTCGGTCTGCGAAAATAGAATTTTACTATGCATACCCGCGTCCCTATACTGGATTTGGCATCGCCCCCGAGAACAATTACACCCTCAACTGAAGAGAAGGAGACTCAAACATGGCGGCAACGATACGTTGCAAATCGCTGGTCGCAGCCGGCGTGGTACTGGGCGCGATCAGCTGTCTTCCCGGCATGGCTTCGGCCAAGGACTGGTTCCCCTACCCGGTCGAGCAGTGGGATCCGCCGTTCGACATGAACAGCCCGCGCAAGAAGGTCGAATACACGCCGCTACCCAAGGCCAGCAAGAAGTGGTCGATCTGCGTCTCCTTTCCGCACATGAAAGACGCCTATTGGATGGGCGTCGACTACGGCGTGGTGGAGGAGTCCAAGCGTCTTGGTGTGAAGATGCAACTGGTCGAGGCCGGCGGCTACACCGAGCTCAAGAAACAGATCTCTCAGATCGAGGACTGCGTCGCCGCGGGCGCCAATGCCGTGGTGATCGGCGCGATTTCGAACGACGGTCTGAATAACCTCGTCTCCGAGATTCGCAAGAAGAACATCCCGGTGATCGACGTGATCAACGGCATCTCGTCGAAGGAGCTGTCGGCCAAGTCGCTGGTGTCCTTCGGTGAAATGGGCGCGAAGGCCGGCGAGGTGCTGGCGAAGATGCATCCGAAGGGCAGCAAACCGGTCAAGGTAGCCTGGTTCCCGGGACCCCCGGGAGCGGGCTGGGTCGAGGCCGGCAACGCCGGCTTCCAGGGCGCCATCAAGGGCAGCGCGGTCGAGGTCGTCGAAACCAAGTACGGCGACACCGGCAAGGAAGTCCAGTCCAAGCTGGTCGAAGACACGCTGCAGGCGCATCCGGACATCAGCTACATCGTCGGCACTGCAGTGACCGCCGAAGCGGCCGTTCCAATCCTGAAGTCCCGCGATCTCGACAAGAAGATCAAGGTCATCTCGTACTACTACACGCCGGGGGTCAACCAGGGCATCCGCGCGGGCTCGATCATGGCCGCGCCGACCGACTCGACCGTGATCCAGGGCCGCATCGCGATCGACCAGGCTGTGCGCATCCTCGAGGGCAAGGACTACCTCAAGCACGTCGGCCCGGCGCTGTTCGTTGTGGATCAGGCGAACGTAAAGACTTTCAACACCGAGTCGACGCTGGCCCCGGCGAACTTCAAGCCGACCTTCAAGGTCGACTGAAGCAATAGAGCCGAGCTAGGGGAAGCGGGCGCGAACGCGCCCGCTTCGTTCGACCTGCTTGCACACGCAGAGCGCGTCCCCATCCGCAAGGCGCCCTTCATGCCAGCTTCACTCGACGCGCCGGCCTCAGGCGGGCATCGGACGGCTGCGGCCGACTCCGCCGTACCGCTCATCGCGTGCCGCGGTATCGTAAAAGAGTATCCGGGCGTACTCGCGCTCGACCGCGTCGATTTTCAGCTGCTGAGCGGGGAGGTTCATGTTCTGTTCGGCGAGAACGGCGCGGGCAAGTCCACGCTGATTTCGCTTCTGGCGGGCGCCCAAGAGCCCACCGCCGGCGAGATCCTGATGCACGGCACGCCGGTCAAGCTTGGCTCGGTGCATCGCGCGCGCGGGTTGGGCATCAGCGCTGTGTTCCAGGAATTCTCCCTGGTGCCGCAACTGAGCGTCGAACAGAATCTGTTTCTCGGTGCCGAGCCGCGCAAGCACGGGTTTCTCGATCGCCAGGCGCTGCGCCGCGAAGCCAAGGCAATCCTGTCACGCCTCGGCTTTGCGCTCGATCCGGCCGAGACCGTCCAGCGCCTGACGAGGGCACAACGGCAGATGGTGGAGATCGCGAAGGCCTTCCGCACGCAGCCGTCGGTGCTGATCCTGGACGAGCCTACCGCGTCGCTGACCGAGCGCGAGACCGAGCAGCTGTTCGCGCTGGTCAGGAGCGTCACTCAACAAGGTGTCGGCGTCATCTACATCACCCATCGCATGGCCGAGATCCGCCGCATCGGAGATCGTGTCACTGTGCTGCGCGACGGTCACGTGATCGCGACCGTGGATGCCAAAGCGACGTCCGAGGACCGGCTCGTCGAGCTGATGACTGGCCGCGTGATCAGCGAGATCTATCCGACCATCCGCCATGCACCCGGCGACGTGATTCTGAAGATCGAATCACTCACGTCGACGACGCAGAACGTGCGCGATGCGACCATCGAAGTCCGTGCCGGCGAGGTCGTCGGCATTGCCGGCCTCATAGGATCGGGCAAGTCCGAGATCGCCCGCGCGTGCTTCGGGCTCGAGAGTGTCGCGAGCGGCCGCGTATGGCTGCGTGGCGAAGACGTGACGGGCTTGCCGCCGCGGCTCATGCTGCGGCGAGGATTTTTCTATCTGCCGCCCGACCGCCGCGAGGAAGGGCTGATGATGATGCGCTCGTGCCGCGAGAACATGGTGCTGCCGGCGCTGCGCGACGCGCCGGTCCGACGCGGCGTCTTTCTCGACGTGACGCAGGAGCAGAGCCTGATCCAGCGTCTGTCCAAACGCATCAATCTGCAGCCCGCACGTCCGGAGCGCGACGTTGGACATTTTTCCGGCGGCAATCAGCAGAAGGTTCTGCTCGCGAAGAGCCTCTCGCGTCCGGTGCAGGTGTTCGTGTTCGACGAGCCGACCACCGGTGTCGACGTTGCGACGCGTGCGGCGATTTACCGCTTCATCGCCGAACTGTGCGAGGCCGGCGCCGGCGTGCTCCTGATCTCCTCCGATCTGCCAGAAGTGCTGCATCTGAGTCATCGTCTGTACGTCATGTACCGTGGACGTGTGCAAGCCGAGTTCTCCGGCGCGGACATAACGGAGCAGAATGTGTTGAGTTACTTCTTCGAGCGCGAAGCCGCTTGACCGCTGAATCATGAGCCAACCCGCTGAGATGCAGCAGAGCCTCGTGCGGCCGCCATCGCGGCGTGTGCTGCGCTTCATCCAGCAGCTCTTCATCCAGCTCGGCGTGCTGCCATTCCTGCTGCTGGTCGCACTGGTCGTGTTCACGGCGATCTCGGACCACTTCCTGTCGGCGCAGAATCTGATCAACGTCGTACGGCAATCGGTCTATCTGATCATCGTCTCGCTCGGTCAAATGCTCGCATTGCTGACGGGCGGGTTCGACCTCTCGGTCGGCACGATTGTGGCGCTCACCTCGGTCGTTGGCGCGATGGCGATGGCTGCGGTCTCGGCTGCGTCGCCCGACAACGTGTGGCTGGCCATTGCCGTCGGCTGCCTCGCCGGCGTTGCGGCCGGCACATTGGTTGGTGTCACCAACGGGTTGGGCGTCGCCGTCTTCAACGTTCAGCCGTTCATGATGACGCTCGGGATTTCTTCGGTCGGTTTCGGGATTGCGCTATACCTCACCGGTGGCGTGCCGGTCTACGGAATGCCGCCGCAGTTCGGGCAAGTGTTCGGCTTCGGTCGCATCGGCGGCGTCGTGCCGGTACCGGTGATCGTGGCTATCGTCATCTGCGCGCTGACATGGGTGCTGGTCAATCGCACTGCCCTGGGACGCTACTTTTACGCCGTGGGCGGGAACGTGAAGGCCGCGCACCTGTCCGGCATCAATACGCGCCTCACGCTGTTTCTGACCTACACGTTGTGCGGGTTTCTGAGCGCGGTGTCCGGCATGCTTCTGACCGCGCGGCTCGAAACCGGAGAGGCCAACATCGGCGCGTCGATGCCGCTCGAATCCATCGCCGCCTGCGTGATTGCGGGTGTCAGCCTGCGCGGCGGCGTCGGGCGGGTCGGCAACGTCGTGCTGGGCGCACTGTTCATCAATCTCGTGCAGAACGGAATGAATCTCGCGAAGATCGAGTCGTATCTGCAGACGGTGGTGCTGGGCGCGCTGCTCATACTGGCGGTCATCGCGGACCAGTTGCGGCTGCGGCTGATCGCTTCGCTGCGAGATTAAGGCAATACGGCAGACAGACAAGGAGAGAACACATGGCGATCGAAATCAACTGCGACATGGGCGAGGCGTTCGGCCTCTACAAGTGCGGCGACGACGAAGGCATCATGCCCTATATCACGATGGCGAACGTCGCGTGCGGTTTCCATGCTTCGGATCCGGTCGTGATGCGCAAGACCGTGCGTCTCGCCAAGGGCCACGGCGTGAAGGTCGGCGCCCATCCTTCCTATCCGGACCTGCAAGGCTTCGGCCGGCGCGAGATCAGGATGGGCCGCGACGAGCTCGCGGCGTGCCTCATTTATCAGATCGGCGCGCTCAAGGCTTTTCTCGACGCCGAAGGCATGAAGCTCAATCACGTCAAGCCGCACGGGGCGCTGTACGGCGTGGCGGCGCGTGATGAGCAGGTTGCGAATGCCGTTTGCGACGCGGCCGAAGTGTTCGGCGTGCCGCTGCTCGGCATGGCGGGGACCAAGCATGAAGAGGTTTACGTGAGACGCGGGCTCGCCTTTCAGGCCGAGTACTACACCGACCTCGACTATGGCGATGACGGCTCCCTGATCATCACACGCGAGCACGACGCGAAGGATGCGGCGGAAGCCGCGCGACGCGTTGTCCGCGTCATGAAGGAAGGTAAAGCTACCTCGATCACCGGCAAGGACATCCCGATGCGCGCCGAGTGCATTTGCGTGCATTCGGATACGCCCGGCGCAGTGGAGCTCGCGAGGGCGGTACGCGACAGCCTGGCTCCGTATCTGGTTGGCAGCGCCGCGCGCACCGCTGTCGCTGCGCATTGATGAGCTAGCCCGTGCCGCTGATCCTGTACAACGGCCCGACCAGCCCGTTCGGCCGTATGGCGCGTGTGGTCGCGCTCGAGCTGGCGATCACGGTCGATGAGCGTGTGATCGACGTCTACACGGCCGAATTTCTAGATGCGGTCAACCCGCTGCGGCAGATTCCGACGCTGGTCACCGAAGAGGGTCGGCCGATCTACGACAGCCGCGTCATCTGCAGATACTTCGACGCTCTGTCCGGCAAGGCTCGGCTGATTCCATCCGCACGCCAATGGGAAATCGAGACGCGCTGGGCGCTGGCCATCGGCGTCATGGAGGCAGGATTGCAGCGCCGCATGGAGATTCTGCGACCCGAGGGCGAGAAGAGCCGCAGCATGATCTCGAAGCTCGAGATCCGTATCGACCGTGGCATCGCGCAGCTCGAACTCGAGGCCGACGCGTTTTGCAGCGACGGTGTGCGCATGGATTCCATCGCGATCGCAGTTGCGCTCGAGTACACGGACTTTCGCTATACCACTGGGTGGCGCGGCCGCCGCCCCAAGCTCAACGCCTGGCTCGAAGGCTTCGCCCACCGCCCGAGCATGACGCAGACCCGACCGCAGGACCCGAAGTAATCCAATCGAACGAGAACAGGAGCCCTCCATGCCCCGTCACGAAGTCCTTTGCCCCCTTCCTGGGACCTTTTACCGCAAGCCCGCGCCGGACGCCGAGCCTTATGTCAAGGAAGGCGACGCGATCAAATCCGGCGACACGATCGGGCTGGTCGAAGTGATGAAGCAGTTCAGCGAAGTGCCGGCCGATGCCGCCGGCAAGGTCGTGCGCTTCCTGGTCGAGAACGAAAGCACCGTCGAGCCCGGACAGCCGCTCGCGATCATCGAGACGGCTTGATCGCATGGCCGATCGATTCAAACGGCTGCTGATCGCCAATCGCGGTGAGATCGCGGTCCGGATCATTCGGGCTGCGCGCGAGCTGGGGCTGGAGACCGTGGCCGTGCATAGCGAAGCGGATCGCGAGAGCCTCGCAGTCAAAATGGCCGATATCGTCGTTCCGATCGGGCCGCCGCCCGCGGCGAAGAGTTATCTGAATGTCGACGCGCTACTGAAGGCGGCACAGGACTCCGGCGCGCAAGCCGTCCATCCCGGCTATGGATTTCTGTCCGAGAACGCGGAATTCGCCGCGGCTGTCGAGAACGCCGGCCTGACCTTCGTCGGGCCGACGCCCGAAGCGATCCGCATCATGGGAAACAAATCGCTCGCCCGCGAAACCGCGGCAAAGGCCGGCGTGCCGACCGTGCCGGGCAGTACGGGGGTGGTCGAGACGATCGACGCCGCCGCGCAAATTGCGGCGAAGATCGGCTACCCGATCATGATCAAAGCTTCGGCGGGCGGAGGTGGACGCGGTATCCGCGTGGCCGCGGATGCCGACGAGCTGCGCAAGCAGATGGCCGTCGCGCAGGCGGAAGCGCAATCCGCCTTCGGGGACAAGAGCGTGTACCTCGAGCGCTTCATCCGGCGTGCGCGCCATATCGAAGTCCAGGTGCTCGGCGATGGCAATGACGTCGTGCACTGCTTCGAGCGCGAATGCTCGCTGCAGCGGCGCCGCCAGAAGATCCTCGAAGAAGCGCCATCGCCCGCGCTGAACCCGCCAACACGTGAGCGGCTGTGCGAATCCGCCGTGCGTCTGGCGCGCTCGGTGCGCTATCGCGGCGCCGGGACGCTCGAGTATTTGTACGACGACGATTCGGGCGAGTTCTTCTTCATCGAAATGAACACGCGCATCCAGGTCGAGCATCCGATCACCGAGATGATCACGGGCATCGACCTCGTGCGTGAGATGATCCTCGTGGCACTGGGGCATCCGCTGCGATTCAAGCAGAGCGACATCGCGATGCACGGTGCGGCCATCGAGTGCCGCATCAACGCCGAGGATCCGGACAAGAGCTTCATGCCGAGTCCGGGACGCGTCTCCGACCTGCACTTGCCGGGAGGTCCGGGTGTGCGCATGGACACGATGCTCTACCCGGGCTACATCGTGCCGCCGTTCTACGACTCGCTGTTGGGCAAGCTGATCGTGCACGCAGAAGACCGGCCGGCGGCGATCGCGCGCATGCGCCGCGCACTCAACGAGCTGCACGTCGAAGGCGTCAAGACTACGCGCGCGCTGCATCTACGACTGATGGATGAGC
>Ga0316628_100004943_pt1 | contig 10579 bp, 11 predicted proteins | sample OWC_Aug_M2_C1_D5_FD_207648 | JGI IMG/M metagenome (GOLD analysis project Ga0316628, IMG submission 207648) | Wetland soil microbial communities from Old Woman Creek delta, Ohio, United States - OWC_Aug_M2_C1_D5_C | ecosystem: Environmental > Terrestrial > Soil > Wetlands | place: USA: Ohio... | reverse complement strand
TTTTGGGTGTGCTTGGGACTCCGTTGAAGTCACAAGGAGATAGAAGTAAGTCTTTTATACTTTATGTTTTGTAAATCAGCAAAATGTCACGTCACAAAACTGCAGAATATCCTATGTAATGATTGAACGCCGAAGAACGGGACGAAGCTGACCTTAGAAAGTGTCGAATCTGCAAACTTCGTCTAATGGCTTCCGTGTCCTTTGTCTAGGAAGCACATCAGCGTATCCCACGGGAATCATGGCGACTGGTCGTACTCCAGGGGGAGCGTTTACAGCTTGTTTTGCTTGTTCTTCGTCGAATGCTCCGATCCAGCATGTTCCCAAACCAAGCGAGTACGCAGTGAGCAGGATGTTTTGGGTTGCGGCTGCGGTGTCTTGGAGGCAGTAAAGGCTCTTTCCTCGTTTTCCGTACCGTGGCTGCGCTTGGTTTTCGTCTGCGCAGACTACGATGACGAAGGGTGCTTGTTCAATGCTTGCCTGGTTGTAGGCTGCTTCGGCAAGTTTTGCTTTGACAGCGGGGTTCTTGGTGATGATGAAGTGCCATGGTTGAATGTTGCCCGCGGAGGGTGCGTGGGTTCCGGCTTCGATGAGCGTTGTGATGGCTTCGTCTGGGACGGGTTGGTTTCTGTATTTTCTTATGCTTCTTCTGCCCATAATGGCTTCGAGGAGTTCCATTTGTTTTTTCGCCTTTGCATATTCACTGGTGAGGTGACGTAAAAGTCTTAAGCTCGGCTTGTGTTTCTGTAGCTTGGATGATGAGCTTAGAGTCAACAGAGCCGATTGTGCGGTGATAATGACTCGACGGGCGAACTGACAAACAAAAACTTATATCCCTTCAAGCGCAGGGATGGTTGAAACATGCTGCAGTTCGTGAGGTGAATGGTTTGGAGATTAAGGTTGATGCTTCCGAAATCAAGAAAGAAAAAAGCGACGTAGTGAAGAGTCTAGTTGAGTTCCTCAAAGACAAAACAAACGCCGATGTTTCAGCCGACGCTGAGATGGTAACGGTTAAAGGCGAGGGAGACGCAGTCACAAAGAAATACATCAAAGTCCTGGTGAAGAAGTTCCTGCACCAGCAAGAGCTGAAAGAATCGTTCAGGGTCATTATGGATGAGGAAAACACGCTGAAGGTCAATGAGAGAAGACTCTTCGAAGAACAGGAATAGCCTCTTTCACCTTTTTAGAAACCGGTAGTATTTTTCGAATAGCGCCAAAATCGTTGCTATCGGCCCTTGCGACAGAACAAACTCCATTTCTTATGTTGACAACAAGCTTTACTACTACTTGCGGATGACGATTTGCACGGCTTTCCCAGTCTGCTTCTTTACGGCGTCCATCCAGGTTTTCTGGGATATTCTCTGCAGGTCTGCTTCGGTGAGGTTGCGTTTCTCGGCTTCTGAGCATCGCGTTTTCCAATTGAGCTCCTCGTGCAACTGCAAGACCGCTAGGTGGTCGTCCCGGCTGCTGAATGTGCTGAAGTGCGAGTCGAAACTTCTAAAATATGCTTGCTCCTGCCTAGGGTGAAGGTGCGGTAGGGGGCACTTGTAGTACTCGTTACCGTTGAGTTTCTTTGACTCTGCATTGTTGCTCATTCAGTTAAGCCTCTTGGATGTGATTTTGGATGTGCGCGTCAAGGTTAGAGCTTCGAATGCTTAAAACACTTTTGCTTAATGACGCGGCGTTTCACATTGTGGCTGGTGCTTAACCGTTAAAGCCGAACAGTTCTCTTCCACTGTGCGGTTCAACGTTAACTCCGCCATGTTCTGACCATAATCCATGATGCGTCTCGAACTGTCAAATATCAGCCTCAATATGGAAGCCACGTTTGGGTCTAACTTTTTACTTGACATTAGCATGATAAGCTCGTTCTCCAGCGCCGCGAAGCCTTCTCGTCGTGAGATGAGTTTCTCTGCGTCTTTGTATTCGCGTTTGAACATAGCCTTGATGGCATCCTCAAACAGCTGATGAGCCAAGTGGTTGAAATGCATGAGTTGCGCATAGATTTCCTCGTCAATGGGGTCTTTCACGAAGAGTGTTTCGTCGTCGATAAGTTTCTGGAAGGCTCCGAGGTTGTTGATTATGTTCATTGCGTTTTCTCCGATGTTCTGAATTTCGTTGACGGTGATGCGGAATAGAAGAAATTCTTTCGGCGTCTTGAACCCGAGTTCCCTGTACAAGTTTCGTTCGATGCCGTACTTCAGTTGGCGGACGATATACAGTCCTAGCCTGTTGACGTCGTTGTGAGCGTTGATGACGCCGTCGAATAATGTTGTGCTCCTGCTCTTTAAAGCCGCAATTGCATCCTTGTTTGCTGAAAGTGCGACGATGGCCATGCGTCTAACTGCTTTCTCGATGGGGAACTCGGAGTGTTTGATGAGAATCTGCACCGTGACCTCGTCATCGGTTTCGTCGATTATCTCGGAGCCCAGGAACGTATCCCTGACGAAGTTCTTGGTCTCTGTCCTGTACGTCTCCGCGTCTTCCAAGCTCTTGAATCGTATGTGGATTATGTCGGCGCCGATCGCGTAAAGCGCTTTGATCATGCGCAACGTGGACTGAGGGTCCTCTTTTGGGTCCGCGTTTACGCAGTATTCTTTCTGTATGCTCTCTTCCGCACCCATCTCCCTGAGTTTTCGTGGAACGAGAACGAGTGATGCATCAGGCTGAACGCCGAACGCTATCTCGCTCCCGCGTTTCAACCCGATGTCCTTTACCCACTCCTTGGGAAGAGATATGATGTATGAGCCTCTGCCGGTGCTCTGCACTCTGCGGTATCCTAAATCTTTTTCAGCCATATGAAGCACCTATTAACATATTTCATTTACCCCATATAGGTCGTCATTTTCGCATATAAAGCATGTTGAACACGGTTAAATAGAAAACTGCACGATTGTTCAGCGGCTATACGTAACAAACTTAAAAATATTCATTACCATTTGGAGAGAAAAAAATGACCGAACGAGTCCAGAAAAACAGCTCCTACCTCAACGGAAAATCAACCGTCGGAACGTCAACACGAGTTAAAGACACAAGCTGCACGAGCGGTATGTGTCCCCTCTGTATTCACGACTGCCCAATCCTTTGTGAGATTAGTCTGTCAGCGTTCAGGGGACGCGAAGCACTCTACCCCGAACCAGCGCAGTACGGCACGAGCACAGCTGGCTCCTTGAAGAACTATGACCTCGATTGGTCTCACTTCAATATTCAGGCCAGTGTTTTCGATGTTCACGGCATAAAGGAAAGCTCCGAAGCGGCGATATTTCCTAACGTTAGTTTGGAAGCCAGTATCGGTGGAGTTCCCCTTAAACTGCCTATAATGACAGGAGCATTCGGCTCCACAGACGTCGCCCGAGTCAACTGGGATGCTCTTGCCATCGGTGCAGCTCTCTCAGGGGTTACGATCACAATCGGCGAGAACGTCGTTGGAATGGACGCTGCCGCTAACATAGCCCAGGGCAAAGTCGTGCACTCGCCAGAACTGAAGCGCAGGGTAGACTCGTTCAGGAAGTTCTGGGATGGAAAATACGGGGAAGTTGTCGTGCAAACCAACGTGGAAGATCAGAAGCTAGCTATCGACGTTTACGCGCTATCAAAGCTCGAGGTCAACGTCATCGAGCGCAAATGGGGGCAGGGCGCGAAAGCCATCGGCGGCGAGGTCCGCATAAACAACCTCGAAAAGGCACTCCTTCTGAAAAGTAGAGGATACATCGTTATCCCAGACCCTGAAGACCCCGTCGTGCAAGAAGCTTTCAGGGATGGCGTGTTCAGGACATTCGAAAGACATAGCAGAGTCGGCATCCCAAAGGAGAAGCCGTTCGTGGAAGACATCGAATGGCTCAGAAAGCAGGGCGCTAAGCGAGTCTTTCTCAAGACGGGAGCCTACAGACCTTCCGCAGTAGCGTATACGATGAAGTTCGCTTCGGAAGCAAAGATTGATGCCCTGTCTTTTGATGGTGCTGGCGGTGGAACGGGTATGAGTCCAGTTCCGATGATGGACGAGATGAGCATCCCCACAGTTTACCTCGAGGCCATGGTGCTGAAGTGTGCACAGATACTAAAGAAGAAGGGGCGATACGTCCCAGACCTAGTGATGGCTGGCGGATTCATCGAAGAAACCTCAATCTTCAAGTCCATGGCTATGAGCAACTTCGGAGACGGCACCGTAATCAAAGGCGTTCTCATGGGACGTTCGCCAATCACTGCAGCCATGAAGTCGAACTATTTCAAGTTGCTCGCAGAGCAAGGCAAATTGCCTAAACAATTTGGCGACCGCTACGGGACCACCCCAGATAAATTCTTCATAGCAATGCCTGAGCTGAAAACCAAGTACGGCGCGCGCTTCAACGACATCCCGTTGGAAGCAATAGGCGTCTACACATACCTGACAGACAGAGTAGGCGTGGGACTGAAACAACTGATGGCAGGCAACAGAAAGTGGAAGCTCAACCTGCTCGAAAGGAACGATCTCATGAGTCTGTCTGAGAGAGCCGCAAGAGTCACAGGAATCCCAACGGTTGATGAAGTGGAGAAAGACGTCTTCGAGAAGATCCTCGACTAAGGCGAGGAATCTCTTTCCTTTCTTTCTTATTTCTTCGTCGCACGCTCTAGCGTTTTCGATGGGAAACGGATAGGGCCTGTCTCTCCGCATATAGGTTTCATATATACGATATTTGTCATTATCATACACATAAATGATTTTCAATACGGTTATATGGAATAAGTGCAACATACGTTGGCAACATCCATGATCAGGGTGAAAAAATTGGCTCAGAACAATTGTAAATCCAAGATAACAATATCAGAACGAACAGTTATGAGCAAGGCAATCTTCTGCACAAATGACATAGACCTTCAACTCTACGTGCTCACCTGTTCACGCTAAAACGCAAAGATGAAGGACAGAAACAGAACTATGAAGAGAATTATTGCCAATGAACAAGTATGCATGGGTTGTGGCCTCTGCGAAGTCTACTGTACGGTACAGCACTCCAAATCCAAAGACCTCGTGAAAGCCTACAACAAGGAGAAGCCTCGCCCACTTAGCAGGGTGCGCTTGGAAGTTAGCAAGCCCATCTCTTTCGCTATTCAGTGTCGCAACTGCGAAGACGCTCCCTGCGTGACCGCCTGCCTTTCTGGCGCCATGAAAAGAGATGCGGAAACAGGGTTAGTTGTTCATGACAAGGAAAGGTGCATAGGCTGCTGGACATGCGTCATGGTCTGTCCGTACGGCGCCTTGAAGACGGATGTTTCGGGAAAGGTTGTTGCCAAATGCGATCTTTGCATGGAGCTTGAAACGCCAGCTTGCGTAGCTAACTGCCCCAACCGTGCTCTTACTGTTAAACAGGTGAAGACGTAATGCCAAAGTACGTTATCATCGGTGCTTCGGCGTCTGGTATTGGCGCGGTCGAAGCTATCCGCAACATTGACCCGGTCGGCACGTTAACGGTCATTTCGGAGGAAGCATGTCCGCAGTATTCTCGTCCGATGATTTCGGATTTCGTGAGTGGTAAAGCCACGTTTCAACGGATGATGTGCAGGGAGGATGGCTTCTGGAAGCAAAATAATGTTGACGCCTTATTGGGGACTACTGCGACAGGCCTAAACCTTAGGGAAAAAACCGTGAGCCTCGAAAATGGACGCGAGATCCACTTTGAAAAACTGCTGCTTGCAACTGGCGGAAAGCCCTTTGTCCCCGTAATGGATGGCTCGGACAAAGATGGTGTTTTCACGTTTACGAAAATCTCAGATGCCGAAAGGTTGGCGGAGAAGCTGGAAACAGCAAGGAGCGTCGTGGTCATCGGTGCGGGACTCATTGGCATTAGCGTAACGGAAGCTCTCGTCAAACGAGGCTTGAAAGTGACAATGGTAGAGTTGCAGCCCAAAATTCTCAGCCTTCTGCTTGATGAGAAAGGATCCGATATCATTGAAAACATTATCCAAAAGGCTGGCGTCACGATAATCACCGGGCAATCAGTGCAACGAATCATGGGCAAATCCGACAACGACCCAACTGTTGGCAGCGTAATCCTGACAAACGGCGAGCAAGTCAAATGCGACGCCGTTATTGTGGCTATTGGCGTTGTACCCCGAACTGAACTCGTCGTGGGAACTGAGATCAAACTCAACAGAGGAATCGTCGTTGACAACCACATGCAAACAAACGTCCCGGATGTGTATGCTAGCGGCGATGTGGCTGAGGCATATGACTTCACCTTGAATCAAAATCGCTTGCTCCCACTGTGGCCACTTGCTGTCGCGGAGGGCAAAGTTGCGGGCGCTAACATGGCTGGGAAGAAGACCGAATATGCGGGTGGCACGAACATGAGTTCCTTGAAGTACTTCGGAATCCCAGTTGTCTCAATCGGTGTCGCAAATCCAAAAGATGCAACCGGCTATGAAATCCTCACAAGGTACGAACCTGAGAAGGAACTGTACAAGAAAATAGTTCTCAGAGACAATGTCATTGTCGGCATTACTCTTGTTAACGATGTGGAGAGGGCGGGAACGCTTTTCCACCTGATGAAAAACCGCGTTAGCGTGAAGAGGTTCAAACATGAGGTCATCTCCGACGTTTTCTCCTTGGCTGTTCTGCCTGCCTCAATTAGGAAAGACATGTGTTTGGGATGCGCCTAATGAAGGACCTGGCCAAAGTCAACAATCCATTCGGCGACGACAAAGACTTCGCAGGCTGCTCCATATTCGGCATGATAAACCTGGAAGGCAAACGCTTTGGTTCACGTGACCCTGTACGGGCAATCGCAAACATGCATGACCGCGGCAATGGTTTAGGCGGCGGTTTCGCGGTGTACGGCATCTATCCAGACTTCAAAGACTACTATGCCTTGCATATTATGTATCTCAGTCGCGACGCAAAAGACCGCACGGACAGAATTTTGGCTTCGAAGTTCCATATTATCTATGACGAGGAGATGCAGACTCGACCGGCAGATGTGCATGATCCACCGCGGGTTTGGCGGTACTTCGTGCAGCCCAAGAAGGGTCAACCTGAGAATCAGACTGTGGATGATTACGTGATTGAGGCGGTCATGCGGATCAACACGGAGACTGGTAAAGCCTTCGTGTTCTCCAGCGGCAGGAACATGGGTGTTTTCAAGGGAGTAGGGTTCCCCGAGGATGTTGCGGAGTTTTTCTGCCTTGACGAGTACGAGGGTTACCTATGGACTGTTCACGGCAGGTTCCCTACGAACACGCCAGGTTGGTGGGGCGGCGCACACCCATTCAACATCTTGGATTGGACAGTCGTGCACAATGGTGAACTCTCCAGCTACGGCATCAATCGCAGGTACCTGGAAATGTACGGTTACAAATGCACGATGCAGACAGACACAGAAGTGATGGCTTACGCCGTCGATCTGCTTATACGACGTCAGCGTTTGTCGGTGGATATTATGGCGAAAGTATTCGCTGCACCGCTTTGGAGCGAAATCGATGAGATGGACTCCGAACAACAACGCCTCTACACTGTATTGCGCCAAACCTATGGCAGTTTACTTATGAACGGTCCTTTCGGCATCCTCATCGCGCATCACGGCGAGATGATTGGACTCACCGATAGAATAAAGCTGCGTCCGCTCGTCGCTGGAACGAAGGGAGACATCCTCTACATGTCTTCCGAGGAGTCAGCGATGCGACTTGTATGTCCCAACCTTGATAAGTTCTGGGCGCCAAGAGGCGGTGAACCAGTAATCGCAAAGCTTCGCAACCCCGAACTTCTTGAAGCCCTAGCCGGTACAGGAGTGGCCTACAGATGAAAACGTACATTCTGCCTGAGTACCTTGTGGAGCGCGACCAGAACCGCTGCATCCGCTGCAAAGTCTGCGTCAACCAATGCACCTACGAAACCCACAGCTACGATGCCGAAGAGGACATCATATGCAGCAAGGACGAGAACTGCGTCAACTGCCAGCGCTGCGTTACATTCTGCCCAACCCATGCCATAACGATACGGAAGAACCCGAACCTCTATCGAGACAATGTTAACTGGACAGCCGAAGCACTGAGAGATTTGAAGAAGCAAGCTGAATCAGGAGCTGTCCTTCTAACAGGGATGGGCTGCGACAAGCCATACTTCACCTATTGGGACAGGCTTCTTTTGAACGCGAGCCAAGTTACGAATCCCTCCATCGACCCGCTACGAGAACCCATGGAAATACGTTCATATCTAGGCGCGAAGCCTGACCAGATGGACTTGGATACGTCCAATGGCAAACTCTTACTGAAGACGAAGCTTTCTCCGCAACTGTGCCTCGATGTACCCATAATGTTCAGCGCCATGTCCTATGGCGCCATCAGCCTCAACGTCCATGAAGCCCTGGCCAGAGCAGCAACCGAGTGCGGCACGTATTTTAACACTGGCGAAGGGGGCTTAGACCAGAGCCTCTACAAATATGGCTCACATGCAATTGTCCAGGTGGCATCGGGTCGTTTTGGGGTTCACCCAAAATACCTTGACGTTGGTGCTGCGGTGGAGATTAAGATTGGCCAGGGGGCTAAGCCGGGGATTGGGGGGCACTTGCCAGGTGAAAAAGTCACGAGAGAAGTCGCCAGGACACGCATGATACCTACGGGTACGGATGCCCTTTCACCCGCACCTCAACATGATATTTACAGCATCGAGGACCTTCGACAACTCATATATGCGCTGAAGGAAGCCACGAATTATTCAAAGCCAATTTCGGTGAAGATCGCTGCTGTGCACAATGTAGCAGCCATCGCAAGTGGAATGGTTCGTGCGGGAGCAGACATCATCGCTTTAGACGGTGTGCGCGGGGCTACAGGTGCTGCACCCAAGGTCATCCGAGATAACGTGGGCATTCCAATCGAATTGGCGATTGCACAGGTTGATCAGCGTTTACGTGAGGAAGGCATACGGAATAAAGCTTCCATCATCGCTTCAGGCGGGATTCGCAGCAGCGCCGACGTATTCAAAGCCATCGCGCTCGGTGCAGACGCCTGCTACATCGCCACGGCTGCATTAGTGGCGATGGGCTGCACTGTGTGTCAGAAATGCTATACAGGCAAATGCCCTTGGGGCATCGCCACTAGCGACGCTTGGATTTCGAAGCGTCTTAACCCCGACATAGCCACGGAACGGCTCGTAAACCTGCTACATGGCTGGAGCTTGGAGATCAAGGACATGATGGGTGGCATGGGCATAAACGCTATCGAAAGCCTGCGTGGCAACCGTCTTGCGTTGCGTGGGGTAGGGATGACGAAAACCGAACTGAAAATCTTAGGTGTGAAGATGGCGGGAGATTGAAAGACATGATGCAACAACAGATACCTATCATAGAGCTCGAACCAGATTTCCTACGGCGCGTGAAAATAGAGGGCAACACCTACAAGATTGACGCGGACGGCTTGTACTACCGAGATCTCAATCACATACTTCGAGCAATTTGCTGCAGGGGCGCTGAGAAAGTTGAGATTCACGGGGTCTGCGGACAACGTTACATCGGAACAGACCTTGACAGTACTATGCAAATCGATGTTTTCGGGACTCCAGGCAATGATCTAGGCGCTTTCATGAATGGACCAAGAATTATGGTTCATGGTAATGTTCAGGACGCGTGCGGCAACACCATGAACGACGGACTAATCGTGGTCCATGGTTGCGCGGGAGATTTGACCGCAAATTCGATGCGAGGCGGCAAAATCTTCGTGCGTGAGGGTGTCGGCTATCGGGTAGGAATCCACATGAAGGAATACCAGAATAAGAAGCCCACGTTAGTGGTCGGTGGCGTGGCGCAAGACTTTTTCGGAGAATACATGGCAGGTGGAGTCGCCCTGGTGCTCGGTTTGAACATGGAAGCGGGCCAGAAATGCATTGCCAGGTTCGTAGGCACGGGCATGCACGGTGGAGTCATCTACACTCGAGGGGACCTATTCAAACTAAGCGAAGGCTGCAAAATCATAAAAGCCGGCAAACGAGACTTGCGTGTCATCGAGGATTTAGTCCGGCAGTTCTGCGGCTACTTCGGTAAAAACCCGGCAGGTGTCATGGATAGACAGTTCTACAAGATAACGCCACTTTCAAAGAGACCCTACGAGAAACTTTATTCGTAGGGTTTCTTGACTAAAACCGTTCAAAACATCTAATTCTTAGTCAAATTTTCTTGACAAACAGTTACAATTGCCTCCACCATTCTTCGAGAGCGATGCTGCAATGATTCCAAAGAAGCACATTGCTCTCCCTCTGGAACGTTTTGTTCTACCAAAGAAACACCCTGCAAATCAGCGTCTTCGTTTCTTTAGGTAGATTAGAGCAGCCGATGCAATCGTAACAAGGGCTATCGCGGCGGTGATCAAAATGGGCGACGTGAGTGGAGTTTCGGAAACTTCTGGCACTTTTTTCAAGAGCAAAGCCGCGCCCGACAGAGAAAGGGATCGAAAGAGAGTAGATGCAGGTGCTGACACATTGAATTCAACCTTCTTCAGCCCATTCTCGGGTGAAACAGTACACTTGAGTGGGTTGTTAAGCGTAGAATTCAAAGGGTTCAACTCTTTTATCGAATGAGCACTTAAATCGTTGAAAGAGGGCTCGACCAGCAGGTCAAAC